>Ga0268276_1000067_pt1 | contig 114917 bp, 132 predicted proteins | sample saktaG_4_FD_190145 | JGI IMG/M metagenome (GOLD analysis project Ga0268276, IMG submission 190145) | Saline water microbial communities from Sakinaw Lake, British Columbia, Canada - sak_2010_1_5_45m | ecosystem: Environmental > Aquatic > Non-marine Saline and Alkaline > Saline ... | reverse complement strand
TCTAGTTTTGAGAGATGTCTGGTGACGATGGCGAAGTGGACACACCTGTTCCCATACCGAACACAGAAGTTAAGCACTTCAGCGCCGAAGATAGTTCCAAGGAGCAAAAATAGGACGTTGCCAGGCAGTATCTCTTTAGAATGGGAGTTTAGCTCAGTTGGGAGAGCATCTGCCTTACAAGCAGAGGGTCAGCGGTTCGAGCCCGTTAACTCCCACCATTCTGTTGCCGAAATAGCTCAATCTGGTAGAGCAACTGACTTGTAATCAGTAGGTTGCGGGTTCAATTCCTGTTTTCGGCACCATTTTCGGGACCCGTTAGCTCAGTCGGTAGAGCACTTGACTTTTAATCAAGGTGTCGTAAGTTCGATTCTTACACGGGTCACCAATATTTTATTTGCCTCGATGGTGAAATAGGTAGACACGTGGGACTTAAAATCCCATGGGCGATGAGTCCGTGCCGGTTCAAGTCCGGCTCGAGGTACCAACAACAGGGGCCTTAGCTCAGATGGGAGAGCGCCTGCTTTGCACGCAGGAGGTCAGGGGTTCGATCCCCCTAGGCTCCACCAATAAAATTTTCAGTCGTTTTGGCATGATGTGGTTTCAAACATAGTAACAGCTTATAACATGAGTTGTAATTGGCGGCGTAGCTCAGCTGGTTAGAGTGTACGGTTCATACCCGTGAGGTCGAGGGTTCGATTCCCCCCGCCGCTACCAGTTTGGACCCGTAGCTCAGTTGGTTAGAGCTACCGGCTCATAACCGGTCGGCCGTAGGTTCGAGTCCTACCGGGTCCACCAACAACCAATAACCAAAAACCAAAAACATGTTATAATATGGAGGAATACCCAAGCCTGGCTGAAGGGATCGGTCTTGAAAACCGACAGGGCATAAAAGCCGCGGGGGTTCGAATCCCTCTTCCTCCGCCATTGTTATCCAATTTAATAGTTTTATATATCGCGGGATAGAGCAGTCTGGTAGCTCGTCGGGCTCATAACCCGGAGGTCGTAGGTTCAAATCCTTCTCCCGCAACCAAACTGGTCCGGTGGTGTAGGGGTCAACATGCCTGCCTGTCACGCAGGAGATCGCGGGTTCAAATCCCGTCCGGACCGCCAACTTTGGCTCTGTAGCTCAGTCGGTAGAGCAAAGGACTGAAAATCCTTGTGTCGGGAGTTCAATTCTCCCTGGAGCCACCACTAACAGATAGTAAAGCCATTAAGTGGCTTTTTTTATTTTTGTTTTTCATCTTTTGCAAAACCTTTTCATGACATAAGGACAATTGAAATAAGTGAGGATATAACTATAGCAAATCTACTTGTTAACTATTTTGTGATATAATTAGCATTAATTAGGGGGGATCATAATATGAATGAAAAAATTTTTATGAAGAAAAAATCAGGTTATTTTTGGATAATAATGGCTCTAATATGGAGTCTGTTTATTCTGGTGATAATATACACATCAAGAGATTATATAGATTATATAATAATCGCGTTTTCTCTTGTAAATATAGTAATCGATGTTTTGAATGCATACTTTATTTTAAGTGGAAGTTACTATATATTAATTACCAATGCCGGTGTCGAATTCAAACAAGTGTTAATAAAAACCAAAAAAATCATATATTTTGAAAACATTAAGTCGGTTCAAATAAGAAAACGTATGTTGGGTAAAGCTATTTGTATCAATACCATATCTAAATCATATTACTTTTATGATGGATACCAAAAACCACTAGAGGATATCAAAAAATCAATATGCGATAGAATTAACTGAAATAGCTTGCGTAGTTTATTTGCATCAAAAGGATGAAAATCCATATGTTTTTTCGAACCCTAGAAAAATTATTTAAATTTGTATAATGGAGGTATATTATGAAAAAAATATTAGTACTTCTTGTTGTTGTTTTTATTTCAATTCTATTGTCAGGTTGTAATAACGAAAACACAAAGATAACTATGATGAGTTATGAAATAGATGAATATGAAGTAAATAATTATTCTGATGCTAGTATGGTAATTTTAGATGAATCTATCACTAGTAAAGGATTAACACTTGAATTTAATTACTATGGTGAAGATGAGGGAACGACTGGAACGTGGTATACGATATTTATTTATGAAGATGATGAGTGGAATGAATTGCCATATATTGTTGATGGAGATATATTTTGGACCATGATTGCTTACATTGTAGAAAAAAATCAAGCTAGTCAAATGTCAATTGATTGGGAATGGTTATATGGTGAATTATCAGCTGGAAGATATCTAATAGTAAAACAATTTTCCAACCATCGAGGACCAGGCGATTTTGACCATTATTATCTTGCATGTGAGTTTACAATATAGCAATTGATTTGTTAAATTAAGATACTATAATAAACTAAATTTAATTTGTGAGGGAAAAAATATGCTCGATGCTTTGTCTAATCTTTCTATTTTAACTATCATAGTCATTGTCATTGTTATTGCTCCTATATTAACAGGATTAAGAATTGTAATTCAACGATACTTTAATCTCATAATTGAAAAGAAAGTGATTTTCATATATCTGGGGTTTTACATTATTCTGTTATCAACTGTTTTCATACTATTTAGTTATAATTTTTTTGGAGGCGGACCAGTTGCTACATTTTTAATTATGTTTTTAATCCTTACTATAATTGTTGTAGAATATTTTTTGATTTATAAAAAGCATTTTGATTTTGAACCAAGTGAGAAATATATTTTATGTATCAGTATTTCCCATTTATTTGGTTTTATGTTATTAGTTTTGATTTTTAATTTACTGACAATTATTTTTACACTTCTTTATGAATAAGATTAAGGCAAAAGTATGTAAAAAGACTAAAAATCCTTGTGTCTGGAATTCAGTTTTTCCTGAAGCCACACTAATTGATAGTAAAGCCATTAGATGGCTTTATTTTATTTTTTATATCAAATTGAATTGAAGAAAATTCTATCTATTTATCCTAATATAATATGAGGTGATAGATATGAGCATTAAAGCTATGTATATTTTTAAAGGCATTAACCAATTTAATACGTTTTCTAACTTTATTGAACAAAAAAATTGGAAAATAGAAAACCAATTATTAAAAGATAGAGTGGGAAAATATAGAAATGAGGTATTTTTTATAACTTTGTATAATCAGTTTAACGATCAAAAATTAACAATATGGGAACTTAAGCAAGAAGAAATAATTACATGGATAGATACGATATTCTTATTACGAAGAATATTCTTTCAAATATTTAAAAATGGTATCAATGGAGAAAATGTGAGTATTATTATGGAATATCCACTCGTTTTTGGAAATCACATGAGATCAGATTACTTAATTGTATATGATAGATTAATTATTGTTTTGGAATTTGGAATGTTTAATCAAGATGAGAAAAGAAGCGAAGAAAGATATACAAAAAAGCTTCAAGAATCTATAAATTATAGACAAATAATTAGTAATTTAGTCAGCAGAGATCTTAATGTTGTCAATTATGTAATGATTTATAGGCCCGAATTCGATTGGTTTATGAAGAAAGAAATGAGTGATAACATTATTTATAATAATGGAGAAATAGATTTACTCACTAACTTTATTGTTCTTAACATTCATAATCAGGACAATTTAGCAGCTTTTAAACAACTCGAATCTTTAGGTTTAGATAAATAATATAATATTTTAATTGACTTTAATTATGGATATGTTATCATAGAGATAATCAAATAGGTTTGAAATTCAAACAAATTGAAGGAGAAGAAAAAATGAGTGAGAAAATAGGTCTTGTTGTTTGTGGAAATTCTGGTGTAGATTATTTGAAAATGGACTACCCTGTAAGATTAATTAGATCAACTCTTAATCTTGGTGGAAAAGAATATGAAGATTATATTGATATACAGGCAAAAGAATTTTATGATATTATAGTAAATAATCCCGATATTGATGTTTCCACATCACAAACTTCAACCGGAAAAATTGCGAGTGTATATGAAGAGTTAAGAGATGAAGGTTATACAGATATCATTGTTGTTGTTATTTCATCAAAATTAAGTGGTACTTACCAGGGAGCGATTCTTGCTAAGGAAATGGTTCCAGGTGTAAATATCTATGTCATTGATTCTAGAACTGTCTCATATGGTGAAGCATATTTAGTTATCGAAGCAATAAAAATGATAAAAACAGGCAGCAAAACTCGAGATATCATTGATAAGCTAGAAAAAATAAGAGATAATATATACATATATGTTTTGGTAGACACTCTAAAATATCTCGTAAAGAATGGTAGATTATCTGCAACAAGTGGATTTTTAGGAACACTTCTAAAGATTAAGCCACTTTTATATATCCAAAAAGATGGCAGTTTGGTACCTTATGAAAAAATAAGAACAACAAATAAGGCTCAGCACAGACTTATTGAAATAATTCATCACGATATTGAAGGTAAAAATGTTATAATGTTTATAGTTTATACAAATAATGAAGATAAAGCACTAGAAATTCGTCATCAGATCTTAGCAATTAGACCTGATATAACAATTGAAGTGGTTCCGCTTACCCCTGTTGTTGGGGCACATGCTGGTCCAGGAACACTGGGTGTAGGATACATAGTAATCTAAAGAGAGGGAGTGCACTGAATGGTTTCTCCAAAGCAAGTTATCAACGAATTGCTTGTTGATGTATTTAATCAAATATTGAGTATTGAAGGTATTACTTTAAAACAAAGAGGTGTTAAATTATCAATGACTGAAGTTCATGTCCTTGAAGCCATTAGGAATTGCGAGATTCCAACAATGGGTAGTGTTGCTCATAAATTACGCGTTACTTTAGGAACACTTACAACATCGATTAATGTTTTAGTCAAAAAAAACTTTGTATCGAGATATAGAGATGAGAATGATAGAAGAAAAGTTTTCTTGCAACTTAACGAATCAGCCATAGAGGTATTAAAAGTACACGATGAATTTCATGATGAAATGATTGTATCTTTGTTTAAAGACTTAGAACTTGAAAAAGATGAAGTTTTGATGAAATCATTGGAAAATATAAGTCAATATTTTAAGCAGAAATATTGAAAAGATTAATTATATGAGCATCCCTAGGGATGCTTTTTTTATATATTTTCACATTTCGTCTTGATTTATTAATTAGATAATGTATAATAACCATAATGGTTTAAATTTGAGGGCGGGGTGGGTCTTTTGCCAAAGTATGTATTTTTGGAATGATGTTTGAAGAACAAATATCAAATTTGGTCTTTTTTTATTGCCTAAAATGCATTTGATTGAAAATACGAAAGCTATAAATTAGCTCACTGTAAAAATAGTATTTAATGTTGCGAAATCTATAGATAGTATAAATCCCAATGAATTCATATAGAGCCGCTGAATATATAGTAATTAGGCAAGTGTTTTGGCAGTTGTAGTTGACCCTGAAGTATGAATTATTTGAGGAGGAGTGTAAACGGGGAACTCTCACTGGATTTATCAATCAATACCTAAACATACTGAATTTTCAATATATAAAGGCCTTTCTAATAATCAAAAACTTGGAGTATTACTTAATTATAGGTATTGCATTTTAAATAAATAAACTAATATAGAGGTAAGAAAATGAGAGGGGATAGCTACAGAAAGATAAGAAGTAGAGTCATTTATGGCACTATTGCTGTTGGGAATATTGTATATTTTAATATAAAAAAGGAATCCAACAGAGTAAAGAATATAGAACTTAAAACGTTATTTGATGAGTTAAATGATAACACAATTGATGAGTATATACAGTATAGGGAAATAAAACTCCAAGTAAGCGAAAATATTGAACGCATTGATGAGATATTGGATTTCATTTATTTCACATTCGATACTGGTGTAATTAGGCGTAATTTTGTTAGATATGTACATGAAAAAAAGTACGATGTACCAAGGGCTTTTTATGAAGCATTTAATAAGTTTATAAATAGCTCAAAATATATAATTCCCGTAGAATTGCTATGCAAAAAAGAAGAGATTAGTTTTTTCATTAATGAATTGAAATCAAGATTAATCACTAGATATGAAAGTGTTATGTTACAACGTTTGATAAGAAATATCGACTTCGATTTTATTTTATACACCGAGGAATTCAAAAAGGAATATTTTTATAACTTGCCTAAACAAATACAGGGAATTATTTGCAAGAATTGTAAGGATGAAAATTTGGCATTCTCTTTTACTCATGAGTTTGAACTTCCACTCGCTATTCATGATTTTGAATTTCAAGAGAATTCTCTAGTAATTATCGATGGAATAGATAAAATTGTGATAGTAGATCCATCGGTGGATATTGAAAATCAATATAAAGAAAAATTACGTGAATATACATATACCATTGGCGAAGATTCCAGCTATTCTCCATCGAAAATCAATATTTACGCACCAATGGTAGATTCAAGAATTTTTGATAAAGTTGCATATGGAAATTGGTATACAGGTGTTGCTCCATTTAAAACAGAATTCATTTACTCAACCAAAGGAACTCTACCATCATATAAAGAGCAGTATGATTTGTTTCACCATATGTTTATTGTTATGAAGGATAAAGAAGTATATATAAGAATTCCAGATTTTCGTCCAGAAAGACCAACTGAACTTCTTGGCGAAATATTCACAGATACAGATACATTTGATCAATTCACGGAATTATTTCAGACAAATATGCTTGCTATTGCTAATGCATCTAGAGATACTGGGAAACAAGTTAATATGTTGGTTCCTATGATACGCATGAGTTCAGAAATATCTTTTTGGAGAAGAGAGATAGAATCTGTTTTTGAGTATTGTAAACTGAGTAATGTCAAGATTGGTATTATGTTTGAAACTGGATCAGCTTATGATTATTATGAAGAATATAAAGGAATGGATTTTGTAATTATTGGGCTAAACGATTTGGTAGAGGAAATTTCTGATGATTATGATCGTTATAGTCATATGTCAAAAGAAGAAATCATTGAAGCATTTTGGCCAAATCTTCGTGATTTACATCAATATTTCCGTAGTTATATGTTACAAACTAAACATATTTTAGCTGGAAATTTCTTATCAAATCCAGAAGTTTTTCGTAAGTTTCTTAAATCTGGATTTAGAGATTTTTCTATAAGAGCAAGCGAAATAAAGTTAATTGAAAAAGTATTAACCGAGCATAACGAAACTAGAGGGATGTTTATTGGAGTTGCCGCAGCTAGAGAAGCTGATAAAGAACGACGAAGAATCAAAGTCATTCTAAGAAATAAAAGAGAAAGAGAAGAAAAAAATAAAAGAGCTGCAAACAAATTACGTAAGAAGTTAGAAAAAGAACAAAAGATAAGAGATCAAAACAAAGAAAAACGAGAAGAAGTACTTAAAACTCTTTTAACAAAAAACAAAAAGAATAATAATGATGATGAAAATAATGAAAATGATTAAAATATTAGGGTAAAAGCACTAAAAGGGTTGCTTTTCCCCTTTTATTCATATATAATAATACACGCTCGTGTGAAAACGTGAGCAAGGCTGTGAAATGGAAGGTTGTTGACACACGGATAGCCGTTGTCTACGTGTTGAGTTTTTCCGTGGAGCAAGTCTATACAGGATTATAGGCGAAAGGAGCTATTAAAATGGCAAAAGATGTAATTAAGATTCGTTTAAAGGCATACGATCACAGATTACTTGATCAAGCTGCAAAAAAGATTGTTGACAGTGCACTTAGAACCGGAGCAACAGTTCAAGGTCCAATTCCTCTTCCAACTGAAAAGGAAATATTTACAGTCTTACGTTCACCACACGTAAATAAAGATTCACGTGAACAATTTGAACGCAGAACGCACAAAAGATTAATTCAAATCATTGATCCAAACCCAAAAACAATCAGTGCATTAATGGATATCGATCTACCATCAGGTATTGATATCGTATTGAAAAAGTAATTAAGTAGAGAAAGAGGTTAAAATATGGCCAAAGGAATCTTAGGTAGAAAACTAGGAATGACACAAATTTTCGATGAAAATGGTGTTCTAGTTCCAGTTACCGTTATAGACGTGGCTGACAATGTAGTTCTACAACAAAAGACTATCGAAACAGATGGTTATGTAGCAACTCAAGTTGGTTTTGAAACTAAACGGGACAAATTAAGTAACAAGCCTGAACAAGGGCACGTGAAAAAAGCTAACACAGCACCTAAGCGCTTCATTAGAGAAATCCGCTTTAAAGAAGAGCTTAAAAATGAATTGGTGGATTTAGCAATCGGTGACCTTGTTAAAAATGAATTATTTCAAGTCGGTGAAGATATCGACGTCACAGGCACTTCAAAGGGTAAAGGCTTTGCCGGATCCATTAAGAGACACAATCAAAGTCGCGGACCAATGACTCACGGTTCGAGATATCATCGCAGACCTGGTTCAATGGGACCAATCAAAGGTAAGCTCAAAGGTAAAAATTTACCTGGGCATATGGGTGCTGAACAAGTTACCATTCAAAACCTCAAGGTTGTAGGTGTAGATGTGGAAAATCAACTACTATTAATTAGCGGAAGCGTTCCAGGACCTCAAAAAGGACTTGTAATTGTAAGATCTGCTGTTAAGAGTGGTAAATAAGGAGGGTTAATTATGCCAAATGTAAACTTATTAAATCAAGCAGGTAGTAAAGTTGCTGAGCTAACCCTATCAGATTATGTCTTTGGTATTGAACCACATCAACAAGTATTATACGATGTAGTGAATGCACAAAGAGCTGCAATGAGACATGGTACTCACGATGTTAAAAATCGTGGTGAAGTATCAGGTGGTGGTAAAAAACCATGGCGTCAAAAAGGAACTGGTCGTGCTCGTCAAGGGTCAATACGTTCTCCACAATGGCGTAAAGGTGGTGTCGTCTTTGGACCAACACCTAGAAGTTATGCAGTAAAAATGAATCAAAAGGTTCGTCAGCTAGCATTGAGATCCGCTTTATCATATCATGCAGCAAACGGTCAATTAAAAGTTGTTGAAGCTTTAAATATCGAATCACCAAAAACTAAGTTATTCCAAGAATTACTTAATTCATTAGGAATTGAAGGCAAAACTCTTGTCGTAGCACAAACTTTTGGAGATAACGAACTTTTAGCAGCAAGAAACATTCCAACAATTGCTTTTTCACAAGTTAGTCATGTCAGCGTTTATGACATTCTAAATTGTAAAAACTTATTGTTAACAAAGGATGCTGTTGAAACTTTAGAGGAGGTATTGGGCAATGACTAAATATTATGACATTATCAAAGCTCCAATCATTACTGAACAATCAACAAAACTTATTGAAAGTCAAAATAGATATACCTTTAAGGTCGACAGAAAATCTAACAAAGTCGAAATCAAAAAGGCAATCGAAGCAATTTTCAATGTCAAAGTATTATCAGTAAATACAATTAATGTATTGCCTAAATTCAAGAGAATGGGCAAATATGAAGGATACAAGTCTGCTTATAAAAAAGCAGTTGTTAAACTGGCTGAAGGTCAAAAGATTGACGCCTTCACAGTATAAGTGAAATATTAGAGGAGGTTTAACCAAAATGGCGGTTAAAGTATACAAAGCGACAACGAATGGTCGTCGCAACATGAGTGTATTAACATACGAAGAAATTACAACATCTACTCCTGAAAAATCACTACTAGAGCCATCTTCTCGCACCGGTGGAAGAAATAACCAAGGTAAGATTACCGTACGTCACATAGGTGGCGGTGCAAAAAGAAAGTATCGTGTAATTGATTTTAAACGTAATAAAGACAATATTATTGGTAAGGTAGCTACAATTGAGTATGATCCAAACCGTACTGCAAATATTGCTTTAATTAACTACGTAGATGGTGAAAAGAGATATATACTTGCACCAAAAGGTTTAGAAGTTGGAACTGAAATAGTTTCTGGCAACCAAGTAGATATCAAAACTGGTAACGCATTACCAATTATGAATATCCCAGTAGGTACAATTATTCATAACATTGAACTTTCACCTGGTAGAGGTGGACAAGTTGCAAGAAGTGCTGGAGCTTCAGCCCAAATTCTTGGACGTGAAGACAAATATGTTCTAGTTCGTTTGCAATCCAGTGAAGTACGTAAGATTCTAGGCACATGCCGTGCAACAATCGGTGTTGTCGGAAATGAATCCTATGAACTTGTAAACATCGGTAAAGCAGGAAGAACAAGACATATGGGCGTTCGCCCAACCGTACGTGGTTCTGCAATGAATCCTAACGATCACCCACATGGTGGTGGTGAAGGAAGAACACCAATCGGCAGAAAATCACCAATGACCCCTTGGGGTAAGAAGGGTCGCGGAGTTAAGACTCGCGATCATAAGAAAGCGTCAAACGACTTGATTATTCGTCGTCGCACGAAGTAGGAGGAAAATTATGGCACGTTCAGTTAAAAAAGGACCATTTTGTGATGATCACTTATTAATTAAGGTTCAAAAACAAAATGCAGCAAACGAAAACAAAGTGATCCAAACTTGGTCACGTCGTTCAACGGTTTTCCCTGATTTCGTTGGACACACAGTTGCCGTTTATAACGGTAAATCACATGTACCCGTATATATTACTGAAGATATGGTTGGACACAAATTTGGCGAATTTGCACCAACCCGTACATATCATGGACATGGTAAAGATGATAAGAAAGCTAAAAAGAAGTAATTGGAGGAGATATGATGGAAACTAAAGCTATAGCTAAAACCGTTCGCATTGCTCCAAGAAAGGTAAGATTGGTCATTGACCTAATCCGCGGTAAGGATATTAAAGAAGCGCAAGCAATTTTAATGTTTACACCTCGCGGAGCCTCACCAATTATTTTGAAGGTATTGAACAGCGCTGTCGCTAACGCTGAACATAACAACAATGCAAATGTAGAAAACCTATTTGTTAAAGAGGTTTATGTAAATGAAGGTGTGCGCCTAAAGAGACTATTGCCTAGAGCAAAAGGTCAAGGTGACATCATAAAGAAGAGAACTAGCCACATTACTGTCGTCGTGGCAGATAAAGAGTAGAGGTGAAGAGACATGGGTCAAAAAGTTAATCCAATTGGTATGCGTCTTGGCATCATTCGTACTTGGGACTCAAAATGGTATGCTGAAAAAACAGCAGTACCTGCCCTCGTTAAGGAAGATGAACTAATTCGTAGATACCTTAATGATTTTTATAAAAAAGCCGCTGTTTCTCACATCGAAATCGAACGCTTAAAAGGTAAAGGTGGTAAAGACCGTGTGAAAATCACGATACATACTGCTAAACCTGGTATCGTAATCGGCCGTGATGCTGAAACAAAGAAGAAAACAGTCGCTAGTTTAGAAAAACTAACAAAAAAAGAAATCGTATTTAATGTCGTTGAAGTTAAACGTCCTGAACGCGTTGCAGAACTTGTTGCACAAAGTATTGCAGAACAACTTGAAAACCGCGCATCATTCAGACGTGTACAGAAAATTGCTATGCAACGTGCACTTAAATCAGGAGCAAAAGGTTGTAAAACCCTCGTTTCTGGACGTTTAGGTGGAGCAGAAATCGCTCGTAGTGAAGGATATTCAGATGGACAAGTTCCTCTACATACACTTCGCGCTGATATTGATTATGCAACAGCTGAAGCAAATACAACCTATGGTATTCTTGGTATTAAAGTTTGGATCTATAATGGAGAAGTTCTTCCAGGACAAACGCGCGAAGAAAACCTTAGAAAGCAAGATGAGAGAGCGCCACGTCAAGATAGAAGACCACGTCGCAACAATCCTCGTGACAACAAGGGAGGCAAATAATTATGTTAATGCCTAAGAGAACAAAATTCCGTCGTCCTCATCGCGTAAGTTATGAAGGTGCAGTTAAGGGAAGAAATGAAATTCTGAACGGAGACTTTGCTTTAGTTGCTTCAGAAGGCGCTTGGATTACAAATCGTCAAATAGAAGCAGCGCGTATTGCGATGACAAGACATATGAAGAGATTAGGGAAAGTATGGATTAATATCTTCCCACACTTAGCTAAAACTAAGAAACCACTAGAAGTGCGCATGGGTTCCGGTAAAGGTGCTCCTGACCATTGGGTAGCGGTTGTAAAAGAAGGTAAAGTTATGTTTGAAGTCAATGGTGTTTCCGAAGAAGTAGCAAAGGAAGCATTACGTTTAGCATCTCACAAATTACCTATTAAAACTAAGATTGTTAGAAGAGGTGAGCAAGCGTGAAAGCAAACGATATCAGAAAGATCAATACAACTGATCTTGAAAAGAGAATTGTCGAGTTAAAAGCTGAGTTATTCAACCTGCGCTTTCAACTTGCAGTAGGACAACTTGAAAATACAGCTCGTATTAGTCAAGTTACAAGAACGATTGCACAAATGAAGACAATCATCAGTGAACGTACTGAATAAGGAGGATACCATGGAACGTAATAGTAGAAAAGTATATACGGGAATTGTAGTATCTGACAAAATGGATAAAACGATTACCGTGGTTGTAGACACATATAAGAAATCTCCTTTGTACGGAAAAAGTATAAAGGTTTCAAAGAAATTTCATGTGCATGATGAAGAAGGTTTAGCAAGCATCGGCGATAAAGTGACCATTATGGAAACCCGTCCAATGTCAAAGACTAAGAGATTCCGTCTCTTAGAAGTCGTTGCTAAAACCGATCTAGTATAGGGAGGAAATAAATCATGATTCAACAAGAAAGTAGATTAGTGGTTGCTGATAATAGCGGCGCTAAAGAAGTCCTTGTGATTAAGGTTTTAGGGGGAACCCGTCGTCGTTATGCTAATATCGGTGATATTGTGGTCGTAACTGTAAAAAAAGCAGCACCTGCCGGTATGGTGAAAAAAGGTGAAGTTTTAAAAGCAGTTATTGTCCGTACGGTTTCAGGCCTTCGTCGCGTTGATGGAACATACATCAAATTTGATGAAAACGCAGCAGTTATAATAAAAGATGATCTAAACCCACGTGGTACCCGTATTTTCGGACCAGTGGCCAGAGAGCTAAGAGAAAAGAACTTTATGAAGATCGTATCTCTTGCTCCTGAAGTACTATAAGGAGGTCTCGTCTATGTACATTAAAGCTGGAGACACAGTTGCAGTTATTGCTGGACGCGATCAATTCGTAACTGATAAAAAAGGAAAAACCACTCGTAAGACAGGCCGCGTCTTAAAGGTTTATCCTAGAACTGATCGTGTATTGGTAGAAGGTGTTAACTTAGTAAAGAAACACCAACGTCCAACACAAGCAAACGATAAGGGCGGTATTATTGATAAAGAAGCACCTATTCATGTATCTAATGTAGCTATTGTTGATCCAAAAACAGGAAAACCAACTCGCGTTGGTTATCATGAAGTCAATGGCAAAAAGGTACGTTATGCTAAAAAATCAGGCGAAAGCCTTGATAAATAAGGAGTTAGACAATGAGTGAAATTAAACAGAAGTACGATAATGTTGTCAAACCCGAACTAATTAAGGCATTCAATTATTCATCAGTTATGCAGGTGCCAAAAATTGACAAAATTGTTGTTAACATGGGTGTCGGTGATGCAGTCTTCAATCCAAAAGTCTTAGATGACGCAGTTGAAGAATTAAGAGCAATCACGGGTCAAAAACCATTAGTGACAAAAGCTAAAAATTCAATTTCTAATTTTAAACTTAGAGAAGGTATGCCAATCGGTGCGAAAGTAACACTTCGCGGAGAAAGAATGTACTATTTCTTAGATAAATTGATTTCAATCGCTTTACCACGTGTTCGCGACTTTAGAGGTATTTCTTCAAATGCTTTTGATGGTCGTGGTAATTATACTGTAGGTATTAGAGAACAAATCATTTTCCCAGAAATTAGTTTGGATAAAGTTAAAAAGGTTCGCGGAATGGACATTGTAATAGTAACAACGGCAAAAACTGACCAAGAAGGACGAGCATTACTCAGTCAACTTGGCATGCCGTTTAAGAAGTAAGGAGGCGTAATATGGCTAAAAAATCAAAGATTGTAAAAGAACAAAAACGTCGTGTGATTGTTGAACGCTATCGTGAAAAAGTTGCTGAACTTAAAGAAAAAGGTGACTATCATGCACTGCAATTACTTCCAAGAAACGCTTCAGCAACACGTCTTAGAAATCGCGATGCAATAGATGGTCGCCCACGCGCTTATATGCGCAAGTTTGGCTTGTCACGTCTTAACTTTCGTGAATTGGCACACAAGGGACAAATTCCTGGTGTTACCAAAGCAAGCTGGTAATTAGGAGGAAGAACACATGGTTATGACTGATCCAATCGCGGATATGCTTACGCGTATTCGTAACGCAAATAAGATGCGTCATGTAAAAGTAGAAATGCCTGCTTCTCGTCTAAAGGCTGATATCTTATCAGTACTAAAGAAGGAAGGCTTCATTGTTGATTTTACAACTGTAAAAGACAGTGCACAAGGCAAAATTGTAGTTACCTTAAAGTACACAACTTTAAAAGAACGTGTAATTAAAGGTTTAAAACGGATATCGAAACCAGGACTTCGTGTTTATGTACCAGTAGAAGATCTACCAAAAGTATTGAACGGTTTGGGCATTGCCTTAATCTCAACATCAAAAGGTATCTTAACTGATCGTGAAGCACGTTTAGCTCAAGTTGGCGGCGAAGTGCTCGCCTACGTATGGTAATAAGGAGGAAATTATGTCACGTATAGGAAATAAAGTGATTCAAGTTCCTGCTGGCGTTACCGTTACGGTAAGCCCAGAAAACTACGCTGTAGTTAAGGGCCCAAAAGCACAACTTGAATTCCAATTCAATCAAAGTTTAGGCATTAAAGTGGAAGGGTCTACAGTTACTGTAACTCGTCCAAACGATGAAATATTTTCAAGAAAAATCCACGGAACAACACGCGCTTTATTAGCCAATATGGTTAATGGCGTATCTGTAGGATTTAAAAAGCAATTAGAAATTCGTGGTGTTGGTTATAGAGCAGCGCTCCAAGGCAACGTCGTGAATTTAAGTTTGGGGTTTTCACACCCAATTGATCTAGAAATTCCAGCAGGAATTACAGTCACCATTCCAAAAAACACTGATGTCATCATCGAAGGTGCCGACAAACAAGCAGTCGGCGAATTTGCTGCAAAAATCAGAAGTTTTAGAAAACCTGAACCATATCTTGGAAAAGGTATTCGCTATGTTGATGAGTATGTTCCACGTAAAGCTGGGAAGACTGCTAAGTAAGGGAGGACATCACGATGATCAAAAAAATATCTAAGAATGTCTCAAGACAAAAACGTCATCTACGTATGCGCAAAATTGTCGATGGAACAACAGAACGTCCAAGACTAAATGTTTACCGTTCCAATACTGCACTTTATGTACAAGTAATTGATGATGTAAAGCAAACCACACTTATCAGTGCACGTAGCCAAGAAACAGGTCTTAAGGGATGCAATATTGCATCAGCTAAGGCATTAGGAAAATTAATTGCCGAAAAAGCACTTGCTCAGGGCGTTAAAGTAGTTGTTTTTGATCGCGGAGGATATTTATATCACGGACGCGTCAAAGCACTTGCTGAAGCAGCTCGCGAAGCAGGTCTACAATTTTAAGGAGGAAAACGAACATGGCTAGAGAAAGATTCAATCAAGAAGAACAACAAGATAATCAATTCGAAGAACGTGTTGTTGCCATTAACCGTGTAACAAAAGTCGTTAAGGGTGGTCGTCGTTTCCGTTTTGCTGCTTTAGTTGTCATCGGCAACAAACAAGGTGAAGTCGGTTTCGGTACTGGTAAAGCAGCAGAAGTTCCTGATGCAATCAAGAAAGCTGTTGAAGATGCCAAAGTAAATATTATTAAGGTTCCTATCGTAGGAGCAACCATTCCTCATGCAATCACTGGAAATTATGGAGCAGGTAAAGTATTTATGAAACCCGCTTCAGAAGGTACTGGAATTATCGCTGGTGGAGCTGTTCGCGCTGTTTTCGAATTAGCTGGTATTAACGATATTCTATCAAAATCCATTGGTTCAAGCACACCAATCAATATGGTTCGTGCAACATTTGCTGCGCTTAAAGAATTAAGAACAGCTGAACAAGTTGCTACACTTCGCGGTGTAGATGTGGCGGAGTTGGTATAATGAAAATTCAAATTACATTAAAAAGAAGTTTGATTGGTCGCAAGCCTAATCAAGTAAAAACAGCACATGCACTAGGATTAAAAAAGATTAATCAAGTTGTTGAAAAAGAGGTTAATGAAGCCATTCTTGGCATGGTTAACACCATTGGACACTTGGTTTCTGTACAAGAAGTTGAGTAGGAGGTATAACCAATGTTAAACGAATTAAGACCCGTAGAAGGTGCACGTAAAAACCGTAAACGTTTGGGTAGAGGCCCCGGTAGTGGTACAGGAAAAACCGCTGGTAAAGGTGACAAAGGTCAACTAGCTCGCTCAGGCGGTGGTCCACGCTTAGGTTTTGAAGGGGGACAACTTCCTTTCTTCCAAAGCATTCCTAAAAGAGGATTCAAAAATGTTAATCGTAAAGAATATGCTGTTGTCAATCTCGTTGATTTAAATCTATTTAATGATGGCGAAGTTGTAACTCCAGAAGTTCTAATTGCTAGAAACATTCTAAAAAAACTTAAATCAGGTGTAAAAGTACTGGCAAATGGTACATTAGAGAAAAAACTTACTGTTAAAGCAAATATTTTCTCAAAAGCTGCTGAGGCAGCTATCCTAAAAGCCGGTGGAACAGTAGAGGTGATTTAAAGTGTGGTTACGTATAAAAAGGGTTCTAAGTAACAAAACTGTAATGCTAAGATTAGCCATTACACTGCTTATTCTGTTAGTTGTTAGAATTGCTAGCCATATTACAGTCCCACTTTTTAACACACAAGCAATCGTTGATTTCATGCAAAAGAGCGGTAGCTTTGTTGCCATCCTTAATAACTTTAGTGGTCAGTCTCTTCAACGTTTCTCGATCATGTCATTAGGGATTACACCATATATCACTGCATCTATTGCTGTACAATTGTTGCAAATGGTCATTCCAACTCTTAAGGAGTGGAGCGAACAAGGTGAAACTGGTAAATTTAAAACAAATCAGTTAACACGTTATCTTGCAGTTGCACTAGCCTTTATTCAAGGTCTAGCGTTAATTATAGGTATCAGTGTTAATGGTAGTGTTTTGATTCCAAGCCTTGAAGCAGCAGCCGTTGAACAATATCGTTATTTCTTCTATATTTATATGGCATTAGTAATCACTGGTGGCTCTGCACTTGCAATTTGGTTAGCTGATATCATCACTAAAAAAGGTGTTGGTAATGGTACATCATTATTGATTGTTGCTGGGATTATGACCAGTTTGCCTACAATGTGGACAACGTTGTGGACAAAATATATTACAAACGGAACTAACGGATGGGATATTGTCTTCTTTATTATCATTCTATTATTGTATTTTGGTATTTTACTAGGCGTTGTTTATATGCAAATCTCAACACGTAAAATCCCTATTCAGTATGCGAATCGTCAAGGCAAATCTGATTCCAATATTCCAATGAAGTTAAATAGTGGTGGGGTTATTCCAGTCATCTTCGCACAAACAATTTTAAGTATTCCACTATCTATCGTTGGATTTGCTGCTAGTTCAAATACATCAACTGGCTTAGCTGGTTGGTTAAATAGCATTTTCAGTTATCGTCAGCCTATAGGATTTATCTTATACGTCTTACTAATTGTTATCTTTTCATTCTTCTATTCATTCCTGACAATTAACCCAGAAAAGATTTCAAATAACTTATCAAAATCCAATGCTTATGTTCCTGGTATAAGACCAGGGCAAGACACACAAGATTACATTGCTAAGTTGCTCTTTAAGATTACAGTCATTGGTACCGTATATCTTGTTCTCTTAGCTGTTATTCCTATCTTCACATCCATTGTATTTGGGTTCACCGGAACTGAAGCTCAAGCTATCACACTTGGTGGTACCAGCTTATTGATTATTGTTGGGGTTGCAATTGAAACGACACAACAGGTTGAAACAGACGCAAGTCAAGCAGAATACAGCGGCATCTTTAAGTAAGTGGAGGATGATGAAATGCGTATAATCATTATGGGCCCTCCCGGAGTCGGTAAGGGAACAGAAGCAGAATTATTAGTCAAGCATTATCAAATCCCTCATATTTCAACAGGTAATATCTTTAGAGAATTGTACAAGGATAGAACCACTGTTGGAAAAATAGCAAAAGAATATATCAATAGAGGCGAACTCGTACCTGATGATATCACAAATGAAATAGTTCGTCATAGACTTAATCATCATGATGTAAAAAAAGGATTTCTATTTGATGGATATCCTCGCAACATTGAACAGGCAAAAGCACTTGATGAAATGTTAGCAAAACAAGGTTGTAAGCTGGATGCAGTAATTAATATTGCAGCACCAGAAGAACTGATTACAGAGCGAATCAGTGGTCGCAGAGTATGCGAAACATGCGGTGCCGTCTATCACATTCACAACAAGAAACCTAAGCAAGAGGGCATTTGTGATAATGATGGTAATTCGTTGATTCAAAGAAATGATGATCTTGAAGAAACTGTACGTAGACGCCTTCGTATCTACAAGGATCAGACAGCCCCAGTTATTGGCTATTATGAAAAAGCAGGAGCAATCATTCATATTAATGGAACACAAACCATTAAAGAAGTAGATGCTCAAGTTATGAAAGCATTAGGTGATAAAATTGATTCAAATTAAATCACAACGTGAAATTGAGTTGATGCGTGAAGCTGGACGCATTTTAGAACAAACTAGACAAATGCTCATAGAGCATATTAAACCTGGCATTTCTACGCATCATCTCGATCAACTCGCAGAAAACTTTATTTCTCATCTTGGAGCTACTCCCTCATTCAAGGGTTATAATGGCTTTCCAGGATCCATCTGTGCTTCAATTAATGAAGTTGTTGTTCATGGTATTCCTTCAAAGAAGAAAATTCTTCAAGAAGGGGACATTATTACATTAGATTTTGGTGTCAATTATAAAGGGTATCATGCAGATTCTGCTACAACGTATCCTGTAGGTGAAATCAAGCCTGAAATTCAGCAATTGCTAGATGTGACGGAAAAGTCACTTTATGTTGGACTTGAGCAAGCTAAACCAGGAAATCGTGTTTCAGATATCTCACATGCAATTGAGTCATTTGTCAAACCTTATGGATATGGTATCGTAGAAGAATTTACCGGTCATGGTATTGGAAGAGATCTTCACGAAGAACCATTTGTACCAAATTTTGGTCAGCCTAATCAAGGACCAATCCTAAAACCAGGTATGACATTTTGTGTGGAGCCCATGATTAATTTAGGGACAAAACGCGTCAAGGTACTAACGGATAATTGGACAACCATTACAGTCGATCATAAACCAAGCGCTCATTTTGAGCAAATGATTGTGATTACGGAAACTGGATATGAAATTTTAACCAAATAAAAAAAGGAGTGAATCTATGGCAAGAGAAGATTTAATCGAAGTAGAAGCTAAAGTTATCGAAGTATTACCAAACACCAAGTTCAAAGTTGAACTTATTCAAAATGGCCATATGGTATTGGCTCATGTTTCTGGTAAAATCCGTATGAATAACATACGCATTTTACCTGGTGATAAAGTAACAGTAGAATTGTCACCATACGATCTAACACGCGGCAGAATCACATACCGCCGCAAATAAGGAGGAACGCACATGAAGGTAAGAGCGTCAGTTAAAAAAAGAAGTGAAGACGACATCATTGTAAAGAGAAAAGGTAAGATTTACGTAATTAACAAAAAAAATAAAAGACATAATCAGAGACAAGGTTAAATAGGAGGAACTATGGCAAGAATAGCAGGCGTTGACATCCCACGCGACAAACGCGTCGTGGTTTCGTTGACTTATGTATATGGCGTTGGTTTATCAACTGCCAAACAAATTTTAAAGGATGCAAACGTGAGTGAAGAAACTCGTGTTAAGGCATTAACTGAAGATGAAATGAACCGTATTCGTACTGAAATCATCAAGTACACTACTGAAGGCGATCTTCGCCGTGAAGTTACAATAAACATCAAACGTTTAATGGAAATTGGTTCATATCGCGGAATCCGTCATCGTAAAGGATTACCTGTACGTGGTCAAAACACAAGAAATAACGCACGTACAAGAAAAGGTAAACCAAAGGCGATCACTGGCAAGAAGAAGTAAGGGAGGAATAAATCATGGCTCGTAAAAAAACAACAAAGCGCAAGGCTAGAAAAAATATTCCCCTTGGTGTTGCACACATTCATACAACTTTTAATAATACAATCGTTACCATTACTGATGTTGATGGCAATGCAATCGCTTGGAGTAGCTCAGGCGCTCTAGGTATCAAGGGTAGCAGAAAATCAACACCATATGCAGCACAGATGTCAGCTGAAGCAGTTGCTAAAACAGCAATTGACAACGGTATGATCAAGGTTGAAGTAGCAGTCAAAGGACCTGGTCCAGGTCGTGAAGCAGCAATTCGTTCACTACAAGCAGCAGGATTAGAAATTACTGCAATTAGAGACGTAACACCAGTGCCACATAATGGATGCAGACCACCAAAACGTCCACGTGGATAATCTAAAGGAGGGGTAACTTGTGAAAGACTTAAAGTTTGAAAAACCAACCGCAGTTGAAGAACTATCAGTAGATGGTAACAAGGGTCGCTTTGTAATCAGACCTTTGGAACGTGGATATGGCATTACTTTAGGTAATGCATTAAGAAGAGTTTTATTGTCTTCATTACCAGGAGCAGCTATTGTAAACATTAAAATTGACGGTATTGAACATGAATTTTCTACCATGGAAGGTCTTTACGAAGACGTCATGGGAATCGTTCTCAATTTGAAAAAGGTCATCTTCTCAGTCGATTCAATAGAATCTGATTTTGAACAAAAGCTTGAACTTTATGCTGTAGGTGCAGGTAAAGTAACCGCTGCTGATTTTAATCATGTTGATGGCGTTGAAATTATCAACCCAGAACAAGTCATTGCTAATCTATCCGATGCAGGTAGACTTTCTATGGAAGTCACCATTCGTCGTGGTGTGGGTTATGTTAATGCTGAAAAGAATAAAGTATTCAGTAGAAATGAAAAGAGTGTCATTCCTATTGATTCAATTTATACGCCAGTTAGTCGCGTTTCTTATCATGTTGAAAAAACAAGAGGAGATGCAGATGAACTTACGCTAGACATTGAAACTAATGGTGCTATTCAGGCAAAAGAAGCACTTGCTTTAGCATCAAAGATGCTTATTGACTATTTGGATGTTATCGTTCAAATTAGCGAGCAAGCTGTTTCAACCGACTTTATTTTTGAACAAGAAGAAGAACCAACCAATAAGAAATTAGAAATGAAAATTGAACAACTTGATTTATCAGTACGTCTGTTTAACAGTTTAAAACGTTCAGGTATTTATACAGTTGCCCAAATCATTCGTTTAACCGAAGAAGACGTCATGAGATTTAGATCTCTTGGTAGAAAATCCTTTAAGGAATTAAAGGAAAAGCTTTCTGAACATGGTTTAGAATTCGAAAATACTTCTACTAAGGATTCAAAATTTCATTTAGACGATGAAGAGAAGGAGTAAATCATGGCTTATAGTAGATTAAGACGCAATAGCGACCAAAGAAAAGCTTTACTTCGTGATCTTGTAACAGATATTATCATTAATGAACGTATCGTTACCACAGAAGCAAAAGCTAAAGAATTGAGAAAATTAGCTGATAAAATGGTTACTTTAGCAAAAGACGGTTCTTTAAGTGCAAGAAGACAAGCTGCTGAAACTGTACGTTTTGAAGAAGTAAAAGAAGGACAAAACGCACTTCAAAAATTGTTTTCAGATCTTGGACCACGCTATAAAGAAAGAAACGGCGGCTATACAAGAATCATTAAAACAGTGCCAAGACGTGGCGATGCTGCGCCAATGGCTATCATTGAATTTGTTTAATTAGTAAATTATTGCACAAACCATAGGTATATGACATTTGTCTATACCTTTTTTTGTTTATATACTTAAAATTCGACTAAAGACAATCAAAAAACATCAATTCTATTACCTTGAACTGATTGTCCTTGTTATTCATATCAAATCATATTAAAATAGATATGCACATTGAATTTGGAAAAGAGGATCATATGAAAAAATTACTCAGTTTAGTTGGTATTTTTTTAATTGCCATCACACTAGTTTTATGCAATAGGACCATAACACCTACACATACTGTCAATGAAGTTATGAATGCACTTGAAATCGGATATATGCAAGATGATTCAGTAGGTCATGTTACTCAAAATATCACACTACCTACAATATCTGAACTAGAACGTTCAGCTAAAATATCATGGGAAAGCGATAAACCCTCTGTATTAAGTAATACAGGTATCGTCAGTAGACAGATAGAAGATACCAATGTTACTTTGATTGTTTCTGTTACTTTGGGATCAAATAGCTCACAAAAGTTATTTGATCTAAAGGTCATAGGAACAATTCTATTAGTTAATTATAGTGTTGAAATTTATTTAGAAAATTTAGACGACGAAGCATACACTTTGGACTCAACTGAATATTATGCTGAAGAGGTTGGATCAATAGTTCATATCGATACTATTAAAACAGGATTTATATTAAACAATGAATTCAGCACCGTAGCAGATATTATTCTATCTGAAACGGATATTGTTTTCAAAGCTTATTATGATCGAATAGACTATACTGTTGATTTTTATGACGGAGGTAATTTTCTTTCATCTTATACATTGAAGTACCAAAATATAGTAACAAGTATTAGTGAACCAACTAAAGATGAATACGCATTTTTAGGGTGGTCAACTTCTCCTATTAGTGAAACTTATTATTCATTTGATCAACCTATTTCAGAAAACATAACTTTATATGCACAGTGGGAATATTCTAGTATTTATACGTATGAAGGATATTATGAAGGTGCAGATGGATTAACCGAAACATCACTTGAAGCATTTCTAAGAACCCGTGTTACTACTGGATTTGTTGGTATCAGTTATGGTGATGCAAGATACATATTGGATAAAACAGACCAAGATCCAAACAATAGCAACAATGTAATCGTTGTATATTTAGGCGAATCAGTTCCTGGTGCATGGTATTGCCCTACAACAAACGACTGTAATTGGAACAGAGAACATGTTTGGCCACAATCCTTACTAGGAGTCAGTGTTTCTAATTCATATATTGGAGTAGGGTCAGATTTACATAATCTTAAACCTGCTGATTCTGGTGAAAATTCTTCAAGAAGCAACGACTACTTCGATGAAACTGGTGTGAGTGGAAGTTATGAACCTAGAGATGAAGTCAAAGGTGATATCGCACGTATCTTATTCTACATGACAATCATGTATGACTATTTGGATCTCGTTAATAGTACAAATCCAAGCTTGTACCAAATGTCAATGCTTAATACTTTGTTAAAATGGCATCTGCAAGACCCTGTTGACAGTTTTGAACAGCATAGAAATGATGTAATTTATAGTTATCAAAACAATAGAAATCCATTTATTGATCATCCGGAATTTGTGAAAAAACTTTGGGTACCTATCAAAGTATCCTACAACAGTTCAATATTCTTGGATCTTCAAACAAATTCATATTTGATTATGACAAATATCGTATCCGATATTCAAATAATTACCAAAAAGCATTATTAGAGAAAAAATAAAAGGCCACATGGCCTTTTATTATGAGTATTCAGCATCTATTATCTTTTTCTTACCTCTTAAATCTACATAGAAATTAGCCACCGTCATTTTTACATAAGGTATTAAGAAGAAAAGTCCAATACCAAATGTAAATGCGCAAAGAATGAGCCATCCAAGAAAACTGAAATACAAGAAAAACAATCTTGCTTTATTGCCGTGCATCATCTCTTTACTTTTGTCAATAGCTGCCATAGCATCGATGTCTGGATGTTCAGCAATGATATATGGCGTCATACTATAAGACAATGCTTTGATAATTCCAGGAATGATAAGAAGCAAAGACCATAGAAAAATAAATATCATAACTAAAATGTTTGAAACAATAGAAGTTGCAAGACTATTCTTGAATCCCTGAATTAGCAATTCGAAGTCATCACCCTTATTATTGGTTTCTACCATATCAAGTAGATAATATGACAATCCAACTGTTAATGGTCCAACGATTATCAATCCAATAATGAGTGGATAACTAGCACCACTTATTGCTGTAACAATCAATGTAACTACAAATACCATCCAATAACGATCTTTCAACTGACTTCGAGCCATAGATCTTAATTCATAATTGCTCATTTTACCCTCCACATGTTTATTTCTTAAGCATATTATAGCATAATTAAAGGTTAACAATAGTCTATTCAATGGTAAAATAAGCACATATATAACAATTCAGAATCGAATAAAGGAGACTACCATGTTAGAAATTAAAGATGTATCAAAGAGCTATGATGGCATCAAACAAGCATGTGATCATGTGAGTTTAACGATTGAAAAGGGTGATTTGTATGGATTTATTGGCCATAATGGTGCAGGGAAAACCACATTGCTAAAATCTATTGCAGGAATTATCAGTTTTGAATCTGGTGATATTACTTTTGAGGGCTTCTCAATTAAAAAAAACGCACTAGAAGTCAAAAAAATGATAGCTTACATTCCTGATAATCCAGATGTTTATGAATCACTGACTGGTATTCAATACTTAGAATTCATTGCGGATGTATTCAAAATAGATACAGATCAAAGAGCAAGGGAAATTGATAAGTATGCCACTATGTTTGAAATTTTGGATGTATTAAACAATCCAATATCTTCCTATTCTCATGGGATGAAGCAAAAACTTGTTATCATCAGTGCACTTATCCACAAACCGAAATTACTTTTGCTAGATGAACCATTTGTAGGGTTAGATCCTAAGGCTAGTTTTTTACTCAAGGAAGTATTCCAAGACATGTGTAAGCAAGGTGTTTCTATTTTCTTTTCTACACACGTTCTTGAAGTCGTAGAAAAATTATGCAATAAAGTTGCTATTATCAAACAAGGGAAAATTGTAGCACAAGGTATGACACAAGATATTATCATGAATAAGTCGCTTGAAAATATATTTATGGAAATTGCAAGTGAATCATGATGTATAAGCAATTAACAAAGCTTCTATTAAAAGAGAATTTTTCAATTAAGCGACTTTTGGGATTTGATTTTAAAAAATCAAAAACCAAGGGAATTCTCATCGGAGTAGCCCTTGTTTACGGACTGGTAGCATTTTTTGGCGCTTTTGGTTATATGTTTTTTGATCTTGGAAAGATTCTAAATGACATGGGTCAGGAAAAGATGCTACTTAGCTTTTTAACCATTTATTCGATTGGTCTTTCAATCATGCTTGTCTTATTAAGAGCAAGCGGGTATTTATTTTATTACAAAGATTACGATATTCTTTCACCACTTCCTATACATCCCAGAACAATATTTCTATCAAAAATAACCGTTTTATTGTTGATGCTATATGTCTCATCATTCATTTTCACTTTACCCATAACGTTCTCCTATTTTTACTGGACAGGGTTCACTGTTCTTGGAGTACTATTCTATATCATTGGATTTATCTGTTTGCCTCTAGTTCCTGTGATCGTGATCTCCATGGTATCATTGCTGATTGCGATGGCTACTTCTAGATTAAGACATAGCAAATTAATCAGTATCATTATTTTATTTGCAGCAACCATCGGTATATTTGCTGTTTCATTTTCAGTCAACGAAGTTGAAACTAATCCTTTAACGGGGCAGATGGATTTATTTGCTGGAATAAGCAATGCATATCCTCCCTTTTTGTGGTTCATCAACGCAGTCCATGAGCAAAACATAGTTGACTTATTGCTTCTAGTCGGTACGCACATTGCCGCCTTTGCCCTGTTTATTATACTTATTCAAGGTCTTGTTCAAAAAACAAATCAAAGAGGCATTCGTTCTAATATTAGAAAAAACAACAAGGAAATCAAATATCAATCAAAACCCGTTGTACAGGCACTTATTCAAAAAGAGTTCAAAAAATTCTTCAATTCCATCATTTATGCACTAAATTCGGGAATAGGTGTTGTTATATTGCTGGTCATGTCAATTGCAAGTTTATTTTATCGAAGTGAAATTGAGGATATTCTAGCACAAATGATTGGCAGCGGAGTTAACGGATTAGGTATTGAAATCCTGATTTTAGCTGTTATAAGTTTTTGTATTAGTATGACAATGACACCTGCCATTAGTTTATCCTTAGAAGGTAAGAACTTTTGGATCCTCAAGAGTCTTCCAATCAAAGCCGAGACGATTGTGTTCTCCAAAATTCTATTCAATCTCATTCTTTGTGTACCCATTGCCATCATCAGTATCTTCATGTTTGGTATCTCAATAGGGTTTTCTGCAGTCAATCAATTATTATTAATTGGTTTGGTCATCGTTTTTGCAATCTTAATTTCAACCTTTGATGCAATTGTTAATCTCTACGTTCCTAAATTTGATTTTGTTAATGAAACTGAAGTGGTTAAACAAAGTGCTGGTGCCATATTGGGCATATTTGGGGGTTTCTCATTTATTGCAATCAATGGAGTATTCTATTATTTTATGATGGATATTACTTCATTTTCAATCATCATATTATTAATGATAGTTATTAATATGCTAATAACTGCCCCATTAGTTTATTTTGTAAAGACAAAATCACAATATTTATTTAATAAAATGAAAGCATAAATAATTAGCATAGGAGACAAATATGATCAAAGCAGTTATTTTTGATTTAGATGGCGTTATCGTAAGTACAGATGAGTTTCATTTCAAAGCATGGAAATATATGGCAACAAAAGAAGGCATCGATTTTGATCGAAAGGTTAACAACCGATTAAGAGGTGTTTCCAGGATGGAATCACTTAACATCATTTTAGAAAAAGCAAGTAAAAAATATACAGAAGAAGAAAAAATCAAACTAGCTCAAACTAAAAATGATGTCTATGTAAACTCATTATTAGAAATTGATGAAACCCAAATTCTTCCGGGTGTTTTAGCAGTGATTGAAGCATTGAAGAAACATCATATAAAAATAGCAATAGGTTCTTCTAGTAGAAATGCTAAAGTCATTTTAAAACGCATCAAATTATTTGATACATTTGATGCCATTGCAGATGGAACCGATATAAAAAATAGCAAACCAGCACCTGATGTTTTTCTTGTTGCTGCCAATAAACTTGGCATTAATCCAAAGGATTGCCTTGTAGTTGAGGATGCTGAGGCTGGCATTGAAGCTGCCAAAAGAGCTGGTATGTTTGCATTTGCAGTTGGGGATGCAACAAAATCTGAAGTAGCTGATTATAAAGCTGAAGATATTAATGAACTTCTAGATGTTGTTTTGGTTAACGAATAATTTAAAATAGCACATAGTGCTATTTTATTTCTTGTTATATTCTATAAAAACGGTTATAATTAACCATAAAGAAAGAAGGCTAGTCATGACAAAATTCAATGATTATAAGTATGAAAGACCAGATTTAGAAAAAGTTAAAAAAGAATTGGAAGAACAAATAGCGCTCATCGGCGAAGGTAAGAATTTAGAAACAGAAATTCAAGCTGTCTATAAAATATTTGAAATTAACGACAAGACAGAAAGTAAAAGTACACTTGTTTCGGTTCGCAACAGTCTCAATACAACTGATGAATTCTATGAAAAAGAACAAGAATTTTTTGATGAAAACGGACCACATTTACAACAATTTCAACATCAATTTATTGAAAAACTATTAGCATCTGCAAATAGAAAAGGTTTAGAAGAAGAATTCGGTTCACTGATGTTTCTTAGAAATGAATTAGCTATGAAAACATTTAAACCTGAGATCATTCCAGATTTACAACTAGAAAATAAGCTTTCAACTGAATATGATAAATTGATTGCTTCAGCTAAAATTGAATTTCAAGGTGGCACGTATAATATTAGTCAAATGGCACCTTTCATTCAAGATAAAGATAGAGAAGTTCGTCACCAAGCACAACTTACCGTTTCTAAATTCTATGCAGAAAATGAAAAGCAATTTGATCGTATTTATGACGATATGGTCAAAGTTCGTCATAAGATTGCCAAAAAATTAGGTTATGAAAATTTTGTGCAACTCGGATATGATCGTTTCGGCAGAACAGATTATACAGCAGCCGATGTTAAAACTTATAGAGATCAAGTTTTTGAAGATATTGTTCCGCTTGTGACTAGTCTTACAGAACGAAAGGCAAAACGATTGGGTATAGAAAATCCTAAATCATATGATTTAGCATTATCCTTTCTTTCAGGTAATCCTACACCCAAAGGAAATCGTGCTTGGCAGGTTGAAAGAGCAAAGAAGATGTACGATGAAATGTCGCCTCAAACTTCTGAATTTTTCAATTTCATGCTTGATCGTGAATTATTAGAACTTGATAGCAAACCAGGAAAACAAGGTGGTGGATATTGCACATATATTCCTGAATACCGTTCTCCATTCATTTTTGCTAATTTCAATGGTACATCGCACGATGTCGATGTTTTAACACATGAAGCAGGGCATGCTTTTCAAGTATATCAAAGCCGTGATTTAGTAGCTGAATATCGTTGGCCAACAATGGAAGCTGCAGAAATTCATTCAATGAGCATGGAATTTTTGGCTTGGCCATGGATCGATCAGTTCTTTCTAGAAGATACTCCAAAGTATAAATATAATCATTTAGCAGGCGCTGTTTCATTTCTTCCGTATGGTGTTTTAGTTGATGAATTTCAGCATCATATTTATGAAAAGCCTGAAATGACCCCCGAAGAAAGAAAATTAACATGGAGAAAACTTGAAAAGAAATATATGCCATTTAAGGATTATGGCGATGATGATTTTTTAGAAAAGGGAACATTCTGGTTTAAACAGGGACATATTTTTGGTTCTCCATTCTATTATATTGACTATACGCTTGCTCAAGTTTGCGCTTTTCAATACTGGATCAAACATCAAGAAAATCGGAAAGAAGCATTGGATAGTTACTTATCTTTATGCCGTTTAGGGGGCTCAAAGAGTTTCTTGGGTTTACTTGATTCGGCACATTTATTAAACCCATTTAAAAAAGGCACTGTGAGTCAAATAGTGAAACCTATCAAAGCATATCTTGATGCAATTGATGATACAAAGTTATAATCGATCCTAAACTTACAAATAAGAAAAAGCCCTGTTAATCTCTTAACTAGGCTTTTTTTGACTTATTTTTTAAATATAAATAAATTGAATCTGCTACTTGCATTCCATCATATACTGACTTTGAAATTTGCAATTTTCCACCAATAATATCACCAGCTGCAAACAATCCTTCAATATTGGTTTGGTAGTTTTTATCAACTGCTATATTGTTTTTTTCAACAATCACTCCAAGTTGAGAAGCAAAGTCTATAGAGCTTGGAACACCCACCGCTATGAAAACACCATCTACGGCATATTCACCTTTATCAGTTATGATATGTGAAATTTTATCTTCACCTTTAAATGATAGTATATGATCCATTACCACTGGATTTTGAACTTTGTGTTCTAATGCATTTCCTTGAGCAAAAACTGTTACATCATTAGAAATTCTATTTAGATACTCTAGTTCGTGCTGCATGTAAGCACCACAGCCTATAATTGCCAATTTCTTTCTTCTGTAAAAATAACCATCACAAGTGGCACACATGCTAATACCTTTTCCGCGAAATTTATCGAATCCAGGAATATTAACCGTCTGTCTTGTTTTTCCGGTTGCTAATAATACACTTTCTGCTTCATAGGTATGATGTTTGGTTTTCAAAACAAAACCAGATTCACTTTGCTGTAAAGAAATTACAGAATCGGTTATGATTTGAATACCTAGTCTTTTTGCTTGATTGACACCTTGTTGAATTAACTTCTTTCCTTCAATAGGCTCGTTTAAACCATAATAGTTTTCAACTAAATCAGAATAATCATTTAGTGCGCCTAAATCTTTTCCTATGACCAAAGGCTCGATACCAGCTCTTTTAAGATAAATGGCTGCAGTTACACCTGCAGGACCATATCCGATGATAACGACTTTTTTCATACTTCTAATAATTTTCTTAGAGTAGCTTTCGATTGTACACCTATGATGGATTGATGAACTTTACCATTTTTAAAAACGACAATCGTAGGAATACTCATAATTCCAAATTGATCAGCAATTTCATATTCTGCATCAACATCAAGTTTACCAACTTTTGCTAAACCGCCAACTTCTTTATCAAGTTCTTCGAGAATCGGGACAAGTCTAAGACAAGGACTACACCATGTTGCCCAAAAATCAACAAGCACAGGTATATCACTTTTCAATACTTCTTTATCAAAATTTTCTGTTGTTAATTGTAATACCATTTTATTCCACCTCATTTATGTTCAGTACCATTATAAAGAATTAATGAACAAAACGCCAATTATTTACATATCATAATAGAATTATGCCCTATAATTGTTGTTAAATAACTGTTTTCCATCTATGCAAAGTGAAAACCCTAAAATTGAGTACTGTAATCTTTATAATATTTCCTATACATGATATAATGTTAAGGTACGAAATGCAGGTGAATTTCATGATTAAAGTAAGCGATTTAAGCTTTTCATATAACAATGTTGATGAAGCATTGAAGCATGTTGATTTAGAGATATCCAAAGGTTCTTGGGTGTCTATTTTAGGGCATAATGGATCCGGGAAATCAACTTTATCAAAACTTCTTGTGGGATTGCTATCTCCATCCAGTGGAGAGATCTATATTGATGGTATGAAGTTAGATGAAGCTCATATTGCACAAATTAGAAAGAAAATAGGAATTGTTTTTCAAAACCCAGATAATCAATTTGTTGGAGTCACTGTAAAACATGATATTGCTTTTGGCTTAGAAAACCAGTGTATTCCTTATAACGAAATGGTTGAAAAAATACACCATTACGCATCACTAGTTGGAATGGAAGAACTTTTAAGTAAGGAACCACATCAACTATCTGGAGGACAAAAACAACGCGTAGCTATTGCAGGTGCACTTGCTATGGAGCAAGATATCATGATTCTTGACGAAGCCACATCTATGCTCGATCCAGAAGGCACTCAAGAAATCATCACCCTCATCAAACTTTTAAATAAAGATTTAAATAAAACAATTATTACAATTACACATGAATTATCGTTTGCTGCCCAAAGTGATTATCTAATTGTCCTTAAGGACGGTGAAGTCATTTTACAAGGAACACCAAAAGAAGTGTTTAATCAGGAAGATTTACTCAAATCATCTAATCTTGAATTACCTTTTGGATTAAGTCTTTATAATGAAGTAGCAAAAGATCATACTATAGACCACAAAGTTTTGGAGGCATTATGGGCATTCAATTCAAAGACGTAAGTTATGCATATAAAGGCCTAAAAGTAAATTATGATGCCATTCGCCATATTAACTTGAACATCAAGGACAAGGGAGAATTGATTGCTATTGTCGGTCAAACCGGTTCAGGTAAATCAACACTTGTTCAACATATGAATGCATTATTACTTCCAAGTAGTGGGAATGTTGTCGTTTTTGGACAAAACCTTCCACCAAAGAAGAAAGAAAAGATCAATTATCTTCGCCAGAAAGTAGGTCTTGTTTTTCAATTTCCAGAATATCAATTATTTGAAGAGACCATTTTAAAAGACATTATGTTTGGACCGAAAAACTTTAAGTCAACAGAAGCTGAAGCAATGATCATGGCGAAAAAGGCTGCACAAATCGTTGGGATCGATGAATCCCTTTACGAACAATCACCATTTAGAATTTCTGGTGGTCAAATGCGTAGAGTAGCGATAGCTGGCATTTTGGCCATGGAACCAGAAATACTCGTTTTAGATGAACCAACAAGAGGGTTAGATCCTCGAGGAAGAAATGACCTCATGGCAATCTTTAAAGAGCTTCACGAAAAAGATAATAAAACGATTATTTTAATATCTCATGATATGGATTTAGTATCTGAATATGCAAAAAGAGTGATTGTTCTAGATGATGGAATTCTTGTTTTTGATGGAACGAAAGAAGATCTTTTTGAGCATCCTGATTTTGAGTCTTTTCACTTGGATTTACCAACACCACTTAAGATTCTTAAATATTTGGAAAAAGAAGTTGGAATTCCATATCAACCTAAATATGATTTTGACAGTCTCCTTAATTACTTAAAGGAGGTTGCTCATGAATAATATCACAATAGGACAATTTATTCCTGGAAACTCCTGGTTGCATAAATTAGATCCAAGAATCAAGATTCTAAGCTTAGTGATTCTATTGGTAGGCACTTTCATGATTCCTATCTCTGTCAACCCAATTCCACTGATTACCATGTCACTTATTTTTGTTGGTATCATGGTTTTGACAGCCTCATCTGGAATACCGATGAGAAAAGTATTAAATGGGCTTAGACCAATTGTTTTCCTTTTGACTTTTACATTTTTTATCCAACTGTTTTACGTTAAAACAGGAACTTTAGTTACAGATCCAATCGTCATGTATATATCCTTAACCAGTATAGCTGGTATTATCATTTGGCTGATTTTCTATAACTGGTCGAAAAAATACATTAAAACACGTATTCTCTATTTTTTCATTACTGCTTTTATGGTTTTCTTTATTCAAGCCATGTTACCTTATGTGAGTTTTACAAGTTACACCCTTTACATCTACGATGAAGGCTTAATTAGAGCTGGCTTCATTTTCATCCGTATAACTAATGTCATTATCATGACTTCTCTATTAACGTTTACAACCATGACCACTGATTTGAATTATGGTATCGAATCACTACTTAAGCCATTAAAAGTCATCAAAGTACCAGTCGATGTAATCGCAATGATGCTCTCATTGACATTAAGATATATTCCAACTCTTTTAGGAGAAACAGAAAAAATCATGAAAGCTCAAGCATCTCGAGGTGTTGATTTTAAAGAAAGTAAATTCAAAGATAAGGTTGTTCAAATCATTTCGCTGTTAATACCAGTTTTTGTCATCTCCTTTAAACGCGCTGAAGATTTAGGCAATGCCATGGAAGTAAGAGGATACGTTATTGGAGCCAAGCGTACAAGAATCGATGAATATCACATCGGATTTGTCGATATTTTCAGTTTAATCATTTCATGTGTTATTTTAGGATTAATCATTTATTCTAAGGTGATTTCATGAGATATATGGCAATCGTAAGTTATGATGGTTCTATTTATCATGGATTTCAAAAACAAAACAATGGTTTAGGCATTCAGGAAGTGATTGAAAAGGCTTTTCTATTTATGACACAAACTGAAATTAAAATCCATAGTGCCGGAAGAACCGACAAAGGAGTTCATGCCATTGGTCAAGCCTTTCATTTTGATAGCAATCTTAATCTAGAGCTAGCAGATTGGTTACGAGTTAATGATCGATTGCCCTTAGACATAAGAATTAAAAGGATCAAAAAAGTTAAACCAGATTTTCATGCAAGACATAGCGCGAAATCCAAAATTTATAAATATGTGATAGCAAAAAATCCTAGCACAGTATTTTCAAAAAACTATGAAGTTTACATTAAAAACTTAAACATTGAACCAATGAAAAATGCAATGAATGATTTTGTTGGAACACATGATTTCAAAGGTTTTTCGCAATTTGTCAAAGATAAACCAACAATCAAGACAATATATCATATAACCATGAGAGAAACTAAAAAAACATATACTTTCATCTTTCATGGAAATAGCTTTTTAAAATATATGGTCCGTTCAATGATGGGGACACTAATCCAAATCGGTTTAGGAAAAAAGGAACCATCCGTCATAAATGAAATTTTTGAAACAAATGACCGATCACTTGCTGGGAAAACAGCAGAGGCAAGAGGATTATTTTTGGTCAAAATCTTCTATTAACATGCTATAATTGATACAAGAGGAGAGATCAAATGTTTATCACTTTTGAAGGTGGCGAAGGCACCGGGAAAACAACATTAATCAAAGATATCGCTGATATGCTCAAACTGGATCATGATGTTGTTACATCAAGAGAACCTGGTGGGAGTATGATTGCTGAGGCAATCAGAGATGTCATTTTAAACCCCAAATACAAAGGGGTTACGCCTTATACGGAGGCTCTTCTTTTAGCTGCAGCAAGAGCACAACATTTGGATGAAATTATATTGCCAGCACTGCGTGATCATAAAATTGTTTTATGTGATCGCTATCTAGATAGCTCACTTGCCTATCAGGCATTCGCAAGAGACTTAGGCTTTGATTTTGTATTAAATATCAACCAATATGCGACATATCATATGCCAGATTTAACATTTTATATTGATTTAGATCCTGTTGTGGGTATGGCTAGAATTTCAAATAGAGATAAATATGACCGTCTAGACCAAGAAACCGTCGTTTTTCATCAACACGTTAGAGAAGGTTATTTAAAGATTGCAACTATGTATCCAAAACGGATAGTGATTATTGATGGAACTCAAACAATTGAAGAAATTAAGCATCAGATTATAACTAAAATCAGAGAAAGCCTATGAAAAGAGCATTTTATTTTTTTAAACAAACGATTCAAAAGAACAGACTTGCTCACCTCTATTTGATCAGTGGTCCAAAAGGGAGCGGTAAAGCACAATTGGTCGACGAAGTTGCCTTTTTGATTTTAAGTCAGAATCGTGAAGATACGACACATCTTCAACAACAAATCACCGAACGCAAAATCGCAAATATGATGGTTGTTGAACCTGATGGATTATCAATAAAAAAAGAGCAGATTTTAGATCTTCAAAAGGAGTTTTCTAAAACGGCACTTGTACGCGGGCCTCGTATTTATGTGATAAAAAATATTGAAAAGATTGGTATTGGAGCAGCAAACAGCCTACTAAAATTCATGGAAGAACCACTCAGTCATAATGTTTATGGGTTCTTATTGACTGATAATTATGAAGATGTAATTAGAACCATCATTTCCAGAAGTCAGGTTCTGCATTTAAAGAGTATTGATGAAAAAGATTTGGAATTGGAATTGCTCAATCAAAATATCGATGAAAGAATTGCAGTACTCGTTCCTTACTTAACAAAAAATATTGACGAAGCCATATTATTTGCCGAAAATCCTAATTTTTTGGAATTAGTGAATTTTATTGAAGAACTCGTGATGCATTGGTCTGATAAAGATTTATCATTCCCCCTTTATTTTGCACAAAAGGGACGATTTTTAATTCAAGACAGAGACTTCTTTATGAACTTCCTTGAGCTGATCCTTCTATATTTCTTGGATTTGATTCATTATAAAGCGCATCAAGAGATTACATATCGGTTTTTAAGAGAACAAATTCAACTGCAAAGTGATTTGTTACAAATCAAAGATATTAATATATTTATCGAAAAGATTCAAACAATATTAGAACAACAGTCTTATAATATTAATCTCGAGCTCGCGCTCGATCAATTATCATACACGTTGGAAAAGATGAGGTGAGAAAGTGAAAGTTGCTTTAGTACAATTCAAAGAAGCAGGTAAAAAATATTATTTCTCCTATGGAGATTTAAATATAGAACTTAATGATTTTGTTGTTGTTGAGACAACAAGAGGTATTGAAATTGGCAAGGTTTACTTATTTAAAGAGATTGAAGAAACAGATTTGATTAGTGAATTGAAACCAATTATCAGAAAAGCTAATGAAGGCGATATCAAAGAAGACGAGTACAACCAAACTTTGGAGTTTGGTGTTGTTGAAAAATCTAAGGTTTTAGCTGTTCAAAATGAACTCGAAATCAAGGTATTAGGCGCTGAATATACACTCGACCGTAAAAGATTATTAATCTATTTCGAGTCAGAAACACGCGTTGATTTTAGAAATTTGGTCAGAGACTTAAGTGAAATCTATCATACACGTATAGAGTTAAGACAAATCGGCCCAAGAGATGCTGCCAAGATGATTGGTGGTATTGGTCCATGTGGGCTTATTTTATGTTGCGCAACATTCATAGGTGAATTTGACACAGTTTCAATCAAAATGGCAAAAAATCAAAGTATTGCTTTAAATCCACAAAAGATTTCAGGCGTTTGCGGCAAGCTCTTATGTTGCATCAAATATGAAGATGATGTATATACCGAATTAAAGAAGATATTACCAGATGTCAACGAAAAAGTTGAAACCGAAAAAGGGTTAGCTAATGTTATTGACCTCAATATCATCGGACAAAAAGTCAAAGTGAAATATCCTGATGGAGAAGGCATCGAATGGCTTCCGCTTTCAGAAATCAAACGAAGTGAATAATGCTTAGAACAGTCCTTGGTACAGATCTTTGGATCGAACAAAATTCAAGACAAGCTTTTAACTTGGATACTATTTTACTAGCAGATTTCATTAAGGTTCCTGCACGCTCAAAAACACTATATGATTTTGGTACTGGTGCCGGGGCTCTTATGCTTTATATGAGCAAAAAAACAAAAGCAAAAATAACCGGTATAGAAGTTCAAGAAAACAGATATAAACAAGCTGTTCACAATATAGAACTCAATCATCTTGAAAATCAATTATCGTGTCTACATCAAGATATCAGAGCACTTGAAACAAAGGATATTGATGTCATCATCAGCAATCCTCCATTTTTCAAGGTGAATGAGCATAGCTACGTCAATGATAATGAAGATGATACGATAGCCAGACATGAAATCATGCTATCGCTTAAAGAATTAGTTGAATCTGTAGCAAAATGTTTAAAATTTGGTGGGCATTTCTTTATGATTCATCGACCTGATCGATTTGCTGAAATTGTTGATGTACTTAATGCAAATCAGCTAGAGATTAAAAGGATTAGATTCGTACATCCTTATCTGAATGCTAATCCCAATCATGTATTATTAGAAGCAATCAAGAATGGTCAACCAGGAATGAAAGTGGAACCACCTTTGGTCTTATATTATGAAAAACATATACTAACCAAAGAATTAGTAGATATTTATGGAGGGAAAACCTATGTTACTAAGCATACTCAATCGAAAAGAAAAACTAAAGTTTCTTGATTTAGCCATGCGTATGGTATCTGTTGATGGGTCACCAACCGAGATCGAACAAAGATTACTCAATATGATGCTTGCTGAAGTTGGTGACAACATTGTAGCTGAATATCATTTTTCTTTGAGTAAAAACTTAAAACAAACCACGGACTATTTTATTTCCTCATCGGCGAAAGTTAAAAATATTGTTTATCTAAATTTAGTTAAAGTAGCGATGTCAGATGATTTTTATAACACTGATGAACACGATTTTCTTGAGGAACTTAGACAAAAGTTGGGTATTGATGAAACCAAGAAAAAACAGTTAATGCGCCTTGTTTATTTAGAAAGAGACCTAAGAGAACGCGCAAAGAGAGTAGTCGGCCACTAATGCAAAAAAGCTTTAAGGATCCCAAACCTACCCTTTATGTTGTATCAACACCCATTGGGAATTTAAAGGATATATCATACCGTGCAATTGAAATACTCAACGAAGTTGATGTTATTTTAGCTGAAGATACGAGAACATCATCCGTTCTACTGAATCATTATCAGATAAAAAAACAGATGATAAGTTATCATGAATTCAATAAAAGCGAAAAAGAATCCCAAGTCATTCATCTTTTGGATGAAGGAAAACAAATTGCACTCATCAGCGACGCAGGAACTCCTGGCATCAATGATCCGGGTTATGAAATCATCAAGAAAGTCATTGAATCTGGATATCACGTGGTTTCAATTCCTGGTGCAAGCGCATTGCTTGCTGCATTAGTCACTTCAGGATTGATTATTCAGCCCTTTACTTTTTTAGGGTTTCTTCCAAGAAAACAAGCAGAAATGAAAAAGATTCTATTAAGCTTTATTAATCGAAAAGAAACACTTGTTATCTATGAATCCCCACTTCGTATAGGTAAAACCTTGCAGATTATATTTTCAAGTCTTGGTGAAAGAAATATTGCTTTAGCAAGAGAACTCACAAAAACTTTTGAAACGATCATTAGAACAACTTTGAGTCAAGCTCTAGAAATCGAGCATAACACAAAAGGCGAGTATGTCATTGTAATCGAAGGAAATAACAATGTTCAAAAAGACTTCAAAGAAACAATCATAGAGCATGTTTTAAGATTGATTCAATCAGGCATAACTGAAAAGGACGCTATGAAACAGGTAGCGGTTGAACGAGAAATTCCTAAAAGTGAAGTTTATCAAGCATTTAAAATTGACAATAAAAATACTTGATTTTTAATTGAAATCATATATAATAAGATTATTATAGGCAATGAGAAAAAGAGTAGTTGGGTGAAAGTGTCTAGAGAGTTCGTGGTTGGTGCAAACGAATCCTTCATCTGATGAACATGGTTTTCGAGCCTTTTGGTCGATAGGTAGATCAAAACGTTTGTCCGCGTTAAGGATTTTGAGTGCTAGCAATGCTAGAACTAAGGTGGTACCGCGAAATTTTCGTCCTTAGATTTTTTTAAGGGCGATTTTATATTTTTATGGAGGTTATGAAAATGAACAAAACCTATTATTTAACAACCGCAATTGCATATGCATCAGCAATTCCTCATATTGGAAATGTCTATGAGGCTATTTTAGCTGATGCCATTGTCAGATTTAAAAGACTCGACGGCTATGACGTCTTTTTTCAGACTGGAACAGATGAACATGGCCAAAAAATAGAGAGTAAAGCCCAAGCTAATGAGCTTTCACCAAAAACATATGTTGATTATATCTCATCAGAGATTAAACGCATTTATAAAAAGGTTGATGTCAGATATGACCAGTTCGTTAGAACAACTGATGAAAGACACATTAAATCTGTTCAAGTAATTTTTAAGAAATTATATGATCAAGGTGATATCTATTTAGGCGAATACGAAGGATGGTATTCAATTGCTGATGAAGCTTTCATCCTGGAAAAAGACATCGTCGATGGCAAAGCACCTAGCGGAGATATACCTGTATGGACAAAAGAAGCTGCATATTTCTTAAAGCTTGCACCATATCAAGAAAGGCTACTTAAGCACCTTGAAGATCATCCAGAATTCATCGAACCAGAGTCTAGAAGAAATGAAATGATTCAAAATTTCTTAAAAGAACCACTCCCAGATCTGTCCGTATCTAGAACATCATTCACATGGGGTATTCCCGTAGAATTTGATGAAGGGCATATCGTTTATGTTTGGATTGATGCACTAAGCAATTATATTACCGGATTAAATTACAACCCAGATGAACCAAATTCAAAAGAATTCAATAAATATTGGCCTGCAGATGTTCATCTGATTGGCAAAGATATCCTAAGATTTCATACGATTTACTGGCCAATCATCTTGATGGCTTTAGGATTAGAATTACCTAAACAGGTTTTTGGTCATCCTTGGATATTGGTCAATAAAGGGAAAATGAGTAAATCGGTTGGCAATGTAATGTATACCGACGATTTAGTGCGTTACTTTGGAGTAGACACCATTAGATACTATGTGCTTCATGAAATTCCATTTGCCCAAGATGGTAACATTACTTTTGAGCTTATTATTGAAAGAAACAACAGCGATTTGGCAAATACTATCGGTAATCTTGTCAATAGAACCATCGGTATGGCACATAAATATCGCGAAGGCGTAATTAAAAAAACAATTTTAGATGAACCATTTGAATTAAGTCTACAAGAAAAGAGTATGGGGATTCTTCCATCAATTAGGAAATATATGGATGAACTCAAAGTTTCCGATGCACTTGAAGAAGTTGTTAAGCTTGCAAGACATGCTAATAAATATATTGATGTTTCAGAACCATGGGCATTATTTAAGAATCCTGATAAGCAAGATGTATTAGATCATGTGCTTTATCATCTATTGGAAACTATTCGTTTTATCGCGGTAACCCTACAACCGTTCATACCACAAACCTCACAAAAGATAGCAAACCAAATCGGAGTTACAGATCTTAGTTTTGAATCACTCAACGAATTTGGTAACTATCTTGAACAAACATTGGGTAAGGCAGAAGTATTATTTGAACGTTTTGATACAGTAAAGAAATTAGAGGAGATTCTCAAAGACCGAGATGAATAAAGTAAAAACTTGGCTTCATTCGGAAGCTTTCAAAGATAAAATATATCCAGAACTTGAACGATTGATTGCTGTCGTTGTCTTTACTATCATTTATGGTATTGGAGTCTCCTGGTTTCTTGAAGCATCAGTTGTTCCTATTTATACGGGCGGCATACCCGGATTGGGACAACTTGTCAGAGATGCGATGTATGTTTGGTTTAATGTCGATGTTGGCAATCATTTTCTAGGAATCTTTGTTATTATTATGAACATACCCGTCTTACTTGTCGGATGGTTTGGTGTATCACATCGGTTCACCATTCACAGTCTGATTTCTGTGCTTGTTCAAGCAACTATCCTAAGTTGGTTTCCTAAAGTTGATATGGGACTAAATGGCGTTGAACACGTGTTTGCAGCAGCGGTACTTGGAGGACTTCTTATTGGTATTGGAGCTGGAGGTGCACTTCGCTTTGGTACATCAACGGGAGGACTTGATATATTAGCACAATATTTTTCCTTCAAAAAAGGAAAATCGGTTGGTTTTATTTCCATGTTGATGAATCTATTTATTGCTGTCATTGGTGCATTAATTGTCGGTGGCAACGTCGGACCAAGTGGTGAAATCATTACCGGTGGTGTCATTGCATCATATACGGTTATTCGAATCATCATTTCTACAATCATGACTGATCGAATGCATACATCTTATCAGTTTCTATCGGTTGATATCATCACAGCGACACCAAAAATACTTGTTGATGAGATTCTACAAAAAGTTTATCGTGGTGTCACCCTGATGAAAGTAGAAGGTGCATATTCACAACATGAAAAAACATTGATTTATGTTGTCATATCATCTTATGAATTACATACATTGCTTCAACTGGTTAAACACGTTGATTCAAACGCATTCATCGTTACAAGACCAGTTAAAAATGTCTATGGGAACTTTAAGAGAAAAACAATAGCATAGAAGACCTCGCTTGAGGTCTTTTGTTCTAAACATTGATTTATCATGCAATAGATGGAAAAGTCCACCAATTATTGATATAATGACGGTGGATACATGATGTGATTGTACCTTCTATAAAATTAAGGAGAACCTTTTGATGATTTATACATGTACGCTCAACCCGGCGGTTGATTATATTATTAACCTCCCTGTTTTAGAATCTAATAAGCTTAATCGAATTGATCAGTCATTGTTTAGAGCTGGTGGCAAAGGAATCAATGTTGCTGTTGTTTTGAATAATTTAGGAATCAATAATGTTGCTCTTGGCTTTTTAGGTGGATTTACTGGGGCCTTCATCAAAACAAATCTTGCGCTTTATCCACTGATTCAAAGTGAATTTATTGACATAGAAGGCACAACTAGAATTAATATCAAACTTAATCACGGACACAAAGAAACTGATATTAATGACAAAGGTCCGAAAATATCAAATCATGACTTTCAAAAATTGATTCAAAGAATTAAAAGACTAACAACGGATGATTTACTTATTTGTTCAGGAAGTTCATGTGTTGGTCAAAATGATGCATATCTCGAGATAGCAAAGATATGTAACCAAAACAATGTAAAATTCATTATGGATATTTCGGGTAAAGAAGCACTCAGTTTTCTTGATCAAAAGCCGTTTTTGATAAAACCTAATCTAGAGGAACTTGAAGAATATTTTGACATTAAAATAGGTTCGATGGATGAACTTGTTGAGTATGGAAGAAAATTGATAGAATATGGTGCTCAAAATGTCTTAATTTCTATGGGATCCAAGGGATCACTATTTATCAACAAACAGCATATCTACAAGGCAAGTCTTATTCATGGTCATGCAATAAATACAACAGGTGCGGGAGATTCAATGGTTGCTGGCTTCGTGAGTTCTTTCGTAGAAAAACAAGATTTAAAAAATGCTTATTTAGATGCAGTATCTGCAGGTTCTGCTACAGTATTTGGAGAAAGCTTAGCAACACAAGATACACTTAAGACATATCAAAAGAGAATAAAAATAAAGGAGATACACATATGAAAATTAGCGAATTAATCGATCTTCCACTGATTCAACTTAACATGCAAGCAAAATCAAAGGACCACGTCATCCGAGAACTATGCAAAATATTGAAATCTGAAAATCGGATATCTGATCTGAATTTATTTATAGATGATGTTTTAGAAAGAGAAGCACTGGGCTCAACGGGTATTGGATTCCAAATTGCCATTCCACATACGAAATCAAAGTTTGTTACTCAACCATCGCTCGTTTTTGCTAGAACTGAACATAGCGTCGAATTTGAAAGTCTCGACAATGAACCAGCAAGATTATTCTTTTTGATTGCTATGCCCGAAGAAGGATCCAACTCCCACCTTCGAGTCTTAGCTCTTTTATCAAGAAATTTGATTCATGAAGAGTTTAGAGATCAGCTGCTTGAAGCAAAAACCGCTAAAGAAGCTCTTTCGATTCTTAAAACAATTGATAAGGATTAAATAATGATTACAATCGTTTGTGTAACCGCATGTCCTACGGGCATTGCTCATACATATATGGCTGCAGAAATGCTTGAAAATACAGGCGAACATATGGGTATAAAAATGCTTGTAGAAACCAATGGTGCCATGGGAGTTGAAAATAAGCTCAAGGCATCAGATATTCAAGATGCAATAGCAGTTATCATCGCTGCCGACATTCATGTTGATATGGAAAGATTTAGAGGCAAACCGTTGATTGAGGTTCCTGTATCTAGAGCAATTCATGATGCTAAAGGTTTAATACAAAATGCGATAGATGGCAAATATCTAATATATTAAAATAGGTGAATGAATGAATCGAAGATGGAATATCTACAAAAATATGATGAATGGTGTGACCCATTTACTCCCCTTTGTTGTTGCGGGAAGTATTTTTATTGCACTCGCTTTCATCTTTAAAGCTACAAATCTAGGTTCGCTAGATTTTGGAACAGGTACAACAATAGCAACATGGTTCGACACTACAGGAGCACTTATCATGGGTTTTATACTTCCTGTTCTTGGTGGATATATAGCTTATGCAATTGCTGATCGTCCAGGATTAGTTCCAGGTTTTGTAGCAGGCGCTTTGGCTGTAACAGGTGGCAGTGGATTCCTCGGTGCTATTCTTGGAGGCTTTATTTCAGGATATGTCACACTCGGTCTTATCAAACTTTTCACAAAGTTACCTTATTCATGGAGCGGACTCAAGACAATCATCCTTTTTCCGGTGTTTGGTGTCCTATTTACAGCTATTCTCATGTTAGGTGTCAATGTAGTTATTACTCCACTATCAAACGGCTTACAAGCCTTTTTAAACAGTCTTAATGGAACTAGTGCGATAGCTATTGGTTTCATTGCTGGCGCTATGATGGCCTATGATATGGGAGGTCCAGTTAACAAGATAGCCTATTTAATTGGTGTTGCATCTATTATTGAAGGAAATTCATCCATGTTGATGGCCTCAGTTATGGTAGGAGGAATGACTCCGCCATTGGGCATTGCCTTAGCAACCATTCTTTTTAAGAATAAATTTTCCAAAGAACAAAGAAAACTGGGGAAAAGCAATTGGATTATGGGAGCAACCTTTATGACAGAAGGGGCCATACCTTTTGTATCAGCAAATCCAAAAGCTGTGTTACCATCAATTATGGCTGGTAGTGCATTTGCAGGTGCTCTGATAGCCATATTCAAAACGACTTTACCAATTCCTCATGGTGGTATTCTTGTGATTGTTTTCATGCATAATTGGTGGGGATTTATCATTTCTCTTGTTGTAGGTACGCTGCTTACGGCAATATTACTTAAACTTCGATTGCCACATCTGAATGAAGAGATTGAAAATTTAATTTAAATAGATATCAACGGTTGTGAACACTTCCGTTTTTTTTATGCAAAAACATCTTTACTTTTTTGAGAGTGATTGCTATAATGAGAGGGTATTCAATGTATTGTATAATCGACCTGATGTGGAGGTCCAGTTTCTACCGTGAGCCCGTAAAATTCACGATTACGATATGAAAACACCTTTTTTTATTGTTTTCATATGTAGAAACCACAATGTCATTTTCGTGGTTTTTTTATTTTTGAAAATACACCTGAATACAAAAAAACGAAAAAGGAGAAACAGAATGGAAAGTATCAAGAAGTTTTTTAAGATCGATGAACGTGGGAGTTCAATCAAGATTGAAGTATTAGGCGGATTAACAACATTTCTCACAATGGCCTATATCTTATTTGCTAACCCAGCTTTAATGGGTGGTATCGTCTCTGATGGTGCTGGCGGAGATATTCAGTTGGTTGCTGGATTAGATTTAAGAGCAGTATTCTTCGCTACTGCATTATCTGCAGGTTTAGCTACAATTGCTATGGGATTATTTGCTAAGCTTCCAGTGGCACTTGCTCCAGGTATGGGATTAAATGCTTTCTTCTCATTCACTGTAGTTCTTGGTATGGGATACTCATGGGAACAAGCTTTAGCAGCTGTTCTAATTTCTGGTATCTTATATTTGATCATCTCTCTTGCTGGATTAAGAGCTAAAGTTGTCAATGCGATTCCACAATCACTTAAGTTGGCAATTGGTTCTGGTATTGGATTCTTCATTGCTTACATCGGATTAGTCAATGTTGGTATTATTGTACAAGGCAATGGTACACCAACTGGACTTGGAGATCTAACATCACCTGTTGCATTATTGGCATTATTCGGTATTATCTTTACAATGATTTTATTAGCACTTAAAGTTAAAGCAGCTGTATTCTTTGGTTTAGTTGGTACTGCTGTTGTCGGTTTATTTGTTGGTCTTGTCTTTGGTGTTGCTGGTATGCCAGCTCTTCCAACATTTGGTGGAGCACTTCCATCTCTTGCTCCAACATTTGGTAAAGCTATTTTAGCAATTCCATCGCTTCTTGTTCATCCTGTTGGTTGGTTCGCAATATTCGCATTCTTATTTGTAGATTTCTTTGATACATCAGGTACACTTCTTGCAGTAACTGGACAAATGGAAAATGTTACAGAAGAAGATATTCAAAGAGCTAATATTGTTGACTCATCTGCAACTGTTGTTGGATCCATCTTAGGAACTTCAACTACAACTTCTTATATTGAATCTTTATCAGGTATTGGCGCTGGTGCAAGAACTGGCTTGGCATCTGTGGTTACTGGCGTGTTATTCTTACTTTCTATTTTCTTGGCACCACTTTTAAGTGTTGTTACATCAGGTGTTACTGCTGCAGCAATGGTTATTGTTGGTACAATGATGGCTGGTTCAATTGGCAAGATCGAATGGGAAAAATGGCCAATTGCTATTTCTAGTTTCATGACCATCATAGTTATGGTATTATCCTATTCAATTTCTAATGGTATTGGTTTTGGATTTTTAACATATGTCGTTGTTATGCTATTTAGCAAGAAAGGCAAAGAAGTTAGTCCTTTACTTTATGGTGTAACTATATTCTTTGTGATTTATATGATTTTGTTAAATGTATTATAAAACTCATTTTATTTAAACACATAAATAGTAATGATTAAAAATCAGAAGAGTTTGACTTCTGATTTTTTTTCATGCTGAAACACGCGAATTGTTCATGTGTGATAAAATATTTATGAGTTTATAAATCAAAAAGGACAAAATAATGGAAAAAGTAAATTTTAGTTTCATCCGTTATGCAAAACTATTTAGTAATTATGAGCACAGCATACCCATCATATATTCAGCACTTGAAGAGCAATACCCAAGCCACTTATATGTTGATGATTTGGATAATCCTAAATATGGGATGCTTTTTACAAAATTCGATTATAACTTTTTGTGCTATTTTGAAATAGTAGATGTTGATTCTGATGAAATTAAGCGAACAATCAAAGAACACATCAATACATATCATATTAACGAATGTATCATGTTTGCTCCTTCGATTGAAGGAGAAAAGATGATTCAACCCATTTTTAAAGCATTTAAAGGTGTCATTGACGTGAGATATGCTTTTCAATTTGATGCAAACAAGTTTCAAGAGCTATATGAGAAAACAAATACTGATGAAATTCATTTGACTTATATCAAAGAAGATGAATCTTTGATAGATTTTCCAAAATGCGAAATGATAATAAACCAGCAAGTCGTTTGTTGTGCAAAAGCATTTATGATTGGAAACTCTTTTGCTGAACTCGATATAAACACTCATGATAAGTATCGAAGAAAAGGATATGCTTTAGCATGTTCAATCAAGCTCATTTATGAATTAATCAATATGCATATTACACCTCAATGGACATCATGGAAACATAATATCTCTTCGCATCAACTAGCGTACAAATTAGGATTTCAACTCACGAAAAAGATTAATGCGTATATTTGGGTTAATGAGTTTGGAAAAATTTGAATCATTTGGATAATAAAAAAAGATCAAATTGATCTTTTTTCTTTTCCCCGAATCTATGCTTTAGATTTATCTAATAAAAGGATGCCTTGATTTAATAGGATACCAGCAATAGCTGCTAAGCTCATGCCAGACAAAGCACTTGTTGATGTGATATTTAAAAGCGCACCACCTAGGCCGATAACAAGCATTGTAGAAACTACCACTAAATTTTTCATATTGCCAAGATCTGTTTTATTTTTTACCAGTACTTTAACACCATTGGCAGCAATCAATCCATATAATACGATTGTCATGCCACCGATGACTGCCCAAGGGATGCTATTGATGAAAGCTTGAATCCAGCCAAAGAATCCCAGAAGGATTGCGAAGATAGCTGCTAAGCCAGTGACGTAAACCGAACCGACTTTTGTGATTGCAATAACTCCGGTGTTTTCACCATAAGTTGTGTTTGCTGGTCCACCTAATGCAGCTGAAACAAATGTTGCGATTCCATCACCCATCAACGTATTTTGTAGACCTGGATTTTCCAAGAAATCTTTACCTGTGATTTCACCTAATACCACATGATCTCCAATATGTTCTGCAATTGTAACAAAAGCAAGTGGAGCAAACACCAAGACTTGTGAGAAATTTAATGCATAAGTGCCAATGAAGCTGAAGTTAGGAATTTGAAAGAATCCATAACCGACAAAGACTGTTGATAAATCAACAAGTCCAACTGCAATAGCTGCAATATAGCCTACGAAGATTGCTACAAGAAAGGGAACGATTTTTAGAAAGCCTTTAGCTTTAATTGATAATACGACAACAGTTAGTAGAGTAACGAGTGCCACAATAGGCTCTTTCCATGTTGCACTACCATTTAATCCAGATGAATTAATTGCTACTGGAGCCAGTGATAAACCAATGATAATGATCATGGGACCAATAACGATTGGAGGAAGAAGTTTTTTAATCCAACCACTACCTACAAATCGAATGATTGTTGCTACAACCGCATAAATCAAACCGACGACCATCAAACCTGCATACGCACTTTCTGCACCACCAGTAGATGCAATTGCTGCAGTTATGGTTGTAATGTAGGCAAAACTACTTCCTAGATAAACCGGAACTTTTGCTCTTGTGCATGCAATGTATATGAGTGTGCCTATACCGCTTGCCACAAGCGCAACTCCAACATCTAAACCAGTTAATAATGGGACTAAAACTGTTGCTCCAAACATTGCAAACACATGTTGAAGACTTAATACAATCCAACTGCCAATTGTTTTTGGCTTCTCCTGAATACCTACAATTAAACCATTTTCATTCATCTTCCGATCTCCTTATTAGATTTTTATAGGCCTCTAACAAAAAAGACACCACTGGTGTCCTTTAAATGTTTAGGTATGTTAAATCTGTATACCTTATTATGCTCACGGGCATAACTTAAAGGACCTATACTGTTTCAAGTATATCATGAGATAATAATAATGCAACCCCTAAAATTGCAAAAAAATGATATCATATAAATGGTGATAATATGAAAGAAATAATGGATAGAGAGCAACTATCGAGAACATTAAAAAGAATGACACATGAAATTATAGAACGTAATCAAAATCTTAATGATATTGTTTTTGTCGGTATCTTGAAGAAAGGTTTCCCACTTGCGCTCATACTCAAAGAAAATTTAAAACGTTTTGCAGACGTGGATGCACCCGTATATCCGATTGATATTCGAGCATATCGCGATGATGTAACTCATAAAGATGCACCTGAAAAACAAGATATTGAGATACAAGACAAAAATATTATTTTGGTGGATGATGTATTGTATACAGGCAGAAGTGTTAGAGCAGCAATGGATGCCTTAAGTGATCACGGAAGACCTAAACAAGTTCAATTGGCTATCGTTATTGATAGAGGTCATCGGGAACTACCGATTAGAGCTGATTACATCGGAAAAAATATTCCAACCAGTAAAAATGAAAAAATCGTTATCGACATGAATTTGATGTCAGTATTCATTGAAGATCTAGAGTGATTTTTTAATATAGAATCAATTGACAGATTAGTTAAGTGATTTTATATTTATATAAGAATTAGATTATGGTTTTTGTTTTCTAAATTTACCATAATCATTAAGCCGATTAATTTTTATCATTAAAATATTTTCTAAAATCAAAGATAATGTTATAATGCATACGTGAACATTTAATAATTAGGAGATCATGCATGAGTAAAAAAATAGTTTTTTTAATGATTTTATCCCTTTTCATTTTTGGATTAACAGGGTGCACAGCTAAAGCAAAAGAATTTTCAGGTTCAGGAATTACCATCACCTTAACTGACGATTTTGTTGAAGAAGAAATAGCTCAAGCTCCATTTTATCTTGTTTCACCCAATCATATATTGATGTGTTATAAAGAAAGCAAATCAGATTTAGAATACTATCCAATCGACACACTTGAAGATTATATAAATGCTGTGCTGACAAATGGTGGATTTTCATCTGAAATATTTACTTATAATGAAGATGATGTTCACTATATGTATGCGTATTACTCAAAGACCATTGATGAAGTGGACTATGGATATATGCTAATTGTTATGGAAGGCGAGAATCATTTTTATTCGATGAATTTCGGATGCTTAGATAGCAAGTTGGACAGCTATAAAGACCAATATTCTGATTGGGCAAAAACCATCATAGTTGAGTGAATTATAAAATAATAAAATAGGCGATAATTGAATAAAAAAGCCTCCTTATAACATCAATTTTAAGCAGGTTTTTTATTTTGTTATAATCGCACAAGAAACACGAATATTTAATTAATTTCATTCACAAAACTGTTGACAATTGACTGTCTCTATAGTATTATATGATAGGTACGTTTTAAAATTATATTCCACAAGCCCTTATTTCACAAATAAGAATATAAGGAGAATCACAATGAAATCATTTATGGCAAACGCTGCAACTATCACTCGTAAGTGGTATGTAGTAGACGCAGACAAAAAGACTTTAGGTCGCTTAGCAACCGAAGTCGCATCTGTTTTAAAAGGAAAACATAAACCAACCTACACTCCACATGTAGACAGTGGTGACTATGTAATCGTTATAAACGCAGATAAAATTGAATTAACTGGTAAGAAATGGGACAAGAAGATGTATTATAGCCACTCAGGTTATAATGGCGGACTGACAGCTACACCAGCAAAAAAAGTCATGGCTAAATTCCCAACACGTATGGTTGAAAAAGCAATTGTTGGTATGTTGCCACATACTACTTTAGGCAGACAAATGGCAGAAAAACTTTTTGTTTATGCAGGCCCAGAACACAAACATGCTGCACAACAACCAGAAGTATTGGAGGTACTATAAGTCATGGCAAAACAAGAAAAAATACAATATTTAGGTACAGGACGTCGTAAGAAGTCAGTTGCAAGAGTTATACTAACAAGTGGTAAAGGCGCATTTTTAATCAATGGCCGTACATTTGAAGAATATATCCCTTCAGCAGCTACTCGTTTAGACGTAACTCAACCTTTAGTCTTAACTGAAAATGAAGGCAAATATGATATTTCTGTTAACGTCTTTGGAGGCGGTTTAACAGGTCAAGCAGGAGCAATCCGTCTTGGTATCACAAGAGCTTTAATGGTTATTAACCCAGAATTGCGTTTAATTTTAAAACCAGCAGGACTCGTAACACGCGATCCACGTTCTAAAGAACGTAAAAAGTATGGTCTTAAGAAAGCAAGAAAAGCTTCACAATTCTCAAAACGTTAATACGTTGGGACCCAATTGGGTCCCTTTCTTTTTTGTATCGTGTTATAATGGAAATGAAATGTAAAATAGAGGTTGATTTATGAAGTTAAACTACCGCAACACGATTTATGTAGGTTTAATCTTTCTCATTATTTCCATGTTCTGGCAAACTTATGATTTATTGATTGCAAGAACACTCATCGACAAGTTTGGACTCAACCAAACTTGGTCAGGAATCGTTATGGCTTTTGATAATATCATGGCCGTTATTTTGTTGCCATTATTTGGTGCTTTATCAGATAAAAGCAACAATAAAAAAGGTAGAAGAACCCCATATATCATTGTTGGTACTTTGTTATCGGCATTTGCATTCATGGCTTTGGCATATACCGATTATGTGCAGACATTAAATATACAATCGACGGATATCATTGAAAATCATTATGATGTCGCATTTGATTCGATGGCTGATGTGAGTGAAACAAATCACTGGTATCTAGTCGTTGACAATATGACTGTAGAGCGTGAAGAAAGTTTTGACTTAGGTAGAATTAGCGGAAAGAAATTTAATGAATGGGAAGCAAACATCAAAGTTCCAATGATTCATATTTTAGAAAATGATGGAGATAACCTAGATGCAAGAGAACTGTCTAGCATCAAGGATTTATACTATAAATACTTAAGTGAGCGTGCTTGGGAAGTGACTTCAAGCAATTTACCTAATCTTATTGTTTTTGCGAGCATCTTATTTGTTGCTCTAATATCAATGACGATATTTAGATCTCCCGCAGTAGCACTCATGCCTGACATAACCATTAAACCTTTACGTAGTAAAGCAAACGCTGTTATTACACTGATGGGTGCCTTTGGAGGTATTATCGCAGTCTATGTAATCATGCTCAGTGGAATGAATAGGCACGATTATGACAATCATGTCTTTGTATATATATTTATTGGCGTGCTCATGATTTTGATTTTAGGATTGTTTTTGTGGAAGGTTAATGAACCTCAATTAGTAAAAAAACAACAGGAATTGAGTGAAAAACTTGGATTATATAAAGGTGTTTACAGTAAAATAGAATCAACACCAGAAATGACTTTGAAAAGACGTTTATCACTTTATTTCTTACTCGCTTCAGTATTTTTACTCTTTAGTGGGTATAATGCTGTTATGTCGAAAATGGCTGATTATCTACCCAAAGTTTTGAACTTGAATTTCTATGATTTTCCTTTTATTATTGCTCAGGTTTTTGTTGTATTAGCCATCATGCCTATAGGTATACTTTCAATGGTACTTGGCAGAAAAAAGACTGTTATGTTGGGGCTGATTATTCTTGCCGGAGCACTGAGCAGTGTTGTTTTTCTTCATGAAGGGCAACCTTGGATTACTGCAGGTATTATAGCATTCGCTGGTGTCGGGTTGACAATGATCAGTATTAATACCTACGTCATGGTCGTCGAAATGAGCCGTGGTGATGTTGGTAGATATACCGGATATTACTATGCAGCGTCTATGACTGCACAAATATTCACCCCTATTTTTTCAGGAATTTTAATGGATAAATATGGTCGACTTATCCTATTCCCATATGCAACAATATTTGTTGTATTGGCATTTGTTACAATGATTTTCGTCAAACATGGCGAAACAAAGAAAATCAGTCGAGGCTTACTTGAAGCTTTTGATGTTGATGAGGAATTCATATGAAAATACTAGTTGTCGGACACTCGAGTTCAGGGAAATCAACATTCTCAAAACGACTCGCTGAACATTATAAACTTCCAGTTCTCCACATCGATCGTGTGTATTTTGGTCCTAATTGGATAAGAACTGACAAAACAATAGTTGAGCAGGAAATACAAAATTTTATGAAGCAGGATGATTGGTTGATTGATGGCTTATATCGCAAATATGCAACACAGAGATTTGATGATTGCGATCAACTCTTCATTTTTGATTTTAACCGATTTAAATGTCTTTATGGAGCCATTGTTCGTCGCATTAAATACCACAATCAGAATCGTGATACGATTGCTGAAGGATGCAAAGAAAAACTTGATTTAAGTTTTATTTGGTGGATATTATTTAATGGTAGAACAAAGAAATCAAGAGTATTAATCAACAGTTACAAAACAAAATATAAAGACAAAGTCATCGTTTTTAAGAAACGCAAACAAATTAATGATTATTTAGTGTCCATTGGTTATACCGGTTCGCTCAAATATGAATAAATTCATATAAACGTTGTTTAATCAATGATTATATCGTATAATATTAGTTGCATGTAAGGATGGGATAAATATGAGCAAAGTTAGAGTGAGATACGCACCAAGTCCAACAGGACTTCTCCATATAGGCAATGCAAGAAGTGCATTGTTCAATTATTTATTCGCACGTCATTTTGGCGGCGATTTTATTGTACGTATCGAAGATACCGATGTAGCAAGAAATGTGGTTGGTGGAGAAACTTCACAATTCAACTATTTGAGTTGGCTAGGTCTTGATTGGAATGAGTCACCAGACAAAGGTGGTGCCTATGGTCCTTATCGTCAGCTAGAAAGACTTGAGTATTATACGAAATATGCAAATGAGTTGTTAGATAAAGGATTGGCATATAAAGATTTTAGAGAAAACAGCGAACAGTTCGCTATTCGTTTTAAAGTTCCTCAAAATGTTGATTATGTATTTAATGATCTTGTTCGTGGAGAATTGAAATTTGATAGTAAAGATGTAGAAGATTGGATTATCATGAAGGATAACGGCATTCCTACGTATAACTTTGCAGTTGTTATTGATGATCATCTGATGGAAATCACACATGTTTTGCGTGGTGAAGAACATATTACTAACACACCAAAACAATTAATGATCTATCTAGCATTTGGTTGGGAAGCACCACAATTTGGTCATATGACAATCATCGTCAATGAACAAAAGAAAAAATTAAGCAAACGCGATCAAAATGTAATTCAGTTTATTTCTGAATATGCAGCCATGGGTTATCTTCCTGAAGCAATGTTTAATTTTATCTCATTATTGGGATGGTCTCCTACTGGAAATCAGGAAATTCTATCGAAAGAAGAAATTATTTCTCAATTTGATCCAAATAGACTTTCAAAAGCCCCAGCTATGTTTGATAAAGAAAAATTAGCTTTTATCAACAGCAAATATATCAAAGCACTGAGTCATGAAGAACTTGCAAAGAAAAGTAAAACTTTCTTAGAAAAAGCTGGTATAAAAATCAAAGATGATGAATGGTTACTGTTGCTTGTCAGTATTTTCCAAGATAGAATGACACATATCGGTCAAATCGTTGAATTGTACCAATCATTTTTTCATCAAACTTTTGTATTGAATGATGAAGCCTATCAATTTTTAATTGATAACCAAAGTCTTCCGGTTTTAGAAGCGTTTCATAACCATCTTGAATCGAGCGATTTCTCTTCAGATGTTATTGAACAACTCATTAAACAGACCGGTTTAGATACAGCAACAAAAGGTAAACCATTGTTCATGGGATTGAGAATATCAACAACCGGCGACATGCACGGTCCAAGCTTACCAATTTCTCTTGCACTATTGGGTAGAGATATTGTTTTATCAAGACTTACACAAACCATGAAAAAATTAAGAGGTGAAGCATGAAAAAGATTTTAGGGATTATCGTTGGAATATTCTTCCTTGCATTGCTTGTGGGATGTCAATCCAAAACAAGCGCAACTGCATCGTTCTATGATGTTGATGTTCAACAGACTGCAATCATTTTGTCTGTACAAATCAGTGATCCAAGTAAGGAAATAACTGGTGCTGTTACAATAAAAATTATCAGACCTGATGGCATATTAGCAGATTATAGAGATGTTCTTAGTGAAGAAGAGTATGCTAATATTACTTTTTCAAATTTAGATAACGCTTTGACTTATACCGTAGAAGTTTATGCAACAGTTGGCAGAAAATCGATCATTATTGGATCTGAAACATATACACTCCCAACCATACAAACCATTCATATCACAACACCTCAGCAATTCTTATCGATGGACACCAATCGCGCTGGAAACTATGTGCTGGATAATGATTTGGATTTTGCAGGTATTGATTTTGTTTCTCCATTCACATCGTCTTTTTCAGGATCGTTTAATGGTCAAGACTTTACCATTTCAAATGTTACCTTTGGTAGAATTACAACATATACCGGTTTATTTGGTTATGTCTCATCAGGAACGATTAAGAATCTTGTCATTGATCATTTAACCATTGGCACAGAAGCCCTACCACTAGAAATGATTACATCATCAAGAGTTGGAATTTTAGCTGGTTATGTATCAAGCACAACAGCAATCATTGAAAATATCACAATAAAAAACAGTGAAATCAATTATTCAACATCGACTACAGTTCAAGCTTTAGTAGGTGGTGTTGCTGGTGAATTCAGAGCAAGCATGACTAATGTAACCATTGAAAACGTCAAAATCGGCTTAACATCGACATCATATGGAAAAATCAAGATTGGTGGAGCTGCTGGATATTTATCCCTTGATGCAAAGGTCAATGAAGTTTATGTAGATGCAGATATCCATTTTATCATGGCAGGAAATTCAATGAAAAATGGTATTGTCAGTATTAACATAGGCGGAGTTATTGGCGATAATAATGCTATCAATAACATTAAATCAGTCCAAGATGTAGCTGCAGTTGGCGATATTACTGTTGATTTGGATTTTGGAACAGCAGTTGATACGACATCAGGGAATTATGCAGTTTATGTGGGTGGTGTTGTTGGATTTTCAATGACCAATATAACCAACGCATTCTATAGGGGTTCAATTATTCTAAATCATGAAAAGAACGAAAATGAAGCAGAAGTATCCAAGACATTCTTTGTTGGTGGATTATTTGGATTTTATGGATCAAACAAACTAATTTCTAAAGTTGTTCGATATGGTGATTCACAAACAATAGACCTGACGGTCTCCGACGATGTGAGTTTAAAAGCGTCTCAGACATTCGGTGATAAAACAGGAACTACAGTTCACAATGTTGGTGTGTTTGGCGATTTAAGTTTAAACATCAATTCAGTGTCAGAAGTAGCAAGTGATCCCTCAGTTGTCTATACGGATTTGGCTGATTATTTCACAAGCGAATGGATTCAAACAATATTTGACGGTTCCATAATTCCAAAAAATGAGTGAAATTTTGTTTTATAAATATCAATCATTAAAAAAAGTGAAACTTTGCGAAGTTTCACTTTTATATTTCAAATATTGTTTTTGTCAATTGTTCTGATAATTCCCATAATGCTTTTGCATCATGTAAGTCATGAGAAAGTTTATTTGATTTCACAAGAACCGGATACCCTTTCATTCCTGTCAAACTATCTGGGCCATAATATTGACCACTCTTTGCATTGATATCTAAAGAGGCTCTAACTTGGGGCAAACAACCTAAATATGGTGGTTGTCCAAACTTAAGTGCTAATCTCAAAAAAAGATTGGATGAAGATTCTGATTTGAGATATCTACCAAGTTCTGTACTGGAAGTTCCAGGATGTGCAGCTAAAGCTTTTACTGAATATCCTTTTTCTTTGATCCTTCTATCTAACTCGTAGATGAATAACAAGTTTGACAGCTTACTTCTACTGTAAGATTTCATCTTACCATAATCACCATTCTCGAATAAATAGTTATCAAAATCTATTTTACCCTGCTTATGTGCGAGGCTTGACACACTAACAATTCTTGAATTTGGTGTATTTTTTATTACATCAAATAATTGGGCTGTTAGTGCGAAGTGACCCAAATGATTAACGCCATTTTGAAGCTCAAAACCATCTTCGGTTTTCCCATAAGGAACAGTCATGATTCCAGCGTTGTTTAATAGAATATCAAGACGTGTGAATTCCTTTTTAAATGTTTCAACAAATGATTGAATGCTTTTCAAACTTCCTAAATCTAAACGTAACGTTATAAGATTTGAATTTGGATATTCAGCTAAGATTTGTCGTTTAGCATCCTCAGCTTTATCCAATGAACGACATGCCATTATGACTGTGGCATTTTTTTGTGCATATATTTTAGATGATTCAAAACCTAATCCAACATTGGCTCCCGTAACTACAACTATCTTCCCTTTTAAATCAGTAATTTCTTCAATTGTCCATTCTGCTTTTTTCATTGATATGCTCCTTAATTTTTTAAATCAGATTACAAACTCACTTAAAATGATATCACATAATTCATTAATCTTAAAATGATAAGATTGAGAGAACAATAAGTTGTTTAATTATCATGTTATAATATGGATGGTGATAATATGCGTATTTCTAAAACAAGATTCATCAATTATATCAGATGCAACAGATATCCTGCATTAGATGAAATTCAACGAGAAAAGAATAAGGCAATCGTTTCTTTTTCTGATGATCCTGAGTTAGAAGACTTAATTGGCGAAGAAAATAAGGCAAAAGTTTCAATCCTTCTCGACGACATGATTGATGAGGATGGCAATGATGTCCTCATGAAACAAGATATTCAAATGGAAACCATGTTGCCATATTACAATCAAATAGAAGTTATAAGTGGTCAAGTCATTCAAAAGAAATATAATGGCAATGTTATCTATAGTTTGGATACCTACCACCAAAAAAGATTCGAATATGAATATGAAGGCTTTCGTTTTTATTGCTTTTTAGATGGTTATCAGGAAGATGACGATTGCATTCGTGTTTTTGAAGTCAAAGCAACCACAAGTAAAAAATTCATTGATTTAAGTTACAAGAACAACAATAAAGAAAAAACCCCACTTTTTGATTACAGTCCAGAAGGTATTCTAATGTTACAGAAAGATCTGTTTGGCGACATCAATGAAGAGTACCATAAGAAAGTGCATAAGCTTAAAAACAGACTTGGAAAAGAAGGACGGTATGTCTATGACATATCTTACCAACGTTATGTACTAGAACACGCATTAAAAACACATAAGAAAATCAAATATTATTTGGTTGTTTTAAATTCAGAATACATTCATGAAGGTCTTGTAAACGATAAGAATGAACCAATTTATGGCGACGATATTGTTACGTTTATTGATGTAACAACTTTGACAGAATCAATGATGTCAATCATCAGAGATGACGTTCAAATCGTTTTGGATCGACTCAACACATTGAATGCAAATTCAGTCAATCTAGGCATTCATTGCCAAAGGAAAGACTCAAGACAATGCAAATTCTATCCGATTTGTTACAAGCATATCCCAGAAATAAATAGTCTATTCACTTATATGGGTGGACACAACGGATTTAAAGATGAGCATGATGTCAAACATGACCGTTTCGATCTGCTTAATGAAGGTTATATCAACGCTGTAGATATACCATTTTCGTGGTTGAAAAGAGAAAACAACATGATTCAAAGAGAAGTCATTGAATCGGGAATTCCTTTTTACCATATCAAAAAAATAAGGGTTGGTATCCAAACACTCAATTACCCGATTTATCATTTAGACTTTGAAACATTCCCTTGCCCTCTACCAAGATTTAAGGGAGAGAAACCATACAGTCAATCATTATTTCAGTATTCTATACACATAGAACATTCACCTGGAGTATGTGATAAAAATAAAGATAATGATAGTTATATTGCAGCCAAGCATATTGACTTAAGAAAAGATATGGTAGAGCACATGCTTAATGTCATCAAACCAGATGGTGGATCTATTATGGTCTATAATCAATCATTTGAGCAAACCAGATTAAAAGAAATGGCTGAGATTTATCCAGAGCATCGAGAAAGATTACTCGATATGGTTGATCGATTGTTCGATTTGATGCATTTGCTCAAGGGTAACCAAAAATTATATGTTCCATTAGGCTTTGAAGAAGAATTGGCAAAGACAATTAATTACTATCACAATGATCTAAACGGTTCTTTTTCAATCAAGAAAGTACTCCCTGTATTTAGTGATTTAACCTATAAAGGGTTAGGAATCGGAAATGGTACCGAAGCGCTTGTCGCTTATGCGAGATTCCCTTTGATGGATGAAATGACATTTAAACAAACCTATCAAGATCTTTTAGAATATTGTAAACAAGACACTTGGGCGATGGTTAAAATTTTGGATGAACTTAGAAAAATATAAATGAGGAACCACTCTTCAATGAGTGGTTTATTCTTTCATAAAGCCGATTTCTAAAAAATACGTCAAAGTCCTGTTGTTTTCTTGTTATTTTCTGTCTTTTCTACTATAATAAAACAAAGAGGAGGGCGTCATATGCTCAAGATTTATAATTCTCTTTCTTTGAAAACAGAAATATTTAAACCGATACATGAACATCAGGTAACTATGTATGTTTGCGGACCAACTGTATATGGTGACATTCATCTGGGCAATGCCAGACCAGTCATCTTTTTTGACGTTGTCAAGAGATATCTCAAATACATCGGTTATGAAGTTCAGCTCGTTTCTAACATTACTGATGTGGATGATAAAATCATCGAAAAAGCCAAGGAACTGAAGTTCAAAGAAAAACAACTAACTGATTTGTACACAAAGAATTTTATTGACATGACCTTGGTTTTAAATAGTAATTTACCCGATTTTATGCCCAAAGCAACTGCATTCATTCCACAAATGGTTTCCTACATTGAAGACCTCATTCGTGAAGGGTTTGCTTATGTTACTCCAAGTGGTGTATATTTTAGAGTGACAAGCGATCCTGACTACGGCATCTTAAGCAAACAAAATATGGATGAACTCAATCAAGGCGTAAGAATTGAACTTGAGGATGGCAAGGAAAACCCTCGAGATTTTAGCATTTGGAAAACATCTGATGAAGGTTTATCATTTGACAGTCCATGGGGCAAGGGAAGACCGGGATGGCATACTGAGTGTGCTGTTATGAACCGTGAGATATTCGGTGGCGAAATTGATATACACGGCGGAGGAACAGACTTAAAATTTCCTCATCATGAAAATGAAATAGCACAGACGGTTGTTCATGATCATCACCACCTTGCTAGAGTTTGGATGCATGTAGGCAGACTTGACGTCAATAGCATTAAAATGAGTAAATCCATTGGTAATATTTCACTTGTAAAAGACTTGATCCTCGATTATAATCCTCTTGCATTCAGATTGTTGATGGTTGGTCATCACTATCGTCAGCCAATCAACTATAGCGACGACTTAATGGTACAGTTTTCAAAAGAGTATGATAAAATAGAACGTGCCTTAAAAAAAGCATTTTTAACAATGTCCTTAGAGGATATTGCTGAACATATCAGTGTTAAAGCATACATCGATCAATTTAAGATGTATATGAATGATGATTTTAACATCCCTAATGTCATGACGGTGATTTATGAAATCATTAAATCAATGAATAAGGAAAAAAACACTGAAACGATTGCTAGCTTATTCCATACAGCAAAAGAGATATTGACAGTTCTTGGCATTATGCCAACATTCAACATGAATGAGAGCACACTCGATTTATATCGCGAATGGGAACAAGCTCGAAATAATAAGGATTTTCTAAGAGCCGATCAATTGAGATCTGAGCTAGCAGAGCAAGGATGGATATAATTTGAACGGACTTACTTTGGCATATATCGGTGATGCATACTATGAACTTAAAGTGCGTATGTATCTTATTGATAAGAAATTAACGCATGTTAATGACTTGCACAAGCAAGCCATTCGTTTTACTTCGGGAACTGCACAAGCCAAAATCATGGAATATCTTATTGATAACACTTTGATTTCAGAAGATGAAACTGATTTATTTAAACGCGGTAGAAATGCCAGTGGGCCAGGTAGAAAAAACATTGACGCGAAAACATATCATTTAGCTACAGGTTTTGAATCTTTAATCGGGTTTTTATATCTTAACCAAAAAAATCGTGCTGATGAGCTCATTGCTCAGGGCATCAATTATATAGAGGAAGGAGATTTCAATGGAAAAAACAGTTGACAAGAAAGTGAATACTAAAGCTGCAAATAATGACCTAAAGGCACTAATTGACGACTCGAAAAATATCGATATCGAAGTCTCTAAACCTAAACGTCAAAAAGGACCTCAAACCATTATCAAAGAAGATCTTATTCAAATGAAAGGCGATCCTCTAGGATTGCACGTTCCTTTGAATGAAGAACCAAAAGAAAGTCTTATTGTTAAAGATAAGGTTAAAAGTAAAGAAGATATTATTGTTGAAAGATATAATCCAGAAGTGGAATTAGGATTGACTACTGATCAAGTTGAACTTCGCTTGATGGCAGGACTTGCTAATATCAGTGATACAGGAAGTAGCAAAAGTATTCCGAATATCATCTCATCAAACATCTTTACCTTCTTTAATTTCTTGAATTTTGCAATGGCAGCTTGGTTAATATCTGTTGGAGCATCGATTACAAATCTATTTTTCATGGGTGTCATTACCGCCAATATCACAATTGGTATCATCCAGGAAATCAGAGCAAAGAAAACGATTGATAAATTATCATTGTTATCAGCACCTACAGCAATAGTTATCAGAGATTCTGATGAGTTTGAAATTGCAGTTCACGATGTAGTTATTGATGATATATTGTTTTTGAGTTCAGGAAAACAAATACCCGCAGATTCAGTTGTTCGTCAAGGCTCTATTGAGGTTGATGAATCACTATTAACAGGTGAATCTGACGCGATTATCAAGAAAAAGGGTGATACCCTTTATTCAGGAAGTTTCGTCGTATCAGGATCTTGCTTTTCACAAGCAACCGCCGTTGGTAAAGATATTTATATTCAAAAGCTTACCAATCAAGCAAAACGTTATAAAAAGCCTCAATCTGATTTATTGGGCTCACTAAAGATTATTATTCGTGTTGTTGGTGTTTTGATTTTACCACTCGCAGCAACACTGTTTTATCTGATGTGGACATCATTTGACTGGGATGTATCACTTACAATTGCGCAAAGACTTGCCAGTGATGAGTATGCGCTCATTGTCAGACAAACTGCAGGTGCTATGATTGGAATGATTCCTTCGGGATTATTCTTGTTAACGTCGATGGCTTTAGCAGTTGGTGTTATCAGATTAGCGCAAAATAATACATTGGTTCAAGAATTATATTGTATTGAAATGCTTGCTCGAGTAGATACACTTTGTTTAGATAAAACCGGAACTATTACTGATGGTACAATGACAGTTAAAAGTATCATTGAATATAAAAATGAAACCGGATTACCGTTAAAAAATATTGTTTCTGCAATGATCAATGCTCAAAATGATCAAAATTTAACATCTGATGCGATGGCTGAACGTTTTGGTACAGCCAAACGTATTCGTCACAAACACTTAATTCCATTTTCAAGTACTAGAAAATTCAGTGCTGTTCAATTTGATCGTTATGGAACATTCATTATTGGAGCACCTGAATTTGTTGTTAAAGAAAATTATGGTGTCATTGAAAGAGAAGTTGATAAACAATCTGCAGAAGGCTATCGTGTTTTAGTGGTTGCTCATTCCTCTGGAAATATTAATGAAACCAAGGTTGAGGGAAAGATAGTTCCATTGGCACTGATCATGATTGAAGACACCATTAGACCTGATGCTATTGAAACGATTGAATATTTCAAGTCACACAATGTCGAAGTTAAAGTTATTTCAGGTGATAATCCTGCTACAGTTTCACGTATATCACAACGTGCAGGTATTGCCAATGCTGAAAAATATATCAGTTTAGAAGGTATACAAGATAAGGAAGTTGTTCGATCAGCTTCACGATATACCGTATTTGGAAGAGTTTCACCTCAACAAAAGAAACTCCTCATAGAATCGATGAAAAACAACGGAAGAACTGTTGCAATGACCGGTGATGGTGTCAATGACATCTTAGCCTTGAAGGAAGCAGATACCTCGATTGCAATGGCATCTGGTAGCGAAGCAGCAAGAAATGTATCCCATCTTGTTCTACTGGATTCTAATTTCTCTTCAATGCCGAAGGTTGTTAGCGAAGGGCGAAGAGTTATCAACAATGTTCAACGTGTTTCAACACTATTCTTAACTAAAACAATTTTCTCATTCTTGCTTGCAATCATTGCAATTACAAGACATGGCAGTTATCCAATTCTACCCAATCAATTGATTCTAATCGATTATCTCGTTATTGGTATTCCTTCATTTTTCTTAGTGCTAGAAGCAAACAATAAACTGGTTAAAGGACGTTTCTTACTTAATATCCTTAAAGCCGCTTTGCCCGGAGCACTTGTTGTCATGATTAATAGTTTAGTTATCTTTGGATTTGAGAAGTCTTTAAACATGAGTAGTTCGGTTGTATCAACATTGATTGTTATTTCCGCAACAGTTGTATCACTTATGGTGCTATTTAGAATCTCAACACCATTTAATAAAATGCGGAGAACATTATTCTTCATCATGATTACTGCGTTTGTCTTAGCTATTGTGTTCTTGCCATTTTGGTTTGATTTCGCACCATTCTATGATCAGAATGTCAGTGTTTTGGCACCACTAACGCTACCACAAATTCTATTACTGCTCGTATTAGCTCAAGCAACATTCCCACTGATGTACATATTATCCAATCTTTATGGGTGGGTAAAGACATTTATTCGTACAATATTAAACAAACTTGCCGATATGCAATAATATAAAGGGCGTACTCTCGCCCTTTTATTAAGTATTTTTTCAAATCATTTTCCGATTTTTAAATGAGTCTTCTATAGAATGAACCTGGAGGGATAAATCATGATTATTTATGGTAAAAATGTTATAAAAGAAGCTGTTTTCGCAAATAGACCTATTTATAAAGTGATGGTAGATGACAAAATTTCTGATAGTCATTTTCTAAGCTTTTTAAAAGATAAGGGTATTGAATATCATCGTGTGACTAAAGGAGATCTCAACAATCTAACCCAGAATGCGGTTCATCAAGGTGTTGTTGCTGACGTTAAAGATTATGAAACCTATGAGCTTGAAGAGGTTTTGGACACATCTAAACTTCAAAGATTCATCATCCTTGATGGTATTGAAGATCCTCATAATCTAGGCGCTATCATGCGTACAGCCGAAGCAGTTCAATTTGATGGTATCATTTTGAGCAAAAGAGGGCAAGTTCCGCTCAATGCTACTGTGGCAAAGGTTTCTTCAGGAGCAATTGAACATATACCCGTCATCTTAGTTTCTAACATCAATCAAGCCATATTGAAACTGAAAGAAAACAACATATGGGTCATTGGAACTGACGGAGCATCAGAAAAAACATATCGCGATATGCCTCTTAATCTATCACTTGCTATTGTTTTAGGCAATGAAGGCGAAGGCATTAGACCGCTCGTCAAACAAAACTGCGATTTGCTTGTCAAAATTCCAATGTACGGAAAGATCAACTCACTCAACGTGAGTGTGGCCGCAGCTCTCATGATGTATGCGACACTAAACTAATTATGCACTATGTGATGAATGATTATGAACTGGTTTATCTTATCCAAAATGAACAGGATGATATTGCGATGGAATTCATGTTCAAAAAGTACCATAAATTCATCTGGAAACAAGTGCATTTGTTGAATGTTGATTCAAAAGAGCTTGATGATTTGCATCAAGAAGGTGTTTTGATGCTACATAGAGCGCTAAAAACATTTGATGAGTCGAAAAATAAAAGTTTTACACGTTATTTTGAATTAATCTTAAAAAGACAATTGTATCGAGTTAAAAACAATATTCCCAATTACTATTTATATGAACACACTAATTTTTGCAAAGGTGCATCATATCTAGAAGAAGAACCCATAGAGATTTCATTTTCTTCAGTTCTTGAACAACAGATTCATTCGCTATATTTTTTACAAAGTAGATCGGTAGCAGAAATTATTAGACAAACAGGTTACACTAAAAAACAAGTGTACAACACAGTTTTTAGAATCAAAGAAAAATATAAAAATATGTTATAATATATTAGATAGTTGACTAAGTCATTTTTAAGTGTTAAAATACACTTGCGAATGACCACAAAAGGTGGTTTTTTAATGCGCGAGAAAATTATATTAGTATGTTCGGAATGCTTGAGTAGAAATTATAATACAACAAAGAATAAACAAACACAAAAAGAACGTATTGAGACAAGCAAGTTTTGTCCCAAATGCAACAAGCATACGATTCATAAGGAAAGTAAATAGGAGGCCATCATGGCAATCAAACAAAAACCAGTAGAACAAAAAAGCAAATTACTAGAAGTTTTGACAACTGAATATAAATGGGAAAATTTACTTCTTGGTGTTTTAGCAACCCTATCGGGCGCTCTAGCAATGATGATTATCAGTGGGAATACATTACTTCAAATTAATGAAAATTTCCCAATTCTTGGACAGGGAAGCAATGGTGTCATATTTGCATGGGTTTTATTTGCAATTTCAATTTTCGGATTGATTCTTGTTGTTTATCCATTCTTTTTACCAGCAATCCCAGAATTGAAGAAAATTACTTGGCCATCATGGCCTAAGTTTTTGGACCATGGCGTTCGTGTTTTAATCTTCTTATTCATTTTAACGGGTATGCTATTACTTTATGATATACTCATTATTCGTTTGCTTGGTGGTATTCTATGAGTCAAACTGTTAGATGGTATATTATTCAAACCTATTCGGGTTATGAAAATGCCGTCAAAGTTGACTTAGAACGACGCGTTGAAAGTATGGGAATGTCTGATTTTATTTTTAGAATCATTGTCCCTGAAGAAACCGTCATTGAGAAAAAAGCTGACGGTAAAGAAAAAGAAAAAATCAAACAACTCTTTCCAGGGTATGTTTTCGTAGAAATGATGGTTACTGACGAATCATGGTTCGTTGTTAGAAATACACCAAGAGTTACCGGATTTTTGGGTTCATCAGGTGGAGGAACAAAACCAGTTCCACTTGCTCCAGATGAAATTAACCAAATTTTATTAAAGATTGGTGTTATCTCTAAACCAACTTTCGACCATTTATTTGGTAAACAAGTTGAAGTTATCGATGGTACTTGGCTTGGCCTTAAAGGTAAAGTGGTACATGTTGATAATGATCAAGAAAAACTGGTTGTTGATCTAGATCTATTTGGTCGTGCAACACCAACTGAATTTGATGCAAATCAGGTTAAAGAACTTTAAAAAGCGGACAAACCGCTTTTTTTTGTAAATTTTATGATATTTTCAAAAATCATATAACTATAAAAAGAAACCTCGTGTCAAAATGCCGACATAAGGTTTAATTGAACTATAACTGATATTTTATGAAGGTTGAACCTCAAGGATGACTTTTTGACCAAGCGGGTCAATCACATATTTTTTTTCTCCTTCAACTAAAACAGGTACTTTTGAATGTGTAAGATTTCTAATCAGCGTTGGATAAAGCTGATGAGGAACATTTAATACATAAGACTTAAGTCCTACCTGTTTAATTTTATTAAGTGGAGCATGACCGTTCCAAGTATTTAATCCTATGTGATGATGATAACCATTAGCACCTAAGAAAATAGCTGAGTCCAAAAAACTTAGCATGACTGAAAATCCCAAAGTATCTTCATAAAATGATTTTGTTAAATCCAGTTCATCTACATGAAAATGAAGATGTCCAATCACGGTATCACAATGAATCTTTTCAAAGATATCATTTTTGTCTAATTCAAGTAACAAGTCATCAAGATTCAATGGATTGGTGTACATGGTCACTTTCCCATGTTCGATTGGCCATTCTTTAGCATCCCTATCTCGGTAAATCTCAATACCGTTTCCATCAGGATCATCTAAATACAGTGCTTCGCTAACACCATGATCTGATGCACCAGAAAGTGGATATCTTTTTAGGATGAATTGCTGAACCATTTTAGCGAGCTCTTTTCGATTGGGGAGCAGAAAAGCAAAATGATAAAGACCAAGCGTGATATCAGGAGGTAAGGCATTTCTATCTTCAATCAAAGTTATCAGAGGATCTATCTGATTTGCAGTAAGAACTACCCGATGTTTATCTTTTTCTAAAATGGATAAACCAAGAATTTCAACATAAAATTCCAAAGATCGATGAAGATCTTTAATAAGCAATGAGATATTTAAAACATGTAACGTATCCTTTGTATGATAGATTGACATGATATGCACCTCCACCCTCATTTTATACGAGAAATCTTATAAAAGGATGATTTACGTCAATTATTCTATTAAAAAGGTTCAATAAACTTAAAATATTAAGCAATTTACATGATTTTGCCGTTTTTTAGTGTTATACTATGCTACGAATATGGAGGTATTATATATGAAAATAGAAATTTGGTCAGACTTTGCTTGTCCATTTTGTTACATTGGTAAAAAGAGATTTGAACAAGCACTTAGTGAATTTAAACATAAAAATGAAGTGGAAGTTATCTACAAAGCTTATCAGCTTAATCCTGATGCACCACAAGTGATGGTAGGTACGGCATATGAAAGTTTTGCAAAAGGTCACAATACAACACCTGAACAGGCAAAACAAAGATTTGATATGTTCACTCAAAACGCTAAAACAGTTGATCTTGAGTATCGGTATGATCTCATTCAGATGACCAACACATTTGATGCACATCGCCTTGCGAAATGGGCAAATCAATTTGGTAAGGAAGATGCAATCACAAATCGTTTCATGAAAGCATATTTCACTGATGGATTAAACATTGCAGATCAAAAAACACTTCAAGATTTAGTTAAAGAAATTGGACTAAACGAAGAAGAAGCAATCAAAGTATTGAAATCAAATCAATATAAAGATCAAGTAAAAGCAGAACAACAGGAATCAAGACAAATTGGTGTTCAAGGCGTTCCATTCTTCGTTTTAAACCGCAAATATGGCATTTCAGGCGCACAGCAAAAAGACTATTTTGTTCAAGCTTTAAATCAAACATGGAATGAAGAAAATCCACTTAAAGTTCTAAATAAGACAGATGATGAAGCAACTTGCGATGATCATGGCGAATGTGGGTTTTAATCAATATAAATATACTCCTCTTGGAGTATTTTTTTATGGTAAAATAAGAGTATATAAAGAAATAGAGGTATTATAATGAGAATATTAGGAAACATCATTTGGTTTATCTTTGGAGGAGCACTAGCAGCCATTTTATGGCTTGTTCTAGGCGTTTTGTTGTCGATTACCATCATTGGTTTACCATTTGGTATCCAATGCTTTAAATTTGCAAAACTCGTTGTTTTCCCATTTGGTCAAGAAGTTCGTACTGACTTTGCTGAACATCCAATTATGAACATTATCTGGATGTTATTGGTGGGTTGGGAAATGGCAATTGGTTATCTAACAATCGCTTTAGTTTTCGCAATAACAATCATCGGTATTCCATTTGCTATGCAATGGTTTAAACTCTCAGTTCTCGCATTAATTCCATTTGGTTCCAAAATCAGATAAATAGCAAAGTTTATTGTTGACAAAGCATACCCTTAATGATAGAATAATATCGCGTGTGAAAGCACACCATAGTGGAAGATTGAATTCATACCACATACTTATGTAAAGAAGGAGGTTGTGTCTCATGGCAAAAAAAGTTGTTAAAGTAGTTAAATTGCAAATTGCAGCAGGTAAAGCAAACCCAGCTCCACCAGTCGGTCCAGCACTTGGTCAAGCTCAGGTAAACATTCCAGCATTCTGTTCACAGTTTAACGAAGCAACGAAAGATCAAATGGGCTTTGTTGTTCCCGTAGTAATTTCGGTATATGATGACCGTACATTCTCATTTATAACAAAAACCCCACCAGCAAGTGACTTACTCAAAAAAGCAGCAAGCATCAAAAAAGGCTCAAGTAATGCTAAGAAAGATAAAGTTGCAACAGTTACTCGCGAACAAATCAAAGAAATTGCAGAAAGAAAAATGCCTGACTTAAATGCGTATACTGTAGAAGCAGCAATGAAAATTGTTGAGGGTACAGCACGTAATATGGGCATCACAGTAGTAGACTAATTTAGATCGCTAGCTATCTAAATTGTGGGAGGATATCCCGCTAGACCACATTTTAGGAGGAAGAATATGAAAAGAGGAAAGAAATATCTTGAGGCAGCAAAACTTATTGATCGCTCAAAAAAGTATGCTGTTGACGAAGCATTTGACTTGGTCAAGAAAATCTCATTTGTAAAGTTTGATGCTACGGTTGAAGTAGCGTTCCGCTTAAATCTTGATCCAAGAAAAGCAGAACAAAACTTAAGAGGCGCTATCGTTTTACCACACGGTACCGGCAAAGTTTCTCGAGTTGTAGTTATTGCACAAGGTGAAAAAGCTAAAGAAGCTGAAGCAGCTGGAGCTGATCATGTTGGAGCAGCAGAACTCATTCAAAAAATCGCAGGAGGCTGGTTTGACTTTGATGTCATGGTAGCAACTCCAGATATGATGGGTCAACTTGGTAAATTAGGACGTATCCTTGGGCCAAAAGGCTTAATGCCAAACCCAAAGACAGGTACTGTTACAATGGACGTTGAAAAAGCCGTTCATGAAATTAAAAATGGTAAGATTGAATATCGTACTGATAAAGTCGGAAACATTCACGCACCCATCGGTCGTGCATCCTTCACAGTTGAACAATTGAAGGAAAATGTTAAAACACTTTTTGATCAACTTATGCGTATCAAACCAACGACAGTCAAGGGAACTTACATGAAGAGCGTTACAGTGTCTTCAAGTATGAGTCCTGGTGTTCATCTCGACGAAGAATCATTAAAAGCACACAGTTAATTATTAATTAAATCAGGCCAAAGACAGTAGGTGCCAAAAACTTAATTTCCTACCGAGGTGAAAATCAGAATTTGATTCTCTCTTATGTCTTTGCGCATGAGAGAGATTTTATTTTAGAAGGAGGCATTTCATGCAAAAAGCAGTTATCGAACGTAAGGCAGAAGCCGTACGCGCATTAAGTGAAAAGCTTGGACGTGCTACAACCGTTGTTGCCTTCGATTATCCTGGTTTGACTGTAGAACAATTCACAAAACTACGTCACCAATTAAGAGAAGCAAACTGTGAAGTTACAGTTTATAAAAACAACATTTCTAGAAGAGCTTCAATTGCCGCTGGATATGATGCATTAGCAGACTCGTTTACGGGCGCTAAAGCATTGGCAATTAGTTATTCAGACGTTGTTGCACCTGCAAAGATCATTTATGAATTTGCAAAAGCAAACAAAGCAGTACAGATTCAAGCAGGAATTGTAGAAGGTAGAGTATTTAATGTTGAACAACTCAACGAATTAGCGCTATTACCATCGAGAGAAACATTGTTGACAATGTTAGCAGTAGGTTTGTTGACTCCAATCAGAGAACTTGCGATTGGTCTTAACATGATTAGTAGTGAAGAATAATAATATTAGGAGGAATATAAGAAATGGCAAAATTAACAAAAGCAGCTTTCATTGAAGCGCTAAAAGAAATGACTTTATTAGAAATTAAAGCCTTAGTAGATGGCTTAAAAGAAGAATTCGGTATCGACCCAAGTGCAGTGTCAGCAGCTCCAGCAGCAGCGGCAGCTGAAGTTGAAGAAGAAAAGACATCATTTAATGTTATTCTTAAGACTTTCGGTGCAAATAAAATTGCAGTTATCAAAGTTGTTCGTGCAGTAACTGGTTTAGGATTAGCTGAAGCTAAAACTTTAACAGAAACTCCAGATGGATTAATTAAAGAAAATGTTAAGAAGGAAGAAGCAGAAACCTTAAAGACCGCATTACAAGATGCAGGGGCTACTGTTGAAATCAAATAACTTCTAATTAAGGCGGATTATAACCTGAGAAATCATCTCGGGTTTTTTCGCTGTATGAGGGGGACCAATGAGTCACTATTATTTAAACGATAATAAGCTTGCACATTCAGTAAAAAGTTATGATGTTGTGATTAACGATATCACATTAAAATTGTACACGGACCTAGGCGTTTTTAGTAAGGATTATCTTGATTATGGAACGCGTGTATTACTTGAAACTGTAGAACTTAGCGAGAACCAAAAAACAGTGATTGACATGGGATGCGGATATGGACCTGTCGGTATTTATATCGCAAAAGCTTATCCAGATAAACATGTTTATCTTTTTGATGTGAATGAAAGAGCCATTGAAATGGCTCAAAAAAATCAAATAGAAAATGCTGTGGACAATATCGATATACAAATTAGCAATCTGTTTGATCAAGTCAAGATTAAAGCAGATGTTGTTCTGACGAATCCACCAATCCGGGCTGGAAAGCAAACCGTATTCAAACTTTATGAGGATGCTTATCTGAATTTAAACCCTGGTGGTGTTTTGTATGTTGTTATTCAAAAGAAACAAGGTGCACCTTCTTCAGTAACACATTTAGAAACTATTTTTGGACAATGTGAAATTATTGAGAAAAAGAAGGGGTATTGGATTCTTTTTGCTAAAAAGTAATAATATCCAGATAATTTGTTACTAAAGTAAAAAATATCATTGACTATTTACAAAGTGTATGATAATATTGTTAAATGCATAATCATTGTTTCATTTTGATAATATTATATATTAATTGCTGAATTCCAAATACGATAGGAGTGTGGATTATGGGATATCGAAGCGTTAAATACGGCAAAAAAGCTGAACGCAGAAATTATTCAAGAATGCGTTATGATATAGATTTGCCGGATCTCATCGAAATTCAAACCAAGTCTTTTAAATGGTTTATCGATGAAGGGATCAAAGAATTATTAACAGATATTTCGCCCATTGAAGGACATAATGGCGATTTAAAATTATATTTTGAGGAACATTTCCTTTCTGAACCTAAGTATGATGAACAAGAATCAAAATTACGAGATGTCAATTATGCTAAACAACTCTCTGCTCGTGTAAAACTTGAGAATGCCGTAACTGGCGAAGTACGTGAAAATACCGTATTAATGTGTGAAATCCCATTCATGACACCATCTGGGACTTTTGTCATTAATGGTGCAGAACGTGTTGTTGTTTCACAAATTATTCGTTCAGCTGGTGCATATTTTACAAGCGAACTAGACAAGAAATTAAATCAAGTTAAATTTATGGCTCAAGTGATTCCAACTCGGGGTGCTTGGATTGAATATGAACTTGGATCAAAAAATATAATGTATGCTAAGCTTGACCGCTCAAAGAAAGTCCCAATGACGACGATGATGCGTGCTCTAGGCTTATCAAGAAAAAAAGATATCTATGAAGTATTCGGTAAATCAGTTTACATGGATGCTACTTTTGATAAAGATGAAACTAAAAACGCCGATGAAGCTATCGTTGATCTATATTCAAAATTAAGACAGGGTGAAAAAGTACCTGCTGACGCTGCAAGAGAATTTATCAGAATGCGTCTTTTTGAACGTCGTCGTTATGATCTAGCCGCTGTTGGTCGTTACAAGTTTAATAAAAAGCTTGACGTGTTAACTCGCATTTTGGGTACTTATACAGCAACAGATATTATCAACCCAGAAACCGGCGAAGTCGTTATTCCTGAAAAGACAAAGATTACAAAAGCAATCATTCAAACATTAAGAGAAAACCGTCACATCCTCAGAAAAGAAATTATTTCCAAGGAAGATTCATTGCAAAATGAAACTCCTGGTGAAATCTTAGCAACTAGACTTCCTGATGGAGGAGATGCACTTTATACGAAAGATAATATTGTTAACTTACGTACTGGTGAAGTTCTTATTTCCAAAAATACAGAAGTTACTGACGATGCACTTGCTATTTTAAGAAGAAATCGTCAATCATTGGATGAAAAGGTCATCAAATATTTCTTTGGTAAAGACGTTTATGAAAAAGAAAGAGAACGCGAAGGCGTTATCGTTGAAATGATTGAAGTCACTGTCAAGGACAAAGAAACTGATCGTATTTATCCAGTTAAAGTTCTTGGTAATGATCAAAGAGAAAATAAGGAACATATCTCATTATCAGATGTCGTAGCCAGTATGAGTTATTATTTGAACTTATATGATGGACTAGGATCAACAGATGATATTGACCATTTGGGTAATCGCAGATTACGCCTAATTGGTGAACTCCTTAAAAATCAATTTAGAATCGGTTTGGCTAGAGCAGAAAAGAACATTAAAGACAAGATGTCTACAACAACATTTGCTGATGCTACACCTTCCAATATTATCAACATGACACCACTTGCTGGTGCCATTAAAACCTTCTTTGGTAGTTCACAGTTGTCACAGTTCATGGATCAAATCAATCCACTTGCTGAATTGACACAAAAAAGAAGAGTATCCGCTTTGGGTACCGGTGGTTTAGCTAGAGACAGAGCGGGCGTTGAAGTCCGTGACGTTCACAATTCTCACTATGGACGTATCTGTCCAATTGAAACACCTGAAGGACCATCTATTGGTTTAATCAGTTCACTTGCTACATATGGTAAAGTTGACCAATACGGTTTCATCCAAACACCATATCTAGTTGTTGATTGGTCTTCAGGTAAACATGTCGTTACACCCAACTTTAAGTATCTGACTGCAGATGAAGAATATGATGAAGTTATCGCATCAGCAGCAACTGAACTTCGTGAAGATGGAACGATTATTACTGAAAGAGTTATTGGGCGTTTCCGTGGTGAAACTTCAATGTTCGATCCCGAAGAAGTAACATTCATGGACGTTTCGCCAAAGCAGATTGTTTCTGTAGCAACATCAACCATTCCATTCTTGGAACATGATGATGCATCGCGTGCGCTTATGGGTGCAAACATGCAACGTCAAGCCGTACCTTTACTTAAACCAGAATCACCTATCGTTGGTACTGGTATTGAATATCGTGCAGCTAAAGACTCTGGTAGTGTCATTGTCAGTGATGTTTCCGGTTATGTTACCTATGCAGACAGTACGAAAATCATCATTACTGCAGAACCTGAACAAAAAATAATGGTTGGAAACAACGTTCTATACGATCCAAATAAACCTTATACGTTTGAAATGGCGAAGACGCTTCGCGATTATGGTATGGGTGATAGCAAGACCTTTAATTTAATCCGTTTCTTTAGATCAAACCAAGATACATGCATTTTGCAGCGTCCTATTGTTGAGACTGGAGAATTTGTGGAAAAAGGCGATATTCTAGCTGATGGACCTTCAACTGATAAAGGCGAATTAGCTTTGGGAAGAAACGTTACAGTCGCATTCATGACATGGGAAGGCTATAATTATGAAGATGCCATCATCATGAGTGAAGACCTAGTTAAAGAAGATGTCTACACATCAATTCATATTGATGAGTATGAAATAGAAACAAGAGAATTGAAAACAGGCTCCGGACGCGAAGAAATTACGCGTGAAGTTCCAAATGCCAGCCTAGAAACATTAAAGAATCTTGATGAACGCGGTATTATCATTGCCGGTTCAGAAGTTAGAGAAGGCGACATTCTTGTCGGTAAGATTACACCAAAAGGTGTATTTGAACCAAGTCCTTCTGAAAAACTGATTCATGCAGTTATTGGTGAAAAATCAAGAGAATATAGAGACTCATCACTTCGTGTACCTCATGGTGGCGGTGGTGTAGTTCAATCAATTCAATACTTCTCAAAGAAGAACGGTGATGCTCTGCCTAGTGGCGTGAATGAATCCATTCGTGTCTATGTTGCTAAAAAGAGAAAAATCTCTGAAGGTGACAAAATGGCTGGTCGTCATGGTAACAAGGGTGTTATTTCCAAAATTCTACCAAGAGAAGACATGCCTTATATGGAAGATGGAACACCTGTTGACATCATGTTAAACCCACTTGGAGTTCCTTCACGTATGAACATCGGACAGATTTTAGAAATCCATTTAGGTATCGCAGCTAAAAATTTAAACGTTAAAATTGCTACACCAGTTTTCGATGGTGTTGATGATGCTGACCTGCTTAAGATTATGGCTGAAGGTGGAATTGATCCAGATGGAAAACGTGTCTTATTTGATGGACGAACTGGCGAACCCTATGAAAATAGAATATCTGTAGGCGTGATGTATATGATCAAGCTTTCTCACATGGTTGATGATAAACTCCATGCAAGAAGCGTTGGACCATACACACTTGTCACGCAACAACCAATGGGTGGTAAAGCTCAGAATGGTGGACAGAGATTTGGTGAAATGGAAGTTTGGGCACTCTATGCTTATGGTGCTGCTCACACACTCCAAGAAATGCTTACAGTTAAATCGGATGATATGCTTGGAAGAAACAAGGTCTATAGTGCGATTACGCATGATAAACCAATTCCTGAAGCAAGTATTCCTGAATCGTTTAGAGTATTAACCAGAGAACTTCAAGCTCTCGGACTTTATGTCGAGCTGATTGATGCGAAAACAGGCGAAAATGAAGCCGAAAAATCACTTGTCGATAACAATCCGAGCAAGTTTAGAGGAGGATTTCGTTGATGGCTAAAGAAAAGTTAACATTACATGTCGAATCTTTGAAGTTATCCGAAGAAGCTCTAAAGGCCCTCAAGTTATCAGGTATTGACCAACTTGAAGATTTTAACACGTTCAATCTCAAAGAATTGAATATGTTGCTTGGTGAAAGTTTCGAAGAAATTAAAACGATTTTACGTCGTTATGCTCTACCTAGAAATTTAGAAAATTTAAACATCAGTGACGAAAGTGTTGAAATTTTAAGACACGCAAACATACAAGACTTAAAAGAATTCCTAGAATTTGACAGACACACACTTTATCATTTATTTGAAGAAGATGCGATTTTGCGTCAAGAAATCAATAACATTCTTGAACTATATGGCTTTGACGCACTCAAAGAACACGTTCATGAAGTTGAAGCTGAACTGATTCCTGAAGAAGAAGTTGAAGCATTTATGGATATTGACTTATCCGAACGTATTCATCGCCATGTTCAACCAATCAGAAAAGGTTATGGTAGCCGCACATATAGCCATTTAAAGATTCGTCTAGCATCTCCTGATGAAATCAGACAATGGTCTTATGGTGAAGTCAAAACACATGAAACAATCAACTATAGAACATCAAAACCTGAAGAAGGTGGATTGTTCTGTGAACGTATTTTTGGACCTACAAGAGATTATCAATGTGCTTGTGGCAAAAAACAAAGCGGCAACAAAGGCCAAATTTGTCAGAAGTGCGGTATTGAAATCACTGAATCTAAAGTTCGTAGAGAACGCATGGGTCATATTGAATTAGAAGCTCCAGTCGTTCACACATGGTATTTGAAGAATTCTCCATCACGCTTGGCTATCCTTTTAGGAATCAAAGCTAAGCAACTTGAAGAAGTTGTTTACCATGCATCCTATATCGTAACTGATCCAGGAACAGCACCATTAGCAAAAAAACAGATTCTATCTGAACAAGACTATAGTGCATTAACTGAAGAGTATGGTAGCAGATTCACAGCACTAACCGGTGCTGAAGCTGTCAAAAAACTCCTTCAGGAACTTGACTTAGATAAAGAAGTCAAATCACTTCGCAAGAAGTTAAAGACAAGCTCTAAGCAAAAAAGAGATCGAATTATCAAACGTCTTGAAGTTGTTGAAGCATTTAATAACTCAAACAATAAACCTGAATGGATGGTTATGGATGTTATTCCAGTCATTCCACCAGATCTAAGACCAATGGTTGCATTAGATGGCGGACGTTTTGCTACAACTGACTTAAATGATTTATACCGTCGCATTCTAAATCGTAACAACCGTTTGAAAAAACAAAAAGAACAAATGGCTCCTCGTTTGATCACAAAGAATGAAAAACGTATGCTTCAAGAAGCTGTCGATGCACTCTTTGACAATGCAAAACGTGGTAAGAAAGCTGCTGTTGAAAGAAATCGACACTTAAAGTCATTATCTGATATGTTACGCGGTAAGCAAGGTCGTTTCAGACAAAACTTACTTGGTAAACGTGTTGACTATTCAGGTCGTTCCGTCATTATCGTCGGACCAGATCTTGAAATGTATCAATGTGGTATTCCAAGAGAAATGGCTATTACATTATTCAAACCATTTGTTTTAAGAGAATTACAAAAGTTAACAGGCAACGATGCAAATTCCAAGAAGAATGCTAACAGCAAGTACGAAAGAATGGATGATGATGTTTGGGCAGCTTTAGAAAAGGTTGTTAGAGAACATCCAGTCTTACTTAACCGCGCACCAACACTTCATAGACTTGGTATTCAAGCATTTGAACCTAAATTGATTGATGGTAAAGCAATTCGCCTTCACCCACTTGTTACACCAGCATTCAATGCTGACTTTGACGGTGACCAAATGGCTGTCCACGTACCACTATCTAATGAAGCTCAAGCAGAAGCAAGATTACTCATGCTTGCATCCAATAATATTTTGAATCCTAAAGATGGAAAACCAGTTGTTACGCCATCACAGGACATGGTTCTTGGAAACTATTATCTAACGATCGAAGAAAGATTGGAACGCAAGTTCAATGGATATCGTGCTGAAGAAAGACAAGCTGAACATGATTTCAAAAATCGCAATGAAGGTCACTTCTTTGCTCATTATGATGAAGCATATCTTGCATTTCAACACAAAGAAATTGGATTGCACACTAGAATCATTATTGATCCTAAATCCATCAATCAAAAGTTTACTGAAGAACAAAAACACAAATATTTAGTAACAACATTAGGTAAACTCATTTTCAACCGCATTCTTCCTCCAACGTTCCCTTACTTGAATGAACCAAGTCTGGATAATTTGGAAAATTATACACCTGAAAAGTATTTTATGGCAAAGGGAACCAATCCTAAGGATACCCTTAAGAATATGGCTGTACCAGCACCATTTAAGAAGAAGTTCCTATCTCAGATTATTGCACAGGTCTTCAAGGACTTGCAGATTAGTGAAACATCCAAGATGTTAGATAGACTTAAGGATCTTGGTTTCAAATATTCGACAGTTGCAGGTATTACCGTATCATTTGCTGATATTAACGTTTATTCTGGCAAACATGACAGAATTGAAATAACCAATAAGAACATCGAACAGATTACTGGTTGGTATGAAGATGGTATGCTTACAGATAAAGAACGTCGTGATCTCGTTATTAAACAATGGCAAGAAGCGCGTGATGATATTCAAAAAGGATTAATGGCTGAATTTGATAAGGATAACAACATCTATATGATGTCTGACTCCGGTGCTCGTGGTAATGCATCTAACTTTGCCCAGCTTGCTGGTATGCGTGGTCTGATGAATAATCCTAAAGGTGAAATTATCGAAGTTCCAGTTCAAGCTTCCTTTAGAGAAGGTTTGACCGTATCCGAATTCTTCATCTCCACCCATGGTGCGAGAAAAGGTTCTACAGATACAGCGTTAAAGACTGCTGAATCAGGATATTTGACACGTCGTTTAGTTGACGTCAGCCAAGATGTCATCGTTGTTGATGAAGATTGTGGTACTGAACGTGGTGTTTATATGGAACCAGTTATGGATGACACAAAAGAAATCGTTCCATTATATGACCGTATCGTCGGACGTTATGCAAGCAAGGATGTTATGCATCCAAAAACAAAACAAGTTTTAGTTAAACGCAATGAACTGATCACCGAAGAAATTGGCCAATCAATTCTTAAGGCTGAAATCACCGGTGTTGAAATCAGAAGCAATCTAACATGTAATTCAGATAATGGTGTATGTGCTAAATGTTACGGTCGTAACTTGGCTACAAACACAAGAGTAGAAGTTGGTGAAGCAGTTGGTGTTGTCGCAGCCCAATCTATTGGTGAACCAGGAACTCAGTTAACCATGAGAACCTTCCACACCGGTGGTGTTGCTTCCGCATCAGATATCACACAAGGTCTTCCTCGTATTCAAGAATTATTTGAAGCAAGAAACCCTAAAGGGAAAGCCGTTATTAGTGAAGTTGATGGCAAGATTAAATCGATTGATCGCCAACGTGGTGGTATTTCGGTTGTCACAATCACCGATATTCATGATAAAGACTATAAATACACAATGGATCCAAATGTTGAAGCTTTATTCCGTAAGGGAGCTAGTGTGAAAGCTGGCCAAAGATTGACATTAGGTTCTATCAATCCTAAAGAATTACTCCGTGTTGTTTCAACTGAAGCAGCTGAAATGTATATTTTAGAAGAAGTTCAAAAGGTATATCGTGCTCAAGGGGTAGAAATTAGTGATAAGCATATCGAATTAATCATTCGTCAGATGCTAAGAAGAATTACCATTGTCACCGAAGGTGATACGGAATTGTTACCAGGTACTGAAGTATCAGTTTCTGAATTCAAGAGAGCTAATAAAGCTGCTTTCAAGACATTTAAGAGACCTGCTGTCGGCCGTCCAATTCTTTTAGGTATTACAAGAGCATCACTTAAAAGTGATTCCTTCTTATCAGCAGCATCCTTTCAGGAAACTACTAGAATTTTAACAGATGCAGCAATCAAAGGTAAGACCGATGAACTTCATGGCTTGAAGGAAAACGTCATCATTGGCGGACTCATTCCAGCTGGAACAGGTATTTTAAGAGAAGCAACTTTTGAATATGACAGATCAAATACCTATACCGAAGAAGAAGAATTAGATTATTAGTAGATAAAAGCATAAATGAAAAGGTATCTGGCAATTTTGCTAGATACCTTTTTTACATATTGTTGTATTTTTGCATTCATTCAACATGCCTTTTTATTTTTGTTGTTATGGTATAATATGAGTAATAAAAAGAAAAAGGGTGTTACATTGAAAATAAAAAAGATCTTCATTTGGATTGCTATAATGGTCTTGCTTATTGCAGGAGCAACAATTGGTTATATACTCATCTTGGATCTTTCTTTTATTGATGCACTTTATATGACCATCATTACAATTTCAACCGTCGGATATCGAGAGGTAACTGAGATGAATACACTAGCCAAATGGTTTTCCATTGGTTTCATTTTAGTGAGTGTCGGTATGGTCGGTTATCTGTTAACAACAGTTTTTAGATTCTTAAGTGAAGGTAATATCAATGAAGCTTGGAGGAAGAATAAAATGAAAAAAGAAATCGATAAATTAGATAATCATATCATCATATGTGGCGCTGGTGAAACAGGTATTCATGTGATTAAACAGCTCAAGAGAAGAGAAGTTGATTTTGTTGTCATAGAAAATGATCTAGAGGCTATTGAAAACTTAAAAGAAATGGATGTTAGTTATATTTATGATGACGCGACAAAAGAAGAAGTTCTTTTGGAAGCTAGAGTCAAAAACGCAAAGGGACTGATTGCTTGTCTTGCTAAGGATGCTGATAATGTATTTGTTGTTTTAACAGCAAGAGAACTTAATGCCAAGATGCACATCGTTGCACGTTCACATGAGGAAAGATCAGATAAGAAACTTCGTCGTGCTGGAGCTGATAATACGGTTAGTCCAGATGAAATTGGTGGAAAGAAAATGGCTGCCATGATGTTAAGTCCTAATGTTCAATATTTTGTTGATAATATTATTGATACAAAAAACATGTCTATAGACATGGAAGAGATTGTTATTAAAGAAAATTCAGAATTAATTAATAAGAAGCTAAGAGAAGCCAAGATATCTGAAAAGGCTGGATTGATCGTATTAGCTATTAGAAGAGAAAATGATGTTTTCATCTTTAACCCTAAAGCTGATGAAGTTTTGAGACTCGATGACAAGATGATTGTTGTTGGATCAAAAGACCAGATCAAAGCACTTAAAAAAATGTCGATGGATATCGATCTGTAAGATGAAGAACATCGTTGTAATTGGCGGAACCAATCACGATATTTTCGCATATACACATCAAAAAATAAAAATGAACGATTCCAATCCCGGATACTTGAAGGATTCTTTTGGAGGTGTTGGCAGAAACATTGCTGAAAACCTAGCAAGATTGGATTTGTCTCCAACTTTCATAACTGCGATAGGAAAAGATATCGTAGGTAAACAGATCATAGAATCAGGTACAAAAGTAGGTATTCATTTTGATGTGATTGAAGTTGAAACAACACCAACATATATTGCTGTTGTCGACAATAACAAAGATATGTTGGTAGCAGTTGCGGCAATGGATGAACTCGAAAAAATAACCGTAGAGCAAATCAAGAACAAACTGGGAACTATCAATCAAGCTGACTTGCTTATTTTAGACACAAATTTTAGTCAAGCTGTCTTGTCATCTATCTTTAATGAGATTAAAATCCCTATCTATGTGGATGCTATCTCAACCCATAAAGCACAAAAAATCAAATCGTTTTATGCAAAAATGAGCATGTTAAAATTAAACTTATATGAAGCAAGAACATTGTCAGGACTAGATTGTCAGACAAAAGAGGATATCGAGCATATTGGTGTTTATTTTATCAGTCAGGGCATCAAAAAAGTTTTCATCACACTTGGTGATCACGGTGCTTATGCCTATGATGGCAAAACACATCAATTCATATCCGGAAGAAAAATCTCTATTGTTAATACCACTGGTGCTGGTGACGCCTTCTTTGCTGGCGTCATTTTTGCTCTCGAACATCAATTATCTCAATTATCATGTGGTATGGCAGCTGCGCTCATCACGCTTCAAGATTCGCAAGCTGTATCACCAAAGTTAAATCAACAACATTTGTTAAATACAATAAAGGAGTACCAATTATGAATTCATATTTATCCATTCATCCAGATGTACAAAATGCACGTATCAACAATTTACCAATCGTTGCCTTAGAATCAACCATTATATCTCACGGTATGCCATATCCAGAAAATATAAAAATGGCGCTTCGTGTAGAAGAGATCATTAGATCAGAAGGCGCTGTTCCAGCAACCATAGCAATTTTAAATGGACAAATCAAAGTAGGTCTTACACATGAGGAGCTTCTGGAACTTGCACAATCAAAAGATGTTCTTAAAGTTAGCAAAAGAGATTTCGGTTATGTTCTAGCAAATAAGAAAACAGGCGCTACCACGGTTTCAGCTACTATGCTCATTGCTGAAATGGCTGGAATTAAGGTGTTTGCTACCGGTGGTATAGGTGGTGTTCATCGTGGTGCGGAAAAAACTTTTGATATTTCAAGAGATCTTGAAGAACTAGCCAACGTGAATGTTGCAGTTGTCTGTGCAGGGGCTAAATCTATCCTCGATTTAGGACTCACTTTAGAATTTTTAGAAACTAAAGGTGTTGAAGTTTTAGGTTATCAAACAAAAGAACTTCCCGCATTTTATAGCAGAGAATCAGGATTTGAATTAGACTATCAAATGGATTCTCCAGAAGATATAGCAAAATTGATTCATGCAAAATGGTCATTAGGTCTAACAGGTGGTGTTGTTATAGCAAACCCAATTCCAAAATCATATAGTCTGGATTCGCAAATGATTAATGGTGTGATTGACCAAGCACTTGAGGATGCAAAAGCAGATGGAATCAAAGGAAAAGACACGACACCTTATCTTTTATCTAAAATAAAAGAGATTACAAAGGGCGACAGTCTCGACGCAAACCTTGAGTTGGTATTCAATAATGCAAAATTGGCAGCACAAATTGCTAAGTTTTATGTTATGATATAGTAGTATTTAGAACTGTTGAAAATAAGGATATTATATATCCTTTATTACAATCATAAATAGATATAAAAAATATAAAATATCATAGGATACACTGAAGCGCTTTTTAAGAGGAGATACAATCATGGATTTATTTAAAAAATGTTATCAATACGATGCCGCAAAAAAAGCTCGAGAAGCTGGATATTATCCATATTTCCACGAATTGACAAGCAAACAAGATACTGTAGTTCATATGGAAGGCAAAGAAATGATTATGATTGGTTCCAATAATTATTTGGGACTAACTTCACATCCAGAAGTCATTCAAGCATCAATAGAAGCAACCTTAAAATATGGAACAGGTGTATCAGGGTCTCGTTTTTTAAACGGTACTCTCAACTTGCATCGAGAATTAGAAGAAGAATTAGCAGACTTTTTAAATAAAGAAGACGTATCTATATTTGGTACTGGATTTCAAAGTAACCTAGCAATCATTTCTGGTATTGCAGGGCGAAACGATCTTATTTTTTCAGATAAAGAAAATCACGCCAGCATTTATGATGGCACACGCTTGAGTTATGCTGAAGTAATACGTTTTGAACATAGCGATATGAAAGATCTCGAAGATAAACTATCCAAAGCTCCTGAAAACAAAGGTAAACTCATTATTACCGATGGTGTTTTTTCGATGAGTGGTGATATTGCCAAACTTCCTGAAATTGTTGCACTTGCAAAAAAATATGATGCACGCGTTATGGTTGACGATGCACATGGGCTTGGTGTAATGGGTGAAGGTGGTCGCGGAACTGCTGAGCACTTTGGATTAGAAAAAGAAGTTGACATTATCATGGGTACCTTCTCAAAATCCTTAGCCAGTCTTGGTGGCTATATGGCTGCTGAAAAAGACGTTGTTGAATATATCAGACATAATTCTCGTCCTTATATATTTTCAGCCGCTCTTCCACCAGCAAATACTGCTGCGGCACTTGCCGCACTACGTATTTTAAGAAGAGAACCAGAACGTGTGAAGGCTCTTGCAGATATTGCAGAATATATGCGTCAAGGTCTTAAGGCTCATGGTTTAAAAATCAGAGATTCAAAAACACCAATTATTCCAATATTTACCTATATGCCTTTAAGAACAATGCTCGCATGTAATCAGTTATTTGAACAAGGCGTTTATGTTAACCCAGTCATTCCACCTGCAACACCAATGGGCGAATGCTTGATTCGTACAAGTTATACAGCAACACACACAAAAGAACAAATGGACACTGCAATTGGTAAAATTGCTGCTGTCTTGAAAAGTTTGGAAGGATTTGAGGAATAAAAATGAAGGTTATTGTAATTACAGGTGCATCCTCTGGAATTGGATTATCAATTGCACAATTCCTAGGTCAAAAAGGTCATCGAGTTTATGGTGTATCAAGAACTAAAATTCATGAAAAAAATATCAAAAGTATTCAAGCGGATGTCACTAATTTTGAACAATTGAAGCAATCGTACCAAGAAATCTTTGACTTAGAAGGCCATATTGATGTTTTAATCAATAATGCTGGAATGGGTATTTCAGGCACGATTGAAGATACTTCAGCAGAAGATGCTACCTATTTGTTTAATGTCAATTTTATGGGTGTTTTTAACTCTACTAAAGCTGTACTCCCATTAATGCGCGAAAGTGGCGGAGGCAAAATATTGAATATCAGTTCTGTTGCTTCTAAGCTATCGATTCCTTTTCAAGCATTCTATAGTAGTTCAAAGGCAGCTGTCAATTCATTTACTGAAGCATTAGCAAACGAAGTTGCACCATTCAACATTCAGGTTTGTGCTGTTATGCCAGGCGATATCAGAACTGGATTCACAAAAAATAGAAAAAAGAACGAAACAGATCATCCTGAATATAAAAATCGCGTGGATTTATCAGTTACTGTAATGGAAAACGATGAGATTAATGGAATGGATCCTCTTTCAGCAGCAAAAGTTGTCAATAGACTTGTTAAAAAGAGAAGAATTCCACTTTATAAAACTATTGGATTCAAATATAAGTTTATTGTTTTACTTGCAAAATTATTACCTGCGAAGCTAGCAAATAATATTGTAGGCCTAATTTACGCTTTTAAAAAAGGAAAATAGTCGATGGATGTTAAACAAAATGTACTTCTCAAAGCAATTATGGCCGGTGTTTACATTGGTATTGCTGGACTTGTATATTTAAGTCTAGAAAATCACATCATTGGTGCTTTTTTGTTTAGTTTTGGACTTCTTGTTGTTGTAACAAGAGGTTATTATTTATATACTGGGAAAATAGGATATTTGCTTCCTTACTCAAAAGGATATTTGGTTGTGCTTCTTAAAACCATTTTGGGAAACATGATTGGTATTGCAGCAGTCGCGTTTTTGTTCAGATTGACCGGAATTTCTTCAGTTGTAACAGCTGGGAGTGATTTATTCGCATTAAAGCTGGGACATGCATGGTATGAAAGCTTAGCTTTGGCTATATTTTGTGGCATGATGATGTATATTGCTGTTGATAGTTTCAAAAATGTAAAACATGATTTAGCAAAAGTTCTGATTTTAATTTTTGCAGTTATGATCTTCATTCTTTCTAAGTTTGAACATAGTATAGCCAACATGTTGTATTTCTTTTTAAGCGATATGTACACGCTGAAAGCTATTTTATATCTATTACTCATGATTTTAGGGAATGCTATAGGAGCAATCATTTTAAATCTTGTAGAAACGAAATTGAAGGCATAGTAAATACACATTTGACAATGGATTAATCACATGAGAATTCAGCAAGTAGCTGAGTTCTTTTTTATAGAGAAAATTACTAATGTGATTAAGTGATATAATATAGATAAAGAATAATCATACTAAGACCACAAAATGATATGAATTTATGGATTCTTTATTGGAGGAAATACATATGCAAGATCCCTTCACTAAATATTGGTCAGACGAGTATAACGATGAGGAAGACTTACGAAGAACTGGTAAAGGTACTAAGCCTAAACATAACAATAAATCATTTATTGGACCACTCATCGTATTTTTAGTGATTTTTATTATCACATTGATAACGGTTTTTTTATGATGTAATATCTAAATTCAAGCCTATACAACTATATATTCAATAAAGATTGAGAGATTAGTCACACTCAAAACAAGAAGTTATTAAGCTAAAAAATATTTGTTTAAATCACATCACTCGAATTTCAATGTATATTGACTTGGGAAGGAGTTTTTATCGTATGAAAAAAATAGCAATCCTTTTCTTATTACTTTTTATTCTTTTAGGGTGCACACCAAAAAACAAGGCAATTTATGATTCGCAAAATAATGTTTATGTAATGGATGTATATTTAGATACTCAACTCGATACTTTGACCGTTGAGGGAGAACTATACTATAAAAATGATTTTTATGATTTAGAGGAACTATACATTAACATTTATCCAAACGCTATAAATCCGAGAGGTTCAGGATACAATATTGTTTTTGAGTATTTCAAAATAAATGGCCAAAATGCTGTCTATGACATCACGGGAACAGATCATACCGTCATGCATGTACCTCTACTTCAAACATTAACGGCTGGAGAACGTATTTCAATTACCTATAAATACTCCTTTGAATACTGGAGTATAGATAGAATCGTCACCTATCATAATTATTATCTTACGCTTTTCTTTTATCCTTATGTAGCAATTTATGATCAGGATGGCTGGAACATTGAGCCATATACTTTTAGAGGAGAGGTATACTATAATACAATTGGAGATTACTATGTTACTATCAACGTACCTGAAGAATATCTAGTAGCAAGTAGCGGAGCTCTTATCAAAGAAAAAGTGACCGATTTAAGAAAAACACTTGAATATAGCATCAAAGATGCTAGAGATTTTTCATTTAGTGCATCTTCTGATTATCGATTCTATGAAAGAACGATAGATGATATAGAGTATCAAATCTATGCGATTCGAGATTTATCAACAAATGAAATCGAAGATTCATTTTCATATTTAAGTCGCTCTATGGAAATAATGGAGCGAAGTATTGGAGAATATTTCTATGACCATTTTACATTAGAGTATGGGTACTTTTATGGCATGGAGAGTACCGGGGTCATCTATTGCTCTAATGAAATACAAGAAGCTACTGTAGTTCACGAGATGATCCATCAATGGTTTTACTCAATGATCGGCAACGATCAAGCAAATGAATCATTTTTAGATGAAGCTTTAACAACATATGCCACTTCACTCTATTTCTATGACCTATATGGTATTAACGGATACAATGAGTATTTAAATTATCGGAGTAGTTTAAAACCCGAACTAAGCGAAAGATATGAAGCTAACATAGGTGTGAGCCTTCTCAGAGAAGTGGATGAATATGGAGATTATTATGGATATCTCATTTATTATCACGGACCTTCAATGTTCAGGTATTATGTCAATGAGTTTCTTGATGGAAACATAGATCAAATGATTAACATATTTACTACCTATTATCAAACCTATAATAAATCAATTGCTACATTGAATGAATTTTTGGATTTGATGGAACAAGTCAGTGGTATAGAAAACACCAAAGAATGGTTCTATCTTCAACTCAATGAATTTCAAGATTTCGATAATCGTCCATAAAAATACAATTCAAAGGTAAATTAAAGGTGAAACAAAAATAAAGGGGGGTAACAAAGTGAAAAAATTATTAGTCTTTATTATTCTATTTTTACTTATATCGCCAATGACTGTTTCAGCTTTTCAACAAAGTGCTGAAGATGGTATCATGATTATTCCACTAAAAGGACACCAATTTTACGATTCTTTTGATAATCCTTTTGAAGGTCATATTGATATATTGATTTATAAAATAGATTATGGAAATGAAATATTAAATAGCGAGATAAATCAAGTTTTCAAGGATTTATATGATAATACAGATAGCATTGAGCATCTAAATAATACTGATTGGATCAGTTATTTGGCATATTATAAAGATGCGTCCCTTATGATTATTGATCATAGTGTGATGTATTTATTTGCCGATACAATTAAAGAACAATACTACAATATCGATCGAATTAAAATCGTATATTTTGATGATGTCGGGCATACGATTTTTACAACAGAAGAAATAGAAATCATTCATCCTAACGCTATTCAAGCTAGATTTGGAGAAATAACACTTGATATTGAGTCTCAAACGGTACACAATAGTTACAGTCTGGGGTTAAGTTTTTCATATTTACCACTAGTTTTATTTCTACTCTATGTTGTTGTTCCAATTTTGAGTATTATCGCTATTGTTGTGTTGATTAAATTCATAAGGAAAAGAATAATTCACAATTCTTAAATGTGTTTTTACTAAACTGGTTTACTTTAAAAACCTGCTGGCCAGGTTTTTTCATTTTCTACGACTAAATATACTCGAAAAAGTTGACATTATACATGACTTATTATATAATAAATACGCTGTGTTAATTACACGTAAGAATTACCAATATTTTGGCCTAATAAAGCCAAAATTAATTTTTTAAACCAAAAAAGAAACACTTGGATATGTGTTAGAAGAAAGGAGAACTACAAATGCCAACTATTTCACAACTTGTAAAAAACGGAAGAACAGACAAAAAGTACAAATCTAAATCACCTGCACTAGGCTATGGTTTCAACAGTCTACACAAAAGTGAAAGTGAATACAACTCACCTCAAAAACGTGGTGTATGCACACGTGTTACTACAATGACACCAAAGAAACCTAACTCTGCTCTTAGAAAGTATGCCCGTGTTCGTTTAAGCAATCAAACTGAAGTTACTGCTTATATTCCAGGAATCGGACATTCACTTCAAGAACATAGTGTGGTACTCATTCGTGGTGGTCGTGTAAAGGACCTTCCAGGAGTTCGTTATCACATTGTACGCGGAACATTAGACGCATCAGGCGTTGCCAACCGCAAACAGTCACGCTCAAAGTATGGCGCTAAGCGTCCTAAAGTTGCAGCTGCAAAGAAAAAGTAATTAATATAAAGAAAAATCATCTATCAAAATGAAAGGAAGAAGGTGAACTCATGCCACGTAAAGGTCATATAGTAAAACGGGACGTTTTACCAGATCCAATCTATCAATCCAAACTTGTTACACGTATCGTTAACACAATCATGGAAGATGGAAAAAAAGGAACTGCCCAAGGTATTTTATATGGAGCATTCAATCGTGTCAAAGAAGCTACTGGACGCGAACCAATTGAAGTGTTCAATGAAGCTTTAAACAATATTACCCCAATATTAGAAGTTCGTTCACGCCGTATCGGTGGTCAAAACTACCAGGTACCAACTGAAGTAAGAGCTTCAAGAAAACAAACATTAGCATTGAGATGGTTAATCAACTACGCACGCTTGCGTAACGAGAAAACCATGGAAGAAAAACTTGCGAAAGAAATTATAGATGCATCACAAGGTTTAGGAGCATCTGTGAAGAAACGTGAAGATGTGCACCGCATGGCTGAAGCAAATAAAGCATTTGCTCACTATCGCTGGTAAGTAAGGAGATTAAAATATGCCTCGTGTATACCCATTAAATAAAACCCGTAATATTGGCATCATGGCTCATATCGATGCGGGAAAAACTACAACGACTGAAAGAGTTTTATACCATACGGGTAAAATTCATAAGATCGGTGAGGTTCACGATGGTGCTGCTACTATGGACTGGATGGCTCAAGAACAGGAACGTGGAATTACCATTACATCTGCTGCAACAACAGCTTATTGGAAAGACTTCCGCGTAAATATTATTGACACCCCAGGTCACGTTGACTTCACGGTCGAAGTATCAAGATCACTTCGTGTTCTAGATGGCGCTGTTGCTGTCTTAGATGCACAAGCCGGGGTAGAGCCTCAAACAGAAACTGTTTGGAGACAAGCCACCGAATATAAGGTTCCAAGAATTGTTTACGTTAACAAGATGGATAAAACCGGTGCAGATTTTGCGCATTCCATTAAGACGATGCATAATCGCTTAGGAGTTAAAGCTTATCCTATTCAGTGGCCAATTGGCGCTGAATCTGATTTCAATGGCATCATTGATATCATTGAAAGAAAAGCATACTTGTATGATGGAGAGGCTGAAGAAGTAAGTCAAGTAGTACCAATACCAAAAAATTTGGTAAAAATCGTTGAACAAAAAAGAGAAGAACTTATCGAAGCAATTGCTGATTTTGATGAGGATTTGATGGAAAAATATCTTGAGGGTGTTGAAATAGGCATTCCTCAGGTTAAAGCAGCAATCCGTAAAGGAACGCTCGCTGTCAAATTTTTCCCAGTCATCTGCGGAAGTTCATTCAAAAATAAAGGTGTTAAATTAATGCTAGACGCCGTGATTGATTATCTTCCAGCACCAACTGATGTTGATGCTGTCGTAGGACATAACAGTCATGGAGAAGAAGTTGTCCGTCACCCAAGAGATGATGAACCGTTTACTGCCCTAGCGTTTAAAGTTATGACTGACCCATATGTTGGTCGTCTAACGTTCTTTAGAGTCTATTCAGGTAAAATTACTTCTGGTTCATATGTACTCAATACGAATAAAGACAATAAAGAAAGATTCGGACGTGTGCTTCAAATGCATGCAAACCACCGTGAAGAAATTAAAGAAGTATTTGCAGGGGATATTGCAGCAGTTGTCGGACTTAAAGATACAACAACAGGAGATACACTAACAGCAGAAAGAGATGATATCATCTTAGAATCTATGGTGTTCCCAGAGCCAGTTATTAACGTAGCTATTGAACCAAAGACAAAGCAAGATCAAGACAAGATGACGTTAGCTTTATCGAAACTTGCAGAAGAAGATCCAACCTTCAAGACATTTACAGATCATGAAACAGGACAGACAATCATTGCTGGAATGGGTGAACTTCATTTGGAAATTATTGTTGATCGTATGAAAAGAGAATTTAAGGTTGAAGCAAATGTTGCTGAACCTCAAGTATCCTATCGTGAAACGATTGCTGGTGAAGCAGATATCGAAGGTAAATTCGTACGTCAATCAGGTGGTCGCGGTCAATATGGTCATGTTGTTATCAAATTCGAACCAAACCCAGGCAAGGGCTTCCAATTCGTAGATAAAATTGTCGGTGGTGTGATTCCAAGAGAATACATTCCAGCAGTTCAAAAAGGTCTTGAAGAAGCACTTCCTAATGGTATCATCGCTGGTTATCCAATCATCGATATCAAAGCAACACTTCATTATGGGTCATACCATGATGTTGACTCCTCTGAAATGGCATTTAAGATAGCTGCATCAATGGCGCTTAAAGAAACCAAGACAAAGGCACATCCTGTTCTTTTAGAACCAATTATGGATGTTGAGGTTGTTGTTCCAAATGATTATGTAGGTAACGTTATTGGCGATTTAACGTCTAGACGTGGCCGTTTAGAGAGTCAGGAAGGTCGTGGTAATGCTGTCGCTATACGCGCTAGTGTACCTCTATCTGAAATGTTCGGATATGCTACGGCACTTCGTTCAAATACTCAAGGACGCGCAACATTTATGATGCAATTCTCTCGTTACGAACGTTGTCCAAAATCAATTATGGAAGAAATTGTTAAAAAGCGTGGATCGAATTAATCCACTTGCAAAAATGTATATTTTAATATACAATGATTATGGTAAAATAAAAATATAGATATATAAAAAAAAACAACTATTATAGGAGGAACTATTTAAAATGGCAAAACAAAAATATGAAAGAACTAAACCCCATGTTAATGTCGGCACAATTGGCCACGTTGACCATGGTAAGACTACTCTAACTGCAGCGATTACTATGGTATTCGCTAAACAAGGGTTAGCATCAATTAAAGATTATGCATCTATTGACAGTGCACCAGAAGAAAAAGCACGCGGTATTACGATTAATACTGCACACGTTGAATATAATACAACAAAGCGTCACTACGCTCACGTTGACTGCCCAGGTCATGCTGACTATGTCAAGAACATGATTACAGGTGCTGCTCAAATGGATGGTGGTATCTTAGTTGTATCAGCAGCAGATGGTCCTATGCCTCAGACAAGAGAACACATTCTACTTGCTCGCCAGGTTGGTGTACCTAAGCTTGTCGTTTATATGAACAAATGCGACATGGTTGATGATGAAGAATTACTAGACTTAGTCGAAATGGAAATTCGTGAACTTTTAACAGAATATGATTTTCCAGGAGATGAAGTTCCTGTAATCCGTGGATCAGCTTTATTAGCACTTAATGGCGATCCCAAAGGTGAAGCAAGTGTACAAGAATTAATGGATGCTGTTGATAGCTATATTGACGATCCTATTCGTGAAACTGATAAACCTTTCTTAATGCCTGTCGAAGACGTCTTTACTATTACTGGTCGTGGAACAGTTGCTACCGGTCGTGTTGAACGTGGAATGGTCAGAGTTGGCGACACTGTTGAAATCGTTGGTATCACTGATACTAAATCTACAGTTGTAACTGGCGTTGAAATGTTTAGAAAATTATTAGATTTCGCTCAAGCTGGTGACAACATCGGTGCCCTTCTTCGTGGTATTAACCGCGATCAAGTTGAACGTGGTCAAGTATTAGCAAAACCAAAATCCGTACACCCACACTTCAGATTTGAAGCTCAAGTTTACGTCCTTTCTAAAGAAGAAGGCGGACGTCATACAGCATTCTTCTCAAACTACCGTCCACAATTCTATTTCCGTACAACTGACGTTACTGGAGTTATTACACTTCAAGAAGGTACAGAAATGGTTATGCCTGGTGATAACACCGTCATGATCGTTGAATTGATTCACCCAATCGCAATTGAAGAAACTACTAAGTTCTCAATTCGTGAAGGTGGACGTACTGTTGGTTCAGGATCTGTAACTAAGATTCTAGAATAGTCATTCATTTAAAATCAGAGGCCTAACAAGGCCTCTTTTTTATTATATTTTTCAAGTGGTTTCGCAACTTTTTTCATAGCTATTATTGCTTTATAAACAAGCGTGAAATATTTGCATAAATCGTATCAAAAATCATTGCAAAATAGAAAGAAAAGCGTATGATTAAGGTATAAGGAACAATTGTTTATTATTCCTTTATATGGGCAGCATAAATCATGCTGGTCGATGATGAAAAGCTTAATAGCTAAAACAATTAGCCCTTAATAGATAATCACCAAACAGATGATTTTAGATTGATAAAGATCAGAAAGAGAGGTGAATATTAATGGCACAATTTAAACCAGTAACAAAAGGTAAGGAACCAGTTAAACCAGCTCCAAAAGCTACGTTTCAACAACCAGCAAAACAACCACAAAAAACTCAAGTACAACCAACTAAAGCAGCTGCTAAAAGATAATGCTTCTTTAGATGAAAAGTATCTTAATCTTCGAGAATCAACCATATCGGATGAAATCTGATATGGTTTTTGTATAAAAAATAGGTTTATATTTCTGCTTGTGTATATGTTATAACTAATGTCTCTTTTTTTATTTTGATGTCTACTTCAATATGTCAAGATTTGTGACTAAGTTTAGATATTTATCTAATAACCTGTAAATATGGTAAATTTTGGTTATAGTACATTTACCCTGTTTTTTTGTATTTTATATGATAAAATATATGTACAATTGAGGTGAGAGCAAATGATTGTTGACACTCATGCACATTTAAATACAGAAGAGTATCAAAATGATATGATCAATGTACTAAAACGTGCTAGAATAAATCATGTAAATCAGATTATTGTCATTGGTATGGATGAAACTTCTAATGAATTAGCTATCCGATTAGCTGAAAAACATGAGATGTTATATGCAACCGTTGGTGTTCACCCAGGATATGTAGATAATCAAACAACAGATCATTTAGAAGCGCTTCTTACACATAAAAAAGTCGTTGCTGTAGGGGAATGTGGTATCGATTTGCATTGGAGACAAGATAATTATGATTTGCAAAAATCTATCTTTCTCGAGCAAATAGAATTGGCTAAACGATTTAAGTTACCCCTTGTCATTCATACAAGGAGTTCATTTGACGAAGCTTATCAATGCTTATTACCGTCCAAAGGTAAGGTATCTGGAGTTTTTCACTGCTTTAGTTCCAATCTTGAAGATGCGAAAAGAGCGATTGAGTTAGGGTTTTATATTGGAATTGACGGCCCTATCACATTCAAGAAGGCAGAAGAACTCGTTAATATTGTTGAACACATTGATTTGAAACATATTTTGGTTGAAACAGACAGTCCATATTTAGCACCTATGCCCTTTAGGGGAAAAAGAAATGAACCGGCATATACCAAATATGTCGTAGAGAAAATAGCACAAATTAAAAATATTTCTATAGAAGAAGTTATGAAGCAAACAACAGAAAATGCGAAAGTTTTATTCAAATTAGGAGGTATATCATCATGAAGAAAAAATTATTTAGTTTATTGATCGTTATTTCGTTGGGTTTTTTACTCGTAGGCTGTTCTCTAGTTAGAGCGGAAGATCCCTATGATTCACCAATATCCTATGAGCAATTACGTATAAACATGATTGCTGACGTTCAACCATCTGTCGTCGTCGTTAAGACAGAGACAGGACATGGTTCGGGTATCATTTATGAGAGTGAGCAATTGGATAATGGAAAATATCGATATTACATTATGACCAATTATCATGTTGTTGAAGACGGTGGAGAAATGTCGGTTCATTTTGGTGATGTTATTGATGATCTTGCGGTCGTTGATTATGCAGGTGATTCAACATATGATATTGCAGTAGTACGAATTGAAACTGAACAAGTTTTAAGTGTTTATCGTGTAGCTTCAATCGAAGATAATACGATAACTGAAATCATTGTTGGCCAAGATGTCTATGCAATTGGGACACCACAAGATATAAATAAATTCAATTATGTAACTCAAGGTATTGTCAGTTTGGTATCTTATCCATACAATGGTGTTCCAGGTTTAGTCTTAATGCACGACGCTGAATTAAATCCCGGAAATAGCGGTGGTCCACTATTTAATTTGAATGGTGATCTCATAGGTATCAATGTTGCAAAGGTTGCTAACGTTTCTACAGTTGATGGAATGATTGCAGCAGAAGGATTAAACTACACATTAAATATCAATATGATAGCACCAATTGTCCGTGGGTTTACCGAAAGTGATTTCCAAATTATTGTTAGAAAACCTAGACTTGGTATAACGGTTCAAGATGTCAGTGTTTTTATCGATATTAATGGGTCTTCACTACTTCCTCCTGATCCAGTCGGTGTCGTTGTCATCGGATTTGATATGACAAGAAATGGACACAAGGTTTTGGAAGAATATGATCTAATTATTGAAATGAATGGCACACCAATCACATCCATTGCAGATCTCGTTTTACAACTTGAAGATGCCGAATTTGGTGATGTGCATGAAATTAAAGTCTTACGTTATAATGGCAGTATATTTGAAGAACATACCGTAAGTATTATCTTGTCATGATTGCTAAAAAAGTATTTGATAAATGTGTGAATAATGGCTTAACAGTCGCATTTGCTGAAAGTATGACCGGAGGTTCTCTTGCGTATGAAATGATTAAGAACCCCGGGTCATCTCAAGTTATTAAAGGCAGTATTATCGCTTATAGTATTGAACAAAAAATCAATTTGCTTCATCTTTCTGAAGCTGAAATTATTAGACATTCAGTCGTGAGTGAACACGTCGCAAGTGCCATGGCATTATCAATAAGAAAATTGATGAAGTCAGATATCGGAGTAGCTGTTACTGGTAATGCTGGACCTGATAAACAAGATTCAACATCAAGTTTAGAGGCTTGGATAGCCATTGATTTTAGAGGAAAGATGAGCACGTATCGACTCGGATTTAACGACTTATCAAGGATAGAAGCAATTAGGAAAACCATACAATTTACCTATGAAAAGCTGAATACATGCTTATAAAAAAAACAGTTTGAAAATCGTTGTAATATAATATCATATATGATATAATAATTTGGCATAAGATATATCCTTGTCTTATAAAGACCATAGACCAAAAGGAGGTGGAAAGATGAAAAAATACGAAGTTATGTATATCATCCGCCCAACTGTTGAAAGCGAAAACATTAAAACCATTGTAAATCATTTTAACGAAATATTTGTTAATTACGATAGTAAAGTGCTGGAACTTAAAGAGTTGGGTTTGAAAGATTTAGCTTATGAAATTGAACATCACAAAAAAGGCTATTATGTCTGGTTGCTCGTAGATGCAACTCCTGAAGCAGTTGCTGAATTTAATCGTGTTGTTAGAATTACAGAAGAAGTCCTTCGATTTATTGTTGTAAAGGAAGGCGAATAATTATGATTAATAGAGTCATTTTAGTGGGTAGAATTACCAAGGATCCAGAAATGAAATCGACCCAATCTAATATTCCCGTAGTTAGCTTTACACTCGCAGTTAATCGTCAATTTACTGACCAATCAGGTGAGAAACAAGCTGACTTCATTCAATGCGTCGTTTGGCGCAAACAAGCAGAAAATTTAGCACGCTTTGTAAAAAAAGGTGCATTACTAGGTATCGAGGGTCGCATTCAAACAAGAACGTATGAAGCGGAAAACGGTACACGTTATGTCACGGAAGTTGTTTGTGATTCTGTCCAGTTCTTAGAGAGCAAGGGCGAAACCAACAATGAAACAACTTACCAAAAAGATACAGAAACTGCAGATAACGACGAGTTCTACGAAACAAGTAAGCAACTCGCTGCAGAAGAAGATCTACCATTTTAAGGAGGAAACAACATGCAACAACAAAGACGCGGTGGCGGTGGATTTAAAAAACGCAAGAAAGTATGTTACTTTACACAAAATAAAGTTGAACACATAGATTTCAAGGATGTAGAGCTATTAAAGCGTTTCATTACAGATCGTGGTAAGATTTTACCAAGACGTGTAACAGGAACTTCAGCTAAATGGCAACGTCCACTTGCGATAGCTATTAAAAGAGCACGTCACATGGCATTGTTACCATTCGTTAAGGACTAATAAATTCAAACTGCATACATATGCAGTTTTTATTTTCAAGAAACTCAAATTTAATTGAAATAGCATCATATTATTGATATAATATGCTTAAAGCAGGTGGTTCATATGAAACGATGGCTATTCCTCATACTCGCTCTGATTGTTTTTGGTAGTAGTATATATATCTATCTACCATATCTTCAATTTGAAACAAATGCACATTTAACTTCATTCATATTCTTATTGGGCAGTCTTGTCCTTATTTTTGTTGCTATCTATGTAACATTGAATTTTCAAAATAGACAAAAGGTTAAGACACTTCAAAATAGATTATCTATGTGGACTAAACTATCCTATCATGTCAATCAGGTAGGCGATGAAGTATTTAACGAATTACCTATAGGCATCATTGCATTGGATGAAGATTTTGAAATCAAATGGGCTAACCCACATGCGAAAACCATATTTGATTCCAAAATGACAGGTAAAGATTTGAAAGATGTCCATCCACAACTTCATTTAGCAGCGATGAATAATAAAATTCAATTCATCATTCAAGTTAAAAATGACAGCTACGATGTAACTTATCGTGCTGAATACAAATTTTTCTATTTATTTAACGTAACCGAAAGAGAAACCATCAAGCAAAGATATAATGAACAAATTCCAGCTTTAGGCATTGTTTATTTGGATAATTTGGATGAAGCATTGGGATCAATGGACGTTTCAGAGCAATCAAGTTTGAAGGGTGAATATTTAGCAGCAATCGCCGATTGGGCAAATAAATATAATGGATTTTTAAAGCCTTATTCAGATGAAAAATTGGTTGTTGTGCTTTCTCGTAAACAACTCAATCTCATGATTCAAGATAAATTTGAGATCCTAGATAAAGTTCGCATGATTTCTACACAAAACCAAGTTCGTGTGAGTGTTTCAATGGGGGTTGCCTCATGGGATGTGAATTATGAAGAACTTGGTATTTATGCACAAAACGCAATTGAACTTGCTGAAAAACGAGGCGGAGACCAAGTTGTTGTCAATGTTCAGGATCAAAAGATTGCATATTTTGGTGCTAAGAATGATGCTTCAGCTAAGAACTCACGCGTTGGTGTTAGAATCAATGCACAAACCATTAAAGACTTTATTGGAAAAGCTTCGAATATCATTGTCATGGGACATACTCAGGCAGATTTAGATGCTTTTGGTTCGATGATTGCAGTTTATCATATGGCAAAGGCAAGCAAAAAGCCTGCATATCTGGTTATAGATGAACCTAAATTGGATTCAACTGTACAAAAAATATTTGAACTTGTTAAAGCGGATTTGCCAGCATTGGTTGAAAATTGTTACGATTCAGAATCTATCATTAAACAAATCAATCCCGAAAGTCTTTTAATTGTCGTCGATACGCAATCACCTAAAATGGTGATGAACCCAGAAATTTTAGAAAAGGTTGGCAAACTCATCGTCATTGATCATCATCGAGCTAGTGAAGAAAGTTTCAATGCGCTCTTTAGTTTCATCGAACCTTATGCATCATCAACTATTGAGCTGATGATGGAATTACTTAATTTTTATAATATGGAAGAAGAACTCAAAATATCATCTCTTGAAGCAACCATTATGTATGGTGGACTTGTTGTTGACACCAATAATTTCAGTTATAGAACAGGAGCAAGAACCTTTGAGGTTGCTGCAAAACTCAAGGACTTAGGTGCTGATGTCACAAGCGTCAAGCTTTGGCTTCGTCGTGATTTGATGAGAACCCTAGAAATTAATAAACTTTTAGATAATGTTGAAATATATTTAGAACGCTTTGCATTTGTGACAACTGCTGATATCTATGAAGATCGAATATTATTAGCTCAAGTTGCTGATGCAGCCTTACAAATCAATGGTGTTGATGCAGCTTTCATGATTACACGAATGAATCAAAACACCGTCGGTGTTTCTGCACGCTCTTATCAAAATATCAATGTTCAGATTCTTATGGAAGCTTTAGGTGGTGGTGGGCATTTGAACAGTGCTGCTGCACAAATTACAAATTCATCCGTGCACGATGTGTATACTGAATTAAAAAATTATATCGATTTAGAATATGGTGGAGGTGGAGAGCCAGTGAAAGTTATATTATTAGAAGATGTTAAGGGCAAAGGTAAAAAGGAAGATGTTATCGAAGTTGCTGGTGGTTATGGTCAATTTTTAGTGACACAAAAAAAAGCATTATTGGCATCAGATGAAAACCTTGCAGAATTATATAGAGTAAAAGAAGAAGCATTTGAAGAAAACCAAAGACATATTGATCTGATGAAAAAACTAAAGGCCGAAATTGATAATAAGAAAGTTACCTTAGGCATTCAAATTGGGCAAGACGGAAAACTTTTTGGAAGTGTGACAACTAAACAAATTGTTGAAGAATTTGAAAAAGAACATCACATCTTGATTGATCGTAAAAAGATTGAAATTTCTAGTGATATCAACTCGATTGGTATTTACACAGCTACAGTTTCTTTAGGTAAGGACATTAAGGCATTATTCGAAGTACATATCGTAGAAAAGTAGGGGGAAACTATGGCAAAAAGCTTACCGCATCATCATGAGTCTGAACAATCAGTTTTAGGTGCTATATTTTTAGACCCGAAACAGATTAATGCAGTCATTGACCAACTGAATAATGCTGATTTCTTCGAACAGGGACACGCATTGATTTATCAAGCAATGAAAGAATTGTTTGCCGATAACTTGAAGATTGACTATACGAGTGTCGCTTCAAGGCTTGAACAAAGTCAAAATCTACAAAAAGCTGGTGGTATGAAATACCTCTTAGCTTTATCAGAAGCCGTTCCTTCTGTAGCACATCTTGAGACATATGTTGATTTGGTCAAAGATGGATCACTTAAGAGACAGGTCATTGAACTCGCTGGAAGTATTCTAGAAGAAGGATATCAAGGTGAAATGGACGCCAATGATTATTTATCAAAGGCTGAAGAAAGTATTTTTGCTCTTGCACAAAAAAGAAAGACATCTGCGTTTTCGCTTTTAGCAGAAGTTATCCATGAAGTTAAAGATAAGATGGAAAAAAACAGAGATAAAAAAGGTGGTATCACCGGATTAAGAACTGGCTTTTCCAATCTTGATAATATTACAGCTGGTTTGCAACCAGAAGAATTAATCATTTTAGCAGCTCGTCCATCTATGGGGAAATCTGCGATGGCCATGAATTTAGCACTGAATGTGGCAAAAAGAAATAAAGACGGTCAAGCGAGTGTAGCCATTTTCAGTTTGGAAATGAGTAACGAACAGCTTGCTGGTCGTATGTTAAGTTCTGAGTCAAACATCGAAAATATGAAGATTAAGACAGGACATTTAACACCAAGAGAATGGCAATTTTTAGAAGGTGGCATGCAGTCCTTGTCAAAACTCAATATAGCCTTTGATGATTCGGCAGCTGTTACGGTTGCTGATATTAGAGCTAAATGCAGAAAATTAAGCCAAGAAGACAAACTAGATTTTGTAGTTATTGACTATCTTCAATTGATAAAAGGTGATGATCGCTCAGGCAATCGTCAAGAAGAAGTCGCTAAGATTTCAAGAGGTCTCAAGCAAATGGCAAGAGAACTTAAGGTTCCAGTACTTGCATTGTCTCAACTTTCTCGTGAAGTAGAAAAAAGAGAAGATAAAAGACCTGTACTCGCGGATTTAAGAGAATCCGGAAGTATTGAACAAGATGCTGATATCGTTATGTTTTTATATCGTAAAGATTATTACGAGCGCGATGAAAAGAATCTTACTGGTGAAGTTGATTTGAGTATCGCAAAAAACCGTCAAGGTATTGCCGGTATTCCACTTCATTTTATGTTTGATACAGCATTCAGCAGATTTACTGCTCAAGCTGAAAGATTTGATGACGCTCAGAATAAAGACTAAAAAAATAGAGGTGCTCAGCGAGCACCTCTTTTATTATGCAATTATTTTAATGTTGAAGATAACATCCAAACGTGCTTTTCAAAACTTGCAATAGCACTAATCAACATATCAGCTGTTGTTTCTTCGCCTTTTTCTTGAGCTAGGAACAATGCTTCTTTAAATTCTGTTACAAGTAACTTCATGTCATCTAAAATATGACCAATCATATCTTCTGGTTTTTCTGTTCCTGATGCTTCCTTGAGAGAAGTAATAGCTAAGTATCCTTTAAGATTAGAAACTGGTGATCCCCCAATCATTAACAATCTTTCTGCGAATGCATCATATAGTTCATTGATTTCATCGTAGAATTCTTCGAATTTTGCATGAAGTGGATAAAAATTAGGTCCACTTACATACCAGTGAAAGTGATGTAATTTAGTGAATAGTACACTTAAATTAGCAACTTGTTTGTTTAAAGCTTGATATAGTTTTTCCATTTATTATACCTTTCCTTTCTTATTTTTCTACTTTCAGTATACCACAATCTATTCATAAATATTGGAAATACGCCTTGCAATATTCATGACGAAATCAAACATATTTTTGATGTATCAGCGCCATTCCTATGGAAAATCATAACAAAATATGGTAATATTATCTAGCAGGTGATGAATATGTATGATCGATTAGCAGTAATGGAAAAGCAATACTTAGAAATTCAAGATAAAGTGTCCTCAGGTCAACTTGAAGTCAAAGAAATGACGAGTTTACTCAAGGAATCTAGCTCGATACAAGAAGTGGTTGAGACATATCGTTTTTTTAAGAATAAATCCAATGAACTCAAAGATTTAGAAGTTATGATTGAAGATGAAACCGATCGTGAATTGATTGAAATGCTTCAGCTAGAAATTGATCGTCTTTCAGATGTGCTTGCACAAACAGAAGACAAACTTAAAATCCTTTTGTTGCCAAAAGATCCCAATGATGATAAGAACGTTATTGTTGATATCAAAGGTGCAGCAGGTGGAGATGAAGGCAATATCTTTGCTGGAGACCTCTTTAGAATGTATGCTAAATATGCAGAATCCAAAGGTTGGAAAATTGAAGTACTTAATGCCATGGATGGGGCTATGGGTGGTTATACATCCATTGAATTTGTCGTATCTGGAAAACTTGTCTATTCATTTTTGAAGTACGAATCAGGGACTCATAGAGTACAGCGTGTTCCAGAAACAGAATCTATGGGACGTGTTCACACTTCAACAGCAACAGTGCATGTCATGCCTGAAGCTGAAGAAATAGAACTCGATATCAAATGGGACGATATTCGCGTTGATACCTATAATTCAAGTGGTCCGGGTGGACAAAGTGTTAACACTACAAAATCTGCAGTACGCCTAACACATATACCCAGTGGTTTGATGGTTGCTTGTCAAATTGGAAAAAGCCAACACGAAAATAAAGCCAGCGCATTTAAACTTTTAAAAACCAGACTTTTCGATTCTATTCTTGAAGAACAAAGTTCAAAAGTTGATGCAGAAAGAAAAGCCATGATTGGTCGCGGTGATAGAAGCGAAAAAATAAGAACTTATAACTATCCTCAAAATCGCGTTTCTGATCATCGTATTGGATTAACGCTTCAAAGATTGGATGCTATTATCGAAGGTAGACTAGATCTTATCTTAGAACCACTTTTAAATGAGTTTCAAAAGCGTCAGCTCATGGGAGAAAAAGTGTGACCTACGAGGGATTACTTAAGGTAGCGTATAAAAAAGCGAAATCATTTCATAAGGAAGACGAAGCAGTCAAGCTTCTTTTGATGGAATTATCTCATCAAGATCCTCATCAATTTTATCTTCATTTAATTGATGAAGTTGATGATGATTTTCATAATGAGTTTTTTAAAAAGCTTGATTTGTACTTGTTAAAAGATATACCCGTTCAACATATCATTGGACATTCATATTTTTTTGGTCATTCGTTTATCGTCAATGGCGATGTCTTAATTCCCAGAAGTGAAACAGAACAGCTCGTTGAGCATGTTCTTTATTATTATGACAAGTATTTTTATGGTGATGAACTAGATGTACTTGATTTGGGTACTGGTAGTGGATGCATTGGATTAACTCTGGCACTTGAAGAGAAATCACTACATTTAACCATCAGTGATATTAGCCAAGATGCACTTCATGTTGCATTAGAAAATCAAGAAAAACTTGGAGCTAAAGCAAAAGTCATCAAAAGCGATTTATTTGAAAAAATCGAAGGCAAATTTAATATGATTATTTCAAACCCACCTTATATTCCTGATTCTGAGGTTGTTCAAGATATTGTTCAAAAAGAACCAAGTGTAGCTCTTTATGGTGGAAAACTTGGTGTTGAATTTTATGAAAGAATCATCAAAGAATCCAAAACGTTTATCAAAGATAAAGCACTCATTGGATTTGAACATGGCTTTCAACAAAAAGAACAAATATTAGCATTTGCTAAACACAATTATCCAGAGGCGAATATCATTCAACTCAAAGATTTAGCAGGCAAAGATCGTTTTACATTTATTGGCATTGGAGGTGTTTTAGATCGTGAATAAAGGAGATTTAATTATCATTCCTACAGATACGGTTTATGGACTTGCAGCTCAGCTATTTGATGAAGATGCCCTTTTAAAAATATACGAAATCAAAGGCAGAGAACAATCCAAACAGATTCCAATTTTATGTTATCAAATGAGTGACTTGACTGAGATTGCAGTGTTAAACGAAACAGCAAAAATTCTGATGAAAAAATTCTGGCCAGGTCCAATCACTTTTGTACTCAACACGACCAAAGAATTCTTTGAAAAAACTCAAGAAAAAACGATTGCTGCTCGTGTCCCCAATCATCAAAAAGCATTAGAAATCATCAAAAAGTACGGTGTTCTTCGTGTAACAAGTCTCAATAAAAGTGGTGAGTCCCCTCTTGTTGATATGATGCAAATTAAGCATGATTTCGGACCATTTATTTCGGAAATTTATGAACAGAATTTTGAACAAAGTCACGTTTCTTCTACAGTAGTCGATTTAACCCAAGAAACCATCAAAATCCTGCGTCATGGAACCATTACGGAAAAAGACATCAAAGATGCACTCTTATCTGAATAAACCTTTCGTGATACCAAATTAAGTCTTTTCCAAGACTTTTTTTGTTCAATTTATCAAAAATGGTATATAATAGATAAGGTTATGAAAAGAGGTAACAATGGAAATTAGAAATATAGCAATAATTGCGCATGTTGATCATGGTAAAACGACGCTTGTTAACCAATTATTAAAGCAAAGCGAACGTTACGATGAACACGCACAATTAGATGATCGAGTCATGGACTCAAATGATATTGAAAGAGAACGCGGAATAACAATTCTCGCTAAAAATACAGCCATCATTTATAGAGATTATCGTATTAACATTTTAGATACGCCAGGTCACGCTGACTTTGGTGGAGAAGTTGAAAGAATCATGCACATGGTGGATGGTGTTTTACTGTTGGTTGATGCCTTTGAAGGTGTCATGCCTCAAACAAGATTTGTCTTGAAAAAAGCACTTGAAGCTAAGCTTTTACCAATCGTTGTTGTTAATAAAATTGATAGAAAATTTGCAGATATTCAAAAGACAGTAAATGAAATCTATGACCTGTTCATCGATTTAGGCGCTGATGAACATCAGCTTGATTTTCCTGTTTTATTTGCTTCAGGAATTCAAGGGTTAGCAAATTATAAACCACACCTAGATTTAGATATCAAGATGGAACCTATTTTAGATACCATCATCAAATCTATACCAAAACCAAATCAAGACGAAACAGATCATCTTCAATTTCAACCTGCACTCATTGATTATAATGATTATGTAGGACGTATGGGTATTGGTAAAATCTATAAGGGTACTTTAAGAACAAATGATACAGTTTCATGTGTCCGTATGGATGGATCGATCGTGACATTTAGAGTTCAAAAAATCTTACAAAGTATGGGTATGGACAAATTTGAAGTTGATGAAGCTTATTCAGGTGATATCGTTTCACTTGCAGGACTTCCTGACATTCATGTTGGAGAAACCATATGTGAAGTTGGGTTTGAAGAAGCACTCCCACACCTACATATTGATGAACCAACCGTTCAGATAACATTTTTAACAAACTCATCACCTTTTGCCGGTAAAGAAGGAAAATTCGTTACCGCATCAAAAATTGATGAAAGATTGTTTAAAGAAACTCAACGCGATGTCAGTTTAAAAGTTGACAGAATTGGAACAAGCGAAGCTTGGACTGTTTCAGGTCGTGGTGAATTGCATTTGGGCATATTGATTGAAAATATGCGTCGCGAAAATTATGAGTTCCAAGTTTCACGTCCAAGAGTTATCGTCAAAGTAATTGATAACGTTAAGTGTGAACCTTATGAAGATGTACAAATAGATTGTCCTACTGAATACGTGGGAACAGTCATTGAAATGCTAGGTGATCGTAGAGGGGATCTTATCTCCATGCATCAAAATGGTGATTATAGCAGAATTCATTATATTTTGCCATCACGTGGATTGATTGGTTTCATGACACAATTTTTGACAGCTACCAAAGGATATGGTATCCTATCACACATTTTCTTGGACTATCGTCCATCGGTTAATGAAACAGTAGGTAATCGTAGAACAGGCGCATTGGTATCCCTTAATCAAGGCATGACAACAGCTTATGCAATTGGTAGACTTGAAGATCGTGGGACAATGTTTATTGATCCAAGAACTGCAGTTTATGAAGGCATGATTGTCGGCGAAGGTAATAAAGATACCGATATGGTCGTCAACGTGACCATGGAAAAACAACAAACCAATATGCGTTCAGCAGGTAAAGATAGCACAGTGGTATTGAAAAAGCCAATACTTATGAATCTAGAAGCATGTATGTCTTTTATCGACGATGATGAACTTATTGAGATTACACCCAAGAGCATTCGTTTGAGAAAAGCTTTACTGAGAGCACTTGACCGAAGAAAATCATTTTATAATGAGACCAAAGAATAAAGGTGCTTGCCATCTTTTTCTTTTACTTCAAAATCAACTTACATAGTAAAAACATGTTTTTATGTTATAATATTCTATGAGTCAAATGGAGGAGATTTTCTATGAGAATAGCAATTGGTAGTGACCATGGCGGTTACGAATTAAAAGAACAAATTAAAGCCTATTTGCAAAAAAAACCTGTTGAAGTCGTTGACTTTGGCACAAATTCTTTGTCACCTGTAGATTATCCTGATTATGGAAAAAAAGTTGGGCTTGCAGTGACTAAGAAAAACTTTGACTTTGGTATCGTATTATGTGGTACAGGTATTGGTATCAGCATTTCAGCAAATAAGATTAAAGGTGTTCGTGCAGCCTTGGTTTATGATGAACTAACCGGTAGGTTAGCAAAAGAACATAACAATGCAAATGTTATCGCTTTAGGTGGTAGAACTACAACTCAAGAAGAAGCTATTAAAATCGTGGATGCTTATATGAATTCAACATATGAACTCAGACACCAAAAACGATTAGATAAAATTAAAGATATAGAGGAGAATGAATAGCATGAGCAAAGTCGTCATACTTAATCACCCCTTGATAGATCACAAGATGGCAAAAATTAGAGACAAAAGAACGGGAACAAAAGAATTTAGAGAAAGTGTTTCAGAAGTTGGTGGGTTAATCACTTATGAAATCACCCGTGATTTCACGACACTCCCTAAAACAATTGAAACTCCAATTTGTGAAACAACTGTTTATGAATTAGAAAAACAGGTCGTTATTGTCCCAATATTGAGAGCAGGATTAGGCATGGTTGATGGTATTCATAACATCATACCAACTGCAAAAATCGGCCATATTGGTCTTTATCGTGATGAAGTGACACTTCAACCTCAAGTCTATTATTCAAAATTTCCTTCATGTATTAAAGAAAGTGTTGTCTTAGTTGTTGATCCAATGCTAGCAAGTGGTGGATCCGCATCTAAAGCAATTGACATATTAAAAGAACATGGTGCAACAGACATTAGATATGTAGGACTTGTCGGATGCCCAGAAGGTGTTGCTAGACTACAGAAGGATCATCCAGAGGTCAGTATCTATCTAGCTGCTCTTGACAGTCATTTAAATGAAGTAGGCTATATTGTACCTGGTCTTGGAGATTGTGGGGACCGGTTATTTGGAACGAAGTAAATCTAGAAAAGTACTCATGACCTACATGATGGTCATGCAGGTCATATTTTCAATCGTTGGATTATCTCTTTTAGGTATCTTTATTGGCAACAAAATAGATCCTGAAGGTGATTTATCTACGATTTTAGCAGCAACCGGATTAATTTTAGGCATCATCGTCGGATTTATGACGATTATGCAATTTGTAAAAAGTGAGGAACGCTATGAGAGACGTACATAAAATCGCACTTATCGGTATTGCTTATGCCATCGTGTTATCACTGGTTGTTTTAATATTTTTTAATGAGTATGTTTTGTGGGCTGTGTTAGGTTCTGCAGTTGCGTTACTTAACCATGGCCAGATGATCCGCTTGACGGATAAGACTAGATTTAGAACGGATCGGCTTGTCATTCATCTGGTACAAAGATATTTATTGTATTTGATTGTTATTGCATTCGTTTGGTTTGATACCAAAGAGCTTGGGTCAAATATAATGATGTATTCATATATTGTTATACTTTTAGGTATCTTTTCAGTGAAGGTTGGCATATTTATTTATTGGACACCACTATTTAAGAAACCAAAAGAAGAAAACATAAAACCTCTTGAAGAGGAGGAAGAAGACGATGATAAGTCAAATTTTGGAATACTTTAGAAATCTTCCTGGGTACTTTATCACTTCGCTAGCTATTATAACAATCTTGTCTATTATATCCGTTGTTGTCGGACTTAAAATTAAACACTTGGATGCAAGAGCAAGACCAGGAAAAATTTTAACGCTATTCATCAGTTTTGTATCATTCTTTAATAACTATGTTAAAAGCTACGTTGGAAAACATTGGACATATGTTGCACCAATCACTTTATCGATGGCAATTTATGTACTGATTTCTAACATTTCAGGTGTTATCAATATAGCGTCGCCTACTAGTTTTACAGCGATTACTTTCTCACTTTCCTTAGTCTCAGTATTTGTTGTCCAATCGACTGGAATTAGGAGTAATGGTGTTTTTAAACATTTTGGAGGTTTAACGAAACCTTTCAAATTGATGACGCCACTGAATATCATCGGTGATATTACACCAGCATTATCGATTGCATTGCGTTTATTTGGGAATATTGCCAGTGGTGCAGTCATCGTGACTTTAGCATTTAGAGGATTGATGATGTTACCATTGTATGCAAGTTGGACAGCGATTTTCGTCAAACCGGTTTTAAGTTTGTTATTTGATATTGCGTTTGGATTGATTCAAACACTTGTTATTGTTCTACTGACTATTATCTTCGCATCAACTAAGGTTGATGATGCAGATTTAGAAATAAATTAAAATAAAGGAGAAAGACTATGCATGAAATTTTAAACCAAATTTTACCATTTATTGCAGATGTTGTGCCTAATGAGTTTTTCAGAAGTGGCCTTGCTTATATTGGTGCAGGTATTGCTGTAACAACAGGTTTTGGTACTGGTATTGGACAAGGAATTGCAGCTGGTAAAGCAGTTGAAGCTGTTGCACGCCAACCAGAAGCACTTGGGAAGATTACCTCAACCATGTTAATCGGTCAAGCAGTTGCTGAAACTACCGGCATCTACGGCTTGATTATTGCATTTATTTTAACTACTAAATAAGAGAAGGATTTGATGTTGTGAACGAAATATTAGAAGAAGTCACTTTGATGATTCAAAACGGATTGAATTCAGTTTTCGATCGTCCAGATATTCTCATCTTTAATATTCTTGCTTTTATTGTCCTTGTGTTTTTCATAAAGAGATTCTTATGGAAGTACGTAACAAGCTTTGTTGATGCTAGACAAAAAGCACTCAATGAAGAACTTGATATGGCTGCTCAAGAACGCGAATTGGCAAAATCTCTTCAGGAAAAGTCACAAAAAGACTATGAATTGATGAAAGAAGAAACAAGAGTGTTAAAAGAAAAATTAACGGTTGAAGCTTATAAGCAACAAGAAGAACTTATTGTTGGTGCCAAGAAAGAAGCGAAACGTCGCTTAGATCAGGCCGATAAAGACATTGAGTTTGAAATTATTCAAGCGAATGAGCAAATCAAGCAATCCATTAAAGAGGTTGCTTTTGCTGCTGCTGAAAAAATCGTTAAGAGAGAAATAGACGAAAATGTTCATCAAGACATAATTGATGATATTGTTCGTAAGAGTGAATCTTAATGAGTGTAGCAAATTATGCAAAGGCGCTTTATGCGATTGCAGAAGAACAAAATAAAATCGATCTCATTACCGATCAATTTGGAGTATTCAGAGATACGATGGAGACCTTGACGGGTTGGATATCCATGATGGACTCTCCGATGATTACATTTGATGAGAAATGTGGACAGATTGAAGCATTGGAATATGATGCCTCGTTTTTGGCATTTTTGAAAATGTTAGCTCAAAAGAGTCATGTCCATTATTATTTAGAAATTTATGATGAGTGGCTTCACATGTCACGTAAATATCAGGGCATTGCCCATCTTCACATCTATTCTGCGATACCTATTACAAAAGAACAAGAAGCAACTTTAAGAAAAGTGATTCAACCTCGATTCCCAAAACAAAAACTCGATTTCAATATTACGATTGACGAACATTTACTTGGAGGAATCAAGATTGTGCATCAAGGACAATCACTTGATCGATCCATTGCACGAGAACTCAAAGAATTATATACAACGATTTAAGGTGGTGTAAGAATTGGCAAAACTAAAAGTCCAAGAAATGACAGAAATCATCAAGAAGCAGATTCAATCATTTGAACAGGACGTTAAACTAGAAAACATTGGTAAAGTATTAAGCGTAGGTGATGGTATTGCTATCGTTTACGGTCTTCAACAAGCCATGATGGGCGAACTCTTAGAGTTTCCTCATGATGTCAAGGGGCTTGTTTTTAATCTTGAAGAATTAAGCGTTGGCGTTATTCTTCTAGGTGAAAGCGAAAAGATTAAAGAAGGCGATTTGGTTAAGACAACCAAACGCATTTTTGAAGTACCCGTTGGAGAAGGATTATTAGGTCGTGTAGTCAATCCATTAGGTGAACCACTAGATGCTGGTGGATCAATTACTGCAACTAAGTATCTTCCTGTTGAAAGAAGAGCTCAAGGCGTTATGGCTAGAGGATCAATCAACGCATCTATGGAAACAGGGATTAAGGTTATTGATGCCCTTGTTCCAATTGGCCGTGGTCAAAGAGAATTGATTATTGGCGATAGACAAACAGGTAAGACAACACTTGCCGTTGATACGATTTTAAACCAAAAAGGTAAAAATGTTATTTGTATCTATGTTGCCATTGGACAGAAAGAATCCAGTGTATCAACACTGGTTCAACTCTTAAGTCAACATCAAGCATTAGAATATACAATCGTAGTGACTGCTGGAGCATCTCGTGAGGGCACATTACTTTATCTTGCACCATTTGCCGGAGTTACCATGGGCGAATATTTCATGGAACAAGGCAAAGACGTACTGATTGTCTATGATGATTTATCCAAACATGCTGTCGCTTATCGTGAGTTATCACTCTTGTTACGCCGTCCACCAGGACGCGAAGCATATCCAGGAGATGTTTTCTATCTTCATTCAAGACTCCTTGAAAGATCAGCGCGCTTAAATGATAAACTTGGTGGAGGATCAATAACTGCATTACCAATAATTGAAACCAAAGCTGGAGACATTTCAGCTTATATACCAACAAATGTTATTTCTATTACTGATGGACAAATCTTCCTAGAAGCTGAATTATTCTATTCAGGTATTCGTCCAGCAATCAGTGCCGGATTATCTGTTTCCCGAGTCGGCGGTGCCGCTCAGTGGAAAGGGATGAAGAAGGTTTCAGGAACTGTACGTATCAATTTGGCTAACTTTAGAGAATTGGAATCATTTGCTCAATTTGGTTCTGACCTCGATGCAAGTGCTAAACGCAGACTTGAACGTGGTAGAAAGACTGTTGAAATATTGAAACAGGATGTCCATGAATTAATTGAAATGCCTACACAGATTGTTACAATTTATGCACTTTCAACTGGATTGATGGATGATCTTGATATCAATCAAGTTAAATTATTAGAAAAAGAAATCAATCAAGGGCTTCATATGAATGACCTTGGTCAAAAATTATATAAACATTTAATGGAAACTAAAACTCTCCCAGATGCTAAGGAACTCGATGAGTTTATCAATAAGCTGAAGAGGATGATTTAGTATGAGCTTAAAGGATATTAAAATGAGAATGCAGGCCATCGAAAAGACCGCCTCCATTACTCAAGCAATGCACAATATTGCCTTATCCAAAATTAAAAAGTCATCAGTTCTTCTTAATACAACTAGAGAATTTGTCATTAAACTTCATAGTATTTTAGATTATGCAAATCAAAATATTGAAGAAGAGCATCGCTTAACATCCATCAATGAATGTAAAACTACACTCTATGTTTTAGTTACATCCGACCGTGGATTGGCAGGCAGTTATCACAATCAATTATTTAAAGCATTCCTCGACGAAGTCAAAGATATGAAAAAAGAGGATTATCGAGTCTTTGTTTTAGGTAAAAAAGGTTATTATTTCGCACAGAAAAGAAAGTTACCTATGATTAATCAGGAAATCATTTATAATCGTGACGATATTACGACCATGTACTTTAGACATTATGCAGATTTGATTAAAGATGTGTTTATGCAAAAAAGTGTTGATGAGGTGATTATATTTTATAATCATTATGTCAATACTGCGACTCAGATTGTTAAAAAGCGTACCATCTTACCGGTTATCTTCGAAGAAAATAATGAACCAAAAAGAGAATTTATTTATGATACAGCACCAGAAATTGTGCTAGATCATACGATTAACATTTATATTGAAAGTAGTATCTTTACTGCTTTGGCTGATGCCAAATTAAGTGAACATGCATCGCGTATGATTGCGATGAAAAGTGCGACTGATAATGCGAATGAAATTGTTGAAAGACTTCATACCATTTATCACAGAGCAAGACAGCAAGAAATTACAAGTGAGATCATTGATGTCATCAATGGCTCCAGCGTGTAAGAAAGGAGAAACAGGATGAAAGGTAAAATCACACAAATCATCGGACCAGTTGTTGATGTTTATTTTGAGAATGAACTTCCTTCAATTTATGATGCATTGCTCGTAGAGCGTGAAGATGGTAAAACAGTTACACTAGAAGTTGCACTTCATACAGGAGACCATGTTGTGCGCACAATCGCTTTAGAACCTACTGAAGGTTTAAGAAGAGATCTTGTCGTTACAGCAACCAATTCTTCAATTAAAGTTCCAGTCGGAAAACAAGTACTTGGACGTATGTTCAATGTGTTAGGTCAACCTATTGATGGAATGGCTGCACTAGATGATGCACCACATATGAGCATTCATAGACAATCTCCACCTTTTCATGATTTATCAAGTGAAGTTGAAATCTTGGAAACAGGAATCAAGGTCATTGATTTATTAGCACCTTATATCAAGGGTGGTAAGATTGGTTTATTTGGAGGAGCAGGCGTCGGCAAGACCGTGCTCATTCAAGAATTAATTCATAATATTGCACAGGAAAGAGCAGGTATTTCTGTTTTTGCCGGTGTTGGAGAAAGAACAAGAGAAGGTTATGAACTCTATACTGAAATGATAGAGTCAGGTGTTATCAATAAGACAGCACTCGTCTTTGGTCAGATGAATGAGCCACCAGGAGCAAGAATGAGAGTTGCTCTGACTGGTTTGACAATGGCTGAACATTTTAGAGATGAAGAAAAACAAGATGTTTTATTATTCATTGATAATATTTTTAGATTCATTCAAGCGGGTTCAGAAGTATCTGCACTGCTTGGTAGAATGCCATCAGCAGTTGGTTACCAACCAACCTTAGCGACTGAAATGGGTAGACTGCAAGAACGTATCACATCAACTAAAAATGGCTCTATCACCTCAATTCAAGCCGTTTATGTACCAGCTGATGATTATACAGATCCAGCGCCAGCAACGGTATTCTCGCATTTGGATGCTACGACCAATTTAAGTAGAAAACTAACTGAAATCGGTATTTATCCTGCTGTTGATCCACTTGCATCAACATCAAGAGCACTTTCCCCACAAATCGTTGGTAAAGAACATTATGATGTAGCAAGAAATGTGCAAAAGATGATTCAAAGATATCATGAACTTTTAGATATCATTGCTATTTTGGGTATGGATGAACTTACTGATGAAGATAAGTTGTTAGTTCATAGAGCTAGAAGAATTCAAATTTTCTTATCACAGAATACTCACGTGGCTGAACAATTTACTGGTGTACCAGGATCATTTGTTCCACTCAAGGAAACTGTACGTGGATTTAAAGAAATCATTGAAGGCAAACATGATGGGTTACCCGAAGATGCATTCATGATGGTTGGTACCATCGATGATGCAATTCAGAAGGCGAAAACATTATGATATTCAATGTGCACACACAACAAGGAACATCTTATACAGATGAGATCAGTTATGTGCTGATCCATAATGAAGATGGAGAATTGGCCATCTTGGATAACCACATTCCAATTATCCTTCAGATGAAAATAGGATTTTTGAAGTTTGTTAGAGATAAGAATGAAAGCTTTCTTGTTGTAGAACAAGGTGTTATTGAATTTAAGGATAATGTACTTACCATTTTAGCACTTGAAGCTCAGATGGGTGCAACCCTTGAAAAGGCAAGACATGCTTTTGATCTCATGAAAAAAGAAAAACTACAATTGACTAAAAAAGAGAATATAGATTTCTCTAAACAAGAACGTGAACTTAAAGAAAATATTACTAAGAGTAAGGCAGGACAAATTTAGGAGGTATTTTAAATGGATGAACTCATTTATTTTGTATCCTTGACCGTTTTCTTTGCATTAAATCTAAGGATTTTAAGAGCAATTCATATTGAAAACAAATTTGAGAAAATGAAGATTTGGGAAATCAAAGCAGCATATTTTTTGCTTGCTTTAATAGGCGGTCATATCATGGCTGAGATTATGCTCAAGTTATCGCAACTACTCACAAATAATTTATAAAAAGGCATAGGTTCTATGCTTTTTTTCTAGGAGAAGATGATGAAAAAAACGATGATAATCATTTTGTTTGTACTTACAAGTATTGGGCTAATCGGTTGTGAATCAATTGATTTCCCAGAATTGTTTGAAACAAGAGCAAAAGAAATCAAAGATGCAATCCCTACAAGTGTTAATTCAAACTTTGCTTTGCCAGTTTTTGATGATGTTGATGTGACATATGAATATAATGAGCAATACTTTACAGACGAGTTTATTTATGAGTCTCCTTTTTATGATCAAGACGTAACTCTGAATTTCACAATCAGAAGAGGAAACAAAGCAGGCGAGTTTTCTGAGCCGATTCATTTGCTTGCTGATGATTCTGGATACAATGGATATAAACTCTATATCGATTTACCTTATTCAGTGAATAATGTGACTAGAGAAGCATATACTCAAGCATCGGTTTTAGCGATTATGACCAAAAATGGTATCGCAGAAACTGAAATCGATACAAATGCTGCACAAATCAGAGGAAGAGGCAACTCAACTTGGTTTTCTTATCCTAAAAAGCCCTTTAAATTGCAATTTGATGAAAACACATCTATTTTTGGCATGCCAGAAGCAAAAGAATATGTTCTTTTAGCTGAATATGCTGATAAATCATTGATGAGAAATACGATTGTTCATAAATTAAGTAGTTTATTGGATAACTCTAGTTATACATTAGAAACGAGGTTTGTAGAGTTATATATCAATACAGTTTATATGGGTTTATATGTATTAACAGAACAAGTGGAATTCCATAAGAACAAACTTGATATTGAGTCTATTGCTGGAGTTGCCGATACTGGGTATTTATTTGAGCTTGATAAGAGATATTATGATACTTATACTGCACTTAATGATGAATGGTTTATGGTTGCTGATTATCCATATGAGATTAAAGAACCAGATAGTGATGATTTAGAGTATTCACAAATTCACGCTGATTACTTGACCAGTTATATGACAAGTGTCGAAAATGCTCTCATAGCAAAAACTGGTTATGAAGAATTATTGGATGTTGATGGATGGATTGATTTTTTTATTATCCATGAACTTATGAAGAATGTTGATGTCGGATTTTCAAGTGTTTATTATTATAAAGAAGCAGGGGGTCCTTTAAGACCAGGGCCACTTTGGGATTTTGATTTTGCTATAGGCAATGCGGATTATATTGATTATGGACCTGAAGGATTCTATGGTATGAAGGATTATAAAAATAGATTATTTAAACTGATGATGGATGTTCCGGAAATCAGATTAGAATTCAGAGAAAGATATAGTGATATCTATTTAGATATCTTGCCTGAGATTTATGAGATGATTCCAGTGCTTACACAATCTATTTTTGTGCAAGCACAAAGAAATTTTGATAAATGGGAAACGATGGATTTATATGTTTGGCCAAATCCCGATGAAGTTGTAAGAGCAAATACTTTTATGAAACAAGTGGATTATATAGAGAGTTATTTACATTTGAGATCTTATTGGATGTATCAAATAATGTATGATGAAGATTATATTGGAGGTATTTTTGAATAGCTAGTTTTTTATAGATACTAATATATTGAAGATAGGTCGTAGGTTCGCGTCCTATTTTCGGCACCATTACACCTCTAGTAAAATTGTCTATATATCCCTTAATAGAGTTAAAAAAGCGATGTAAACGATCGCTTTTTTTATGTATTTTTGGGGTGTTTTTTGGGTGAAATTGACGTTTTGGAGGGTTAAATACATGAATTTCTAGGGGTGAGAGTGAAATAGCGACAACGAACCCGTGTGGATAATTTTGATATTTTGTAGAAAAGATGGTAAATTAGCATCTTGGAATTACATGAGAGGTTTGCAATCTTACACAACGAACTATAAAAAACAGAAAAATGTATAAAAAACTACATATCCTTGGAGCTTCTTAGAGTTTTGGGTAGTATTTGTTAAATTTCAGGGGTATGAATATCTATGACTGTG
>Ga0268276_1000066_pt1 | contig 115297 bp, 106 predicted proteins | sample saktaG_4_FD_190145 | JGI IMG/M metagenome (GOLD analysis project Ga0268276, IMG submission 190145) | Saline water microbial communities from Sakinaw Lake, British Columbia, Canada - sak_2010_1_5_45m | ecosystem: Environmental > Aquatic > Non-marine Saline and Alkaline > Saline ... | reverse complement strand
CGTAATCCCAGGTGTTAGCCAGGCCCCCGTAGATTTCGCTTCCCTGAAAAATAAATCCGCGCCGCTTACAAAGTGATACTATTTTTTCCATTAATTCCATAATTTACCTTAAAGAATTATTAATAATTCTTGGATAGTTCATGAGAATACCAGTCGTAGGTTTCACCGCTAATAATGCCTTGTTCAAAATACATTTTTAAACTGTCGGAAAAAACCTTCATCCCGAAAGCAGCGCCTGTCTGCATGGTGTTGGTTAGCTGGAACAATTCGTCTTTGCGGATAATTCTTTTTACCGCGTCTGTAGCAATCAAAATTTCCGTAACCAAAATTCTTTCATTTTTATCGCAGCGAGGAATTAGCATTTGGGTTAGGATTCCCCTTAAACAATGCGATAGCTGCGAAAGTGTTTGTTTTCTGTTCTCCAGGGGTAAAATATTTGCCAGCCTGTCTATTGCCTGAATGGTATCAGGGGCGTGGAAAGAAGCAATAACCAGATATCCGGCCTCGGCGGCAATTAATGCGGTTTTTACCGTTTCGGCATCATCTAACTCTCCAACCACTATAATATTCGGGTCCTGGCGCAGGGAACTTTTTATGGCGATAGAAAAAGAAGCGGTGTCTGTGCCGACCTCTCTTTGCTTAATAACGCATTTATCGTTAATATGCACATATTCTATCGGCCTTTCCAGAGTTATTAATACGGCTTTTCTTTCATGATTTATCAAATCTACCATTGCGGCAATAGTTGTGCTTTTTCCCGAGCCGGTAGGCCCGGTTACAAGCACTAATCCGTCCTTCTGACGGGCAAGGACTTGTGCTACCTCCGGCACATTGAGGTCTTTGAAAGTAGGCATTTTTGAATTAACTAACCTTAATGCTGCTTCGACAAAACCTTTTTGCTGGTGCACATTTATTCTGAAACGATGCTCTTGGTCAAATTGGATCCCTAGATCCATTTCTTTACTTTGTTCAAATTTTTTAACCTGCTGTTTACTCATTAAGCTGAAGATCATTTTATAGATTTGGTCCGGGTTTAGTATTTCGGTTCCCAAAAACTCAAGCTGTCCGTTTAAGCGTAATGCTATGGGCTGGTTAGCGATTAAATGCAGGTCTGACGCCTTTTTACTGATGGCTAGTTTCAATATTTTGGCGACATCGTAGCGGTCAATCAGTTTTTTTATCGTTTCTCTGTCTGATTCGGCTATGCTGCTAAAAAAAGCCCCGATACCGAATATCTTTTTATTTTCTATTTCGATTACCTCCATCCTTAGCAGTTTTATGGTTGTGGTAATCAACAAGCTGGTCTCAGGAATGGTAAATTTACATTTGAGCTCGGTTAATAATTTCAACGGTTCTTCGCTTTCAAAATATATTCCGTCAGAGCTTATATCCCGGGCAACAAATGACCTGGTTATAGAAGCATGTGTTTCAGTATTTATTTCTTCGCAGGAGAGAGGAATAGTGTAGTAAATCCTTTGACTTTTTCTGCGGTCAAAACTTCTGATTTCTCCCATTGCAAATAATCCTCCTGAGTTAATTCTTTATTTTAATCGCAATATAGCTTAAAAGTCAAGTTAATTCTGCCCGGAATTTAGGCTTTCTTAAGCGGCTTAAGTGTTGAAATTATTGCAAATACGTCATTTAGGTCCAGGCGCCCACGGATATCTTTTATATAAACTTTAAAGAAATTCCCTTGAGTATCGAGCACATTGCAATCAAAATAATTATCCGGTTTAGCCATAGTATAATTAATAAAACCGCTTTTACCTGCTATTTCAAACTTAATCATTTTGGCTATTTTCTGATTTCCGATATCCGGAGTGAATATGCTTTTCATGATAAGAAAAAAAGCATCAGTAATATTATCTATTTTGTCCAGTGTTGCATACATAAGCCGGCGGATAAATTCCTGGTTATCTTTTATTCCCTGTTTTTGCACATCAGGATAGAGTTTAATGAAAGCGCCTGGTTTTTGGCGTAGAAGGTAAATTACAGCTTTATAATTAACGTTCCTTCTTTTGTAGTATGTTTTTTTAATTAACTCCTGAACCAAGGCAAAGCCTTTGGGCACCGAGACTGACATTTCAGGGAATGACTGAGGAACCAGCCTATCCAGGTTTTCATTATTAATTTCGGGTGTAAATATTTTTTCCTCAGGCTGCATGCAAAGAATAGGAATAGTTTTGCAATCACCGATGCCATAAGAAATATATTGTTTTAAAATAGCCGGCCCGGCAAATTTTATTACAAATGCCACGGCGATAATAAATATAACCGCAAAATTTAAGTATTTAGTTAACTTTTTAGATGCCTTCAATTTTTTTAAGTTCATCTTCTTTAATTATAAATGAGTGTTTGGCCTCAGGAAATTTTTCATTGATAACTTCGTTTTTAAAATCCTCGACCGCTTTTAAAATTAACGGGGAAAGATCGGCATATTTTTTAACAAACTTCGGGGTGTAACGCGTAAAAAGCCCGAGCATATCATTGATTACAAGGACTTGCCCATCGCAATGAATTCCGGCACCGATACCGATGGCCGGGATTTTTATTTTCTTTGTGATGAGTTGGGCGATTTTATCCGGCACGCATTCTAAAACAATGGCAAAGCACCCTTTTTTTTCAAGCTCCACTGCTTGTTCAATCAGGCGTAAAGCCGCCGAAGCATCTTTACCCTGGCATTTAAAACCTCCGATTTTATCTGCGGTCTGGGGGGTTAAGCCAATATGCCCCATTACAGCTATGCCTGCCTTGGTAATGCGTTCGGTAACTTCTAAACAGCGCTCAAACCATTCCAGCTTCACTGCTTGGCAACCTGCCTCATCGATAAATCTTTGCGCGTTTTTAACGCATTCTTCAGGGTTAAGCTGATAGGAATCGTAAGGCATATCTCCGATAAGTAGGGCGTTTTTTACAGCACGCCTTACAGCTTTGGCGTGATGCAGCATTTCTGGCATACCAACCTTAGTAGTTGAATCAAGCCCTAAGACCACATTAGCCAGTGAATCACCTACTAAGATTATATCTATCCCTGCTTGATCAATTAATTCGGCAGTAGGATAATCATAAGCAGTAAGCATGGTAATTTTACGCCTACCTTTTAAATTTTTAATATCGCTTGAGTTCATAAAATAAATTATTTAATAAAAGAAGTAAAAAATAGAATTAAAGAAAGCAGGATCATCCCGGCCATTATTAATATTGTAAAGAAATTATAGAACCCGGAATTTGTATATTTACCCATCAGGCGTTTATTATTAACCAAAAGCAGCATGAATACTAGCACAAAAGGAAGCAGGATTCCGTTAGTAGCCTGAGATATAAGCATAATCGGTATAAGTTTTACTCCCGGTATTAATATAACCGCAGCACCGATTGCAATAATTGCCGTGTATAAGCTATAAAATTGCGGCGCTTCTTTAAAAGTGCGGTTAACTCCTATTTCCCAACCCATGCCTTCGCATACCGAATACGCGGTAGACAGGGGTAAGATGCAGGCGGAAAAAACCGAAGCATTAAGAAGGCCAAAGGCAAAAAGATAAAAACAGTATTGCCCGGCTAAAGGTTTTAAAGCAAGGGCGGCGTCCTTGGCTGTTTCAATCCTTATGCCATTAGCAAAAAGGGTATTAGCGCATACTATGATGATAAAAATGGCAATAATATTAACTATAAATGCGCCAATGATTACATCAAGACGGCTGTATTTATAGTTTTCTATCTTAATACCTTTTTCTACTATCGAAGATTGTTGGTAAAATTGCATCCATGGTGCGATGGTGGTGCCTACGACTCCGATAAGCATAAAAACATAAGCTTTATCAAAATGAAATTGCGGGGAAATTGAGCTTGAAGCAATCATTTTCCAGTCAGGCTTAGAGAGGAATCCCGAAACTATATAGCAAAGGTAAAATAAGCAGGCAACCAAAAAAACTTTTTCAACTGATTTATAAGTTCCTTTTACAATAAGCCACCAGACGAATAACGCACATATTGGTACAAGTAAGTATTTACTGATTCCAAAGAGTTCGGCGCTGGCGGCAATACCGGCAAACTCTGAAATTGTGTTAAAAATATTAGAAAATACCAGAACAGTCATTGCGTAAAAGGTAACTTTGACTCCAAATTCCTCGCGTATTAGGTCTGCAAGGCCCTTGCCTGTAACTATAGCCATACGGCTGCACATCTCCTGAATTATTACTAAAGCGATAATAATCGGGATGAATGACCATATCAGGGTGTAGCCAAAATGCGCGCCGGCGACTGAATAAGTAGTTATGCCTCCGGCATCGTTATCGACGTTAGCGGTGATAATACCCGGGCCCATTACCGAAAGAAAGATTAAAATTTTTACCCAGTAACTTTTTAATTTTCTCATGTCGCCTGAAAGATTTTTATCTTTTTTAACCTGCGCCAGGCAAAGGCAATTAACTGGCTTAAGATATCATCAACGGTTATAATCCCCTGCAGGATGTTGTTTTCATCGACAACCGGTATAGCAAAATACTTATATTTTTCCATCAAATAAGCAACTTCCTTGACGCTTGAATCAAGGCGGACGAAATATGTTTTAGGAAAAGCAGAATTTTGGATAGGTTCTTCCGGGCCTGCCATAATAAGCCGGCGTAAATTAGTTGCGTTAATAAGGTGCCCGGTTTCATCAATAATATAAATAGACTGTACAGGTTCGGACTTAAATTTACGCTCCTTTATTTGGTTTAAGGCAGACTGCACGGGAGTATCTTTGGCAAAGGCGATATATTCGGTAGTCATCAGCCCGCCGGCAGAATCCCCGGAGTAACCCAGAAGCTGCGAAAGGCGCTTGGAGTATTTATTTTCAATTAGATTAAGAATATGTTTGGTCTTATCTTGGGGTAATTTTTCTAAAAAGTCCGTGGCCTCATCCGAAGGAATATTGTTAAACAATTCAGAAATCTGTTGGTCAGTGCTTTCCTCAAGAAGCAGGCGCTGGGTTTTAAAATCAATATTGGTAAAAATTTTAGCTTTGTTTGCAAGATTTAAGGATTTAAAAAGCGCGATTTGATGGTTAATATTCAAATCCAGAAAGATGTCCCCCAAGTCTGCGGCGGGGATATTAGTAAGATTTTTTTGCGGCATGTCAATTTTTATCGACATGCTTACCGGGTTAATGGTAAGCGGTTGAATATATTTCCATGAGATTAGATGCTCGTTTTTAAGGTATTTTGCCTTCGGGTTAAATAAATTTACAATTAAATCCACCATTTTTTCAAAACCCAGGCGCCTAAATAACCCACGGCCGCCGATATCTACGTGGGCAATCATTAATGCATGATCAACGATTAAAAGCTGGATATCATTTACGCGGATAACTTTATGATTATAGGTATCAACCACTTGCTGGTCGAGTATGTCGCGCCTTAAGGTAAGTTCTTTTTTATCATCGTGAACTTCAATATAATTTAGCGCAGATCCTTGAGTCTTTAGGGTACAGCCTTCCTTATCGATGCGTTCAATATCCTGCCAATTTATTAGTGCATATTTACGGTTAGGGAAACCTTTGCGGATAATTAGGCCATCTGAAACCGGGTATACCTGCGAAGGTTTTACTATTAAATCATAAATTTCTCCGATTCTCCTGCCGTCTTTGTCCAGTACAGGCCTATCCATTAGCTCGGAGAAAAAAATAAACATTTTAGTAGCGTTAGCAATAGAGGTAATCATCAGTAAATTTTTGCTTTTGCTTTCGGGAACTTTCTTAGAAGTTCTTTAGTTTTTTCTTTACCCAAGACAAATATTGCAGTAGATAAAGCGTCAGCTTCGAGCCCTGTATCGGCGATTACCGTTATAGCGGCAATACTCGAATCAGCCGGGTATCCTGTTTTAGGATTTAAAATATGGCTGTAACGCTTCTTGTCCTTAAAAAAGAATTGTTCGTAATCTCCGCTGGTTGAAACGGATTGGTTTTTTAACTCCAAGTTGCCGGTGATTCCTTTGTTGCGCGGATTTTTTATGGCAATCCTCCATGGTTTGCCAAACCTATCTCCAAGTGCGTAAACTTGTCCGCCGGCATTAATCAGGCAACTATCGATCTTGTTTTCTTTTAACTTCTTTATCGCGCAATCTAGAGCAAATCCTTTGGCGATTGCCCCCAGGTCAATTTTCATCCCGGGAAGTTTAAATTCTACCATATTATCAGATTCACGCAAAATAATTTTATCACTTCCAATAAGCCGCAAAGTATCTTTAATTGCATGATTACTTGGCAGGCGGTACTTCTGATTAGTAAACCCCCAAAGCTCGGTTAACGGGGCAATAGTTATGTCAAATGCACCATTGCTTGCTTTCCAGAATTCTTTCGATTTTTTTATTAAGTAAAAAGTATCCGGGCTTACTTTTAATTTTCCTCTACGATTAAGGCGGGAGATTTCACTGTCTGATTGGTATTTACTGAGTAATTGCTCAATGCGGCTTGCTTGGCTAAAAACAATTTGGCTTGCTTTTTTATCAGGCGAGGTTACTTCCCAGAATGTCCCCATTAAAATCTGCCTGCTGCGGTAAAGTTTCCGGGGGCGTTGAGCTAAAAATGATAGAGTGACAGCCCAGCCAATTATTAAAAAAGCAACTAAATATTTTCGAGTCCTTTTACTAAAAGCCATTTTTAGCCGGCTGATTGTTTGTAGGTTAATTCTATGGTGTTTATCAGGTCAAGCAGAAATTTATTGGTTGGCACTTCAATTCCCAGTTCTTGTCCAAGGCGCACGACTACTCCGTTAATAAAATCAACCTCGGTACGTTTTTTTCTTAATACATCCTGAAGCATCGAAGAAAGATTGCCTGATGTGCTTTCGCATACTGCCTCGACTTTAGCCAGCGGGTCATCAAAAACCAATTTAATGCGTTTTCTTTTAGCGATTCGGGTGGCTTCGGTAACCGCGTCCCTTAAAATTCGCTTTGTGCCTTCGAATTGCGTAAGTTTACCGTTCGGCAGCCTGGTAATTGCGCTTAGGGCATTAATGCCGACATTAATAATTAATTTTGACCAGATTAAGCTTTTTATATCGCGGGTCATTTTGGTTTCAAATCCTGCTTTATTAAAAGCCTCGCGGATAGCACGCATCTCAACCGGAGTTTTTCCGCAAAGGGTTCCGATTATTGTTTCACCTCGTCCGGCATGGCGGATTTTTCCTAAGTCAATCAAGGTAGCGCCTTCATTAGTCACGCCTGCGATTACCCTTTCTTCTCCGGCAACCTCAGAAATAATTTCTATGTTTCCTATTCCGTTTTGCAGGGTCAAAATTTTGGTATTATCAGACAGAAGAGGCTTGGCCAGCTCGATAGCTGATTTAGTATTAAAAGATTTTACGCAGATAAGTATCAGGTCGCATTTTCCGATATCGGCAATACTGGCTGTGGTTTTTATTTTTATATGCCAAGAACCGCTTAAGCCCTCTAAAGAAATTCCGGATTCATTAAGCCTGGCGGCATTTTCTTTATTTTTATCTAATAGCCAAACATCTTCCTTTGATTTGGCTAAAAAGGCAGCAAAAAGGCATCCCATGGCCCCCGGGCCGACAACAACAATCTTCATACCGGCTCCTCCATTTTATTTAATACTTTCTGAGATTTTAGTTCACGGCCAAGATGGAAGTTTAAAAATGCATTCAAAATTAGGTCGAGTTCCTTTTTTATCTGGGGATTCATTCCTAAACTAAGGCTGCTTAAAAAAGTATTCTTTTCAATATGCAATATCGTCGCAATTGTTCCGCGGAATATTGATCGGCTACTAGGGTCTTTTTGCATGCAACCGGGGCAAAGCAGGCCGCCGAGTGATAAGCTAAATTTAGATTGGCCCATTATTTTTTCCCTGCAGGAAACGCATGAATCAAAATGAGGTTTAAATCCCGACAGATTTAGCATTTTAATTTTAAAAATGGTTGCGATTTTTTCCGGGTTATAATTAGTTTCCAATTCTTTTATGCTAGCTAGCGCCAAATTAAAAATTTCCTCGTTTTTGTCTTCAGGTTGCATTATTGAGCTCAAGAGCTCCATCATAAATCCTGCTGTAGTTGCCCTCTCTACGCTTTGCCTTATACCGGAAAAATTATTCAGTTTGTCCGCTTGAGTTATTAAATGCAGGCCTGAGTGGGTCTTTCGATAAAAGATTATTTCATTTAAAGAGAATAGTTCTAAATTTGAAGCAAACTTCTCCGGCTCTGTGCGGATACCCTTAAGTATTCCGCTTATTTTTCCAAATTCTTTAGTATAAAGATCTGCAATTATTGAGGTCTCCCGCAGGTCCCGTTTGTTTAAAACAAGGCCGCAAGCCTTATCTATCGACATATTGCTTTTCCTTTTTACGCATTAATTTTATTTGATTTTCGTTCTGATCGTTATATCCGAGTATATGCAATATGCCATGAGTAACATAAAGAGATAATTCATAATCAACAGTTGTTTTAAAATCCTTCGCCTGTTTTATTACCGTATCAGTAGAAATCATAATATCAGCTAAAAGCACCTTCTTGTTATTTTTGTCGCTTAAATTAAATGCTAAAACATCGGTTGAGCTGTTAGTTTTATGGAATTTAGCATTAAATTTCTTGATAAAAGGATTATCTACAAAACAAATATTAATCCAGCCAGTTTCTTTTACCGCTTCGTTTTTTAAAATTTTAAGGACCAATTCTTTTATTTTTACCGGATGTATTGTTAATTTCTTTTGTAAATTTTTTATGGTTATTTTCACTCAGTCACTCCTTGAGGTATTGATTTAGGCTCTTCCAAAGAGAGGTTAGGTTATTCTTTTAAGAGTAGCTTACGCGGCTATGATATATACCGCTTAATATTTTAATAAAAACGCTTGATATCTTTTCAATATCTTTTAAGGTAAGTTCGCATTCGTCAAGCTGCCCGTCGATGAATTTATTATTTATTACCTTACGCACCATTTCTTCAATTTTATCCGGGTTAGGATCCTTTAAAGAACGGGTAGCTGCTTCAACAGAATCTGCCAGTAAGACAATCGCAGTTTCTTTAGTATCCGGTTTTGGCCCGGGATAGCGGAATCCTTCCTCGGTTATTTCTTGTTTTTCTTCTTTTCCTTCAAGCGCGCGGCGGTAAAAATAATAGACAAGGCTGTTGCCATGGTGTTGTTGGATGAAGCCCCAGAGTGCAGGAGAAAGGGAATATTTTTTAGCTAGCTCAAGCCCTTCTTTTATATGATTCATGATGATTAATTTACTCATCGTCGGAGAAAGGTCATCGTGACGGTTGATCTTTATGTCCTGATTTTCAATAAAATATTCTGGTTTATGTAATTTTCCGATATCATGATAATAAGCGCCGATTCTCGCAAGTAAGCCGTTTGCGCCTACGGCAGTACAAGCCGTATCTGAAAGGTTGCCGACAATAAGGCTGTGGTGATAGGTGCCTGGTGCCTCAAGTATCAAGCGTTGTAAAACCGGATGGCTTAAATCCGCTAGTTCAAGCAGGCTAATGTTAGTTACTCTCTGAAGTATATATTCAAATAAAGGAAGGACACCTAAAGTAATAACACCGCTGACCAGGCCGTTGATTAAAATTATTAGATATCTTTGGGGCGCGGTAATTAAGAAGCTCTCAAGAAGAATTAAGCTCGCTAACTGGAATATACCGGAGATGACTCCTGCGCGGATTACTGTGGTGCGTTTACGCGCTCCGTTTACTAAAAGTATTGCGCCTGTACAAGATGCCATAAAAATAAACCAGGTTTTAAAGGGATCCGGAGTTAAAGTCGCCAGCGGTAGACTGGTTGCTAGCGCCAGAAAATAAGCCACTTCAAGATTGTTAAATAGCAATACAGCCAGCATTGGGATGATTGCGATGGGAATAAAATAAAACGATAATCCCTGTTTAAGAAAGGTGTAGCCGATGCAGAAAGAAATTAAAAAGAGGAAACTTAAATTAGCAAGGTTTGCGTTTTTTATTTTAGAAAACTTTTTATAGAAACACAGATAGAGGGTAATTAGAAAAAATGGGACAGCGGGATTTATACGTATGATATAGGCAAATACGCATAAAAGCGCGCATATTCCTATGGGGGTTAATTTGTTTTTATTGAGCAGTTTTTTCATATGCTTCGATAATTCTTTGCACTAAAGAATGCCTGACTACGTCAGAGCCGCTAAAATAAATAAATTTTATTCCGTCTATTTCTTTGAGTATGTCTTGCGCCTGGAGCAGGCCAATGGGTTTACCAAGCGGCAGGTCGCTTTGCGTTAAGTCTCCGGTAATTACTGCTTTTGAATCAAATCCTAAGCGGGTTAAAAACATCTTCATCTGTTCGGCAGTACAATTCTGTGCTTCATCAAGGATAATAAAGGCGTCGTTTAAAGTCCTACCACGCATGTAAGCAAGCGGCGCTACTTCGATTATTCCGGTCTCAATATATTTTTCAATGCGTTCTACGTCCATCATGTCATATAAGGCATCATAGAGCGGACGCAAGTAAGGTGAAATTTTGTCTTGCATGCTGCCGGGAAGAAAACCTAAAGACTCTCCTGCTTCTATGGCCGGCCGGGTTAAAATAATCCTGCGTACTTCCTGCTTTTTTAGCGCCTCTACTGCGCATACCATCGCTAAATAAGTTTTACCTGTTCCAGCCGGGCCTATGCCAAAAACAATGTCGCCTTTTCCGATTGCCTCAACGTATTGCCTTTGGCCGGTAGTTTTTGGCCCAATTTGTTTTCCTCCAAAGGTCCGCCTAATGCCGTTATCTAATTGCCCCAACTGTTTGGCTTCCTTTCCCTTTTTTAGGCCGGAGATTAAATAAGCTAAATCGTTAGCACCTATTTCCTGGTTTCCGGAACGTAATCCTGTAAGCAGATATTCTATAAGCTGGCTAGCTCTCTTGATATTTGCCGCAGTTCCGCTTAATTTTAAGTGTTCTCCGCGTAAGTTAAGCTTGACTTTAAATTCTTTTTCAATGCTTTTAATATTAGCATCTTGGTTACCCATAATTCCCTGAGCTTCGACTTGGGATTGTAATCTGATTATTTTGTCCATATTAGAATGATGGCTAAGATCCTGCCTACGGCAGGATAAATTCGGCCAGGCAACTTATGTTCGCTATCGCTCCATAAATTGCGGCCTCATTTATTTAAGGTTTTCTTCCGGTTCTTCCATTTTTCCAGGCCCTGTTTTTAATGCGCCAAGAGAAGGGATATTTAGAACTTGTCCTGGATAAAGCCTATCCGGCCCGCGTAAGATATCTTTATTTGCTTCATAAATTTTGTACCATTTTTTGGTTGTGCCAAAAAATTTCTTGGAAATTTTCTGCAGAGTATCGTTTTTAGCTACGGTATATTTTTCAAAGCCTTGGGTTGTTGTTTCAGCTTGCATCTCTTGTTCTTGAATCATCGGAGTTTCTTCTATATTTGTATCTGTTATCAGCGGAGTAGTTGCCGGGCATTTTGCGTTAGATTTTTTCGCTACCCCTAATTCTATTTCAAAAACTCTAGTCGTGCGTGTGGCTGCTCTTTCTTTAGGATCAGGGGCAGTACCCATAAGGTAACCCCGGTTTCCCGAAGATGAAGATAAATCTTGGTCAACTCTGTCGCGGGTTAAGTTATACGTCCTTGCTACGCATCCTGATAGTGCTAACGTTGATGTTAATACACAAATTCCTGCGAACTTAAGCCTGTTCATTCTGTTTTCCTCCTTTTAATGGTTATACCCAATTCTTCTAATTGTTTATCGTCAACTTCAGTTGGCGCGCTGGTTAACGGGCAGAATGCAGCTGAAGTTTTAGGAAAAGTAATTACTTCGCGAATACTGGATTCTGCGGATAGTATTGCTAGCAGCCTGTCTAATCCAAAAGCAACCCCTCCGTGTGGGGGTGCGCCGAACTGGAAGGCTTCAAGAAGAAAACCAAAACGTTTGCGCGCCTCCTCTTTTTCTATGCCGATAATTTTGAAAATTTTTTCCTGAAGTTCCTGTCGATGAATTCTTATTGAGCCTGAACCAAGCTCCATCCCATTTAAAACCAAATCATAAGAACGTGACCTGACTTTATCCGGCTGGCTCTCTAAATTTGCTAAATCTTCTGCAGCCGGGGCAGTAAAAGGATGGTGCTCGCTTTCCCATTGTTTTTTCTCTAGATTAAATTTAAAAAGCGGGAAATCTATGATCCAGCAAAAAGCAAAATCCGTTTTTTCATCCTTCCTTAAATCAGGTTTGTCTGATTTATATTTTTCCATTGACTCTTTATAGCTTATACGTTTAAACGGTGTCAGGATATCTATGTTCTTTAATTCCTTAATAATTAGCTTCATTAGACCTTCAGTTAAAGTAAAGACATCTTCCTCATCTATAAATGACATCTCAATATCTAATTGGGTAAATTCCGGTTGGCGGTCAGCGCGCAGGTCTTCATCACGGAAACATTTAGCGATCTGGTAGTACCTTTCAATGCCGGCGACCATAAGAATTTGCTTAAATAGCTGCGGTGACTGGGGTAGGGCAAAAAATTGACCGGGGTTTGCCCGGGAAGGAACCAGATAATCCCGCGCTCCTTCGGGTGTTGATTTGGTAAGAATTGGGGTTTCACACTCAATAAAATCATTACTTCCTAAATAATTGCGGATGATTTTATATAGGTTTGAACGCAGGAGTAAGTTGTTAAAAACTTTCTCCCTTCTTAAATCAAGGTAGCGGTACTTAAGCCGGATTTCTTCGGTTATATCAATATCATCCTGAATTTCAAATGGAGGCGTATTGCTGGAGTTTAATATTTCAAGTTCTTTGGCTAAAACTTCTATTTGGCCCGTAATTAGCTTCTGATTAATAGTATTAGCCGGGCGTTTATTTACGACACCTTTTAATTTAATTACAAATTCACTTCGCAGCTGTCCTGCTTTTTCATAGACATCAGCGGGGCATTGATTAGGTATAAAAACAACTTGAGTCAGACCATAACGATCACGGATATCAATAAAGACTAATTTACCGTGGTCGCGCCTTTTAGCAACCCAGCCGCAAAGTGTAATTTCTTTTCCTGTATCGGCGACGGTAAGCTGGCCGCAGGTATGCGTCCTTAGCATTTTAATTCCTTAGTTATGTTTTCTATGGGGATCTCTCTTTGAGTGCTATTTGACATGTCTTTAACCGAAATAATATTCTTTTTTAACTCATCGTCGCCTAAGATTAAGACTACGCTTGCTTCTGCGTCATTAGCTGCGCGCATAGCCCCTTTTAAGGATTTGCTTAAATAATCCGTATCACAGGGGATTTCTGCGGACCTGAGTTGGTTTAATATTTTTAAACCCCTAGATTTTGCGGCTTGGCCTAAGGTAATTAGGTATACTAATTTTTTCTGCGGTTTTTGCATAACTGAGTTTTTAGCTAAAAGCAGGCGTTCTACGCCAAAAGCAAAACCTATACCTTCTAAATCCTGGCCGCCCAATTCTTTTACTAGGTTGCTGTAACGGCCTCCTGCTCCGATTGCGTCCTGGCTTCCCAGATTTGAATGCGTAATCTCAAAGACGGTTCGATTGTAATAATCAAGCCCGCGCACAAGCTGAGGCGTAATTTCAAAAGCTATATCTAAATTATTCAATTCGTTTTTTACCTTGCCAAAATGCGCCAGGCATTCCGGACAAAGATGGTTATCTGAAGGATAAAGCTCTTTAACTATTTTTTGACAAGTTTCATTCTTACAGTCTAATACCCGTAATACATTATTTTTCAATCTTTGCTGGCAGTCAAAACATAGTTGGCTTGATTTTTTTTGCAGTTTTTCTTTTAGGGCTAAGCTTAACGCCTGTTTATCTTTTGTGCAGCCAAGACTGTTAATTTTAATTTTATATCCCGTAATACCAAAATTTTTGAGCAGCTGTTCGGCTAAGCTAATTACTTCTACATCAAGAGCCGGTTCAGCAGACCCGATTACTTCACAACCAATATGATGAAACTGGCGCAGCCTTCCTTTTTGCGGACGTTCAAGGCGAAACATCGGACCGAGATAATATAATTTTATAAAACCGGATTCTTTATCTAAATTATTTTCAAGATAACTGCGCACAATTGAAGCAGTGCCTTCGGGGCGCAAGGCGTAGATATCCTCTTGATTATGAATAAGAAACATCTGTTTTTGCACAATTTCGGCCGTCGCGCCTAAGGTGCGGTTAAAAAGAGCTGCCTCTTCTATTATGGGAGTGCGAATTTCCTGATAATTATAAAGAGAGAAAATTTTACGCGCTGTTATTTCAATTTTCTGCCAAGAGGAAACCTCATCAGGCAGTATATCTTTAGTGCCCGGTACATGTTTAAACATAGATTATTTATTAGTTTTTATAGGTTTTCCCGTAAAGAGTTCCCTCGGCGCGGGGCGCCACTTCTAACGGTATTTACTTAATTTTTTGTTTCATTTCCAAGCCTGCTTTGAAGACGACCACTTTTCTGGGCGGGACAGGGATAACCTGATTGGTGCGCGGATTTCTGCCTGTACGGCTCCTTCTTTGCTTTACCTTAAAAACGCCAAAATTACGTAATTCAATTTTTTCGCCTCTGACTAAAGCATCGATAATACAATCAAAGGTCTTTTGCACAACTTTTTTAACGTCTATTTGTTTTAAATTGCTTTCATCAGATACTTTTAAGACTATATCTTTCTTGGTCATGCTAAGCCTCCTTGACAGAATAATACCCCCCGCGCAATTTTCGCTTTCCAGCCGAACACTTGCCAAATTTATATCTCGACAAAGTGCTTTATGAGCATGGGGCCTTACTTGCTAAGTATAATAACAGCAGAAAGTTACAATGTCAAGGAAATTTTGAAAATTTAAACTCGGTTTTAGTTATTAGCTCATAGGTATTAGCTCATAGGTACCATTGTACAGTGACCTAAGAGCCAAGAGCTATGAGCTAAGAACTAACTCAAATTACAAGGGATAATCTTTTTTCCCCCAATAGTTCGTCTAAATCTTGAATAAGTTTTTCGTTCGGGCTGACATAAAGGTTTTCGCCTACAATTAGTTGTATACGGGATTTAGCAGGAGTATCAAGACGTAGATACACGGGAATATTTCCCCGGTAATCTTCAAGCAGAGTTTTTAAGGATTCAAAAATATTTTCTCTTATCCCTGATAGGTTAATACTCATCGCAGTAATTAATTTATAAATTTCATCAAACGGAATAAGGTCTTCAACAATTATCTTCGGGTTTTCTTCTTTAAGATCCACTATGCCGCGGATATGCACTATGGTGTTTGGCTGGATATAGCTGCCTATTTTGGCAAAAGCACGCGGAAAAACCAATACTTCTACTGCTCCGTCTAAATCCTCTATTTTCAGTATTGCCATCTTTTCTTGCTTGGCGCGCGTAACTGTATGCTTAATCTTGACAATTAGCCCGACTATTTTAATCTGATCCTGATCTTTATGTTCATGCAAATTAGACGTGGAGCAAGAGGTGAAACGTTTAAGCTGCTTGGCATATCGGGCCAGAGGGTGGCCACTAACATAAAAACCTAACATATCCTTTTCAAAACCAAGTAATTGTGGTTCAGGCCATTCTCTTATGTCGGATAAGTTGCTTGTGTTTTCCACAAATGCGTTATCGTTTAAAGCTTGATCAAAAAATGAAAGCTGCCCGCTTAATTTTTCTTTTTTAATCCTTTGAGCGCCTTCCATCGCCGCATCTAAGCTGGCAAACATTTGGGCCCTGGATAGATTAAAATAATCCAACGCCCCGCACTTAATTAAGCTTTCTAAAACCTTGCGGTTTGCCAATCTTAAATCGATTCGGTTGCAAAGATCACTCAAAGATTTAAATTTTTCTTCCCTTCTGGCTCCAACAATAGATTCGGCGGCGCCTTGTCCTACGTTTTTTATGGCTAAGAGTCCAAAGCGGATGGTTTTTTCATCTTCTACCTTAAAGAGCGGCTCACTTTCATTTATATCAGGAGGCTGTACTTTTAAGCCCATTCGATCTGCCTCATTTACATATTCGACAATCTTGTCGGTATTATTACGTTCTGAAGTAAGTAAAGCGGTCATAAATTCAACCGGGTAATTTGCCTTTAAATATGCGGTGCGATAAGAAATTAAGGCATAGGCGGTTGAATGCGATTTATTAAAACCATAGCCTGAGAAATATTCGATTAGATCAAATATTTTGCTGGCGGTACTCTCTCTTATTGAGTTTTTAATACACCCGCTTATAAAATTCTTCCTTTCTTTTTCCATAACTTCGGGAATCTTTTTACCCATGGCTTTACGCAAAATATCCGCTTGAGCCAGCGAAAATCCTGCTAAATTGGATGCGATTTGCATAATTTGTTCCTGGTAAACCATAATTCCGTAAGTTTCCTTAAGAATAACCTCTAGCTTAGGATGTTCATATTTAATAGGAATAATTCCGTGTTTACGTTTCATAAAATCATCAAGCATTCCTGAGCCGATTGGCCCCGGGCGATACAACGCCAAAAGCGCAATTAAATCTTCAAAACGCTCAGGCACAAGTTTTTTAAGTAAATCGCGCATTCCGGAACTTTCCACCTGGAATATTCCGATTGTATGGCTTGAGGCAAGGAGTTTATAAGTGTTTTGATCATCTAAAGAAATTTTCTCGATATCAACTTCAATCCCGCGAATTTTCTTAATTAATTTTAGAGTTTCATCAATAACGGTTAAAGTCCTAAGCCCGAGAAAATCAACTTTTAGCAGGCCGATTTTTTCAAGCACCCCCATGCTATATCCGGTAGTAATTTGGTCATCTGAGGTTTTAAATAACGGCATATAGTTATTTAAAGGTTTATCCGCAATAATTACCCCTGCGGCATGAACCGAGGCATGGCGGTTTAATCCTTCAAGAGATAAAGCAATATTAATCAGCTTGGTTATCTGCGGGTCATTTTTGTAAAGATTCTTTAATTCCGGTTCGCTTTCCAAGGATTTTTTAAGAGTCATATCAAGTTCGGCAGGAATCATCTTGGCAATACGGTCAACGTCCGCATAAGTAATTCCCATAACGCGCCCTACATCCCTAATTACTGCCCTGGCCTGCATTGTGCCAAAAGTAATAATTTGAGCAACATCGTCTTGGCCGTATTTTTTAGTTACATAATCAATTACCTCCTGCCTGCGTTCATAGCAAAAATCAATATCGATATCCGGTAGCCCCAAACGTTGAGGATTTAAAAATCTTTCAAAAAGCAACCCGTATTTTAACGGGTCCAGATCGGTAATTCCTAAAAGGAAACTTACTAAGCTGCCTGCGGCTGAGCCTCTTCCCGGGCCGACTGGAACGCCCTGGCTTTTAGCGTAAGCAATAAAATCCCAGACGATTAAAAAATAACTGATAAAACCCATATCTTTTATAATCTTTAATTCATGATCAAGGCGCTTTTGTGCACTGGTGTCATTTTTAAGATTTTTTTCAATTAATCCTTTTTCGCAAAGCCCGAGTAAAAACTCTTCCTTATCTTTTCCTCCCGGAGGGCTAAATTTAGGCAGGTGCATCTTTGTAAAATCTAATTCCAGATTACAACGCCGGGCAATTTCTAAAGTATTTTTTATTGCTTCAGGTAAGTCAGAGAATATTTTTTTCATTTCTTCAGGAGAACGAAAATAAAATTCATCTGTCTGGAAACGCATATGCTTAGGATCATCAAGGGTGGTTTGGGTTTGGATGCATAACAATGCTTCGTGAGCAGCGGCTTTATCTTTGGTTGGATAATGCACATCGTTTGTTGCAACTAAGGGAATGTCCAGCTCCTTAGAAATTTTAATCATGCCTTCGTTTACAATCTTTTGCTCGGGGATAGAGTTGGCTTGGACCTCCAGAAAGAAGTTCCTCCTGCCAAGAATATTTTGATAATTATCAGCGGCTTTTAGGGCATCATTAAAACGTTTTTGCAATAGAAGTGCGGCAACTTCTCCTTTGAGGCAAGCGGATGAGCCGATTAATCCTTTAGCATATTGAGAAAGTACATCTTTGTCTATACGCGGACGATAATAAAACCCTTCGAGATAGCCGATAGAAACCAGCTTCATTAAATTACGATACCCCTCTTCATCGCGGGCTAAAAGGATTAAATGGTTAGCTATATCCTCAATTGCCCCTGTGCTTTTATCTAACCTGCTTTTCGGGGCAACGTAAACTTCGCAACCGATGATCGGTTTGATTCCTGTTTTTTGTGCTTCTAGATAAAATTCAATCGCTCCGAACATGTTGCCATGATCGGTAATAGCAAGTGCACCCATTTTAAAACTCTTGGCAATGGAAAGTATTTCAGGTATACGGCAGGCTCCGTCAAGAAGGCTGTATTGAGTGTGCAGATGCAGGTGGATAAATTCAGAGCTAGGCATGTGTTTAGTTCTTAGTTCATAGCTCTTAGGTTGCAAGGAAACCCACGGTTTTCTAAGAGCTAAAACCTAAGAGCTAAGACCTAAAAGTTTCTAAAATCTATCATTCCCACTCGATTGTTGCCGGAGGTTTAGAGCTTATATCGTAAACAACTCGATTAATTCCTCTAACTTCATTGATGATTCGGTTAGAAATTTTTTCTAAAACTTCGTAAGGGAGTTTTACCCAATCAGCGGTCATCCCGTCAAAACTGGATACGCAGCGAAGTGCTGCGACATTTTCATATGTACGCTGGTCACCCATAATTCCTACGCTTTTTATTGGAAGCAGTACTGCAAAGGATTGCCACACCTGTTCATATAAACCGGCTTTTGAAATTTCCTCGATAACGCGCTTATCTGCTTCACGTAAAAGATCAAGGCGTTCTTGATTCAAGTCACCAATAATCCTGACTGCCAGTCCCGGCCCAGGAAATGGCTGGCGCTGTACAATATTTTCAGGTAACCCCATCTGCCTGCCAATTTGACGTGTTTCATCCTTAAATATTTCCTTTAATGGCTCAATAAGTTTAAGCTTCATTTGTGCGGGTAGCCCGCCGACATTATGATGGCTTTTAATCTTTCTACTTGGGCCGCCTGTTGGCGAGACGGATTCAATTACATCCGGATATAATGTTCCCTGGCCTAAGAATTTTGCGCCTTTAGTTTTTTTTGCCTCTTCTTCAAAGACCTTAACAAACTCATCACCGATTATTTTCCTTTTTTCTTCAGGATCGGTTATTCCTTTTAACCGCAGGAGGAATCTTTTACTTCTATCAACATAGCTTAGGTTAAGATGGTATATATCTTTAAATACACTCCTAACCTGCTCTGCCTCGCCTTTTCTTAACAAGCCGTTATCAATAAATATGCAGCGTAAATTCCTGCCGATAGCTTTATGAATTAATAAGGCGGCGACAGAAGAATCCACGCCGCCGCTTAAGCCTAAAATAACCTTATCGCGGCCGACTGTTTTTTTGATATTTTCAATCGATTCCTTGATAAATGACTGCATGGTCCATCTGCCTGAAGCGCCGCATGCCTTGAATAAAAAGTTACCCAAGATCTGACTGCCTTTTTCCGTGTGGGTTACTTCCGGGTGAAACTGAACGGCAAATATCTTTTTCTTATTGTTAGAGATTGCGGCAATCGGGGTATTAGTAGTATGAGCAATAGTATGAAATCCCGGCGGCATTTTAGTTACATAATCTCCATGGCTTGCCCAACAAGTAAAATTACCCGGCAGATGGTTGAAAAGATCCCGGTTATCATCGATAAATAACTCTACCTTTCCATACTCGCGCTCACGGGTATGCTTAACCTTGCCTCCCAAGAGTTCACAAATTACCTGCATTCCATAGCAAATACCTAACACAGGTATCCCTAATTTAAAAATATTCTTATCAGGATAGGGTGATTTCTTGTTAACTACTGAAGCCGGCCCGCCGGAAAGAATTATTCCCTTGGGATTTAAAGCAGCAATCTCTTTTGCCGGAGTGTTGTAAGGAATGATTATTGAAAAAACCTTGTTCTCCCTTACTCTGCGGGCAATTAACTGTGTATATTGTGAACCAAAATCCAATATTAATATTGTTTGTCTTGTCATTTTCCCATCCCTACTCTTTGGCCTACCTGAAATATTTTTCCTTCAGTCTGAATAGAAGGAGCAATAATAATTTCCACATCATGCATTTCTTTTAAACTTGAAGCTCCGAGAGAGCCCATAGATGTCTTTAATGCCCCGAGCAGGTTTTGAGATCCGTCATCTACTTTTGCCGGGCCAAGCAGGATTTCTTTTAAGGCTCCTGTTGAGCCTACCTGAATACGGGTTCCGCGGGGAAGGTTAACATGCGAAGTAGCCATGCCCCAGTGAAATCCCCTTCCCGGTGCCTCTTTGGCGCGTGCAAAACTTGAGCCGATCATCACCGCATCGGCACCGCAGGCAAAAGCCTTACAGATATCTCCGCCGCGATTCATCCCCCCGTCAGTAATAATAGAAACATACCTTCCTGTGCGTTTAAAATAAAAATCCCTGGCGCTAGCAGCATCAACCGTAGCAGTAACCTGGGGTACCCCGATTCCTAAGACGCCCCGGGTAGTGCATGCTGCCCCAGGCCCTACGCCTATAAGCAGAGCGCTGGCACCTGTAGCCATCAATTCTAAAGTCATTTCATAAGTTACGCAATTTCCAAGAATAACCGGAATTTTTAAGGATTTACAAAATTTTTCAAGATTAAGTGTTTTATACTGAGTAGAGAGGTGTTTAATGCTAGCAACTGTAGACTGTAGGACAAAAATATCACATCCGGCCCTAACGGCCAATTTTGAAAATTTTTCTGCATTAGCCGGAATACAACTTACTACCGCCATAGCTTTCGCTTTTTTAATTTGGGCAACTCTCTTTGTGATTAATTTCTCTTTTATGGGGGTAGTATAAACTTCCTGGATTAGCTCTGTGGCCTTGGCAGGTGTAGCCTTAGCAATTTCTTCCAATACTTCATCAGGATTTTCATAGCGGGTTTGAATCCCATCAAGGTTTAAAACTGCAATTCCGCCTAAACGGGACATTTCAATTGCAAACTTTACATCTACTACTCCATCCATGGCTGCAGCGAGTATAGGTATTTTAAAATTTTTCCCGTTAAATTTAAAACTGATATCAACTTCATTAGGATTTACGGTTTTTGAGCCGGGAACTAAGGCAATCTCGTCAAACCCATAGCATCTCCTTGCCCTCCTGTTTATACCTATCCACTCTGCCATTTTAAATTCTCCTTAATTATTGTATAACTTGTTGTTTTGTAATAAGTTACGAATATTTCGCCTCACTTTGGAGAAAATACCGAAAGGATTACAAATTTTATACTATTTGGCGTCTTTTGTCAATAGATATTTTAAACGGATAGAATACGACCCTGTTTCCATAATAATCGGGAAACAGGGTCGTATTGGATACTGATTAATGTTTTTTCTAAAACTTAATACATTCCTCCACCCATACCGCCCATACCACCCATACCTCCAGGAGGCATCGGAGGCATCTTTTCATCCTTTTCCGGTTTATCGGCGATTAGAGCTTCAGTAGTAAGCAGTAATGCGGCAATGCTAGAAGCATTCTGCAGAGCTGAACGAGTTACTTTTGTAGGATCAATTACGCCAGCTTCAATCATATCAACATAGGCATCCTGGCTAACATCATAACCTATATTAGTTTTTTCCTGCTTAATTCTTTGTACAACTACTGAACCTTCAAGTCCTGCGTTTTGCGCAATCTGCCTTAAAGGTTCTTCAATGGCACGTCTTACAATGTTTGCTCCGATCTTTTCGTCACCCTCTAGCTTTAATTTGTCTAAAGCGCCAATTGTACGGATAAGTGCAATCCCGCCGCCAGGAACAATACCTTCCTGAGTAGCAGCACGGGTTGCATGCAGAGCATCTTCTACGCGGGCCTTCTTCTCTTTCATCTCTGTCTCGGTAGCTGCACCAACGTTAATTACCGCAACACCGCCGGATAATTTAGCTAGGCGCTCCTGTAATTTTTCTTTATCATAATCTGAATCAGTATCTTCGATCTGTTTTTTAATCTGGCTGATTCTGGCGTTAATTGCCTGATTTTTTCCAGCACCCTCGACAATCGTAGAATTTTCTTTGTCAATTTTTACTTTTTTAGCGCGCCCAAGATCCTCGATATCAACATTTTCAAGCTTAATACCTAAATCTTCGGTAAGGGCTTTTCCGCCGGTTAAAACAGCAATATCTTCAAGCATTGCTTTGCGCCTATCCCCATAACCCGGAGCTTTTACTGCGCATGCAACAAAAGTACCGCGGATTTTATTAACTACTAATGTCGCCAAAGCTTCTCCGTCAACTTCTTCGGCAATGATTAATAGCGGTTTACTTGCGCGGGCGATCTTCTCCAATAAAGGAAGGATATCCTTAATTGAGGATATTTTTTTCTCATAAATAAGGATGTAGGCATCCTCTAAGAGCACTTCCATTCTTTCGGCATCAGTTACGAAGTAGGGAGATAAATACCCCTGATCAAACTGCATGCCTTCCACAACATCTAACGTAGTAGCAGTTGATTTTGCTTCTTCAACCGTAATTACACCGTCTTTTCCTACCTTATCCATTGCCTCAGCAATTAGTTCACCGATATTCGTATCTGAGTTAGCAGCGATACTGGCAACTTGCGCAATTTCCTTTTTGTCTTTAATAGGAGTAGAAAGTTTCCCTAACTCTTCGACTATTTTTGCTACTGCTTTTTCAATCCCGCGTTTTAATTCCATAGGATTTGATCCCGCAGTAACATTTTTTAATCCTTCGCGGTAAATTGATTCGGCTAGGACAGTTGCGGTAGTGGTTCCGTCACCGGCGATATCAGAGGTCTTTTCGGCAACCTCTTTAACCATCTGAGCGCCCATATTTTCAAAAGCATCTTCTAGGTCTATCTCTTTTGCTACGGTTACACCGTCTTTGGTTATAGTCGGTGAACCGAATTTTTTATCGATTACTACGTTGCGCCCTTTAGGGCCTAATGTTACTTTTACCGCAGCGGCAAGCTGTTCAACGCCTGCTAAAATCTTGCGCCGGGCATTATCGCTATACAATAGTTGCTTTGCCATAAATTCCTCCTTTTTAAGTATGCTGGTTCCGCCGTATTCTTGCATTCTGCAAGTATGCAGAATGTGGGATAAATTCGTCCAATAACTTATATCGCGCTTTCGCGCTCCATAAGTTATGGCCTCATTTACTTAATGATTGCTAAAATATCTTCTTCGCGCAGAATAAGTAATTCTTCACCTTCCTTGGTCGTAATCTCATTGCCGGAATATTTCCCGAACAATACTTTGTCCCCTACCTTTACCTCAGGGGCCTGAATAGTGCCATTATCTAACATCTTGCCTTTTCCTACTGCCATAACTTTCGCCTCTTGTGGTTTTTCTTTAGCAGTATCAGGCAGGACAATGCCGCCTTTACTTTTATTCTCAGCCTCTAAGGGCTTAACTACGATGCGATCACCTAATGGTTTAATTTCCATTCTGTCACCTCCTTAAAATAGCGGTTTATTAATTTAAATTTAGCACTCTTTTTCCTAGAGTGCTAATTATAGATAAAAAAAATTTCTTGTCAAGAGATTTTTTAAATCCGGTGATCTGATTTTCTAATTTCAATAGGGCAATCATTTATAAAGCCCACGATTTTACTATCGCTGCTTACCAATACAAATTTATCCTGCTTGTATTCAAAATTCAAATGATAATCTGTGCTAACCGTATAAAAAAATAGATTAGGATCGCTGACATTAGGGGGATGATATTTTTCAACAAAAAGTTCCTCTTTTATAACTGCCTCTGCTTTATAGGCAGTTGTAAGAGAGCCAGTCCGCATCACATCACTTTTAATAACAGTATATTTATATCCTCTTAGGTAATATTCATAATGGCTCAGTGAAACCTTAAAAGTTAAAGACAGTTTTTCCCAATTTTGTTGGAGAAAAGTGCCTATTTTAATATCTTTATCTTCCTTAGCAGATTTTATCCAGGCATTAATCGCTTGATATAAGGAATCATTAAGTTTTGCTGTCAAGGTAGCTTCTTCCTGCTGTTTTTTCATTTCGTGATCCCTTAATACCTTCTCAAAAATTGCAGCTGGATCAGTATTATCTTTAGGTTTATTTGTTTCTTCTGCAAAAGATACCACGCTAAAGCAGGCTATTATTAGGATAGTTACGATCTTAAACGCGTTTTTTAATCTCATTGATATAGATATAATTTATTCCTTTTAAGGTTAAATTTTTATCAATTTTTATTTTTATCCCTGAGTATCTTTTAATCAAGTCAATATTGCCCCCGGTTCCTAAAACTAGAACGTTTTTACCGAGATGTCTTCTAATCCTTATCACCAATTCTTTGCATAAAGCTGAGAAGCCAAAAACAATTCCGCTTAAAATACTGTTTTTAGTATCTCGGGCAATAATCCTGCTTGGAGGGCGCAATTTAACAAACGGCAGGAGGGCGGTTTTTTCTCCTAGGGCCTTAAGAGAGATTTCCATCCCGGGAACAATTAACCCTCCTAAGTAGATCTGATTTTTAGAAACTACATCAAAGGTAATGGCAGTGCCTGAGTCTATAATAATTAAAGGCGCGGAGTAAAAAGCGCAGGCTGAATAAGCATTTACAAGGCGGTCCTGGCCCAATTGGCCCCGCTGATAAAGATTTTTTATAGGAACTACTGCTTTTTTACCTATTATATATGGCTGTTTTCCGGTAAGAAGCTTTAAATCACGCTGCAAGACTTTAGTTAACTTCGGTACGACGCTGCATATGACAGTATCGCATAAATTAAAAGTATTTTTTAATTTTTTTTCAAGTTTTGTTTTAGAATACGCCTCTGTCGGTATATTAAAATTTCTTAAAATCTTATTTGTAGTGGAAAAGATTGCTACGGATATATTCGTATTTCCGATATTAATTGCCAATAGCACTGCGTAACTCCTTATCTAAACTGGTAATACTGCGGAAATTACTTGAAGTTAGTAGAACTGGTGATTTCTTTAACCTTGTCTCTTAGTTCGATTGCTTTTTCAAATTGTAAATTACGCGCGGCCAGCTCCATTTCATATTCTAACTCACTTATATATTTATGCAACTGGTATTGCTCTTTTGGCTCTCCAGTTAGCTCTTGGACAAAATCATCCGCCTGCCCTAGGCCCTGGATTCCCTCTTTAATCGACCTTTCGATAGATCGGGGGGTAATTTTATTCTTCCGGTTATATTCCTGTTGAATAGCCCTTCTACGGCTACTTTCACTGATTGCCTTTTTCATTGAGCGGGTAATCGTATCAGCGTACATAATTACTGTTCCGTTTAGATTGCGTGCCGCCCGTCCACCGACTTGGATAAGGCTTGTAGCAGAACGCAAGAATCCTTCTTTATCCGCATCCAAAATAGCTACCAGCGAAACTTCTGGTAAATCTAGGCCTTCGCGCAACAGATTAATCCCTACTAAACAATCAAATTTTTTTTCGCGTAATTCCTTTAATATCACAGAACGCTGGATAGTTTGTATCTCAGAATGCAGGTATTTTACTTTTATCCCATTTTCTCTGAGATAATTAGCTAGATCCTCAGAACTTCTTTTTGTAAGCGTAGTCACCAGGACTCTTTGATTATTTTTAGCGCGTTCTTTTATCTGGCGGATCAAATCTTCTATCTGTCCGTCTGATGGCTTAACAATAATTTCTGGGTCAATCAATCCGGTAGGACGAATAATCTGCTCAACTACCTTATTGCGGCTTAATTTCAGCTCATATTCATCAGGCGTAGCTGAAACAAAAACAAATTGTTTTGTCAAGCGATTGAATTCATCGAATTTTAACGGGCGGTTATCTAAGCATGAGGGAAGCCTGAAACCATAGTTTACCAAAGTCTCTTTCCTTGCCCTGTCTCCGGCATACATACCCCTTATTTGGGGTATAGTTGCATGGGATTCATCTACAATAGTCAGAAAATCTTCTCCTGTAAAATAATCAATCATTGAATAAGGCCGCGAGCCGGCCGGCCGGCCGCTTAGGTGCCGAGAATAATTTTCTATTCCGTGGCAATAGCCGACTTCTTTGAGCATTTCTAAATCATAATTTGTACGCGAATCCAGGCGTTGAGCCTCTAACAGTTTATTCTTTTCTTTTAGAATTTTTAACTGTTCAGCAAGTTCCTCTTTTATGGATTTTATCGCCTCATCTATGCTATCTACGGGAACGATAAAATGTTTTGCCGGATAAATCCCTATTCTGTCAACCTGATTCAGCGCTTTAGCTGAAACCGGGTCAATTATGGAAATTTTAGCTATTTTTTCATTGGTTAATTCTATGCGTAATGCCTGTTGGCTGTACGACGGAAATACTTCAACCACATCACCGCGTACCCTTAATTTTGAGCGCTTAAACTCATAGTCATTGCGTTCGTATTGAATCTGGATAAGTTTAGAAATTAATTCTTCACGTTGAATAGGTTGGTTTTTATTTAAAATTAATAGCGACTCCCTATAATCCTGCGGAGAACCTAGATTATAAATACAGGAAACCGATGAAACAACAATTACATCTTTACGGCTCATAAGCGAGGTAGTTGCCGAGAGCCTAAGACGGTCTAAGTGTTCATTTACAGAAGAATCCTTTTCTATATAAGTATCTGTTGAAGGGATATATGCTTCCGGCTGGTAGTAATCGTAATAGCTTACAAAATATTCAACCGCATTATGCGGAAAAAATCCCTTAAATTCTGAATAAAGCTGTGCAGCTAATGTTTTATTATGAGAGATTACAAGCGTTGGTTTATTTACTTTTGCTATTACATTGGCAAGGGTAAAAGTTTTACCGCTGCCGGTTGTGCCTAAAAGTGTATTGTAGCGCTCCTTAGCCAGGAGAATTTTAGAAAGATCCCGTATTGCTTTAGGTTGGTCACCGCACGGTTGTAAACTTGAAACAAGCTTAAATTTACCCATAACCACTTAGGTAACCTCTAGATTGATATCTACGGATTTTACCGAATCAGTTAGCTCGCCTACCGAAATTATATCAATTCCGGTGGCTGCATATTTCTTTATGTTACTCAAATTTATGCCTCCACTGGCCTCTAACTTAACTTTTCCGGCGCCCCTAATTTTCACCGCTGCCTTAATATCTTTAATTTTCATATTATCGAGCATGATAACATCCGGATTAAAACGCAAGGCATGCTTAAATTCTTCCAAATTCTGCGTCTCTATTTCAGTTTTATAACCTTTGGGCACGCAAGGTAAACTAAAGTAACCGCCAAGAATTTTTAAATGGTTATCTTTAATCAAAAGCATCTCATCAAGCCGGATTCTATGATTATAGCCTCCGCCTATCCTAACCGCGTATTTCTGCAGCCCCCTTAGGCCGGGGAAAGTTTTACGGGTATCGGTAATTTTTGTTTTGAACGGCCTTATTCTTTTAACAAATTTGCGTGTTTTTGTGGCAATTCCTGACATTAAAGATAGTAAATTCAAGGCAACTCTTTCTGCCTTTAGAATACTATTGGCGCTGCCTGATATTACAGCAATGGTTTTTCTATTCCTAACACTTTTACCATCTTTGGACTTTTTCTCAAACCTGATTCCGGGATCTATGGTTTTAAATACTTTTTCTGCTACACTAAGGCCGCAAAGCAGGAAATTCTCTTGTGAGATTATTTTAACCCTTATTTGTTTATGCTTAGGGATTGTTAACTGAGTAGTGATATCACCTCTTCCGATATCTTCAGCCAACGCCTGTTTAATCACTAACATCAGATCCTTTTGATTGATTTGAGGTTTATTATCAGTTAAAAAATATTTATCGTAAGCCATTTTTAATTGTTTCTAACTTAGAAATCTGCGCCTGCATATCCGTTAATTTAGTTTTTTCCGCATCTACAATTTCTTTGGGCGCACGGGCAGTAAAATTCTTATTTTTTAGCATTAATTTTTTATTCCGGATATCTGATTGCAGCCTATCAATTTTATCTTGAGTTTTCTTAAGTTGCCCTGCTACATCAATTAATCCAGATAGCGGCATTATAATATGCATATTTTTGAATACCACAGCATACTGGTTCTCATGCGGAACATATTTTTCAATCACGCTCAAATTATTAATCCTTGCTAAATTTTTTATATAGTTAAATAATGGCTGTATGGATTTTTCCGCCAGCGTATCAGGTAACACTAATTTAATATCAATAAAACTAGCGGGATTAACTTCAAGCTCAGCGCGCATATTCCTGATTGTATTAATAATATTAAAAGCCGCCTGAATCTGTTTTTCAACTTTATGGCTAATTAATTCAGGCTGCAGATGCGGCCAGCTCTGTTGCATAATTGAATTTTTAGCACCCGGCAGCCGCTGCCAAATCTCCTCGGTTATAAAAGGCATAAAAGGATGCAGAAGCCTTAGAGTTTTCTCCAGCACTTTATACATAACTACCTGTGTTTGCTTCTGGTTTATTTGCGGTTTGATTAATTCCAAATACCAATCGCAGAATTCATGCCAAAAAAACGAGTATAAACTATTAGCTGCTTCATTGAATTTATAACTCTCTAATTCTTTTTCAACTTTACTCAAAGTCGAATAGAAACGGCTTAATATCCAGCGGTTGGCAATATCAAGATCCTGGGATTGAGAGAAAACACACAGATCAACTTTTACTTCCTCGGGTTTAAGGTTTATCAGGATGAATCTTGAAGCATTCCATATTTTATTGGAAAAATTCCTGCCTTGTTCAAACCTTTCCTTAGAGAGAAACACATCCTGGCCCTGCGAAGTTATAGATACAAGGCTAAAACGTAAAGCATCTGTGCCGTATTCAGCGATAATCTCTAAAGGGTCAATAACGTTACCTAAGGATTTGGACATCTTTTTGCCTTCAATATCCCGCACGGTGCCGTGAATATAAACATCTTTAAAAGGAAACTGCTTCTTAAATTCAAAACCGGCCATAATCATACGCGCTACCCAAAAAAAGATGATCTCAGGAGCAGTAACTAAAGTTGAAGTAGGATAAAAATATTTTATATCGGCGTTTTCATTAGGCCAATAGAACGTGGCAAAAGGCCAAAGCCAGCTGGAAAACCAGGTGTCTAAAACGTCTTTATCTTGATAAAGGGATTTAGAATGACAAACCCTGCATTCTGTAGGCGGATTAATGCAAGCAATAGATTCTTGCTTGCAATCATTACAGTACCAAATGGGGATTTGATGCCCCCACCATATCTGGCGAGAAATACACCAGTCCTGAATATTTTCCATCCAATTTAGATAAACCTTTGTCCAGCGGCTAGGATAAAATTTTATTTTTCCTTTTTTTACAGCTTCAATAGCCGGTTTCGCTAAGGGTGCCATTTTAACAAACCATTGACGGGACAAATATGGTTCAATAATAGTATGGCAGCGATAACAATGGCCGGCTGAAATTTTATGCAGTTCTTCTTTGACTAAATATCCTTTATCTGATAGATCTTGTAAAATGCGGCTCCGGGCTACGAACCTATCCATTCCTGAATAGTTACCGGCATTTTCGTTCATTGTGCCATCAGGGTGCATAACATTAATAAACCCGAGTTTGTGTTTTTTTCCAGTTAAGTAATCATTGAAATCATGTGCTGGTGTAATTTTGACCGCTCCGGTTCCAAATTCCATATCTACCGAGGCATCAGAAATTATTTTAATCTCTCGGTTCAAAAGAGGCAGAATGACCGTTGCATCAATAAATTTTTTATAACGTTTGTCTTTTGGATTGACGGCAACCGCTGTGTCGCCAAGCATGGTTTCCGGACGAGTAGTAGCGACAATAATAGATTCTTTTGTATTTTTCTTAAAAGGATATTTTAAAAAGTAAAGCTTACCTTGATTTTCTTGATGCAGAGCTTCTTCGTCAGAAAGCGCAGTTTGACAACGTGGGCACCAATTGATAACTTTGTCCCCCTGATAGATAAGCCCTTTTTCCCAAAGCAAAACAAAAGCAGTTCTTACGGACTTAGAATAGGCTTCATCCATAGTAAAACGCTCGCGAGCCCAATCGCAGGCGCAACCAAGTTTTTTAAGTTGATTAATTATGGTCGAGCCGTATTGTTCTTTCCATTCCCAGACCCTAGAAATAAATTTATCGCGGCCTAAATCTTGCCGTTTTATCCCCTCTTTAGCCAAAGCTTTTTCTACAACATTTTGCGTGGCGATACCGGCATGATCAGTCCCGGGCATCCAGAGAGTTTGGAAGCCCTTCATTTTTTTATAACGGATTAAGATATCCTGAATGCTGTTATTAAGCGCATGGCCCATATGCAGGATGCCTGTAACATTAGGGGGCGGGATAACTATAGTATATGGTTTTTTATCAGGGGAAATTCCGGCGGAAAAAAGTTTATTTTTCTCCCAGATTGCGTACCACTTACTTTCAGTTTCTTTTGGGTTATATTGTTTAGAAAGTTCTTCAGGCATTTTTATATTATTAATGCAGTAGGCTAGGGAATTTTAAAATTGGTCGATAGTCGATGGCCTATGGTTAATAAAACCATTGGTTGTTAGCTCTTGGCTCATATCTCATAGGTCTCATTGTAAGTTTCCTGCGAGCTAAAAACTATGAGCTAATTTGATCTTTCAGTAGTTTATATTCAACGCTATCAACCAAGGCTTGCCAACTGGCTTCAATTATATTTTCATGAACACCGATTGTGTTCCAGACATCTTCTGCATCCTGAGACTGAATCAATACGCGCACGCGTGCCGCAGTGCCCGCTTTCTCATCTAAGACCCTAACCTTAAAATCAGATAGATGCATCTTGGCTAAAGTAGGATAAAAATCTTTCAGCGCTTTACGTAAGGCATTATCTAAGGCGTTTATCGGGCCGTCGCCTTCAGCAGCGGTATGTTCTCTTATTCCATTTACCCTTAATTTTATAATTGCTTCAGAAATGATTTTTTTATCCTCTGTTTTTTCAATAACTACCTTAAAACCTTCCAGCTCAAAAAACTTTTTAAATTTTTTTAGTGCTCTCTGCATTAGTATTTGGAATGACGCCTCAGCAGCCTCAAATTGGAATCCTTTATGTTCTAAAGATTGCACTAAATCCAGGATCTTTTTTGTTTGCGGGTCACCTTTACTTAAATTATAATTTAAAGCTTTGGCCCTTAGCAGAATCCCGGTTTTCCCCCCTAATTCCGAAACTAAAATCCTTCGATGGTTTCCTACTAAACTTGGATCAATATGCTCATAGGTTAGAGGATTCTTCATTATAGCATTAATATGCATGCCCCCCTTATGCGCAAACGCAGAATCCCCTACAAAAGGTTGTTCATTTTTGACGCGCATATTGCTGATCTCGCTGACAAAATGCGAAAGATGTGAGAGTCTTTTTAACTGTACATCGGAAACACAATTAATTCCCATTTTAATCTTTAGATTTGCAATAATAGGAATCAAATCTGCGTTTCCGCAGCGTTCTCCGTATCCATTAATAGTCCCCTGAATAATGTTTATCCCGGCTTCTACAGCTGCTAAGGAATTAGCTATCGCAACGCCTGCGTCATTATGGCAATGAATACCTAAATCAATCTTAATTTTACTTTTAATTTCTCTGATTATTCTGACCGTCTTAGCAGTAAGAGTCCCTCCATTAGTATCGCAAAGGCAAATGGATTTTGCTCCTGCTGTATGCGCAGAGCTAAGGGTCTTTAAAGCATAATCCTTATTTGCCTCGTAGGCCTCAAAAAAATGTTCGGCGTCATAAAAAACAATAAATCCTTTTTTAACCAAAAAACTTACCGTATCAGAAATCATTGCCAAATTTTCGTTCAGCGTTGTTTTTAGGACCTCAGTAACATGAAAATCCCAAGTTTTACCGACAATAGTAATAACCTGCGCTTTTGATTTTAGGAGAGCTGCAATGTTGCTATCATGGCTTGCAGAAATTTTTGGCCTGCGAGTCATGCTAAAAGCTGCTATCTTAGAATTTTTAAGCTGAATCTTGCTTATCTTCTCAAAAAATTCTCTGTCTTTAGGGTTAGAACCGGGCCAGCCGCCTTCAATATAATGAATACCGAATTTATCCAGCTCTTCTGCAATACGGACCTTATCCATTACTGAATAAGATATTCCTTCTGCCTGCGAACCGTCCCTTAATGTCGTATCGTATAATTTTACATTACCCATAGTTACCCCTTATCTATTTACCCTGTTAGAAAACTTAAAATTCTTTAACGGGGCTTACTCAATCCAAATTCTTCATGTAATTGTTTGACCGCAGTCTCTGCGTTTTTTTTCTTAATAATACAAGAAATACTGATCTCGGATGTAGAAATCATCTCGATATTAATATAATTATCGGCTAATACCCCAAACATTTTTGCGGCAACGCCATGATGTGATTTCATGCCCACTCCTACAATTGAAACACGTGCAATATCTTCATCTATTAATACATCACCGGCACCTATTTTTTTTGCTACTTTTTTAGTAATCCTGCTTGCCTTGGCTGAATCTGTCTTGGTAGTTGTAAAAGATATATCTGTTGAGCGGGTATGGCTCACATTTTGCACAATCATATCAACGCTAAGGCCAGCTAAAGCCAATTCCTTAAATAATTTTGCTGCGGCACCCGGTTTATCAAGGACACTGCAAAGAGTGATTTTGGCCTCATTTTTATTTAAAGTTATTCCGCTTACAACCACATCCTCCATTTTTTTTACCTCCTTAATAATCATTGTCCCGATATTATTACTAAATGACGAACGCACATGCAAAGGTACGTCAAATTTTTTGGCCACTTCAATAGAGCGTGCCTGCATTACTTGTGCGCCTAAAGAGGCCATCTCAAGCATCTCATCATAGGTAATCTCTTTGATCTTTTGAGCTTTTGGTTCAATTCGCGGATCAGTAGTATAAATTCCTTCTACATCGGTATAAATTTCACAAGAATCTGCCTTAAGTTCTTTAGCAAGGGCTACGGCAGTAAGATCTGAGCCTCCGCGGCCTAAGGTAGTAATATCATGATTTAAGGTTACGCCTTGGAAACCTGCAACAATAACAATATTTTTTCTTTTCAGTTCATCCTTAATTTTATCTACATTAATTTTAATAATCCGAGCGCGGGTATGGCTGGTGTCAGTAATTATGCCGACCTGAAAGCCGGTGAATGAAATCGCCGGAGACCCTAATTTATGAATTGCCATAGCCAAAAGAGCTACGGAGATCTGTTCTCCGGTTGACAATAACATATCCATCTCTCGCACTGGCGGATTTAGATTTATTTTATTTGCTAATTCAACTAATTCGTCAGTAGTGTCTCCTAAGGCAGAAACAACTACAACCAACTGGAATCCTTTCTTACTGCGGCTAACCACTCTTTCTGCTACCTTTTGAATACGCTCAACATTAGCTACAGATGAGCCGCCATATTTTTGCACTACCAAGCCTTTATGCATTATTTTTTTACTCCTCGAATAAAGTATTCCATAAGCTCGAAACCGTTTTGGAAATACAAATCAGATTTTTGTGCTTCCCTTTCGCTGTAGTTAAGAAAATTCTTTCTAGGTATATCCTTACCGTAAAGAGCAAAAGGGATTTCGTCCGAAGTATGAGTTTTTAGAGAAATCGGGGTGGCATGATCCGGTAAAACCATAATACGAAAATCGTCCCTGTTTTTACAGTATTCCAGAATAGTGCCAACTATCAATTGATCAAATCTTTCTATTGCCGTGAGTTTTTCGCGCAGGTCGCCGTTATGCCCGGCTTCATCAGGCGCCTCTACGTGCACAAAAACAAAATCCTTCTTATTCAGGGATTTAACAGCTGCTTGGGCCTTAGCAAGATAGTCAGTATCGTAATAACCGGTTGCTCCTGGGACGTTAATTACTTGGAGGCCCAAGATACGACCCAGACCTTTGATTAAATCCACCGCTGAGATTACGCTTCCTGTTAAAGCAAATTTATCAATGAATTTAGGCATATCCGGTTTCTTACCCTGCCCCCATAACCAAATCATATTTGCCGGATTTTCCTTTAAATCCAGACGCACATGGTTAATTTCATGACAATCAAGAATCTCCCGGGAATCCTGCATAAGCTTAATAATCAAATCCGCATTATCTCCCTTAGGTAAATTTGTACTGATACTTTGGCCTGAAATATCATGCGGAGGCAGGCATTTTAAATTTTGCAGCTTTAATTCAGAGCCGCGTTTTACTAAAAGTAGATGCCGGTAACTTATTCCCGGAAAAAAACGTATTTTATTAGTACCTAATTTTTGATCAAGAAACTTGATTAATTTTTCAGCTTCTGTTGACTTAATATGTCCTGCGCTGTAATCAAGAAGGGTATCGCCGGAAACAGTAATTAAATTACATCGGAAAGCAACATCATCATCTTCCAAGTCAATACCTAAATTTGCCGCCTCCAAAGGCCCTCTTCCCGAATAATACCTTTTCGGATCATAACCGAGTATAGAAAGATTGGCTACGTCAGAAGCAGGAGTCATTTTAGCAGGAATAGTTCTCGCCAAACCAAGAGAACCATTTTTAGCGATAAAATCCATATTAGGAGTGCGCGCCGCCTCTAAAGGCGTACGCATACCCAATTCCTCAATCGGATAATCCGCCATCCCATCTCCAACAAGAACGATATACTTTGTCATGTTATTTTATTCCTCATTAATTTAACTAAGCCGCTTGCCATTTTTACTTTCGAAAAGAATGGCCCGTGATGGATAGTATTCTCCAATATATATGCACAATAATTTCCTTCTCTATTTGAATTGGCAACTACTAAATCTAAATCAGTACGTTTAAGCAGTGCCTTACCCTCATTTATCAGCTTATTATTATTTCCATCCGGTTCAAATTTAAAACCAACTTTAAATAAATTATTCCTGTAAACCCCTAAACTATTTATCAGTTTTTTTGTCGGGATTAAATTAATTCTCCAGCTGATGCGATCTGAATCAACTTTGCTTTTTATTATTTTATTAGGTTTATAATCAGACACTGCCGCGGCATGAATAACGGCGCTATATATTTTTTTCTTTAATTCCTTTTTTAAAAGGGTTTCGAGCTGCGAAAAGTATTTAAAACGAATTATTTTTATCCCTTCTATGCTGCCTAAAAAATAACCCGGACCAAGTAACAACGTAACATCTATTCCTAAACTTTTAAATTTATCTGCTAGAATAAAACCCGTTTTTCCGGAAGCAATATTACTGATTACCCTTGCTTTATCTATGGCAACCCATGTAGGCCCAGCGGTAATCAAAACTTTCTTTTTAGTAATCAATTTCTTTAATTATTGATTTTAAATCCGGCCGTAGCTCCTTAGGCGGTTTGATCGTCTTTATTGCTCGCTCAGGGTCTTTTAGCCCATGGCCGGTCAGTATGCACACTATTCTAAACTTGGTCGATGGGCTATGGCTGATTGCCGATAAAAATTTCTTAAAATAACCCTTTTTAATCAATTTTAATAAGCCGGCAATGGAGGCCGCTGAGGCAGGCTCAGCAAATAGGCCTTCTTTTTCGGCAAGTAATCTATACGCAGAGATAATTTCTTTATCTGAGACAAGATCAATTAACCCGCCGGATTCATCACGAGCCAAAACTGCACTCTTCCAACTGGCAGGATTTCCGATACGAATGGCTGTGGCCAAAGTTTGCGGTTCTTTAATTGGTTTATTCCTTACGATTGGCGCAGCTCCTTCTGCCTGAAAACCTAACATCACAGGAAGTTTTTTACTTAATCCCTCCTTTTTATATTCTTTGTAACCTTTCCAATAAGCAGTAATATTACCAGCATTTCCTACCGGCATAATTTGAAAATCTGGAGCATCACCAAGATAGTCGCAAATTTCAAAACTTGCGGTTTTCTGTCCTTCAATACGGTATGGATTCAGTGAATTTACCAATACAATAGGATATTTGTTTGTAATTTCTTTTACAAGGTCTAATGCAACATCAAAATTCCCTTTGATTGCTAAAACCTTAGCACCGTGGATTAAGGCTTGACTAAGCTTACCTAGGGCAATTGCTCCGCTGGGAATAAGTACAATACATTTTATCCCGGCTTTCGCTGCATAAGCAGCAGCAGAAGCAGATGTATTTCCTGTGGAAGCGCACATAACTGCAGTTGCATTTTTCTGGCAAGCTTTAGATATAGCCATCGTCATTCCCCGGTCTTTAAATGAACCCGTAGGATTAAGCCCTTCATATTTTAAATAGACCTCTATGCTATCCCCGGCCAGCTTACTTAAGAATCCTGCGTAAATTAAAGGAGTATCTCCCTCATTCAGAGTAATTATCGGCGTTTTATCGCTTACCGGTAGGAATTTTTTATACCTTTGGATTATTCCTCTATTGATTTTCTGAATCACTATAGACCCTCAATTCTTATGGCAACTGATTTTTCTTTAATATCCGCCAATTTATCAATCATCTTTAAAGCTCCGCGTAGATTTTTTTCTTTTACCTCATGCGTAACCATAACTACCGGGACTACTTGAGACTTTAATCTCTCTTTTTGCGTCACCGAGGCAATGCTAATGCCGAATTTTGACAGGATTCCTGCTATTTTGGCCAAAACACCAGGTTTATCCACAGCCATAATACGAATATAGTATTTATTTTCAAATTCATCGATTTTACGCAGGCCTTTAATCGAATTATCTTCAATTGAATTTAAAGTAGGCCTGAATAATCCGGCTTTAATATCCTGAGTAAGGTCAACGATGTCTGAAACTACCGCGCTTGCTGCAGGCAATTGCCCTGCCCCGGGGCCATAAAACATGATATCTCCTGCCAAATCGCTTGAAACATAGATTGCATTAAAGACGCCATCCACAGAAGAAAGTAAATGTTCAGAGGGGAGAAAAGTGGGATGCACGCGCACCTCAAGTTCATCAAGTTCTTTTTTTGCGATAGCCAATAATTTTATCTCATATCCTAATTCTTTGGCATAAGCAATATCTAAGGCAGAAACTTGTGAAATTCCTTCGATAAAAATATCCTTTATTGCTACAATTTTTCCAAAAGCTAAATAAGTAAGCAATACAAGCTTATGCGCTGAATCAATACCTTGGATATCCATAGTTGGGTCTTTCTCTGCGAAGCCTTTAGCCTTAGCCGAAGCAATTGCATTCTCGAAAGAACAATTTTCTTTAGACATCTGCGTAAGTACATAATTTGAAGTACCGTTTACAATACCAAAAATAGAACTAAATTTATTAGCCACTAGGCCTTCTTTTATTGATTTTATAATAGGGATGCCCGCACCTACAGAAGCCTCAAAATAAATATTTTTTCCACGCTCAGCTGCTTCACTGAATAGTTCATTGCCACACTTAGCAAGTAATGCTTTATTAGCGGTAACTACATGCTTGCCTTTCTTTAGGGCACTAAGAATAAATTCTTTTGCCGGACTAAGGCCGCCTATCAACTCGACAACTATATCAATCTGAGGGTCATTGATAATCTCGTTGGCATCAGTGGTAAGTAAATTTTTATCTATAGAAAGGCCTCTTTTCTTTATGATGTCTTTATCACATATTTTCTTTATTACAATTTCAATACCTATTTTTTGAGATAACAGAGATTTTCGAAGCTGGAGAATTTTTATTACCCCGCATCCAATATTACCAAAACCGATTAGGCCAATATTAATTTTTCTCAAAGTTTAATTCCTTTCTTAATTTTAATCCGCGCCTTCTACTAGTGGCAAAACAGTTAAATTACCATTTCTTAAGATAATAATTCACCGTTTCCTGTATTATTCCGCGGTGTTTTTCATCTATTGCTAAAAAAACAAGCCGTGTATCATAAATTATATTCTTAGTAATTTCCTTTGATTCCAAAACCTTTGCAAAAATCATGATCGGATTGGGATCAAAGGGCAAGCGAATTTCAAGCGCTAAATTTGTCCCCACTGGAAACTGACAGTTAGTAGTTAACAACATCCCTCCTAAACATAAATTTTTACTTTGCGAGATGTCAGAACCGGAGCTACTTGGAATCACCCTATAAGAAACAATGAACCTGCCTTTTGCGCGGGGAAATTTCCTTCTTTCTTCTCCCTCGTATGCTTTAGTCATATAGCCTCCTTTTAACTTTTAACCAGTTGGATTGTTTTTAACAAACCAATCGACATAATCGCGAATTATTTTTTTTTGTTCCTCATTAAGTTCGATAAACCGCAAACGTGTTTTACACTGAAAAGATTCGATTACTTTTCCTTTTGCATTCAACCAGTGCGAAGGATCAAAGGGTATTTTAAAACGCAATACAAGTACCTGGTCTTTTGTAAAATTCTTATTTGTGCATAACAGAATCCCTTCAGTGCTAATATTTTTAATTGATGTTGAATCCCAGTGAGTAACTTCTGGCTCATCTTCAGAGTATTGAGCCACTAGGACTTTTTCAATCCGAGAAGCCTTTCGTTTTTCATCCATAGTAATAGTTTCCTCCCTTAATCCTTGCTCGCGTTGCTGTCGTGGATTAAATTCGGGGCGACAGGACTTGAACCTGTGACCTCTTGAACCCCATTCAAGCGCTCTACCAAGCTGAGCCACGCCCCGTTTTGCCCTCAATTCTACCAAGTAAAACAATACTAAGCTTATTCTTCCTTGCTTTTTCTTGTCATTAAATCCTTTACTGCCTGACGCGGGGATTTATTCATATAGAGCAACTGATATACCTCTTTAATTATAGGCATATCTACTTTATATTTTAAGCTTAAAGCATAAGCTGATCTTGCCGTTGGTACTCCCTCGGCAACCATCTGCATATGCCGGCAAATTTCTTTTAATTTCTTCCCTTTGCCAATCAATTCTCCTACCATACGATTACGGCTTTGTTTACTTATGCAGGTTGTAACTAAATCCCCCAAGCCGCTTATCCCGCTAAAGGTTTCTAATTTTGCGCCCATAGCCTTACCTAACCTTGAAATTTCTGCAAGCCCCCGAGTAAGAATTGCCGCCTTTGTATTGGTGCCAAAACCTAAACCATCAGATACGCCGCAGGCAATAGCAATTACATTTTTTAAACTACCGCCTAATTCTACGCCAACAACATCGGCATTTGTATAAACGCGAAAGTTTTGCGTACTAAATACTTTTTGAATAACCTTGCGTATTTTTTTATTAGCCGAGGCTACTACAGCAGTAGTCGGAATCAACCTGGCTACCTCTTGAGCAATAGTTGGTCCGGATAGCACAGCAAATTTAACCGAACCAAGCTCCTTGTGCATTATTTCCGATATCCTGTTAGAAGATTTAACCTCAATTCCTTTTGTAACACTTAAAAAGATAGTTTTTTTTAAAAAGCAGCCTCTAATTTTTTTTAGTACCGACCTGCTATATTGCGAAGGAACAGCAAGGACTACGATATCTTTTTCAGCAACTGCGATCTTTATGTCAGTCGTTATTTTAATCTCTTTCGGTATTTTTATGCCCGGTAAAAATTTAGGATTAAGGTGTAACCTGCCTATTTCTTTGACGTAGTTATCAAAAGCACCCCAAAGTGTAACCGGATAACCCTTATTAGAGAGTAAAATAGCTAATGTTGTCCCCCAGCCGCCATCCCCAATCACCGCAATACGCATTTTATCCATGACTAAAGCTTAAAATCCCTCTTTTTATTTGTTCTTAACATTGCCAGGTCCCAGGCATAATCATAAAGATGAAGGCCTTTACTTACAGCGATAATTTCGCCATCTTCGACACCTATCTCCTGGGCAATATATTGTTTTACCAATTGTAATCCACCGAGATTTGACGGAAAACCTCCCCAAAGATCCCAGGAACGAAAATAAAGTATAAAATGCAGCTTACCGTAACGTATACGCGTATCGATCAGCCTTAAACAAGGAGGGTCAATTAATTTTATATCCGAAGGCATTCCAATTTCCATAACAGCCTGATTTGTCCCCGCCCCCTTCTCTTTATAGATTTTTATTACTTCTTCAATCTGATTGACGTTTAAGGGCATTTCGCTGATTAACTCTTTTCCGTTTAGACTCTGTTTAATCCTTACCTTGGGATCAACTAATCTTTCGCCATAAGTATAATCTTCGGTTTCAGTTTTTGCTCCGGTGAGCAAATAACTTAAATACCCCTGAATATAATCCATATCTGTTGGCGCAGGTATGCTCATCCCCTCAGGAATTATTGGGATAATCTGATGTGCCGGTTTACGTACCCTTATGCTAACAAAATCAAATTCCAGCCTCTTCTGCCCTTCATAGCTGCCGCGTGTAATTGTATAAACATGGCCTTTATCTAATATCGTTGATAAGCACTGAAACCAGGCGTCATCCAAGTCAAAAGCATCTATGAAAACTGGTTTTAAAAATTCTTCAGTCATTTATAGGGGGCCTTTTTCTTTCGCATTTTTTACAAACTGTTTGAAAGTGGCTATAATTTGAGCAACGGGCATATTTTTACCGATATAACCGGAGCAGCCAAACTGTTTGCTTTTAGCAATTAAATCCTCGTCGAACCCAAAACCGGTAATCATAATAACAGGAAGATTTTTATGTGTATCCCTTATATTCTTAAGTACCTCTAAGCCGCTCATTCCTGGAAGCTTAATATCCAATAAGACGACATCAAAAACATCATTCTTGAGGTACTCCAATGCTTCTTCTCCGGATGCGCAAGCAACCGAATGGCAATCTTCCCTTTTAAACAAATCCCCAAACAAATCCCTTACTGGAGGCTCATCGTCAACAATCAGAATTTTATAGAGCATGGTTATCTCCTTCCTAAATAAAAGGTAACTTAATAGTAAAGGTTGAACCCTTGTTAACCTGACTCTCTAACTCAATTGACCCATTATGGTTCTCAATAATATTATGACAAATTGATAATCCTAATCCCGTGCCGTCGCTTTTTGTTGAGAAAAAAGGCATAAAAATATCTTTGAGATTATGAGCAGGAATACCCTTGCCTGTATCAATAATTTGAATTTGCGCGTAAAGATTTTTAAAATTACTCGTAATAATTTTGATTAATCCTCCGCTAGGCATAGATTGATAGGCGTTAATAAGAATATTTAAAAATACCTCTTGCAATTGATGTAAATCGCCTTTTATCAGAGGCATATTTTTTTCGAAAGTTTTCTCTATTTCAATCTTAGAAGCGGGTAATTTGTTGTAATGGATCAACGGTAAAACTAGCTCGATTACATCGTTTACGTCAATTGCCTCCAGAACAGGAGTTGATTTGCGAGAAAATTTTAGAATCCTGTCAACAAGTTTGCGAATGCGGTCAGTCTGTGAATTAATTAATGCAAGATTATCCTTAACCTTTTGGCTAAGTTTCTCTGCTTTAAGCATCTCTATTCTTCCGGAAATAACAAAAAGCGGATTATTGATTTCATGCGCCATACCCGCGGAAAGCTGGCCAAGAGCTGCTAACTTTTCAGCCTGAAAAATCTGGTATTCTAATTTTTTTCTCTCAGTCATATCCTTGGCGATAAATATGTAGCCTATAAGCTTTCCTGTTGAATCCAAAAACTGATTAACCGTTAACATAACCGGGATGACTTCTTTATTTTTATTGATAATCTCTGTTTCTGTTTCATATTTACCGAATAAGCGGACTTGCTCCAGAATAAAGGATAAATTAAAAACGTTACCATCAATATTATGTATGGTGCTGATATGTTTAAAGATGATATCACGCTTACTCCAGCCAAGCATTGTTTCGCTACCCATACCAAAATACGTGATGTTACCATCCAGGTTAATTACATATAAAGCATATTCTTTAATACTAGAGAAAATATTCTTTAAGGAGTCATCAATATTTTTTACTGAAGTTTCCCTTTCTTTAATTTCAGTAATATCATGGCCGAAAAGCGCGCTTTCTTCGGTTGTTTGATTATTTTTGTTAAAGATAGGAGTGATACTCCAAGAAATAAGCCTTTCAAGGCCATTTGTACTTAAAATATGACATTGAAAATCTTTGGCTCTTTTATAATTCTTAGAGTCTTCCATTACCGCCTTAAACATCTCTTTTGTCATTATATTGCTTGTACCTTTAAACAAAACTTCAAGCCAATTTTTACTTATGATATCAATGCGATTAAGCCCAACCAACGCCTCAGTTTTCTTATTACAAAATAGAATATTTCCATTACAATCTAAGTAAAGCACCGCTACCGCAGTATTCTCAATTAAATTAGAGAGTTTCTCTTTTATATCTATACCCATTTTTTATCTAAGCGGGAGAGGGGAATCGAACCCCCATTCATAGCTTGGAAGGCTATTGTTCTACCACTGAACTACTCCCGCAATTGTCATCTAAGCTCAGGGCCGATAGCCTGTACTAAATAGTCGATAAAACCTTCTTATTGAAATTTTTATAGACTATAGTCTATGGTCTATCGACCAATAAAATATGTCAAAATGGGCAGGAGAGGATTCGAACCTCTGAAGCACAGGTGCAACAGATTTACAGTCTGTCCCCTTTGGCCACTTGGGTACCTGCCCGTATTGCTAAAAATTCAGCGACGATGTACTATAGACTATTGTCTATAAAACAGATTTTATAGACCGTAGGCCATAGACTATCGACCTTTATATCTTAACTTATAAAGCCGGCGAGAGGAATCGAACCCCCGACCCATTGTTTACAAAACAATTGCTCTACCAACTGAGCTACGCCGGCACTAACTACATTTCTTAATCGCATCCGGAATCCGGTTAATAATATCGGATGCGATTAATCCCATCTGTGTTTTATCTTTTGCTGCAATATCTCCGGCTAAGCCGTGAATATATGTTGCGTATTTAGCAGCCGTAAAACTATCTAACCCTTGAGCCAGAAACGCACCAACAATCCCGCTAAGCACATCTCCGCTTCCAGCAGTTGCCATTCCTGGGTTACCGGTCCTATTTATATAACATTTTCCCCTGGCACTAGTTACAATGCTATTATGCCCTTTAAGTATAATTACACTATTATAGTATTTAGCGTACTTTTCCGCAACCAATTTCCTGTTTTTATTTACAAAACCAGAGCTTATCCCAAAGAGTCGAGAGATCTCTTTCTCATGAGGAGTCAAGATTAATTCTCCCCTATGTACTTCTAGAATCTTTAAATGTTTATTCAGAGCGTTAAGGCCGTCGGCATCAAGAACGGTAGGAAGATTTGATTCTGCTATAATTTTCCTTATTAACGCATAAGTTGATTTATGCTTTCCAAGTCCAGGGCCGATTATCAGCACATCAACATTCTCAAGAAAAATCCTGATCTTAATAAAAGCCGCTTTACTCAGAGTGCCATCTTTAGTTTCTGGAAAAGGCAAAGTCATTACTTCTTTTGCCTTATTTTTAATTACCGCAAGATTTATTCCTTTAGGTATGCCTAATGTTACTAACCCGGCACCTGCGCGTAGGGCTGCTTCTGCGCAAAGTAAGGCCGCTCCAGAAAATCTGCTTGAGCCGGCCAGAATCAATATATGCCCATAGTCGCTTTTATGAGAATCAGCTTTTCTTAGTAATAAGCGCGTTGGCAACCGCATAAGTTTTGACATGTGAAATAGAAATATACACGTTAATATCTTTATATTTTCCGTTTAAAAATTGGCAAATTGGTTTACCTTCATGATTATTGTATACTTGAATATCCTGCCAAGAAAGTTTACTGTCCCCCATTGCTTTAAAAACCGCCTCTTTGGCGGCAAATCTTCCGGCTAGATGCTGATAAAAAGAAACTCGAGTGTTAGCATTTTCTAATTCGGTTTCAGTAAAGACGCGGCTTAAAAAATCATCCCCCCATTTCTGAATTGCCTGACGAATACGGCGAACTTCGGTTATATCAACACCGGTTCCGATTATCATTATCTTAAAAGTCGGCGCATCTCTTTAACTGCTTTGGATAGGCCCGTAAAAATCGCCTTAGCTATTATGGAATAACCAATATTAAGCTCTTCTATTCCCCGGATACCGGCAATACGCCTGACATTAGCGTAATCGAGTCCATGGCCGGCATTAACAATTAAACCTTTAGATAAAGCATACTTTACGGCAACTTTCATTTGATTAAAAAATTTGTTTCTTTGTTTAATATTCTTTGCCTCTGCGTAACGGCCGGTATGCAACTCGATAATTTTGGCTCCGGCTCGATAGGCAGAGTCAATCTGATTCTTGTCTGGATCAATAAATAAACTTACCCGTATGCCGGCTTTCTTAAGTTTTTTTAAAGCAACCACTACTTTTCTAAAATTAGCGGCAACATCCAACCCGCCCTCAGTAGTCAGCTCTCTTCTTTTTTCAGGCACCAAGGTAGCCTGGAAAGGCTTTATTTTACAGGCAATTTTTAAAATTTCCGGAGCTATGGACATTTCAAGATTAAATTTAGTTTTAATTTTCTTGCCTAGATTTTTAATATCGCTATCCTGAATATGCCGACGGTCTTCCCGCAGATGTGCTACAATACTATCAGCTCCCGCTCTTTCACATAGAAGTGCCGCATGAACCGGATCGGGGACATTAACCCGCCGAGCCTGGCGTAAAGTAGCTACATGATCGATATTTACTCCTAATTTAGGCATATTTGATTTTACAGGCCTTCACCTTTCACATAAAACCAAACGATAATTGCCAGGAGTAAAGATACAAGTTTTAGCCAAGGATGAGTAGTAATAAGGCTTACTATGCGGGAAAGGGTATCTTTTTTATTCTTATTCATCATTATTTGTTTTAAGTAATTCTTTTATTTTTAGTTCCAGCTGACCGCCGCCTAAATCTCTATAAAATTTCTTGCGGTAAATTATGGATATATCAGATCTTTCTTCCGATACCACAATTAATACGGCATCGGTTTCTTCACTTAAACCTAAAGCCGCACGATGGCGCGTTCCGAAAAGTCGGCTTAAGTCCCAACTTGTAGCTAAAGGAAATATGCAACCGGCTGCGGCAATCCTTCCACGGACAATAATCAGGCCACCGTCATGAAGCGGATTATTGGGAGTAAAAATTGCCTGAATTAAATCCGCGCAAATACGCGAATCTATAGCTTCACCGTTTTTGATATATTCAGCTAAAGAATCCATTTTCTCAATAGCAATTAAGGCTCCAAGTTTATTTTGCGCAAGGTTTTCACAGGCAACAGTAATTTGCTTGACAAAAATATCCGCATCTTCCTCATTTAAATTATACCTGAAAATCTGCCGTTTCCCCAATGAAGCCAATCCCTGCCTAATCTCTGAATGAAAAATAATTAATATTGCAATAACGCTGATTCCAAAAAGTTTATTAATCAACCAGTTTAATACAAGAAAATCAAATTTCTGAAAAACTAAAAAAGCAAACAGAAGTACGATTATTCCGCGTAAAGCCTGCAATGCCTTGGTGCCTTCAAAGAAAAGCATAATATGGTAAATAAAAAACCATAGGATAACAATCTCTATAGCGGGTTTCCAGTATAGAATTAGATTATTAATCAGCATTTTCTTACAGCCTCAACCATTTTTAAAGATTGACTTACTTCTCTTACGTCATGAACGCGAACTATATTCGCGCCGTTTTGCGCAGCGATCACGCAACTTGCAAGCGTGCCGGTAAGCTTGCTTCCTAAACTATTTCCCAAAACATTACCGATAAAAGATTTGCGCGAAAGGCCTATTAGAACAGGTTTTCCTAAAACTTTAAAATCCGCCAGCCTTTTAATTATTTGAAGGTTATCAGCCGGATTCTTACCAAACCCAATACCGGGGTCTATAATAATTTTGTCGCTCTTTACCCCCAAAGAATGCGCCGAGCAAATTGCATTCTTTAAATAAACAGCAATATCCTCAATCAAAGATTGATAAGAAATTATTTTTTGCATATTAACCGGTTTGCCAAGCATATGCATGATAACTACCGCCGCTTTGTATTTAGCAACCATTTTAATCATCTGCCTGCTTCTTAATCCTGAGATATCGTTAACTATTTGGGCGCCGGAATCTAATGCAGCCTTAGCTACTTCCGGTTTTAAAGTATCGATAGAAATAGGTAAATTAATCCGCTTAGCCAATAGCTTAACCGCCGGCACAACCCGGTGTAATTCTTCTTTGATACTTATATTTTTGGCACCCGGACGGCTGGATTGCCCGCCAAGATCAATAATATCTGCTCCATCTTCTGCCATTTGCTCCGCTTTTTTAAGAGCTAAGCTAATAAAGCTATCGCTGCCCTTTCTATATAAACCATCACCGCTAAACGAATCCGGAGTCAAATTAATAATACCCATGATGTGCGTTTTTTTACTAAGATTCAAAGAGCGTTTCCTTAAATGTAAAATAAAATTATCTCCTAAATAGTTTTTAATTCCTTCTCCTAACTTTTCACTAACATTCTTAAGGCCAAACGGCTGGAATTTTAATTTATATTTAAGAGAATTAAATTGTCCAAGGGAACCGATAATAAGAATATCGGTTTTTTTGATTTTCCCTGTAAGTGCCCCCCGGGCTATTGCCGCATCCCCTCCCAGAGAAAGCATTTCTTGCTTAAGAATATTAGCGGCAATATTATTAACATTTTTTATGAAAATTAAAAAATTTAAAGCTTTGGACAGCATGATCTTGGCCCCATAAGGGTCAACACCAATATCATGCATAATTTTTTTTATTTCATTTTGATTGTTAAAGCTAAAGATCCGCATTATTTTTAGGCCAGATCGTTTTTTTCAATCCCAAGTATCTTCTTTACTTCTTCACCGCTTAAGACTTCTTTTTCTAGGAGGCTGTTTGAAAGAAGCTTGAGCTTATCCTGATTATTTTTTAACATGCCTATAGCTTTACCATAGGCATCGTCTATTATCTTTTTAACTTCTTCATCAATCAAACGCGCTGTTTGCTCGCTGTAATTTCTTTCCTCCATGATATCGCGGCCTAAAAATACTAAGCCTTCTCTTTTACCTAAAGTTAAATTTCCCAAATTCTCAGACATGCCGAATTGAGTAACCATACGCCTTGCCATTGTCGTTGCTACCTCTAAATCATTTTGTGCACCGGTAGTTACTTCATCTAGGTTTATCTCTTCCGAAGCCCTGCCTCCAAGTATCATAGTAATTTCAGCAAGCAATTCTTTTTTGGTCCAATAATGCCTGTCTTCTAACGGCGGAGTAAAAGTATAACCTCCCGCCAATCCTCTGGGAATGATAGAAACCTTTTTTAAAGGATTCACCTCAGGCAACAATAATGAAAGAAGCGCATGTCCGGATTCATGCAAAGAGGTAATTTCCTTTTCCTTACTCGACATAATATGGCTTTTTTTCTCCGGCCCCATTAGGACTCTTTCCACCGATTTATCGAAATCGATTTCTTCAACCGCCTCCTTATTATTGCGTCCGGCCATAAGCGCTGCCTCATTGCAAAGATTGGCAAGGTCAGCCCCGGAAAAACCTGGAGTTTGACTAGCCACGGATTTAAAATTAACCGAAGAAGCAACCTTGATCTTGCGGGTATGAACCTTAATTATTTCTTCGCGGCCTTTAATATCAGGAAGATTCACAATAATAGTACGGTCAAATCTCCCCGGGCGCATAAGCGCCGGATCCAAAGTATCCGGACGATTAGTCGCCGCAATAAGAATTAAACCCTGCTGGCCGTCAAATCCGTCCATCTCAACTAATAACTGATTAAGAGTTTGTTCGCGTTCGTCATTACCTCCCCCGATCCCGGAAAAACGCAAACGTCCCACAGCATCAATTTCATCAATAAAAATTATTGCTCCTTTGCCCGAGACTACTCCGGCTTTCCGGCCCTGGTCAAATAAATCTCTCACGCGGCTAGCACCCACCCCTACAAACATTTCTACAAAATTAGAGCCTGATATGCTAAAAAATGGCACATTAGCTTCCCCTGCGACTGCACGGGCAATAAGTGTTTTTCCGCATCCCGGAGGGCCGACCAAAAGAACACCCTTAGGAATCTTTCCCCCTAGTTTTTGGAATTTCTTTGGGTCTTTAAGGAATTCGATTACTTCTTTTAATTCTTCTTTTGCCTCGTCTACTCCGGCAACATCATCAAAAGTAGCTTTTTCAGTATTGCTCTGAATTTTAGATTTGACTTTTCCAAAAGTCATGATCTTACTGCCAAGTTGTTCTCCGCGAGCTGCCATCATCCACCAAAAGAAAATAAGCAACAATATCGGTCCTAAGTTAAAGAGCAATGTAATCCAAAATGTGCGCGCTGGCTTTACTTCAAAATTGTTTAAATTAGTGCGCATAAGGCTAAGTAATTCCTGGTCATTTTCTGGAATATTGACAAAAAACTTGGAATTATCTGAAAGATCACCTTGCAGGATAGTCTCGGTTTTGGTAACTTTTTTTATACTGTCGGGATTATCCTTTAGGAGCTTATAAAACTGGCTGTATGTAATCTCCTTAGGAATGCCGGTTATAGGAATATTGCCGAATGAGTTTATCAGTATAATGAATAAAAAAAAGACAAACAACCAGCCGAACGGAAAACGTTTAAATTTTTTATTTTTGTCAGATTTAGGTTTATTTTGAGAATTCATTTTATTTCTCCATTTAATGTTAATTAAGAGACTTATTATATCTTTAAAAGAGCGTAAAATCAAGCATTTTATGGATTTAGCGCTTAAAGAAACGCAGGCAATTACGGGTTTTCTGTACGGATATCCTCTTTGGTAAATCAACTATAGAGCCGATTGGCCGGTTGGTAAGTAAATCCTCTATTTCTTTAATATGGGCAAAACCTATTCTACGCGTGTCACCCTGGATATATGCTATGCTTTGCCTGAGTTTAAGGCGTAAGATTGCAGGACATAATCTCATAATTTTATTTAGATTAAGCCGTAAAATGTTTCCCTTTGCGCTACGCCTGGCAACCTGGTCTAAGTATTCGTAATCGTAGGAAACGCTTTCAGCTAAATTAGCCAATCCCTCCACAATATTTTGATTATATTCTTTTTTAAGTAAAGGAATTAGATTATGCCGGATCTTATTGCGCAGGAATAAATCTTCTAGGTTAGTTGAGTCAATACGCGGTTTAACTCCTTTCCTTCTTAAAAAATCATCAATTTGGCAACGGGGAATTTCCAAAAGAGGCCTAATAAAAATTACTCCCCGAATATTTCTTTTTGCGGATATCCCGCTTAATCCTGATAAACCGGTCCCCCGCAATAGGCGCATCAGAATAGTCTCCGCTTGGTCATCAAGGTTATGGCCCAAGGCAACCTTATCAGCTTTGATCTCTTTAGCGGTCTTAATAAAAAAATCCAGCCTTGCCTCTCTGTATATTTCTTCGAGAGAACCATTTTTTTTGATAAAATTGGCACTCAGTTTTTTTAAGCTTAACGGTATATCTAATTTTTTAGCCCACTTTTTCACAAAAGAAGCATCAGCTCCTGAATCCTGACGTAAATTATGGTCAACGTGGGCAATATGGAGAACCAAACCCATCCTGGATTTTAAACCGGCGAGCTTTAAAAGCAAGGTTAGGGAATCCGGCCCACCAGAAACCCCAAGTAGAATTTTATCCCCTTTCTGAATCAGGCCGTATTTTTTAATCGTTTCAGTGATTTTATCCATTATTGATTTATTTTACCATAATAATTATAAAATTTATAGTTTGATTTTGTGATAATCCTTGCTCGCCTTGCTTGCGAGGATTAAATTCGGCCAACAACTTATGGAGCGATAGCGACATAAGTTGTTGGCCTCATTTAAATTGACTTTTTTGGGCTTAAAGTGTAAATTATATGGAATGAGTTCAAAACGGATCATAACGCACAAGGAAAGAAAAATAGTCCTTGGGAATTTTGTTTCTCTTACCAGCCTTCAAAGCATTAACTATATCCTGCCCCTAGTTGTTCTGCCTTACCTTATTAGAGTAATCGGGATGGAAAAATTCGGGTTAATTGCTTTTGCTCAAAGCCTTGTGCAATATTTCATGATCTTGACGGACTATGGTTTTAGCCTATCGGCAACAAAAACTATTTCTCTTATAGGGGATCATAAACAGAAAACTAACGAGGTGTTCTCTTCGGTAATGACGGTAAAGCTTATATTCTCCGCGATCAGCTTTTTAATTCTCTGCGCTATATTATATCTTGTGCCAAAATTCAAAGCAGATTGGCTGGTTTATATTTTAAGTTTCGGTTCAGTAATCGGCAGCTCATTATTTCCCGTCTGGTTTTTTCAGGGCAAAGAAAAAATGAGCTATATTGCCGTGGTTAACGCAATCAGCGGTTTAATTTATGCGATTTGTATTTTTATCTTTATAAATGGCCCCAAAGACTTCCTATTGGTTCCTTTGTTAAATTCGCTCTTCTCAATAATAAGCGGAATACTTGGTCTATATATTGCCTTCAGGAGATTCCGCATTAAATTTATTTTACAGAAATACGCTTCCATAAAAAGAGAGCTCAAGACAGGTTGGGATATTTTTATTTCTATTCTATCTATTAACGCCTATACTACCACCAGGATTTTTGCCGTAGGATTACTTACCAATAATGTAATTACCGGCTATTATTCACTTGCTGAGAAAATCGCTAATTATATCCAAACATTCCCTATGGATTCCTTTACCCGTGCAGTATTCCCCAGGATTAGCAATGTTTTTGCAAAGAATAAACAGAGGGCAATAGCTATAATGTATAGGATCCAGGATAGGATTACCTTGGGTTTTATAGTCAGCCTGCCTATTGCCTACTTTATAGCCCCTTGGATTATTAAGATTGCCTGCGGAGTAGCTTATAAAGAAGTAGTGTTTACTTTGAGGCTATTGCTGGCCGCGGTGTTCTTTATCGGTGCAAATAACTTTAAGATACAGTTTCTGCTCGTTTGCGGAAAACAGGATTTATACGCAAAAATTCACGTTATCGCCGCGCTTATCGGTTTACCGCTTATATTCATATTGATCTATCAATTCTCTTACGTAGGTGCCGCGTTTGCAACAGTATTGACTGAGGCAGGAATATTTATTATTACATCGCTGGTTGTCGAAAGACTGGCCAAGAAATACTCAGGAAGATAAACCTAAATTCTTTACCGAATTTAAATAACTTTATTACCAATGCACAAAATCTCGTTTATCTTTCCGTCTTTACCCATGATAGCCTTATCTATGCACTCTCTGAAACATGACAAGTCCCTCCGCTGCTAAACAAATTTTAGAATAACTAATGATAAAGAGGCAGCCCCCCTAGAAATCCGGGTGCTACCTCTCGTGACACTGGTGACGGAGAGTGGTCCTACTCCATAGGACTGCCTCTATAGATACAGCGCCACTTACTCAGTATATTTGGTGGCGGAGAGTGGATTTTTGAGGACCCGCCGTCTGCCGAAGGCAAACATTTAGCGAAATCCCGCCCGTTCTTTAGGCGGGAAAACCACGAAGTGGAAAGTTCCACTCTTGTATAATTAAAGTGGCGGAGAGTGGATTTTTGAGGACCCACCGTCTGCCGAAGGCAGACATCTAGCGAAATCCCGCCCGTTCTTTAGGCGGGAAAACCACGAAGTGGAAAGTTCCACTCTTGTATAATTAAAGTGGCGGAGAGTGGATTTAAACCACCGACCAAGCGGGTATGAGCCGCGTGCTCTATCAGGCTGAGCTACTCCGCCAAATCAATTTTGATTTTATCGATTACTTGTACACGCGGCTTGTTTAGGTATCAAGCCGCAACATTTTTATCTTCTGCGGCGCAATACCCCTAAGCCGCAGGCATAGGGGACAGGCCCGCATGCTCCCTGACTGCCGGCAGGCAGGGAGCATGCTCAAGCTACTCCGCCAAGACTTTTATTCAATACTTATCAAGAATTTCACTTGCAGCTTAAATTTATTTTTTTCTGTAAGCTTTTAAATACGAATCGCAGTAAATATTTTTATTAAAAATAAGCTCTGCGGTAATCAATGAGTTCATTAGTTCATTATCTTTAGGATTAAGTATAGCAGAATCCAAGCCACAAGCAACAGCCATAGTTAAAAACGTGCGATTAATTAAGCTATGGGCCTGTATACCTTGAGAAATGTTACTTAAACCCAGCACAGTTTTTGGACTAGGCTCGGATAATATTTTAAACTCGTAGATAGATTTTAAAATATCGCTTATTTGCTCCTGAGCCACATTAATCGGTAAAACTATTGGGTCTAAATAAAGATCCTCAACAGGGAATCCGTTATCCTGACAATAAGCAACAATGACTGCGGCTAATTCCACGCGCTGGTCTTTATTTTGCGGGATACCCTTTTGGCTGATTGTAATCCCGATTAACTTGGATTTATACTGTTTAGCCAAAAAAACAAGAATATCCAACTTTTCCTTATCAGCTGTCGTAGAATTAATAATAGTTTTATTTCTCGATGCCTTCAAACCTTCCTCAATGACCCGTGGCTTACTAGAATCAAGACAAAGCGGCTTATCAGTAGCCTCCTGGATGGTTTCTACAAGCCACGGTAAATCAATCAGCGGATCTTTAGAATCCGGCCCGCAATTTATATCTATAGCATCAGCCCCGCAGGCAATTTGCTCCAGTGCGCACTTTTGCACTACTTTTTTATCGCGTCTAGAAATTGCTGATGCGATATTTGGATACATCCCATTAATCAGTTCACCGATAATAAACATATTTATTTCCTGTATAACGTTTCAATAAAATTATTAACTTTTTCTACTGCTTTAGGGTGGCGCATAACTAAAAGATCCGCACCTGATTGTATGAGGCTAGATGCAGTAATCGTCTCCCAAATAATCCCCTGCTTGGCGCTTGCTTTTGCTTCTTTAGTTTTCCATGACTCCTGTCCCACAAAACAGATAAACGGAGAGGCAAGAGTTTTATCGCCGCTTAAAGCAGCAAGCCTGGCTCTTTCCATAATAGAATAAGCATATTCAAGCCCATAACCTAAAGCCCCTATAGTCGGATCCATTACAATACGTTCGAACGCTAATCCCATATCAGAAATTAATATATTTAACTGTTTTGCAATATTAATATCTATAGGACTCGAAGCGATAATACTGTGGCTATCAGCTAAAGCGCTAGCTGTTAATGTTTTATAATTATCCTGTAGAGCAGAGCCGATTAGGCAGCGTTCTTTCTTAGCCGCTTCTGAAACTGCCGGCATAATTAAATTGTCCTTAGTATCGTCATCACTTCCTATGATAACTAAAGGTACGCCAACTCTACTCAATAAGGCCGAAATAAATTTAGCCGACGCGCCAGGCCCCTTATCACCAAAATCAGGGTGTGCTCCCTGCATTTTTACGCAAAGCAATTCCGCCTTAAATTCATTTACGCATTTTTCTGCCCAGGCAAAAGGGTCATTCACTGATTTTCCATAAGCAGAAACAATCTCATCCTGCCAATCGACAGGCGGGATGTCCCAGATTTCAAAGGCAATCTTAGGCTTATTAGGGATTTCTCCTTCTTTAAATAATAAGGGCAATGATTTTTGTCCACCGATATTAACTATATTGCTACGAGAACCTCCGTCCTCTTTCTTTGCCCCAATAATTACCGTTGATATTTCTCCCGGCCATTTTTCAAGCACTAATTGCGTTTCCATATAGAATCTCCCAATAAATTAAGTGCTTTTATTATCTCTGCGTCTGGTTTGAGCTCAAAAACCGATTTTCCTTCTAAGCTTAGCTTCTCAATCTCTAAATCATGCGGCAGGCTTCCTAAATAATCCAGTCCCGTTTCCTTGATCTTCTCATTTCCGACATTATTATTAAAACAATTTATTAAGAGGAAACTTTTTCTTACTTCAAATTTTAATTGTTTTACTAATTCAATGATCCTTTTCGCTGATTTTAAACCTACGACCGAAGTATCTGATACGACTATAAGTATATCGGCTAAACGTGTAGTCCTCCGAGAAAGATGCTCTAATCCCGCTTCATTATCAACTACAATATAATCATAATCTTTAATTAAGTTAACCATAACTGACCTTAATACGTTGTTTACATAGCAATAACAGCCGGGTCCCTCAGGCTTGCCCATGATCAATAAGTCAAAACCTTCTTCCTCGTGGATAGCTGTTTGCACCTGATGCTGAATAAAACGGTCTTTAGTCATTCCGGGTGGAACTTTATCAGCAATGCTATCAAGAATTTCTCCTATACTGAATTGACTTTTTATTCCTAAACTCTCTGCTAAATTACTGTTCGGGTCAGCATCTATGGCTATAACCGAGCCCAGTTTTTTTTCTTTTATACAGCGAACAATTAAGGCGGCGATTGTGGTTTTTCCGGTTCCGCCTTTTCCTGCCATTGCAATAATCTTACCCATTAAATTTCACCGTAGGAAATTTTAATAAATCTGTATGCGGAAAGAATAGTGCCTGACTATATTCTTCCATATACCCCGGATCAACTGATAATTCAAAATATGTAATTTTAGATGCGAGTTTATCCGCCATAGCCATAGCTTGGGCGGATAGAAGTATTTCCCTTGCACCTGCCAAAGAACTATTACCGATAAAAACAAATTTAGAACGCTCTAAATCTGGCAACAATCCAATCTTTATTGCCTTATCAATATCTAAATAAGTACCAAAACCACCGGCGATATAAATTTTATGTATTAGTGAAAATTCTAACCCTAAATGTTTAACTAATATTGATGCGGCAGAATATATCGCCCCCTTTGAGCGCTTAAGATTTTCAATATCTGCTTCGTTAATTACAATATCATTGTCTCCTTCAGCTTCTTCTTTAAAACAAACTACGAACTCATTGCCGAAATCTGTTTGACGTATTCGCCTATCCTGAATTTTGATTTTACCGGATTTATCAATTATTCCCGCCTCCAGCATTTCACTCAATAAATCAATATAACCTGAACCACAGATCCCGCGGGGTTTTTTATCCGCAATCGTAGAATATTTAACGCTAAAATCTGTTTTATCTATGCTTACTCTCTGAATTGCCCCGCTACTTGCGCGCATACCGCTAGTTACTCCGCTGCCTTCAAAAGCAGGACCGGCTGATGCAGCACAGGCAACCAGAAAATCTTTATTGCCTAAAACAATCTCGCCATTTGTTCCGATATCAATCAATATACTTAGCTCCTCTTTTTGATATATCAGGCTGGATAAAACCCCGGCAGTAGTATCTCCCCCTACATAACTAGAGATTCCCGGTACACAACTAAGCAACCCCCTCGAATTGATATTTATATCTGCTTCTGTGGCCCGTAAAACCGGTAAAAAATTTGCCGTTGGAACATACGGCTCTTTACGGATATGCGCCGGGTCCATATTTAACAAGAGATGAATCATCGTAGTATTACCCGAACAAACAATACAGTTAACATCGTTGAGGTCAGTACTATGCTCAAGAATCAATTCTTTAATAATCTGATTCATTGTATCCGAAACGGCATTATGCAGTTGCTTAAGGCCATCAGGTTTAGCCGCATGGACTATACGAGTAATTACGTCGCTTCCGAAAGCAGCCTGTTGATTATAAGCTGCCTTTGTCCCCAGGATTTTCTTTGAATTTAAATTTACCAGCTGGCCGGAAATTGTAGTTGTACCAATATCAAAACAGAGGCCGAAATTTTTTCCACTTGTATCGCCCGGCTCAATTAAAACAATTTCAACCGTATTATCACGTTTTCCTAATGTAACGGTAACTTTCCAATCGTAATCCCGCAAAAACTGGCCTAATTGACGGATATTAAATAGCCCTGTCTGTATCACAGTGAAATCTTCAATTTTACGAATGGCCCGGTATAGCCTCTCTAAATCACTTACGCTATCCTCAATCGTCGGCTTAGAAAGTTCCAGATATAATTTTGTGGCAAAAGGAGAATGCTTAAAAACACTATTATCAAATTTTGCTTTTGCCGGACGGACATCTTCAACTTTTGAATATAACCCGTCTAGACGCTCCTCTAATTCTTCAGGAGTGAGTTTATCGAAATTAAGCCGCGAGCTATCAGGAATCGTTATCTCTAAATCACTCTGAATGCTCGATAAACAAGCTAAATATATATTATTCGCCTTCTCAAACGGTGTAATTATGCCATTTGGCTGGCTTATCGGGCGCCCTTTATTAACTATTACCTTGCATTTTCCGCAGATTCCATCTCCTCCGCAGGTAGAATTAATATAGATTCCGGCTGAGACCGCCGCAGAAAGAATGGTTTTATCTTTCTCAACGTTGATAGTTTTATTCTCCGGTAAAAAAGTAATTTTAAATTTTTGCATAAATTTAAACCCCTCAGTATTAAACCCTAAGCTTCCTTATCCTTATCATTCAGGCGAAATGGCTTAAAGTAGTCGCAATTTATCTACGCCTTAAGGTGCACGATTTTTAAGCCACAAGGTAAAAGTTTTAATTCAGATTTTTTAAAAACGCGGGAATCCCGGCAGCTTCTTTGGGGCCTACGATGACATTAAATCCTGACTGATCCTGGAGATCCCCGCTCATCATCGCTACATAACCAGGAATAATTAAATTCTTATGCTTAAGAACATCTCTAACCCCGCTACTTTCCAGTGACTTAGTTATTGTTTCAGCGTTGAATTTTTCCGCAGCCCATGCTGTAAGCACAGACATGCCTTGAGTATCCACGCTCAAAATATACGAAGGTATTTTGCTCGCTTCTACTTCTCCTAAAACAGTATAATAACTTAAGGAAAAGTTGGTAGTAACTAAAAGCGGAGAACTGCCATCTACATTACCTATCGGATAAAGCTTGGGATCAATTTGCAGAGGTTTTTGCGGATCAGTGAAGATATTCTGCCTTAGAGTTAAAATGGAGATAGCCTCCCAAGCTTCAATGCCCTTAATTAAAACAATCCCCGCATACTTAGCAATATAAGCAGTTGCCTCCATAGCTTCTTCATAAGGGTCGCTATTATCAACGATAGCTAAAGTTGGGTATCCTAGCGCCCGGTTTGATTTCTTAAGCGCAAGCCTGCGAATTTGCGTTAAATCCCAAATTTTATCAGCAATCGGTTTTAACCCAGTATCTAAAATCAGTTTATTTACCCCTATCGCATTAAGTTCCTTAGTAAGCCTGGCCAAAGTATCAAGCTTCTGCGCAACCACCACTAGGGGTAACCCAAACTCCTTGGCAATAGCTCCAATTTGCATAAAGTTATCTTCTGTTGCACAATAAAGCAGCGGAATACGCTCTTTTGCGATTTTCGCAGCCTCCCTTAAAGCTAAAGGCTCAGAAGCTACTAAGATTATCTGCATAGCCGTATGATTTAAAATTAATTTAGTTGCTTCTAAATACCTTTTGATATCTTTATTTTGCTTTAAAGCAACTAGATTAACTTCAAGCAGTTGGCCCACGCGTTCAAACTTTAACTGGTTAATCTGATCAAGATGCGCTTTTATCTCAGTATCAGTTAAGCTATCATCAAGAATAAAACCTACACCAGTAGGGTTGCGGAATTTCTCTTCATGCCTAAACATTACTGTTTCATTGCCAATCTCAAATTTTGATTCATTTGTGCCTAAAATAATCGGCTTTATTGGAGGCAAAGCCTGCGCCTCTAGAATACTTTTAGCCTCCGGCGAAATAAAAGGGCATTTTTCAATTGCCATCGCTTTCTTAGCTAGCTGCATAGCAAAAGCAAGGCAGGTAGTAACCCCGCACTGGCGGCAATTTGTTTTTGGTAATAATTTATAAATATCCAACCCTGAAAGTGCCACAATTAACTCCTTGCCCGCAAGGGCACACCCGCCATAAGGCGGCACTGGCCCAATTCCAATCTGGGCCAGCTGCTATCAGCGCGGGGTGTTATTGATTAAACTCGCAAAGTATCCTGCCCCAAAACCATTATCGATATTTACAACACTTACTCCCGGCGAACAACCATTTAGCATAGTCAATAAAGCAGCCAACCCCGAAAAACTTGAACCGTATCCGCAGCTCGTTGGCACTGCAACAATCGGTGCCTTAACTAAACCGCTGACCAAACTGGGAAGCGCTCCCTCCATCCCTGCTACTACAATAATCACCTGAGCCTTTTTTAATTTATCTATATTGCTCATCAGGCGATGCACTCCGGCTACGCCCACATCATATAATTTTTCAACACGATTACCCATAATCTGCAACGTCAATGCCGCCTCTTCAGCTATAGGCACATCGCTTGTACCGGCGCAAATTACCAAAACCATCCCCTTGGGGATGACTTTAGGCCTAGCCAAATGATAACCGATTTTCGCCAGGGGATTATATTTTAAAACAGGAATTACTTTTTTTAGAAAAGAAAATGTACCCTTATCTAATTTGGTTAAAATGAGGTCTTCTTTTAGCTTAATGACCTTTTTAGCAATTGCCTTAAGATGCCTGAGTTCTTTTCCCGGACAATAAATTATTTCAGTAAAACCTTTTCGATTTTTTCTATCCGTGTCAAACTTGGCAAAACCCAAGTCACAGAAACCGCGTCTTTGTGGCATTGATCTATAAACCCCGGAAAAGCAGATAACCCAAAATGATTAAAAAAATTATTGCAAAAATATAAAAATCATTAAAATAAAAAAAATCATGAATCCTGTTTTTTATCCCAACCGGTCCTGCTTTAGCGGCTTTTGGATGTAAGTGGCCATGATTTTTTTTGTATTGATCAACCTGCTCTTTTTTAAATCTCAAATATACCCCACCGACCTTATAACCCGGGATGGCCCCTGTTTCTGCTAAATCTAAAACATCCTTTTCAGAAACTCCCAAAATAATAGATACATCCCTAACTGTAAGCATTTTATCTTCAATCATGAAAAACTACTCCCAAATATACCTTTATACCTAAATGATATCATTTAGGTTTCAAACAGCGATAATTATCCCGCCCGAGATTAGTAAATGCGGGATAAATTTATTTGGCGATTTTTCCTGAAGCTACCCAGGCATCTATCGCCTTACGTTCAAATTTCCATTCATTATTTTCTTTATTTGCCGGCACTTTTCCGGAATTAGCCCATTCCGTTATCGAACTTAATTCCACTTCTAAATATTTTGCCAGCTGTTCAGAGTTAAGAAAATCGTGCAACATAGTGCACTGACCCTGCAGAATCGCCCCTTCCGTAATATTAAGCCTGGCCGGATAGATATGTCCTTCTACAACAGCCTGCGGCAGAAGCGTAAGCCGCTCTTTAGCAGTAATCTTGCCCTTAATATGGCCGCCGATAATAATGTTATCCCCGACAATATCCGCATTAATTACAGCTGTTGTACCAATAGTAAGGTTTCCGCGAGTATCAAGATTGCCTTCAAATTTTCCATTAATACGCAGATTAACCGGATCCTTAAAACTTAAAGTTCCCTGCATTGCGGCATCAACATCTAGAATTTTTTCCTCTAAATTCTTTTTAAATGCCATCTTTATCCTCCTTTGTAAGAGTTCCTTCTACGTAACGTAAAAAATGCAAAACGATTAAAACTAAAACCGTAGTATAAATAGCTATTCTATTAAAACCGACACCCACTGCTAGCCCAATACCTGCAACCACCCATAAGCTGGCAGCTGTAGTTAATCCTTTTACACCGTCGGCAGAACGGATTATTGTGCCGGCACCGAGAAAACCGATACCTGTAACCACGCCGGCTGCCATACGCACCGGGTCTAATGAAACCTGCCCTTTATGTATATCAAAAACATATAAGGATGTCAACATTATAAGAGCTGAACCCAAAGCCACAAGTATATGGGTACGTAGACCGGCGTCTCTGCGATGGACTTGACGTTCAAGGCCGATCAAACCGCTTAAAACTAAAGTAAGCAGTAAACGTGTAATTATTTCTAAATCGGTAGGCATATTTTCTCCTTCTTTTAATTAGGGACAGCGACTATTTTTTAAAAGCGTGTAGCTAGTAAAAAATAGTCGCTGTCCCTAATTAATTCATATTTAAATATAAATTGCTCCTTTGGCCTTTTTTATAAAGATAACCCCCTAATGCAGCAACCATTGCCGCATTATCCATACATAAATTAATATCAGGAAAATAACAATTTACCCCTGTTTCTTTCGCCCTAGTAGAAATTTTCTGCCTTAAATATGCATTCGCGGCTACACCTCCCCCGATTAAAAGGCTTGAGGTTTTTTTATGTTTACAAGCAATTAAAGATTTTCGCATTAAAGTATTAATTACACACTCCTGGAAAGAAGCGGCTAAATCTTTTTTTAGTCCGGGGCCGCATTTCTTATCTCTCAAATAGTAGAAAACTGCTGTTTTTATGCCGCTGAAGCTAAAATCCATATCGATGTTTGTACCTGAGCAGGTAAATTTAATTTTATGCTTATTTCCGTTTTTGGCTAATTTTTCAATTAAAGGGCCTCCGGGATAACCCAGCCCCATAATCTTAGCCACTTTATCAAAGGCTTCCCCGCATGCATCATCCCGAGTCTGCCCTAATACCCGAAAATTAGTAAAATCCTTGATGTAGAAAAGGGTTGTATGCCCTCCTGAAACTACCAATGCTACGGCTGGAAATTTAATATTACTATGGCAAAGCAGATTGGCGTAAACATGGCTATAAATATGGTTAACACCGATTAAAGGTTTACCTAAACTTAATGCCAACGCCTTTGCAAATGATATCCCAACCAAAAGTGAACCCGGCAGTCCAGGCCCTGAAGTAACACTAATCAAATCAATCTGCTTAAGTTTTATTTTAGCTTTTTTTATTGCCTGGTTAAATACATCGACTATACTCTCAAGCTGGGCGCGGGAAGCAATTTCAGGTATAACCCCGCCGTGTTTACTGTGTAGTTTTAGGCTGCTGGCAATTATATTAGAAAGAATTTTTTTGCCATTCTTAACCACTGCAACAGAAGTTTCGTCGCAAGAGCTTTCAACCCCTAGAACAATCATCGCTAATCCTTTTTAATAATTCTTAATATCGCCAAAACAAAAGAAATAATTCGAAGATTTATTTTACTATCTCAGAAACAAAGACAAATTTATAACCCTGCTCCTCTAATTGCGGAAGCATTTCTTTTAATACCATTAAAGTCGTCTTGCGGTCATGCCCTATGCCGATAGCTGCCTTATTTTTTTTGCTTAAGTTTTTTAGTTTTATCAACTGCCCCTTTATATATTCAGGATCGTTTTGATTATCAAGGAACACGTCTCTTTTAGCAAACTTTAACTCCATTTTTTTTGCTATTTTTTGGCAAACTGATTTAATGCTAACATAACTGTCTAAAAAATATAACCTATGTTTTTTTACTTCATTCATAACTATAAAGGTTAATCTTTCGTTTACAGTAATGGCCGAACCCATATGATTCGACACTCCCTTTGCAAAAATTACAGAAGCCAGGTCCGTGTCAATGATATTACGTATTTGATCAGCATTCATGCCTAAAGTAATAGTATTCTTTTCTAGCCTATACTTTTCTTTAGGTTCCATCGGTAGATGTAATATGATTTCAAAACCAAGATTATTTAAGTTTTGCGCAACTAAGGCGGAATTTCTAAGATTGGGTAAAACTGCGCAGGTCAAAGGCTGCTTAATCCCCCTGATAATCGGTAAATTATCTAAGCGATATCCCCAATCATCAATTACAATGGCGATCCGGCCTTTATATATAGGTGCTCTTTTGACCTCAGCTTTCTTATGTATTGGCATTAAAATCAATGCAATAAATACAAAAAAAAGTAAAAAAATTAGAATAAAAATTAAAAATCTATTTTTCATTTTTAGCAGATTGTTTATAGAATTCAATTGCCTCTAAGGCATTTACAGCGCGCAGAACCTGCTCATCTGCTTTGTAATCGAAATCCTTCTTTCCTCCGGGTAACTTTTCGGACTGTTTAGCCTTATTGTCTTCCTCCTCACTATCCGTTTTTTCCCTTGAAACTAAAATATCAGGTATAACTCCTTTACCATGAATAATTTTACCGGAAGGGGTAAAATAATGGCTGGTAGTCAGGCGTAAGGCTGAACCATCACCTAAAGGAACAACTGTCTGTACTGAACCTTTGCCAAAAGATTTGGTTCCAATAATTATGGCGCGTTTATAATCCTGCAGGGCCCCCGCGACAATCTCGCTGCCAGAAGCAGAGCCTTCATTAATCAGTATTGCAAGAGGCAAATCAAGTATCGCATTTTTTGCGTCAGAGGAAAATTCTAAATCCTGATTCTTTTGCCTGCCCTTAGTGTAAGCGATCATCTTATTCGGAGGAAGAAACCTGCCTGTTACCTTTACCGCAACATCAAGGAGCCCTCCGGGATTATTACGCAGGTCAATTATTAAAGCCTTCATTTTCTGCTTAGAGAGAACACTTAAAGCATTATTTAATTCTTGTAATGTATTTTCACGAAATTCAATCAGTCGGATATAGCCAATTCCGTTTTCTAAAATACGCACATACTTAATGTCTTTAATTTTTATAATATCCCTTATAATCTTAAACTCTAGGAGTTTTTTCTCGTTGTCCCTTAAGACCGTAATATTTACTGCCTCTTGAGGTAAACCGCGCATTTTTTTGACAGCATCGGTTAAGGTCATATCACGAGTTAGGTCGTCGTTAATTTTTACAATATGGTCTCCTGGTTTTATGCCCACCTTCCATGCAGGCGTATCTTCTAAAGGAGTAATTACTGTTAGTAGGCCGTCTTTAATAGTAATCTCGATACCGAGCCCGCCGAATTTTCCCCGAGTTTCCACTTTTAATTCATTATAAGTATCCGGATCCATAAACTGGCTATGCGGGTCAAGTGAAGCAAGCATCCCTTTTAAGGCCCCATAGATTAAATCTTTAATTTTTGTTTCGCTAACATACTCTTTTTGAATAACTGCCAAGGTATCGCTAAACAGCTCAACTTGTTTATATAGCTGGTCATTATCTTTATTTTTATTATCGGAAAAACTTATTTTTGAGCCGAAAAATAAAATCACCAAAAACAAAATACCGATAAATATATTCTTACGCATCAGTTAGCCTCCGCTTGATTAACTCTCCAACAACTTTGGGATTAGCTTTACCGGAACTTTTTTTCATAACCTGGCCTACTAAAAACATAAGCGCATTTGTTTTCCCTGACTTAAAATCACCTACCGATTTTACATTCTCAGTAACAACTACCTCGATTATCTTTTCTAACTCCGCTGTATCCGAAACTTGCAAAAGATTGCCTTCTTTAATTAAAGTTTGAGCGGTTTTCCCAGAATCAATCATTTGGTTTAATACACCTTTAGCAGCAAGGCCAGAAATATCTCCCCTTTCTACAAAACCAATTAAACTGATTAACTCATCCTTACTAATATTCAATTCATTTAATTTAACCTTTCTTAAATTAGCTTCTGATAGCAATGGTCCGATTAACCAGTTAACCATTACTTTTTTATCCTTACCCAAGTACCCCTGAATACATCCCTCTGCAAACTGAGCATCCTCTTTTGAACTAACTAAAATTTTAGCATCATACTCTGATAATGAATAATTACTCATAAAGCGGCGCATTTTTTCCTGCGGTAACTCCGGTAACTGAGCCCTAAGTCGTTCGACCATAGGCTGATTGATATAAAAAGGAGCTAAATCAGGATCAGGAAAATATCGATAATCTTTTGCGCCTTCTTTGCTACGCATTGACACAGTTACTCCTTTTTCCGCATCCCAAAGCCGTGTTTCCTGAATCATAGGGTCATTATTTTTAAGTAGTTCAGTTTGACGCTTCACCTCAAAGGATAGGGCATCTTTTACTCCTTTAAAAGAATTCATATTTTTTAATTCCGTTTTTACTCCTAATTCTTCTGCGCCCTCCGGCCGAAGCGAAATATTAGCGTCACAACGCAATGAACCTTTTTCCATATCACAATCAGATACATCTAAATATTGGACTATGCTTTTTAAGTTAGTCAGATAATCAAAAGCCTCCAGGGGGCTATTTAAAACCGGATCACTTACAATCTCGATTAGCGGAATTCCCGTGCGGTTAAAATCTACCAAACTATGCTCAGCTTCATGAATAAGTTTCCCCGCATCCTCTTCTAAATGTATACGGGTAATGCCGATGCGTTTAGGTTTATTTTCGCTATAAATATATAAGTGGCCGTTTCGAGACAAAGGTAAATCATATTGTGAAATTTGATAATTTTTTGGTAAATCAGGATAAAAATAATTTTTTCGGTCAAATTTGGTATACTCTTGTATCTGGCAATTAAAAGCCAGAGCTACCTTAATCGCGAGATTCAATGCCTCCATATTATAAACCGGAAGGGTTCCGGGAAAACCCAGGCATACCGGGCAAACGCAAGAATTAGGGGCCTTTCCAAAATCAATAACGCACCCGCAAAATGCCTTAGTCTTAGTACTTAACTGCAGGTGAACCTCTAAGCCGATAACCGTCTGATATTTCATAGCCTTGGTTTAAGTTTATGCCATTGCGTATTTTGTTCAAACGTATGCGCAACCCTAAAAAGCATCTCCTCATTAAATGCCCCTGCTGCAATCTGTAAACCGACCGGAAGCGTATTTTTAGTAAAACCGCAGGGGATTGATATTGCGGGAATCCCGGCTAAATTTACAGAAATAGTATATATATCGGAAAGATACATTTTTAAAGGATCACTTGTCCTTTCGCCGATTTTAAAAGCCGCGGTTGGCGAAGTAGGCGCAACGATACAATCAAAATCACTAAAAACTTGCTCAAAATCCTGTTTTATAAGCGTGCGAACTTTTAGGGCACGTAAGTAATACGCATCATAATATCCGTGAGATAAGGCAAATGTCCCCAAGATAATCCTACGCTTAGCTTCATCTCCGAACCCTTCTGCACGCGTTTGTTTATACATTTGGACTAAATTATCCGACTTAGCCCTGTATCCATATTGCACCCCATCAAACCTTGCCAGATTTGAGCTGGCCTCAGCAGTTGCAATAATGTAATAAACCGGCACCGCATATTCCGTATGAGGCAAAGATACCTGGCTTACAGATGCGCCTAAAGTTTTTAGTTTATTAATTGCCTCTTCTGTAATAGACTTGACTTCCGGATCCAGGCCTTCGATAAAATATTCTTTAGGTATACCGATCTTTAAGCCCTTAATATCATTGGTGAGGCTTTTGGTGTAATCAGGCACATCCTTATTTACTGATGTCGAATCATTGGGATCGTAACCTGAGATAATCTGAGTCAAGATTGCTGCGTCTTGAACATCTTTGGTAATCGGGCCAATTTGATCAAGGCTGGAAGCAAAAGCAATTAATCCAAAACGCGAAACGCGGCCATAAGTAGGCTTCAATCCTACAACGGCACAAAAAGATGCCGGTTGGCGAATTGACCCTCCGGTATCAGATCCTAACGCCCAAATCGCTTCATCGCAAGAAACGGCAGCAGCCGAACCTCCGGAAGAGCCTCCGGGAACACATTCTAAATTCCAAGGATTATGCGTCGGCCCAAAATATGAATTTTCAGTAGAGGAACCAAAAGCAAACTCATCCATATTTGCCTTTAAAGAGAAAATTTCCGCACCGCATTTTTTTAGCTTACTAATAACTGTTGCATCATATGGCGGGCAGAAACCTTGAAGGATTTTTGAACAGCACTCAGTATTCAGCCCCTCTGTGCAGATATTATCTTTAATAGTAATGGGCAATCCATTAAGCATCCCTTGCGGGTCAGCTTTTGAATCAGATTTTTTTGCACCCCCAGACCTAACATAAGCATTAACTTTAGAATCAATATTTTGTATACGAGTATAAAGCGAATCCCGGATAGCATTAAAATTAACCAAACCCGATTTAAGCTTAGCCAATAATTCGTGGGCAGTCAGTTGGTTTAATTCCATATTATTCGATTATTTTGGGAACACTGAAGAAATTCCCTTTTTTGCTTGGGGCATTTTCCAGGGCTCTTTCCGGAGTTAATGAAGTATGAGGCTTATCTTCCCGCAGCACATTACTTATGGGTAGAATATGACTTGCAGGGGCAACATTTTCGATATTTAGATCGCTTATTTTATCAATAAAACCCAATATATCATGCAGCTGGCCTGATAATCTTTCTAACTCATTAGGCTGCAGTTCGATACGCGCTAAATGTGCAACATGTTTAATTGTTTCGTTATCTATCGACATTACTCTCTCCAATTTTTTTATATTAACATTCTTTTTTCTAAAAGTCAACACATACACAGCATCCTTCAGCACTTACCTAAGGGCCTGCCGAAACCCGCGTTAAGTCATTGTTACGGTTGACAAATTCAGTAAAATATGTACAATACTACTAATTAACTCAATACAAATGGCAATAAAAACTAAGGAAACTAAAGTAAAGTATTATCTGAATAAGCAAGGCGAATTTGTTATCCAAAATTATAACTACGCCAAGCCATTTGCTAATTTCTTCCCGGGGATTGCCGGAAAATACGGAATCCCGATGTGGGTCTTCTATGTTAACCGCGGCCAATGTATTTGTAGCTTTGGCACCAAAGATAAGGACCAGGCAATTCTAGAGTTTTTCCCTGCAAACAAATCCTGGCAGTTTGTATCAAGCCATGGGTTCCGCACATTTATTAAAATCAAATCCTCAAAAGAAACTATATATTACGAACCATTTCATAATGGCTATATGAATCTAAAATACCGAACAGTTAATTCGATGTATATAGATTCCGCGAAACTTACCATAGAAGAAAACAATTTCACCCTAGGGATTAAAACTCGCGTAGAATATTTTAATATTCCAAATGATAGCTTTGCCGGTTTAAGTAGGACAGTATCGATTGAAAACACGGGTAAGAAACACCGATCTATAGAAATTATTGACGGCCTGAGCCAAATCGTCCCTTTTGGCGTAAATAATTTTTTCTTAAAAAAACTGGGGCGCACTATCGAAGCCTGGATGAATATTGATAATCTAGATAAAGATGTTCCGTTTTACAGGCTAACAGTTGACCCGTCTGACAGGCCTGAAGTAGTACATATTGATTCCGGAAACTTCTATCTTGGTTTCCATTTCCAGGGCACTAAACCCAAAAAGATACGGCCGATTGTTGATCCGGAAACTGTCTTCGGGGCAGTAACCGATTTTTCTTATCCTCTTAAGTTTTTATCAAAACAAAAATTTTCATATCCCGCTTGGCAATTAACCAAGAGTAAGACTCCCAGCGCTTTACTTTTACTAAGCTTTGAATTAAAACCAAAAGAGCAAAAAACATTTTATACAATAATCGGACATGCCCGCGACACCGAAACACTCAATAATTCGATTAATAAAATTACAAAGTACGGCTATATAGAGTATAAACTTGCTCAAAATTCAGAACTAATTCGTAAATTAAAAGATGACATTCTGACTAAAAGCAGCTCTGAACCGTTTAACCTCTATGCGGGACAAACTTATTTAGATAACATTATGCGCGGCGGTTATCCTAAAGTTTTTAAATCGGGAGCCGTTTTTTACCTTTACGCGCGCAAACACGGTGATTTAGAAAGAGATTACAATAAATTTCAGCTGCAACCGACATATTTTTCGCAAGGTAACGGTAACTATCGCGATACAAACCAAAACCGGCGCAGTGACCTCTGGTTTAATCCTGCGATCCAGGATGAGAATATTATCTTCTTTATGAATTTAATTCAAGCGGATGGTTTTAATCCTTTAATTATAAAAGGTGAAAGTTTCCTGCTCAAGGATGATCTAGACCTATTTAAACTATCGGGGATGATGATTGAAATAAATGATATTAATAAACTTAAATCCTTCTTTGAGAAATCTTTTACACCCGGAGAGCTCATCTTTTTCATCGAAGATAACAGGATTAAACTCAAATGTTCTTATGATGATTTCCTAGAGCTACTACTCCGTTCTGCCTCAAAGATACAAGAAGCTGAGCACGGGGAAGGTTTTTGGACAGATCACTGGGCTTATAATTTGGATCTAATTGATAGTTATCTGGGGATTTATCCGGAAAAGTTTAGTGAGCTATTTTTTGGCAAAAGAGTTTTTTCTTTTTACGATAATACGGAGTTAGTTAAGCCGCGCAGCGAAAAATATATCCTTTATAACGGCGCTCCGCGTCAACTTCATTCTCTTATGTTTGATACTCCAAAGAAAGAAATGCTGCGCAAGCGCTTAAACAATCCCCACCTTTTGAGAAATCAGTTTGGCATGGGTGAGATTCATTACACTACGCTAATCGCCAAACTTTTGTGTCTGGCGGCAAATAAACTAGCCTCCCTTGATCCATTTGGGGTAGGGATCGAAATGGAGGCGAATAAACCGAACTGGTTTGATTCTCTTAACGGCTTACCTGCTCTTTTTGGATCATCTATCTGTGAAACCTTTGAATTAAAACGCCTGCTTAAAATGATAAAACAGGCTTTGGAAAAATCACCATCTGACGGAATTGAGCTTGCTGAAGAAATATCTATATTTATCGAACAACTCTCTGTTTTATTTTCGGAGTGCGAGTTGGAATATTGGGATAAGAGTAGTGCCGTAAAAGAAGATTATCGGCATAAGACTCACCTGGGTTTTTCCGGGACCCTAGCTAGCCTGCCTATTCACAGTCTTATTCCATTCCTGGATGCCGCTTTAAAAAAAGTTGATTCGGGATTAAATAAGGCCTTTAACAAATCACTGGGTGTCTACAACTCATACTTTATTAATGAAGTTACTGAATATGATTTAGTTAAGGATCATTATATACACCCTAAAAAATTTGTTCAACGCCCATTGCCCCTTTTCCTTGAAGGCCAAATGCATGCGTTAAGGCTTTGCGAAGATAAGCAGCAGTTCTTGACCCTTCATAAATCGACTAAAAAAAGCCAGCTTTTCGACAGAAACCTAAAGATGTACAAAGTAACTGCCCCTCTTGACACAATGCCGGAAGAAATCGGCCGATGCCGCATATTTACACCCGGCTGGCTTGAAAATCAATCCATCTGGTTGCACATGGAATATAAATATATCCTAGAATTACTTAAAGGAGGATTAATTGAAGAGTTTTATGCAGAATTCAAAAATGTGCTTATCCCTTTTCAGAATCCTCAAAGATACGGCCGAAGCATATTGGAAAATTCATCTTTCTTAGTTAGTAGTGCATTTGCCGATAAAAAATTACATGGTAATGGTTTCGTAGCCAGGCTCTCTGGGTCAACCGCTGAATTTCTCCAGATTTGGCTAATAATGAACGCAGGCCTACATCCATTTTCATTAGATAAAACTGGGCAGCTTAACTTAACCTTTAAACCCAATTTAGCGGGATGGTTATTCGATAGAAAGGGAAAATACTGTTTCAATTTCCTAAGCCAAATCCGGGTAACTTATCATAATCCCGAAAGAAAAAATACTTTCGGCAAAGGTTGCGCCCGGATAGAAAAAATAATTATTTTTGAAAACAACCAACCTATAGAAGTTAACTCCGCCATCCTTAGTCAACCTTATGCACAAAAAATAAGGTCACGCCAAATCAAGCAAATCGATATCTTCCTAGAATAAAAACTAGGACCGACATCTTAAAAAGCATGCGCTTTTTTTCTATTATTTATTCGAATTAGCCGATTTGCTCGCTTAATTTCGCAGAAGCTGTAAGCTGGACTCTCAAAGTATGCACAAAAGTAACAAGCAATATTTTTCCATTATGCACAATAACAATACTCCCTTTGATTTTACAAAAGAAACGCTCTCGTTTCTCTTTAGAATTTATTTCTTTTAAAACATATAGGTATGGTTTTGGCTTTTCAGAAGAAGCTGCGGGAACCTGCTTTATGATATAAGCAAAATGACGGTGCACCACGCTATGTATGCCCTCTTTATCCACCACCTCGGAACTAGCGATTATCTTACGGCCCCTATCCAATGAAGTTAAATTCTTATAGAATAAATCTCGCATGTTATCCTTTATAATTAGCCGGATTCCCGCAAGGCAACCAGGCTCCCCTTTGTGACTAGTGGGAATTTATTATCAAGCTAAGTATGCAACCAAAAAAAGGCCAAATCAATAGGATTTGGCTTAAAAAAGAAAGCGTTTGCTTTATAAATTAATTGGCTTTTTTCTTAAAATACAGGCGAGGTTCTTCACCTTTAAACATTCTGGAGAGATTAGCTTTATGACGGATAATTACAAAAACACTAAGCAATAAACTTAAAAATAAAACCGAAACTGGTAGTTTAAAGAAAAAGCAAAAAATCGGAAGAGCTACGGCCGAAGCAATCGAAGACAAAGAAACCACTCTTGAAATTATAAAAACAGTAAACCAGGTTAAAACTATCAATCCCATCACTATATTCAAACCGGATATTTTCATGGAAAGTGCCAATAATACGCCAAAAGAAGTTGCAATCCCCTTGCCTCCTTTAAATTGTAAAAATATGCTCCAGTTATGGCCGCAAATACAGCATATCCCCACGAGGATAAATAAGTTCTCTTCCTGCAATAAAACAGGTTTATTTACAAAATAATTTCCTAGAAATATCACCGCAACAAAACCTTTTAAAATATCAAAAAGTAAAACCGTAATTCCCGGCCCTTTGCCCAAAATACGCATAGCATTGGTCGCACCGACATTTCCAGAACCTACCTTACGAATATCTATACCTTTAAGGATTTTTCCGAAAAGATAAGCTGTAGGTATACTGCCTAATAAATAGCTAGCAAGTAGTGCGGCGATTGTCCAAAGCATATAGAATCTTAAATCCTCTCTTTACGTAATCTATTCCTGAAATAATTGTAAAAATTACTGCCGGCCACCAGATAAACAAAGCCTGCTTCCATTGCAGTAAAACACAAATAACTGAGAGCATTTGAAATACTGTTGTAAGTTTACCCCACTTTGTCGGATAAACATCAATAGTCTGTTTAACCATATAAATGACTACAGCCCCCATAATTATAATCAAATCCCGCGAAATTACGATAAAAACAACCCACAGCGGAAATTTTAATTCCAGCCTGCTTATCGGTGATAAAAATATAAAAGCACTCATTAATAAAAGCTTATCTCCTAATGGATCTAAAATTAATCCCGCCTTTGATTGCAATTTAGCTTTTCTAGCGATAAAACCATCTAAACCGTCAGAAATTACGCCTAAAATAAATATTACTAAAGCTAAATTTTTTAGAAACATTGTTTCCGGAGAATAATATAGCAGGCAGGCAATAAAAAAAGGAACGCTCAAAATACGAAATGTGGAAATTTTATTCGCTACATTCATACCGCAATAAATCCTTTCTTATCTTTTAGACATGCCGTAATGAGCGCCACCAAGAGTCCTAACGGGTTTCATTTAATTACCCTCATCCTTTGCAGGGGCCAATAAATAATCATTGCTTGTCCGAGGATATCTTCTTTCGGCACAAAACCCCAGTAGCGGCTATCTTTGGAAGAAACAGAATTATCTCCTAAAACAAAATAATTGTCTTTTGGCACGACTATTTTCTGATCTAATAAGCCAAAATTACCTTTGTTAAAATAATAAATCTGATTAAAAATCGTCTCAGGAGCCGGCTTATCATTAATATAGACCGAACCACCTTTAATTTCAACTGTTTCACCCGGCAACCCAACCAACCTTTTAATAAAATCTTTTTTCTTATCTTCAGGATAAATGAATACTATTACATCCCCTCTTTTTGGTTGACTTAAAGCAGGAAGACGAAAGCCGGTAAAAGGAACCTTCGCTCCATAAATAAATTTATTTACAAGTATCAGGTCTCCTTCAACTAAAGTCATGCGCATTGACCCGGAAGGGATCTTAAAAGCCTGCACTATAAATGCGCGAATAAACATAGCCATAACAAAAGCAATTATAAGTGATTCAACCCAATCACGTAATACTGATTTCTTTTTTAAACTCATATCTTTAATACCTCCAGGAATGCTTCTTGTGGTATTTCTACCTTACCAAATTGTTTTAAGCGTTTCTTTCCCTTTTTCTGAATTTCCCAAAGTTTACGCTTTCGGGTAATATCTCCTCCAGAACATTTACTGGTAGCATGTTTTCCTACTGGTCGCACCTTTTGCGAAGCTAAAATCTGATTTCCCACGGCCGCCTGAATAGCCACTTCAAACAGCTGACGGGGAATTAACTCCTTTAATTTAGAAACTAAAATATGCGCCCTTGACATAGCCTTGTCTTTAAACATCAAGGACGAAAAAGCATCGCAGATCTGACCGTTAAGCAATATATCAAGTTTTACTAATTTTGTCGGTAAATATTCTTTAACCTCATAATCCATGGAACCGTAACCCCGGGTAATTGATTTCATGCGGTCATAAAAATCAACGATTATTTCAGAAAGAGGGATCTGGAAAATTACCTTTACTCGATCTTCACCTAAGTACTCGTTTGAAACAAATATTCCTCTGCGCGATTTGGTAAAATCGCAAATCGCTTCGATAGAATCAACTGGCACAATCATAAGTAGGCTTGAATATGGTTCAAGGGCCTCTTCAATATCCTGTGTCGGGCAAAGTTTAGCGGGAGTATCAACTTCAATAAGCTCGCCGGATTTTGTTTTTAAGCGATAAACAACATTAGGTACGGTAAGAATTAAATTCAGGCCATATTCGCGTTCAAGCCGCTCCTGAACAATCTCCATATGCAGGAGACCTAAAAAACCGCAGCGAAAACCTGTCCCAAATGATTGTGAATTTTCCGGCTCAAACACAAAAGAAGCATCCGATAGTTTTAATTTATCCATGGCATCGCGTAACTCTGGGAAATCCGCAGAATTAACCGGATAAATACCACAGAAGACCAAAGGTTTTACTTTACGGTAACCCGGCAATGCTTGAACGCAGGGATTTTTAGGATCAGTAATCGTATCCCCGATTACTACTTCCCGGGGATCACGCATATTCGCAGTAAAATAACCCACTTCTCCGCAGGTCAAAATATCAACAGCACAATATTTTAAATCTTTGAACACGCCAAGCTCTTCAATTTTATAAATTTTCCCGCTATGAAACATCTTTAATTGAGTTTTAGACGTAATTTCTCCGTCTATAACTTTCACAAAAACAACTACTCCTTTAAAAGCATCAAAACGGCAGTCAAAAATTAAGGCCTTAAGCGGGCCTGCGGCTTCTCCGCCAGGTGCAGGAACGGTTTGGACTATCCTATCTAAAATTTCAACAACCCCCCTGCCTTCTTTTGCTGAAGCCAAGATAATCTCTTCATCTTTAAAACCCAAAACAGTTTCTACCTGCGATTTAACGCGGGGTACATCTGCAGAAATTAAATCGACTTTGTTAATTACCGGAATAACTTGAAGATTATTTTCTAAAGCCAGATAATAATTTCCAACAGTCTGGGCTTCAATGCCTTGGCCGGCGTCAACTATCAACACTGCCCCTTCACAAGCAGCCAGAGATTTAGATACTTCATAAGTAAAATCAACATGGCCGGGAGTATCAATAAGGTTTAAGACATACTCTTTATTAAACTTTTTGGAAAAATAATTAAGCCTTACCATTGAGGCCTTAATGGTAATACCTCTTTCTTTCTCAAGATCCATATCATCAAGCAGCTGGTCTCCTTTATGTCGCACATCAACAGCGCCGGTTATTTCTAATATCCGGTCAGCCAAAGTAGATTTACCATGATCGATATGCGCAATGATTGAAAAATTCCTAAGTAAAGTCCTATCCATTTATTTTATAAAACCTAACATTTTATCTACAACTTCTTCTATGGAAAGATCAGTCGTATCGATGTAAATCGCATCAGGCGCTTTACGTAAAGGTGAAGTCTCTCGGGTTGAATCAATTTTATCCCGATTAGATAAATCACGAGCAACATCATCTTGCGATATATTCTGTTTTAATCCTTTTAACTCCTTAAAACGCCGCCTTGTCCGCTCCTCTGCTGAAGCATCGATAAAAAATTTCTTTTCTGCGTTTGGAAAAACCACTGTACCTATGTCCCTGCCGTCTAAGACGCAATCCCCTCTTGCCCCGAGTTCCCTTTGCATTTTTACCAATACCTGGCGCACCTCTTTGATTTTAGCTATCTCTGAAACAAATTGCGTAATTCGCCCCTTACGAATATCCAAGGAAGCATCCTTACCGTCCAAAATAACGCTTAATGATCCGTCAGCATTATTAATCAAGTCTATCTTTACGTCGCGCGCAAGCTGAATAATCTTTCGTTCATCACCTATAGGCACATTATTTTCTAAGGCTTTTAATGTTAGGGCCCGATACATTGCACCTGTATCTATATAAAGAAAGCCGAGCCGTTGAGCCAGCATCTTAGCAACCGTGCTTTTTCCAGCTCCAGCCGGCCCGTCAATAGCTATAATCATCCCAATCTCTTTCTTTTTTTATTGCCTTCTTTTAGAATTTTTTTCAAAAGTGCTTTATCTTTATTTTTCATGGCGAGCTTTAGAACAGTAAATTTTTTCTGGAAGGAAGATATCGCAGACAATAAATTATTGCGGTTACTTAAAAATATCTGGGCCCAAAGGTTAGCGTCAGAACTGGAAATCCTAGTAACATCTCTTAACCCTTTTGAACTTAGACTTAAAAACTTCTCAGGTATCGAGTTTATTAAAGTAAACGCGATTGCATGCGGCAAGTGGCTAGTGCAGGCGAGAGCCTGATCATGCTTTTCTGGAGAAATAATAACTATCTCTGTGCCTAATTTTGTCCAAAAAGCCTTAATTTTATTTAATGCTTTTTTATTAGTTAGAGCTGTAGGCGTAAGGATACAAACTGAACCGTTAAAAATATCACTTTCTAAATTAGCAATTCCTCTTTTTTCCGAACCAGCCAGAGGATGGCAACCGATAAAATTAGAAATAACTGAGTTTAATTTAGACACAACTTCTTCCTTAGTGCTGCCTACATCTATAACAATGCAATCCTTTTGCAATTTATCTTTAATCCTCCAGGCAATATCAATAATTGATTCAACAGGTGTAGCAAGTATAACCAGGTCAGCATCCCGGACTACCTCCAGATCTTTAGCTATTAAGTCTATTGCACCGATTTTCTTAGCTAATCGAGCATTTTTCTGATGAAAACTAAGACCAAAAATAGTCTGGACCAATTTTTTCTTTTTTAAGGCTAATCCCAGCGATCCGCCGATTAAACCTGTGCCGATGATTACAGCTTTATTAAACATTTTCATGAGAGTTTTCTTCCTATAGAATTAGCAATGGCCTTAATTTCACTCATAAGGGTAGAGAAATTATCCGGAATGAGTGATTGCGCACCGTCAGAAACTGCTTCTTCAGGATGATTATGCACTTCAATAATCAAGCCATCAGCGCCTGCGGCAATACCCGCCCTGGCCAAAGCAGGAACTAGACCCCACTTTCCTGCAGCATGCGAAGGATCCACTATAATCGGTAAATGCGAAAGTACTTTAGCTACCGGAACCGCGCTTATATCTAAAGTATTACGCGTAGAATCCTCAAAAGTCCGAATCCCTCTTTCACAAAGAATTACCGAAAAATTACCTCCGCTCAATATATACTCAGCAGACATAAGCATATCTTTAACTGTCGAAGCCATCCCGCGCTTTAAAAGTACCGGTTTCTTAGTAGCACCTACTTCTTTTAAAAGATTAAAATTCTGCATATTACGGCATCCAATCTGCAAGATATCCACATAATTAGCAACTAAACTAACGTCTCGGCTATCCATTACTTCACTTACCGTGACCAAACCTAATTCATTTCCCACTTCCCTAAGCATCTGCAATCCCGCCTTACCCAAGCCCTGAAAACTATAAGGAGATGTTCGCGGCTTAAAAGCGCCACCACGCAACACTGTCGCACCTGCTTTTTTTGTTTCTCTAGCAATCTCAAACAAACTATCAATATTCTCAATAGTACAAGGACCTGCCATAACAACTATTTCTTTGCCTCCGATTTTAACCCCCTTACCAAGATCAATTACAGAATCTTCTTTCTTAAACTCACGAGAAACTAGTCTAAACGGAGAGAGAACAGGAATAACATTTTCTACTCCCGGGTAAACTTCTAGCGGCGTAACTCGTAAGACATCCTCCGGACCAATAACTCCGATAATCGTCCTCTCCGAACCCTTAGAAACATGCGGAGTTAAACCCAATGCCTTTACTTTATCAATAATATGATTAACTTGCGCTTCTGTTGCTTCAGGCCTTAAAACAATAATCATTTTAGTTTTTCTCCTTATCCACCTCAGACAATACCAACGCAATTCCTCTTTAGCGTTGGTGCCTTACGCTGGGCTAGGTGCTGATTAACGCTAGGTGCCTTTATCAACGGGGACATTAAAGAACTTTTCTTAAAACACGCATAGCTCTTATATTCTCATTTTGCGTGCCAATAGTTAGACGAATAAAATTATCTAATCCATACTGTTTCATATCCCGCACGATTACTCCAAATTTAAGCATCGCTTTAAAAATATCACTGCTGTCACGTCCGACATCTATCAGGACAAAATTAGCAACTGAAGGCAGGTAACCTAATCCCAACAGGGACAGTTCCTGATAAATAAAATTCTTGCCTCTTAAAACCAACTGGCGTGTCTTTTTAAGAAAAGCCTTGTCATCTAACGCAGCTAAACCCGCGACCTGAGCCATAGTGTTTACATTGAACGGCTGCCTGACTCGTTCCATGTAAGTTACCAATTCCGGTTGACCAATAGCATATCCCAAGCGCAATCCGGCTAAACCATACCCTTTAGAAAATGTCTTAAGAATGATAATATTCTTTTTTTTACGTAAATAACTTAAGGTAGCCGGATAATCATCAACATCAATGAAAGTATCATATGCCTCATCAAAAACCACCACAATCTGCGCAGGCAGGGAGTCCAGGAACTCCGTCACCTCATACTTAGAGACATAAGTACCGGTTGGATTATTAGGATTAGCAATAAATATTAACTTGGTTTTTTTATCTACCAGCTTTAAAATTGCCCCTAAATCATACTTAAAATAACGAAGTGGGGCTTTTTTAACTTTACGGTCATTAACTTGAGCGATAATCTCATATTCTAAGAAAGTAATATCTGCAGTAATAATATTTTCATCCGGTTGGACAAAAGTTCTAACCACAACATCGATAAGCTCATCAGAACCATTGCCAAGGACGAAATTTTCCGGAGATAACCCAAAATATTTAGCTAGACGCTTCTTTAAATAAAATCCCTGCTTATCCGGGTAACGATTAACTATAGATAAACATTTTTTCATTGCAGATACAGCCTTCGGTGATGGCCCCAAAGGATTCTCATTGGAAGCAAGCTTAATTACTTTCTTTAGCCCTAACTGCCTTTTAGTTTCATCAATGGGTTTACCGGAAATATAAGGCTTAATGTTTAATACACTCTTGCGTATTAATTCTTTCACTTGATTTATTCTCCAATAGGATAAGAACCTAAAATCTTTAAGTAATTACATTTAGGCTCTAATTCTTTTAGTGCTTTCTTTACTTTTTCATCATCATAATGCCCGGAAATGTCTACAAAAAAATAATATTCCCAAGCCTTCTTTTTTGAAGGACGGGATTCAATTTTAGTCAGGTTAACCCTGTATTTACGAAAAGGCATAAGCAGCTCATACAAAGCTCCCACGTGGTCTTTTATCGAAAATAACAAAGATGTCTTATCCTTCCCTGTCCTATCCACAACATTTCTACCGATTACTAAAAAACGCGTAATGTTATGTAAAGAATCCTCAATCCCGCAAGCTATAACTTTAAGGCCATAAATTTTAGAAGCCAGAAGAGAAGCAATTGCTGAGCTATATTTTTCTTTTTTTACCATTTCCGCAGCACGCGTCGTGCTAGATACGTCAACTAATTCTGCATCAGGTAAATTCTTCTGAAGCCAAATACGGCATTGGCCAAAAACCTGTGGATTAGAATAAACCCTGCGGATTTTATTCTTTTTGCAGTTAGCCAGCAAATTATGAGACACATCCAGAATTATCTGCGAACAGATCTTTAAATCTGAATCTACAAAAACATCTAAGGTGTGGCTCACCGCGCCTTCGACGGAGTTTTCTATAGGCACAACTCCATAATCAGCAGTGCCTTTTTCTACTTCAAGAAAAACTTCGGCAATGCTATTGCAGGCTACGTAATTTACTTGAGAACCAAATTTCTTTATCGCCGCCAGATTAGTGAAACTTGCCGCAGGGCCAAGATAAGCAATTTTTAAAGGTTTTTCCAAAGCAAGGCTGGCTGACATAACTTCACGATAAATCGCCTCAAGTGCACCTTTCTTTAAAGGGCCTTTATTAAGGCTTGAGATTTTACGCAAAACCTGCATCTCTCTTTCCGGGGCATAGATACTTTTGCCGGTATCCAGTTTTATTTTACCTATTTTTTTAGTTGCCTCAGCACGTAAATTTAATATGTTAATCAATTTACGGTCAAGCAGATCAATCTTATTACGCAATTTCTTTAAGCTCATTCTTTGTTTCCTCCGGGCAAGTTTGTGCAATCGGCTCGATATCATCTTTAAGCTCTTTGTCTTGGGCCATTGCAGTAAAATCCTCCATCTTCGGTAGATCTTGAAGCGATTTTAAACCAAAATGTTCTAGAAATTCCCGAGTGGTCCCAAAAACAAAAGGCCTGCCGGGGATTTTTTTTCTACCGCAGATTCGAATTAAATTTTTATCAATCAAGTTTCGCATTACTCCATCAACGTTAACGTTTCTTAAAGACTCAATTTCTGCCTTAGTTAGCGGCTGTTTGTAAGCGATAATCGCCAAACTTTCAAGTGCAGGCCTAGATAATTTATCGTTATAGCGATTCTTAAAAAGTTTTTTTAAGAAAGGCGAAAAAGTATTACAGGTAATCATTTGAAACCCACCGGCAATCTCTATAATGCGAATACCGCGATTGGCAGATTCATATTCATTTCTTAACTCATCGATATTTTTTTTGACACCTGCCGTATCAAGATTCCCTAATACCTTTTTTATTTGGTCAATTGTGATCGGTTTTTCTGAAGCAAAAATTAGCGCCTCAACAGCCGATTTTAAATTATTTTCTTCCATATTTACTTTCTTACCAATTTTTGTTTGTATACTAAATTTAATAATTCCTCTGCGGTATTAACCTGCGAATGCATTTCTAAAACCTTCTTAATCATCCCCAGAGCTTCTGGCCTTCTATACTCCAGCTGCAGTAATACATCCAAAGCTTCTTCGGTTATATCTTTAGCTACGATTTTTCCTTCTAGGTTCCGATCTTGAATTAAGCCGAATTTACCTACTTTATTCTGCAGTTTAGCTACTATCTCTTTGGCTCTTTGTTCGCCTATGCCGGGCAGTGACTTTAAAAAAGCTAAATCTCCCTCATCAATGGCTTTTGCAATTAACGAAATAGGTTTATTCAAAGCCTTAAGTGCTGCGCGCGGGCCGATACCGGAAACCGTGATAAATATTTCAAAAAAATCCTTTTCAACCTGATTTAAAAATCCAATTAATATCGGTATACTTTTTGCTTGATCGACCTGATAGTAATGATAAGTTAGGAGGGAAATTTTATCATCACAATCCACCGAATTATCTATGCCCTGCATAACGCAGGCAGGTATCAGAACCTCGTAACTCAAAGCCCCTAAATCTAAAATAAGATAATTTAACCCTTTTTCTATAACTTTTCCGGTAATCCGAGAAATCATATTTTTGACTTCCTGATATAGCTGTGCGCAATCGCTAACGCCAAAGCATCAGTAACATCCATATAGGCCGGCATAGCCACTAATCCCAATACATGGCTAACCATTCTCTGTACCTGAGCTTTAGAAGCTAGGCCTTTTCCTACTATTGCTTTTTTTATACGCGTAGCCGCATACTCAACCAAAGGTATTCCTTCGGTTGAAGCCGCTAAACATATAACTCCTCTGGCTTGGCCTAGAATACAAGCGGTAACCGGATGTTTATAATGTGAATATATTTTCTCAAGCACTAAACAATCCGCATGCGTATCACTGATTAGTTTAATTACACCGCGATATATTTTATCTAGCCTTTTGGCAGTAGTATCCTTGGCTGAAGTTTGGATTATCCCTGCCTCGACTAAAGCTAACATTGGCCCCTTAACCTGAATTACACCGTAACCGGTAGTAGCTAAAGCAGGATCAATACCCAGGATAATCATTCGCCAGAAGCAACCTCATTTAAAATCTCATCCGGAATATCAAAGTTCGCATAAACCTGCTGCACATCATCATGATCTTCCAATGATTCAACTAAAGCTAAAACCTGTTTTGCTTCATTGCCCGTAACTTTAATAGTAGAAGAGGGAATCATGGTCAACTCAGCATCATCCCACTTGATTCCTTTTTCAACGAGTGCCGCCTTAACTTTTTCTAAATCTTGGACGGAAGTATAAATTTCATAACTATTACCTTCGTGTTTCATATCTTCAGCCCCGGCGTCTAAAACAATATTCATAAGCTCATCTTCTTTTACATTATCTTTAGATACCGAGATGTAGCCTTTCTGCGTAAACATCCAGCTGACTGCGCCTGCACCTGCCATATTACCGCCCCTTTTTGACATAAGGTTGCGTAACTCTGCGGTAGTACGATTTTTATTATCCGTGAGCGAATCAACTAAAATAGCAACACCACCCTGGCCATAGGCTTCATACATTACCGCTTCATAAACTACCCCAGGAAGTTCACCGGTTCCACGCTTAATTGCCATCTTTACATTATCTGAAGGCATATTCGCTTCTTTAGCCTTCTGCATTATAGCACGCAGGCGGGGATTGGAATCAGGATTACCTCCCCCGTCCCTAGCAACTACAACAAGTTCCTTAATAATTTTAGTAAAGGCTGCCCCTCTTTTAGCGTCGGCTATGCCCTTTTTACCTTTATTCGTTTTCCATTTTGAATGACCTGACATTTGATTACCCCTCCTTAATTAAACATTAATTCTAAATTTAAAAAACTAAATTTTAAATAAAATCAAAAAACAGGCAGAATAAGCCGGGTTCTGTTTTGATACCTGCCTGCCGGCAGGCAGGCGAATACCATATCTCAGTGGCCATTCCTCTCAATTCTCGCGTTACCGCGAAAACTTTAGCAGTTTACCCGGGATTCATCCCGAAAAAACGGGATCCCGCCAGAATACCTAATAACTGGCAAGAATCGTGCCGGATCAGCACTCATCCCTTATTCTACCTTGCTCCACGCAGAGATTGCCTCGTTTCATCTCACAGCCAAAGGCTGCGAGATGACCCCAAAACCCACGGTAGTGGGACTTGAGCTCTTACTCATCACAACCTAAGACTGTTACTCGTCTCTGTGGCTCTAATCCGTTTCGGCTTACGCCGAAAGACGGGAGTTACCCGTTACGTTATCCTCTGGAGCCCGGACTTTCCTCCCGCCACTAATCGTGGCGGGCAGCCACATTCTGCCTGCTTTTTAATTGCCTCTGTTGCTAATTTATCCGCTAAGGCATTTTTCTCCCGCGGAATATGATTGACCAATACTTTCTCGAAACCCGATAAAAGATGTACTGCCCTATTATATAAATTTATTATACCTTCATTCTTGACTTTATAGATTTTATTAAGTTGCCTAGCTAAAAGCTGACTGTCTGTGTTAATCTTTAAACTATTAGCTTTTAATAGTAGTGCTTCTTCAAGAGCATATATAAGAGCTGTATATTCAGCTACGTTATTCGTAGTAAAGCCTATATAACTTGAAATATTTTTAATCAGCTGATTATCGCAATAAATTACAACACCAACTCCGCTTTTACCTGGATTACCTTTTGAGGCGCCATCGATATAAATTTCTAAATGATTCATTCTTTGAGGAAAAGAATACGGTTACATACTTCACAGGTAATAATATTTTCATACATCTTAATCAAATTTATTACCTGAGGCGGCAATAACATATGGCAACCTCCGCAAGAGTTGTCCTTAATAGTAACAATTGCTAATCCTTCTCGGCTATGCAGGATTCTCTCATACTCAAGCAACATCTTTTGATCAATACATGGGATTATTTGCTTTCTCTGAGCCTCTAATTCCACTAACCGGCTATCGATTTCTTTTATACGTTCATGGATCTTATTTTTTTTATCAAGAAAAATCTTTTCTTCTTCCTTTAACTTTAAATTCTCCTGATCAATCTGCGCTTTAATTTTATCTGATTCTTCATAAGAAATCAGGATGTTCTCCTCTATAACCGATCCATCTGCTTTAGTATCTGCGATCTGCTGCTGCATAGTTTGAAATTCTTTATTGGTCTTTAAAGAATAGAGCTGGCCTTGCAGCTTCTTTACAGCTTCGGTGTTACTTGCAAGCTCAAGCTCCTTCTCTTTACGCTTTTTTTTCAATTCCAATGACTGGTTCTCAAGGTTAACTAAATCTTGTTTTTTAGTTTCAAAAAAAGATTCAATTGTCTTAATCTCAAAAGGTTTAGCTGTCTTTTCGTTTCCCAGGGCGTAAATCTCGCTATCCACTTCCTGCAGCTTTATTAAACTATCTAATTGCGCTTTTAAATTATTTATTGCCAATCTATCTCCTTAAAGAAATTGGTGGGCGCAATAGGACTCGGACCTATGACCTCTACAATGTGAATGTAGCGCTCTAACCAACTGAGCTATGCGCCCAAAAGCCTGATTAATACTGGGCCCCACAGGAACTCCAACCCCGGACCTGTCGCTCCTCGCCAGCTCGTCGCTCCCCAACGCTTCGCTGTTACCCCAAATACGTGGGGAATACTTCCCCACACCCCTTTTGGTCCGGGCGTAAAACTATGAGCCTTTAATTTATCAACTGGGCCCACAGGGACTCGAACCCCGGACCAATTGATTATGAGTCAACTGCTCTAACCGACTGAGCTATGGGCCCTAAAAACAATACAATATAATACTATTTTTAGTGATTTTTGGCAAGTAAATTTAATGAGGCCACAGCTTATGGAGCGCAAGCGACATAAGTTGTTGGCCGAATTAATCCTGTCGAGTACATTAAAATCTTCTTTGAAGATTTTAAAACTTGTTAGAAGACAGGATCCAGCAAACACCACAGCTGCAGAAATCTTTTCTGTTGCCGTAGGTAACGAGGCAAAATCTTAACGTACCTATTATTTTCCAAAATGGTTAACCACAGGGATTAATCTCTTTTATCGATAATCTTTAGGAAGATACTTGCAATGCGAGGATCAAATTGAGTTCCAGAAGCCTTTTTAATTATATCCGCTGCCTCTTCTTTAGTAAACGCCTTATGATATGGCCGGTCACTAATCAGGGCTTGATATACGTCAGCAATAGCAATCACTCTAGCGCCAAGAGGTATATCCTCTCCTTTTATTCCGCTAGGATATCCTTTACCGTCCCAGCGTTCGTGGTGGTAAAAGATAAACGGGATTAAACCATGCAAAAACTGAATAGGCCTAATAATATCCGCACCAATCTGAGGATGCTTTTTAATTTCCTCAAACTCCCTTTTGCTAAGTTTACCTTTTTTTAGTAAAATACTTTCACTTACGCCTATTTTACCTAAATCATGCAGCATTGCCGCTTGTTTAATTAATTCAATATCTTCTTTGGGCAGATTTAATCCCTTAGCAATTTCTGTCGCAAAATGTACTGTGTTTTCAACATGCTCACCGGTATAGTGATCTTTCAATTCCAAAGTTTTAGCAAACGCAAAAATTGATTCAGTTAAACCCTGCTTTGACTGCCTGTGCAGTTTATCTATCGTTTTCTTTAACGATTTGACTCCTACAGCCTTAGAAAACTTTTCCATACCTTTGTTTAAAAAACTCTTGGTATCTAACACAGAGTAGACTCGATTACCTCCGCTCTCCTTAACCTTGTTAAGTACTTTGTTAGCCAGATTCACTAGATCTATTCCGTTTTTTGCCCTATCCCCGGGAAAAGAAACTACAGATAAGCTTATTTTCAATTTAACAGTATGGTTTTTATTTCCAAAATTAATAAAATTTAAAGATTCCAGTAGCCTTTGTGCCATATTAAAAGCTGCATTACGGTCTAATCTTGGAGATATAATTATAAATTCCTCTCCGCTATAACGAATAAGGATATCATAACGCCTCACCACGCGCTTAAGTTGTTTTGAAAACTGCTTTAAAACCAAATCACCAAAAGCAATTCCATAAACATCATTTATGGACTTAAAATAATCAATATCAAGCATAATTATTGCCAAATTCTGGGCATATCTTCGTGCCTGATGGAATTCAGCTTCAATGACCTCCTGCAAATAACGGTAATTATATAAACCTGTATGTGAATCAATCAGCGAAACACTCTTTAATTTTTCATTAATTTTAATCAGTTCACTATTTAACCTACTTTTTTCTAATTCTGAATTTTTATAGCGCACTGTTTCCTGCAAGAGCTCTTGCGTACGCTCCGCCACAAGCTGCTCCAGATGATCCCGATAACGCTGCAATTCTTCATCAATTTTTTTCTTCTGGCTTATATCAACGTTTATTTCAGCAACTAACCACTCACCTTTCTCATCCTGAAAAGGTATTGTAGTCACCTGGACCGGACGATTACCCTCTTTAAGTAAGACTTCTTGGCTAATTACGACCTTTCTTGTCTTGAGCGCCTCCTCAATAGCGCATCCGGGGCAACAGCTCTTACGATCCATAAAATACTCAAAACATTTCTTTCCCTTCCACTCTCCATACTGACGCGCCCATTCGGAATCAATGTAGCGGATATTATAATCTTTATCTATAATATCCAAACCGGTTTTAGTTGTACCTAAAATAAACTCAATCTGTTTATTTAAATTATTTACCCTTAATTCAGCAGCTCTCCTAATTTCAATTTCTGATTCCAATAATTTTGTACGTTGTTCAACTAAGGATTCCAGTTTATCTCGATAACCTTGTAACTCAAATTCATATCCCCTTTTTTCGGTAATATCACGGTTACTTGCCCTGCGGCCGGTAAGCTTACCTTCAGCATTATGAACAGGAATAGATATATGGCTAATCCAATGCAACTTGCCAGCTTTATCAATGATTCGAAAATCTAACTCCAATTTAGCGCAATCATGAATTGCCTTCTTAATTTCTTTACGAAGCAAACTGATATCGTCAGAATGCACTATTTTCTCTATTAAAGAGGGATCGTTTATAAAATCGCTTCGACTATACCCTGTGATCCTTTCACATGAGGGGGATACATATATCATTCGATTATCCGTGTCTTGCCAGTATTCCCAATCATAGGTAAATTCAGCTACTGTACGGAATTTTTCTTCACTAAAACGTAAAGCCTCTTCAATCTTTGAGCGTTCTTTTATCTCTCTGCACAGCTCTTCATTAAGGCTTGTCAATTCCGCTGTCCTAACCTTAACACGCAGCTCAAGCTCCGCACGAATATCTTTTACCCTGTCTTCTTCCTTCCTTCTCAGCGTAATATCTCTGGCTATACCGGTAGTACCAATTACTTTACCTTGATCATCAAAAACCGGTGTTTTAATAGTTTCAAGCCATTGAATCTTGCCTTCGCTATCAGCCAATCTTTCTTCCACGCATTTACGCTTCTTACTCTTCATTACCTCTTGGTCATCAGCGCGGTAACTTTCTGCTAAATCTTTTGGCCAAATATCTAAATCGGTCTTACCAATAATCTCCTCAGGCTTGAAACCGCAACTGCAGCCAAAACGCTCATTAACCATAATAAACCGGCTTTGGCTATCTTTAAGCCAGGCCATATCTGGGATATTATCTAATATAGCTTTTTGTTGAAACTCTATATTGCGCAGTTCCTCAACCGTAAGTATTTTTTTCTTTTGTTTTTCGTTTTGCATTTTAAAAATAAAAAAGGCAGCTTCTCTTTTCTAAAAAGAGGCTGCCTTTTTGTGGTTTACCTGCTAAACAAATCATTATAAACGCCTTTGGCTGTGTAAAATTTAATATTCTCTTTGGTGCGCCAGTGTCATGTCCATAAAGGTGCGTAATCTACGCGAACGTGACGGATGCCTAAGCTTTTTTAAGGCTTTAGCTTCAATCTGCCTGACTCTCTCACGGGTAACCTTAAAAACATTGCCTACCTCTTCTAAGGTGCGTGCGGAACCGTCAAGGATGCCAAAACGCAAAACCAAGATCTTTTTCTCCCTTTCTGTTAATGTACTTAAAGCAGAATTCATTTCTTCTTTTAACATTAAACGTACGGTTTCATTTGCCGGAGAAACCGCTTTTTTATCCTGGATAAAATCCCCAAAATGCGTATCCCCCTCATCACCTATGGGCATCTGTAAAGAAATGGGTTCCTGGGCAATCTTTAGTATAGATTTTATTTTACCCTGCGGAAAACGCATCTTGTACGCAATCTCCTCAGGAGTAGGCTCCCGGCCGTTTTTCTGGACAAACACCCTTGAAAAACGGATTATTTTATTAATAGTTTCGGTCATATGCACGGGTATCCTTATGGTGCGCGCCTGATCAGCAATAGAGCGGGTTATTGCCTGACGAATCCACCAGGTAGCATAAGTAGAAAATTTATAACCCCTTTTATATTCAAATTTCTCAACAGCGCGCATTAAACCGATGTTGCCCTCTTGAATTAAATCGAGAAAAGATAACCCGCGATTAGTGTATTTTTTAGCAATACTGACTACAAGGCGCAAATTTGCTTCAACTAACTTTTTCTTTGTGCGGTTAAACTTAAGATGTGCAGATTTAATTAATTTCATCTGCTCCTTAATTTTAATATAGGGTTCAGCGATTTCCTTTAGTATCTGACGTCGGCGTGCGTAATTACTCTTCCCGGAGCGTTTCATATAATCAAGTTCACGAAGTAAAAGGCTCAATCTACGTACCGCTGCTTCAATTACGGAAGTAGTAAAATTAAGTTGTAATATTAAATTAATAGCTTTGTTATCGCTGCGCGTTTGCTTAATCTTTATCAAGAGGCGCTTAAACCTGCCGAGGGCGCTACTTTTCTTTATCCTAATATCCTCCTTAACTACCTCCTCCATGTTAATTTTATCTTCCAGAATATTATTGGCAACAATTAAAACTTCATTTCTGGAAAATTTAGTTACCAGTACTGAACGCTTAAATTTATCTTCTGCATCCTCGATTTTTTTAGCTAGCTCAATCTCGTTTTCACGGCTCAAGAGAGAAATTGAACCCATCTGCTTAAGATACATCTTTACCGGATCATCCAATGGCATAAAACGCTCTTCACTTTTTAACTGCTCAACAAGTAATTCTTCACGCTGCGTAACTAAATTTTGTTTATCCGTTTGAACTCTATTTGCAGATAATCCAGCGTTTTCCTCGCCTTCAACTACCTGTATATCTTCATTGCCTAATAATTCAAAAAGGTGGTCGATTGCCACCGTGCTTGAAAGGTCTTCAGGCAAAAGATCATTTACTTCATCATAAGTTAAAAACCCTTTTTGTTTTCCAAGGGCAATTAACTTCTCCATGTCTTTAGTTGGCTGCTGCTCTTTCCTCTTCATGCTAATCGCCTTTCTTTATAAGATTATGAAATTCTTGAATAAGACTACTCAATTTTTGCTCATCGCCAAGACATTGAGCGTTTTTTATCTGCACATGTAAATATTCCCGCTTTGATTTTAATCTATTTACCTTAATACGCGTAATACAATCGCTAAGGGCTTTTTCCCTTTCCTGATTGTCTAACTCCGGCATGAACATAGTTTCACTGACTAGTTGGCTTGCATCATCTTCGTTAAAATAATTCATCAGCAAGCTGGGCTGGATATTTTTACCCCGTAAAACAAGATCCTGCATTACTGAAACAATTTTTGCGGTACGGTTATCCTGAAAATCTGAAGGCGTAAGCTCCTGCATGATTTTCTCAATAAGACCTTTTTCCTCAAGCATAAATTTAATTAAAAGCTTTTCAGCCGGATTAATTTCGGGTTGCCTTTTCTGTAAAACCGTATGATTGACTTCATGCTTACTCAAAGTAGGCTTTAATTTATTTAACTCCTCTAAAATATGATTTTGGGGTACTTTAATCTCTTCAGACAGCCTCTTGGTATATTCGCTTCTAAGAATAGCGTTGTCAAATTTATTAATAGTAATAAGCATTTCAGAAGCAATCTTGCTTTTCCCGTGAATATCGTTTATGTCATAACGGCTCTTTAAAAGGTCAAGCTTATAATCAAAAAAACTGATGGCCTGTTCAATCTTAGCCTTAAGGCTTAAGACCCCTTGCTGCCTAACTAAAACATCGGGATCCATACCTTTTGGAAGCGGGACAATCTTTACGTTTATACCTTCATCAATAAGAATATCTAGGCTTCTTAAGGTAGCTATCTCTCCTGCCGTATCCCCGTCAAAGATCATTACTACATTATGAGTATAGCGTTTAAATAATTTAATTTGTTCTATAGTAAGCGCGGTGCCCTGGGAAGCAACAATATTTTTTATACCTTCCTGATAAGGAATCATAAAATCAAGATAACCTTCAACAATTACCGCACAGTCAGAATCCTGTATAGAATCTTTGGATAAATTAAGGCCGAAAAGATTTTTTCCTTTTGTGTAAACTGGAGTCTCAGGTGAATTAATATATTTAGGTAAAGCATTATCCAATACCCGGGCGCCAAATCCAATTATGCGGCCGCGAATATCAAAAATCGGAAAAATGATACGATTGCGGAAGCGGTCATAATAGCCGCCTGCGTCTTTAGTCAGAACTAAGCCTGCAATCTCCATAAGCGAAAGAGGGATATTCTTGCTCCTTAAGAAATTAATCAGGCTATCCCAACCAGAAGTTGCCAGGCCTAAATGAAATTCTTTTATCGTCTGGAGCTTAATCCCTCTTTTTAGCAGATACTCCCGGCTGGATTGTGCGCTGGCAGCCAGTAAGTTATTCTCATAGAAACTTACTGCCAATTCATTAATTTTATATATTTGGCTGCTAACACTAGCAGCTTTTGCTGCCTCGGGTTTATCCTGCTGCGGTAAAATAACTCCGGTTTTTTTAGCCAATGTCTCTACTGCCTCAGGAAATTCCATTCTCTCTTGGCGCATGAGGAATTTAAAGGCATTGCCTGATTCACCGCAGCCAAAACAATGGTAAATCTGGCGCTCAGGAGAAACCATGAAGGATGCGGTCTTCTCATGGTGGAATGGGCAATTAGCCTTAAAGTTTCGGCCGGCTTTCTTAAGCGGTATATAGCTGGAAATAACCTCGACTATATCCAAGCGGCTCAAAATATCTTCCAATAAATTTTCAGGTATCCTTCCAGCCATTTTTATTTTCTTTTAATTCTAGTAAACCCAGAACAGGCAACCACATCAAAGTTCTCTTTTGAAAATTTTTCTATATTATCCAAAAGCAGGTTTAAACCTAAAGTATCTGATGAGACATGGCCTGCGATAACGACATTAAGATTAGCATCTTTTACTTTCTTAAGATGTTCTTCGCTTAAATGCATGGAAACCAGGGTCCTTACTCCTGCATTGTATAATTTATTAAAAACATCTTTTGAGCCTTCTGTGCCGCCAGTCATTTCCAGCAAAATCTTTCCTACTCCCCTTCTAGGCGACCCTAAAATTATACGCGGTCCTGCATTAAATTTAGTGGCAATTTGATACTCAGGTATAGTATTTAATATTTTAAGGATATCTTCAAGCAAACTGGGTTTTTCTTGTTTAAAAATAGCGTTTAAATAACTATAAACATGATTATCCGCCGGCGTATGCATATTCATAAAAGGAATGTTCAATAAGCGTGCTGCGTCAACCGGCCGGGTATGGTTTTGCGGTAACACCCTGCGTTCTACCTCTTGCATCCTTTCTTCAATAAGCCTAGTAGCCGTTTTTTGGGCAACCCCCATATTAGTTAACAAATTAATCTGCAACCGCATTACTTCTGCTAAGCCTACATAAGCCTTTCCTTCAGGATGATGTGCAATTACTAAATCGAGGCCTTCTTGCTGGCGGATTCGGTCAGCGAGAAGAAGCTCAGCAACTTCAATATCAATTCCCACCATTATTTTCTTCACTTCTGTATTCGGACTACCAAAAAGAATCGCCGAATCAGTAAAATTTTTTATTTTCGATTTATTTTTCCGAGGATCAGCCCTGCGGCCAAAATAAAGTACCTGATTATAGAAATTAATTAATTTCATTTGGAATTAAACCTATCTATTACTTCGGTTACAGTAGAATTTAACTTTTCTGTAGCAGAGAATTTAGAAAAAATATTATTCCACAACCAACTGTAAGTATTCGGTGAGATTAAAAACGCCCTGCTCCCTAGATACGAATTTTTTACGGAATTAGTTAGATAATTTATACTCGAAATACTTAACGTATAAACCAATAGCCCTACAACAAGAAAACCTCTTATTAGCCCCAAAAGAAGTCCCCCGAATTTACTAATTTCAGGAACAGCTTCTAATTTTATAAAATGACAAAAAATGTTGCGTATAACAACAAACCCCAGATAAATGACTTGGGCTAAAACAAGGAAAATTACAAAATCAGCAAACTCCAACGGCATTCCTTTTGGGAGTAAACTCCGCTGAATAATATCCGATACCTTAGTATAATAATGCAAAGAAACATACGTTGCAAATATTACTCCTAAAAATTTAAAAAATTCAATGGCTAAACCCATTTTAGCAGCAATGTAACATATTCTGAATAAAATAATTACAATAATAATATCGATAAAATTAGTTTGATTAAAAATATCAAGAATCATTTTTACCCTCCCAAATGTCTTTTGGCAGTAGAATTACCTTAATTAAGTTATTTTGGTTTATCAAAAAGTATAACATATAGGCGAAGATTGTCAACCCTACCCTCAATCTTAAAAATGGGGTAATTTAGCCCTTAAACCAAGAAATGGTCCGCCTGAGGCCTTCGTTTAATGGTACTTTTGGCTTCCAATCAAGAATTTTCCTAGCTTTTGTAATATCAGGTCGACGTTTCTGCGGATCGTCTTGGGGTAATTTCTTAAATAGTATCTTGCTTTTAGAACCAGTTAATTTTAAAATTAATCCTACTAACTGCATAATAGTAGACTCATCAGGATTACCTAAATTCACCGGTTCATTTTCCCGGATCAGCATCAACCGCAATAACCCATCGATTAGATCATCTATATAGCAAAAACTCCTGGTCTGCAGGCCTTTCCCATAGACCATTAATGGTTTATTTTTTAAAGCATTATCAATGAAATTAGGAACCACCCTACCATCATTATGGCGCATCTTAGGACCATATGTATTAAAAATACGTACGATTTTTGTGTCTAATTTATGCACACGATGATATGCCATAGTGATAGCTTCGGCAAAGCGCTTGGATTCATCGTAACAGCCTCGCACGCCGACAGGATTAACATGCCCCCAGTAAGTTTCTTTTTGCGGGTGGTCCAAAGGATCCCCATAAACTTCAGAAGTTGAAAAAAGAATAAAAACAGCCTTCTTCTGTTTAGCTAATCCTAAGGCATTATGCGTACCCAAAGAACCAACCTTTAATGTTTGTATCGGAAAATCTAAATAATCATTCGGGGAAGCCAGTGAAGCACAATGCAAGACATAATCTATTTTACCCGGGATATCAATATAATTTGAAACATTACAAACTTCTAAACGAAAATTCTTATTATTCAAGAATGATTTAATATTTCCTAAGCAACCAGTGATAAAATTATCAAGGCATATTACCGAATAATTTTCGCAAAGCAGCTTCTCGCATAAATGCGAACCAATAAAACCTGCTCCACCGGTAATTAGGACTCTTCCCTTATTCCGTATCATAATCTTTCTACTTTTTCTTTATGTTTTCCCTTATAAACATTCCTTGTATCAAAAATTAATTTAGCGTTTTCTAATAATCTGGTATAGTTTACCCTGGAGTGGTCTGTCGCAATTACCACGCAGTCAAATTTTTTAATATTCTTATCAGTCAACCGGACTGATTCCAAATCTAATCCTCTTATCCTTAAAAATGGAATGATCGAATCTGAATATGCAACTCTTGCCCCTTGCTTCTTTAAACTGTTAATTACATCAATGCTTGGAGATTTACGCAAATCCTTAATGTCTTTTTTATAAGTTGCCCCAATAACTAATATTCTTGCTCCTTTAAGCTTACAATTACGCGCGAGTAAAGCATGATTAACCCTTGTTACAACGTATTCTGGCATATAATTTATAAGATCTGAAGCTAATTTAATAAACCGCGAATGAAAACCAAAGCTTTTTGCCTTCCAATGCAAATATAAAGGATCCTTAGGGATACAATGCCCTCCAACTCCGGGGCCGGGATAAAAAGGCATAAATCCAAATGGTTTGGTCGAGGCAGCCTGAATTACCTCCCAGATATCAATGTTCATCTCATGGGCCATCATAGACAACTCATCGATTAATCCGATGTTAATCAGACGAAAAGTATTTTCTAGAAGTTTTACTGTTTCAGCAGCACGGGCGCTCGATACCGGAATAACCTGTTTAATAATAATATGATAGACCTCCATAGCCAATTTAGTGGCTAACGGGCTAAAGCCACCTACAACCTTGGGGATCTTTTGAACAGGAAATTTCTTATTACCCGGATCAATCCTTTCAGGTGAAAAACAAAGAAAGAAATCTTTTCCGTGTTTAAAACCGCGCTTTTCAAAGATCGGCAGAATCTCTTCTTCTGTAGTACCCGGATAAGTAGTGCTTTCTAAAACTACTAACGCCATGTTTTTTGTATGAATAGCCACCTCTTCTACGGCATTCTTTATAAAAGAGATGTCTGGGAGATATTTACCTTTGAGCGGCGTAGGAACACAAATTAAAACAGCATCGGCATCTTTAATATCTGTAAAATTTCCGCTAGCCTTAAAATTTCCGCAAGTTAATGCCTTTTTTAACTCGTCATTAGTAATATCGCTAATATAGGATATCCTGCTCGCAATAGATTTAAGGCGGCCTTGGTCTATCTCAATACCAATCACTTTAATGCCTTTTTTAACAAATTCTAATGCTAACGGAAAACCCACATACCCTAAACCTATAACGGCAATTTTTACTTTTTTATTTTTTATTTTCCCGCGTATATCCGCTAATATTTTATTCTTTGCCATACCCTACCCCTATATAAGTAAAACCTATTTTTTTAAGATATTTAGGTTCGTAAATATTCCTTCCGTCAACTATAAGGGCACGCCGCAGTATATTTTTTAATTTTAAAAAATCAAGCTCCTTAAATTCATTCCATTCGGTGGCAACAATAAGGCAATCAGCCCCTTTAGCTGCCTGATATGAATCCTTGCAAAAAGTTGCATTTTTTAAGATATCTTTAGCCTTATCCATTGCTTTAGGGTCATATACTCTAATTTTAGCGCCTTCACCTATTAAATCATCAATTAAATCAATGCTAGGTGAATTTCTTAAATCATCAGTATTGGGTTTAAAAGCAAGCCCTAAAACAGCAATGGTTTTATCTTTTATAATCCAAAGTGCCTCTTTAATTTTTTGTAAAACAAATTCCTTCTGCTCTTCGTTTGTATCCCTGACCGCTTTGAGCATTTTAAAATCATATCCCAACTTCTGAGCAATAGTTATAAAAGCATTTAAGTCTTTAGGAAAGCAGGAACCGCCATAGCCAATGCCTGCATGCAGAAAATAACGGCCAATACGATTGTCTAAGCCCATTCCCTGAGCCACTTCTTTTACATCCGCGCCAGCCTTATCGCAAATGCGCGATAAGGCATTAATAAACGAAATTTTAGTGGCTAAGAAGGCATTGGAAGCATGCTTGATTAATTCTGCTGATTTTATATTAGTAACCAGAATTGGCCGGTTTAGAGGCTGATATAATTGCACCATTATCTGCCTTGCCTTTTGGCTTTCAACTCCTATTACAATCCGGTCAGGATGGGTAAAATCATTTATTGCCGAACCTTCCCGCAAAAACTCCGGATTAGAAACCACATCAAATTTATGCTTATTTTTATTATAAATAGAAACGGTTTTTTTAATCCATGCACAGGTTTCAACCGGTACCGTAGATTTCTCAACAATCAGCCGATAGCCATCCATATTTTCCGCAATTAGCCTAGCAACATCTTCTACTCCGGTTAAATCGGCATCACCATTTTCAAGGGCAGGAGTGCCTACGGCAATAAAAATTATCTCGCTTGACTTTACCGCATATTTAATACTTGAGGTAAATTTAAGGCGTTTATTTTTAAGGTTACTGACAATCAGTTCCTCTAGTCCGGGTTCATAAATAGGGACGATTCCTTTTTTCAGGCCGCTTATTTTTTTTGTATCATTGTCAGCGCAGATCACATGATTTCCCAGCTCAGCAAAACAAGCGCCGCTGACTAATCCTACATAACCTGAACCTATGATAGAAATATTCATTTATTCTTGCCTCTAGGTGATTTTTACTATATTACTGCGCTCCGGATTTCTTTCTGCCCGTTGTTTGATCAAATCCGAATTCATTTTCAGGAAATGCTTTAAGCCTGAAGGTAACATATATACTCGAGCCGACATTCTTTGTTTTGTCTATGCTGATTTCCATTTCCCAACAATGAAGGTCTCTAGTTAAAGTAAGCTGCTGCTCCTGCGAGCCAGCCATAATCGTATCTGTCTTCTTTAGGTTATAGCGCTGATAAATTCCGAACTTCCATTTAGAGTTTAGGCGCCAATCAAAACCAAAAGTAATTTCATTCTTTCCCTTTCTTTCATAACGCTGGCCGATTGAAAATGTACGCTCGCGGCCTAAGTCAAAGCTTAAATCATAGTTAACCAAAGAAAACTTATTATAGTTGACGTTATCGTGATCCGAATGTTCATATGTAACATCGCTTTCAAAATGCACCCAAGAATAAGGTAATATCTTTAATTTAAACAGGATATCCGCAAGCTGGCCAGTCAACTTCTTGCCGGTATTATTTAAAATGGCATTATCGCCGGTCTTAGGGTCGATTACATAATCGGCAGTTACTAAGAAATCTAGAAAATCTATGCTTTGCCCGTTACGCTTAGTTTGCAATTTATTAGAAAGGCTTAACGATGCTGTATTCCCCCTATTTATAGAATCAACGGTATCAATCTGCTTTATATTCCTAATAGGGATTGTAGCCGGGTGGGTATATAAATATCCGATGCTGGGAGTAATAATATGCCTAAGCTCATTAATATCAAGATTTAGAAAATTAGTTTTTACATTAAAAATACGGTAAAACTTAGTACTTAAATCTGCGCCGCTGTAAAAAATTGTGCGTACGATTCCAGTTTGGCCGTTTGCGCCTTTATCATAGAGTGTCTGGCGGCTTGAAAGAAATGGCTTAAAACTTATGAAAGAAACCTTCATCGGGCGTGACAACGTATTCTTAGTATCCAACCGCATCACCGTAACAGCATCTTCAACTACAGGGGACATCATCGAACCCTTTTTATCATAATTTCCCAATTGGCTGATATTTTCAAAATAAAATTGACTTTGCCCAAGCTCTAAACTTGGCAAATTATAATTTACTTCCGGCATCTTTTGAATCTGGTCAAACCAATGGTTAGTGCGCATCTGCAGAAGAATATCAAGACTAGAATAATTAAAAGCATGATGGAGCAGGCCGTAACTTAACGGCTGGCTATCTCTTTCATACTCGCGGAAAAAATAATCTTTTAGAATACTATGGTCCAGCTCTTTCTTCCTTCTCTGGTCTGTAATTTTATAAAACTCAGAACTAAAATTTGTACGCAGATCAATATCCCACTTGTGACGCCAACGTAAAAAATAACGGGTAGAGTTTAATGATTCTCCGCTTATAAACTGCTTAAACTGCTGTTTTTCCCTAGTAAAATAATATTTGAAATCGCCCTTTCCAAATCCCGAATCCGTATAATTAAGCCCAAAACCTTCTGCCCAGCCTAATTTACTACGATAATCTAGAAAAGCCCTACCGCTTAGATGATCCGTAAGGTTCATCCGCCAGATACTTAAGAGGTACAAACCCCATTCTTTGCTTTTCCCTGGCTCAACCTGGACATGCATAATCGGCTCTTTCATCGAATAATTAAAACGAGGAATGTAAAGAAGCGGGATAGCGCCCAGATAAAGGGTGGCTCTTTGTGCCTGCATTTTATCTCCGGGGAACATATTTATTTTCTTTGCAGCAAAACGATAATGAGGATGGTCCATGCTGCAAGTAGTAAAATAACCGGATTTAGCCATAAATTCGGTATCGCTTACCTTTTCCATTTTTTTTGCTTTTCCGAAATACGGATTAGCACGAAAATCAGCGCTATAAATCACACCAGTCTTATTCGCAAAATCATATACAATCTTTTCTCCGGTAACTACTCCCTTTTGATCCTCAAGGCGCGCATTACCCTCAGCAACACCTTCCTTTGTCTGCATGTTTACTTTTAATTTTTTACAGGTTAGCTTCGAACCCTTATAGGTAACTTTAATATTACCGGTTGCAATAACCTCCTTATTATCAGTCGAGTATTCAACATTATCGCCGTTAATAATTATCGGCGATTCCTTAATCTCCTCGGCAAAAATTAAATTTCCGCTTAAAACAAAACTAATTACTAAAAAAAATGTTAGTAAGCTAAATTTGGTGAGGATTGAAAATTTATTTGGCATTCTTTCCCTGTGGGATTTTCTTAAAATCTTCTAAAAACCTTTTTATACCGTTATCTGTTAGCGGATGTTTAATCAATTGCTCGATTACTGAAAATGGAATCGTAGCAATATCTGCTCCAACTCGCGCAGCATTAACTACATGCATAGGATTGCGTACAGAAGCCACAATTATCTGTGTCTTAAAATTGTAATTTGAGTAAATTTTTTTTATATCGTTAATTAAATCCATTCCTTCTTGAGCAATATCATCAAGCCTGCCTATAAAAGGAGAAACGTAAGTCGCCCCTGTTTTGGCTACCAACAATGCCTGCGCTGCAGAGAAACAAAGCGTTACATTGGTTTTAATTCCTTCTGCGGATAAAATCTTTACTGCCTTTAATCCTTCTTTGGTAAGCGGGACCTTGATAACGATATTCTGGGCAATTTTAACCAACTGACGCGCTTCCGCTACCATTCCTTTAACATCAAGGCTTATAACTTCAGCGCTTACCGGCCCGCTTATTAAATCACATATCTCCTTTAAAACCTCTTCGGGATTGCGCCCTTCTTTCGCCATTAGAGAAGGATTCGTAGTAACTCCATCAATAAGGCCAAGAGCTGAAGCATCTTTTATTTCCTTAATACTTGCCGTATCAATAAAAATCTTCACCCCAAACCCACTTTCTTATTTAATTTATTAAATCGCATGGCTCTAGTAGCTAAATTTATAGAAGACACGGGATTCATTTCTTTAACCTTTCTTTAACCAGGTACCCTGCCCCGATTATGCCAGCATCAACCCCTAATTTAGCCCTAAATACCTTCACTCTTTTTGCCTGGGTACTCATCGAGCGCTTTCGAATAGTAGCCTTGACGCTTTCAAATAATGATTTACCTGCACCGGACAAACCTCCCCCAATTACAACTGCATCGAGATTAAGCAGATTTATGACCCCGCTTAAAGCTAAACCTAACCTTTCTCCAACTTCATTCCAGAACTTTATGGCACGAGGCTCATTTTCCTTAGCTAAATTACTAATTCCTTCAAGAGAAGTTTCCGGGCCAAAAACCTTAACCGCTTTTTTAATAATTGCGTTATTTCCAATATAAGTTTCAAGGCAAGCTTCAGAGCCACAAACACAAAGCGGGCCTTTTTCATTAATCGGAACATGGCCAAACTCTCCGGCAGCGTTATCGCTTCCACGGTAAAGGGAATTGTTAATAATCAATCCTCCTCCAACACCAGTTCCTAAGGTTAAGCACAAAACATTGCTATATCCTACTGCTGCCCCCGCCTTACTTTCCGCTAAACACATTAATTTAGCGTCATTATCGATAAAAATTGGCAGGCTTGTCTTATGCTCTAGATTTTTTTTAATGTTTACTTCTTTCCATCCCGGGATATTCGGCAGAAAATGCACAATGCCTTTAAAGGTATCTATCAGTCCGGGCATGCCTATGCCTACTCCTAAAATTGCAGTCCTACTTAACCCCTGACTTAAAATAAAACTATTTATAGAATTGGCGATACACTGGATTAGTTTTTGCTTATTGTTGAAACTCTTTGTGCTAAAAGAGTTTTTGGCTTTAATATTTAAACTGCTGTCAAGAAGTGCGCATTTTAAATTTGTGCCGCCTAAATCTATCCCAATAATGTACCTTCTAATCATGTTTGGTATTCTATATTAAAATACATTGTTTTTCAAGGAATAATTTGAGCACCTTAAAGATTTTATCCAGCGAAATCCTGCCGAGTTTACGAGGCAGGGTTGGCACCTTAAGCGAAGTGCAAAAATCTAGGTAGGAGAAAAACAAACCTTATTTTTTCCGGTTTCCTTGGCAAGATACAAAGCCTGATCCGCCATTTCAATCAAATCCTGCATATCTCGAGCATTAACCGGAAAAGTGGAAACGCCGATACTTACAGTAACCTTCAGCTCTTCATCATAGACCTTAATTGCTGTTGTTTCTATTGCCTTGCGAATACGTTGACTGGCGAAATTAGCCTGCTCCTGCTCTGTCTCTGTCAAAACAACAGAAAGCTCCTCACCGCCGTAGCGCCCAATAAAATCTATCTGCCTAACAGCATCAACTATAATTTTAGAAACCTGCCGCAATATTACATCTCCTACTAAATGGCCATAGCGGTCATTAAATTGCTTAAAGTTATCTATATCTATCATAAGAAAGCTTAAACTTAATTTATTCTTCTTTGAACGTTTCAACTCTTCGGCAAAACGCTCTAAAAAATACCTTCGGCAATAAACTTGACAAAGCGTATCAGTAATAGTCAATTCCTGGACCTTCTGATAAAGTAAAGCCCTCCTTAGTCCGATTAAAAATTGCTGAGTAAGAATTCCGAACTTCTCTTTATCTGCTTCTAAAATCCTAGCCACCGCCAAATACCCGGCAACACGATTCTCCTCGATATTTAAAGGTACAATCATATAATCCTTATATTTAATTAAATCCGCAGCATCTTTAATATAACGACAATCACCTATGCCGATATATTTCTTCAAATTTTTATTAAAAATCCCAAAAACCTTTTCCTCTTCAAGGCTTTCGCATATGTCTTTAGTTAGTTCATAAAGCGCAAGGGTATCTTCAAGCGTTTTACTTAGCAACGCATTTTCTAAATCAAAATTCTTTTTTGAGTCAATTAATCTCTGAAGATCATCAAGTAGGCGGCTGTTTTTATCCTCAAAACTCTTGAGCCGATAGGAAAAAATACTCCGCAGAAACATAAACCAGGCCAAAGTAATAATTAAAAATAATATTAGATTGAACATACCCTATTTCTTCCCTTGCTCTTAGCGTTATACATAGCTTTATCTGCCTTTTGGACCAGATCGTCTTCATCTTTTGTATCGAAAGGCATGCTTGCTACTCCTATAGAAATTGTTATATGTGTATACTGCCGGCGTAGAGTAATACTTTCTATCTCTATCCGTCTACGTAGGTCCTCCGCTATCTCTAACGCTTTTTGCTTGTTTAACTCTGATAACATCACTAAAAATTCTTCACCCCCAAAACGGCATAATAGAGATTTATATTCTCCCAGCACGCCCCTTAATAATGACCCAACTTTTTTTAATACAATATCTCCGGCTATATGTCCAAATTTATCATTATATTGCTTAAAAAAATCTATGTCTATCATCATTAAGGATAAATGCTGGTCGAGACGAATGCAGCGCTTGGCTTGGTCTTTTAGCCTTGCGATAAAATAAGGCCTCGTAAAGATTCCGGTTAAATCATCATGAATAGCTAATGCTTGAGTTTTCTGGAACAACAGGCTATTTTCCAATGCAACTGCCCCAAGCTCTGTAACCAAAGAAAGAAACCGTAAATCATCCTGGCTAAAAGATCCGCTTTTTTTGCTTTCAAGCCGTAATAATCCCAACAATGAATTGTGGCTGATTAATGGCGAACTAATTAGAGATAAAACCGGCCGCATTTCGCCAACTCGTATATAATCTAAATCGAAACGGAAATCATTTTTTAGGTCTTCGATGATAAGCTGACTGGAATGCCTCAGGACCCACTGATCGAAAATATCTCCCTCTTTAGTCAGAATAACCAAATCACTATCATCTTTAACAGAATGCACTAAATTAAGTTTTTGATCTTGGCTATCAACAAGATAAAAAAGCGCAGTACCGCAAAATTTCGAGATCAATGAATAAACTGTTGAACTCAGCACCTTAATAACCGTATCCAGCTTTAAACTGCGATTAAGGTCTTCTATTACTTTTTTTAGGTTATTATAACGAATGATTCTAAACTTAAGTGCCTCACCGTATTTGTGGCTTTTCTTAACTTCAACGGTAATAATATTTATTTCCTCTTTGGTACGTTCAATTTGCGATTGAATTAACGATACCTTTTCGTTAAAAGGCTTTAGAGAATAGAAAAAAATTAAGAAGTTGATGAATAAAAAACCTAAAAAAAAGGTTAAATTTATTTTTTGATGAAAAAAAACGGAGCTTATTATTAGACAGGTAGCTGACAGCAGTAATAAAATAAACCAAATCTTCTTTCGGGGGGCGTTTTGCTGCATCGGGCTTTTTAGTTAAGGAGTGTTTTTAAAAACTTAAACTATAGTTTCTTCGGTGCTTTTATCAAAAAAATGCACCTTACTCATATCAAAAACTACGTCCAGCTCTTGATTGACGCGAGGACGATCATGAGCACTAACTCGGGCAACAAAGGTATGCTTGCCTGTATTCAGGTAGAGGTAAACCTCTGAACCCATAGGTTCAAATACTTCGCAGTTTACGCGGACAATATTCTCAGGTGGGGCTTCCGAAACAAAAAGTTTATCATAAATATCCTCAGAACGGATTCCAAATATAACATCGCTACCAAGATAGGGAGACATTTTTTTATACATATCCTCAACCAGTTTTACCTGAATTTTACCTTCATCAAAATAAATCTTCCCTTCTTTCTTGATTATTTTACCCTGCATAAAATTCATTGGCGGCGAACCGATGAAACCGGCGACAAATTTATTCTTCGGATGGTCATAAACATCAATAGGTTCTCCTAATTGAGTAATTAGGCCGTCTTTCATAACTGCGATACGGTCACCCATAGTCATAGCTTCTACTTGATCATGAGTAACATAGATGATAGTGGTTTGAAGCCTTATGTGTAGTTTATGAATTTCGGTACGCATCTGAACGCGCATTTTTGCGTCAAGATTACTCAAGGGTTCATCAAATAAAAAAACCAAAGGTTTTCTTACAATCGCCCTTCCTACCGCCACCCTCTGCCTCTCTCCTCCGGAAAGCTCACGCGGCTTACGTTTTAACAAACGCTTAATCCCTAATATTTCGGCAGCTTCATTAACTCTTTGCGTAATCTCCTGCTTAGATATATGCCGCAACCTAAGCCCGAAAGACAAATTTTCCTCAACAGTCATATGCGGATAAAGGGCATAATTCTGAAATACCATGGCAATATCCCGGTCTTTTGCCGGGACATCATTGACAAGTTTATCTCCGATATAAACTTCACCTGAGCTTATTTCTTCAAGGCCTGCGATCATTCTTAAGGTAGTAGACTTGCCGCAACCAGAAGGGCCAACAAAAACCATAAATTCTTTGTTTTCAACGCCCAAATTTACTTTATTAACAGCCAACACATTGCCAGGAAAAACTTTACAGACATCCCTTAAACTTACCTGAGCCATTTAATTACTCCTTATTCACAAAAATACACCCACACAATTCATTATAAACGCGGGGTACTACAAATACAGACATTGAGAAACTTGAATCATTATACAAAATTAACTAAAATAGTCAAGTAATTGACTTAAAATATTCTTCATGTTCTTGCGGTGAACAATCATATCAATGAGGCCATGATCTAGTAAGAACTCTGATCGTTGGAAACCAATAGGCAGTTTTTGCCTTATCGTCTGCTCAATTACCCTCGGCCCGGTAAAACCAATTAAAGCCTTGGGTTCAGCCATAATTATATCCCCAACTGCAGCAAATGAAGCCATAATCCCTGCCATAGTCGGATTAGTTAATACTGAGATATACGGCAATTTCGCCTTTTTCTGGTGGTAAGATAACGCAGCACAGGTTTTAGCCATCTGCATAAGGCTGTACATCCCTTCGTACATACGCGCTCCTCCGCCTGAGCCGGAAACAATAATCATAGGAAGCTTATTTTTCGTGGCAAACTCAATGGCTCGTGTAATCTTTTCCCCGACAACTGAACCCATAGAGCCCATGATAAAACGCGAATCAGTCACAACCAAAACCACTCTCTTTAAATTAATTAGGCCTTCTCCGGATACTGCTGCATCCTTTAATCCAGTTAACTCTTGGTCTTGTTTCAATTTATCCTTATAGGTCTTGGGCCCTTTAAAATCAAGCAGGTCAACCGCAGACATATCTTTATCAAACTCACTAAATGTATCTTTATCAAATAATAAATTTATCCTTTCATAGGCAGTCAACACAAAATGGTAATTACATTTTGGGCAAACTTTAAAATTCTCTTCCAGAGTCTTATTATAAAGAGTTTCAGAGCACTCTTCACACCTAGTCCATAGGCCATCGGGAATATCTTTTTTCTTTAATCTGACTATGGTATATTTTGGTTTACCGAACAAAGCCATCTCTATTCCTTTTCAAGTTTATTAATTACCAGCCCCGAAAATACCTTAGGATAAAAATAAGTGGATTTAGGAGGCATTTTATGGCCGCCAAGCGCAATATTAATAATCTGCTCAATTTTAACCGGATTTAGAAAAAATGCTATATTTGACGCATCCGCATCAACCTCATCCATAAATTCCAGCGCATCTGGGCTATATTTTATATTCGCTAAGTCATCTAAATTAAATTTTAAGATATTTTTTAATACCAAATAATTAAGAATAGCCACATCAAGAACCCTATATTCCTTAGGTTTATCCGCAATCAACTTATCTAGAATTTTCACATTCTTTAAGCGTAGCAGAAAGTATTTTTTATCTTTATATAAACCTATAAGATGTTCGGAGCATCCTGCTTTCTCCATAAGAAATAAAAACCGGGTTCTGTCTTTAATCTTATCGACATCAAAATATTCTTTAGCTTTTAAAATAAAATCATTAATATCTAACTTAGTATCTAATTTAATTAGGCGATGAATAGGCAGAATAGACAGGCCCCGGTAATCAGTATTTGTAAAATACGATAAGCAATAATTGAAATATTCTTCTCCGCTAAACCGTGTGCCTAATTTTTGCCGCATAAGGTCCCGATAGGCACATGAAACTTCGTAGCGATGATGGCCATCCGCGATAAACATGTTTTCATCATTCATGCTGGATTCGATTAACCTTATGGCCTCAGGCTGATCAAGGCGCCATAATTTATGCACGGTCTTTTCATCGTCGGTAACTTCAATAAAAGCATTCTTAGCTGAAATATGTTTTTGAAATACCCGCTGAATAATTCGTTGTTTGTCCAGAAAAATCATGAATATGGGGCTAAGGTTTGCTTTTACCTGTTTAATTAATTTAAACCTATCGAGCTTTGCCACGTTATGCGTATTTTCGTGGCCAAATATAGGAGAACCCTTCCCATCGCCAAGTTTAAGCAAAGAAATAAATCCTAAACGAGTTTTTTTCTCACCGCGGATAACATACTGCTGGCTATAAAAATAGATCGCCGGATGCTCATCTTGAATCAACACGGCTTCCTTAAGCCATTGTCGAAATATTACTCCAGCCTTATGATACCTATCTTCGATAGGAGTATCTTTTGCTAAAAGTATATGGATAAAATTATAAATAGATCGTTCGCCAAGTTTATCTTGGGCCTGAGGAGAGATTACGTCATACGGCGGACAGACAACCAGTTTTAAATCCCCAATTTTTTCTTGATTATAAACATACGCCTTAAATGCTTTTATTTTAGTCATTAGGGAAGTTATTTTAGCATAAAAATCAACAATAACAATGAAAATCAGCCTGAATACGCCCGTGATAACTCAATAAGACCCTTGTCCCCTTTAATCTCAAGTATCACCCCGTTTAACGTTACCTGATGCTTATACCAATTTAGCGATATCCATCCTTGCAGTTTTTCATTCTGCAAAGGCGGAATAAATTAATGGCAGCCGGCACAACCTTGTTTTGCCTTAGGACAGGTAGGAACTTTGGGGTTATCTAAAGGTTTATTTGGCTTCTTATAATCTGTTGCATAGAAGCCTGAGCCTTTAAAAATAAAACCTGCAGTACCAGAGATTAACTTTTTTAATTTCTTGCCGCACTTCGGACATTTAATCTTCGGCTTTTCAGTTATGCCCTGTAAAATTTCAAATTTATGTTTACAGGATAAACATTGATATTCATAAGTAGGCATATTTATCCATCCTCGCCGTTAAATCTGGCAAATTCTTCCATTAGTCTCCTCTGCTGAGATGATAATTTTGTAGGGATATCAATATTTACCCTGACTAATTCATCGCCAATACCCCGGGAGTGTAAATCCGGTATCCCCTTACCTTTGAGGCGAAAAATCTTACCGCATTGAGTACCCGCTGGGATTTTCATTGATAATTTACCTTCAAGAGCCGACACTTGAACCTCACCGCCTAAAACAGCTTTAGACATACTTATATTTACCGAAGTAATAATATCATTATTGTGCCGCTGAAAGATATTATGCGGCCTAACTTCAATAACCACATATAAATCTCCTCGGCTGCTAGTGCCTGCCTCTCCCTCTCCCCGCACGCGCAGCTGAGAATCATTACCTACACCTGCCGGTACCTTAACTTTTATTTTTTTAGTAACCCTAACCCTTCCTTCCCCATGGCAATCCAGACAAGGCATGCCAATAGTTGATCCCTCACCGCCGCAGCGCGAACAAGTTTGTGCGAGCTGGAAAAAACCATTAGAAACTACAGTCTTTCCCGCCCCCCTGCACTGCGGACAAACAGTCCTTTTTGTCCCGGCCTTAGCTCCACTACCAGAACAACTCTGGCATATTTCATAACGCGGAACAGTTATAATCTTCTCTAGACCCTTAGCTGCTTCTTCTAATGAAATATCAACCGCAATCTGTAAATCCCTACCGCGCCGGCGTGAGGATTGACCCCTTGTTTGCTTACCGCCAAAAACATCAAAACCCATATCTCCAAAAATTTCTTCAAATATACTACCTGCACCTGAAGCGCCACCCATATCCCTAAATATGCTGCTAAAATCAGCACCCCTAAAAATGTCCTCCTGTGCATATTTCTGGTCAATACCCGAATGCCCATAATTATCATACAGAGAACGCTTCTGCTCATCAGAGATAACAGCATAAGCTTCAGAAATTTCCTTAAACCTTGTTTCTGCCTCTTTTTTTTGATCAGGGCCTACGCGGTCAGGATGAAATTTAAGCGCCAGCTCTCGATAAGCCTTTTTTATCTCATCGAGGCTGGCACTCTTTTGTACTCCAAGTATTTCGTAATAGTCGCCCTTTGTAGACATCTCTATTTACTTCTTAGCTCCGCCATCTTCTTCTTTATACTCCGCGTCGATAATATCCTCATCTTTTTTACCGCTTTGCTTTTGTTCTTCGCCTGCATCTTTTTCTTCGGCTCCTGGAGCAGCTTGCTCTTGCTGCGGCTGCTGTTTGGCGCTGGCTGCTTTATAAATTTCCTCTGCAAGCTTATGTGAAACTTTTGTTAATTCTTCCATGCCTTTCTTTATTCTATCAATATTTTTGTCTTTGATCGCTGCCTTTAAATCATTGGCCTTTGCTTCAATATCAGCACGTTCAGACTGGCCCACTTTATCGCCATAGTCTTTTAAAGATTTCTCAGTGGCATAAACCAAGTTGTCCGCCTGATTAATAGCCTCTATTTCCTCTCTTTTTTTAGCGTCATCAGCTGCGAATTGCTCTGCATCTTTTACCATTTTATCAATTTCTTCCTTGGAGAGCTTCTTTGGAGCGCTGATGCGTATAGACTGTTCCTTGCCAGTGCCTAAATCTTTAGCTGAAACATGCACAATACCATCGCGGTCAATATCAAATTTCACTTCAATCTGAGGTACTCCGCGAGGAGCTGCAGGGATACCAACTAAATCAAACCTGCCTAATTCCACATTGTCATTAGCCAACTGGCGCTCACCCTGTAAAACGCGAATAGTAACCGCGGTCTGGTTATCAGCGGCAGTTGAGAAAGTCTGGCTTTTCTGCGTGGGGATAGATGCATTTCTTTCTATCAACTTTGTGTTAACACCGCCTAATGTTTCAATACCTAAAGAAAGCGGGGTTACATCCAAAAGAAGCACATCTTTAACATCCCCGGTAATAATCGCTGCCTGAACAGCTGCGCCCAATGCAACGCACTCCATCGGGTCAACTCCACGCTCAATTTTCTTACCTACGTAATCTTCTACGAATTTTACAACTACAGGCATACGCGTAGGCCCGCCGACCATAATAATCCGGTCAATTTCTTTGGCAGTAAGTTTTGCATCATTTAATGCCTGCTCCATAGGATGACGGCACCTGTCAATGATCGGACCAACCAAATCTTCCAATTTTGCGCGAGTAATAGTCATCGTCAAATGCTTAGGCCCCGTATTATCAGCAGTAATAAAAGGTAAATTTATATCCGTACTGACAGTAGAGGATAATTCAATCTTTGCCTTTTCAGCTGCTTCACGCACTCTTTGCACCGCCATCTTGTCATTCATTAAATCAATTCCTGTTTCGCGTTTAAACTGGCCGGTAACATGCTCCAGGAGAACTTTATCCATATCTGTACCGCCGAGTTGCGTATCACCGCTTGTTGCCTGCACATGAAATACACCCTGTGCCATTTCCATAATCGTAACATCGAGAGTACCACCGCCTAAATCAAAAACCATAATCTTCTGCTCTTTACCTGCTTTTTCCAAACCATAAGCAAGACAAGCAGCAGTAGGCTCATTAATTATACGCAAGACCTTTAAACCCGCGATTTCACCGGCGTCTTTAGTTGCCTGGCGTTGATTATCATTAAAATACGCAGGACAGGTAATCACCACATCCTCAACCTTATCCCCCAGATAGGCCTCAGCATCAGCTTTTATTTTTTGTAAAATAAAAGCCGAAATTTGCTGCGGCGTATATTCCTTGTTATGAACCTTGAATTTAAAATCTGTGCCCATTTTCCTTTTTGCTGCCTGGATTGTCCCTTCAGCATTAATAGCTGCCTGGCGTCTTGCCGGCTCACCAACTAGGCGCTGCCCATCCTTAGTGAATGCAACATATGATGGAAATGCTTTACCGGAAGCAACTCCTGCTCCTTCTGCGGAAGGAATAATCACCGGCCTGCCGCCTTCCATAATCGCAGCCGCTGAGTTAGATGTCCCCAAATCAATACCGATAACTTTTGCCATAATAAACCTCCTATTTTTTAGAAACTTTTACCTTGGCGGTTCGAAGTACCCGCTCATATATTAAATAACCTTTTTGTAAAACTTCAACTATAGTGTGCTCCGGTAAATCTTTATTCTCCACCTGCATTAAAGCCTCATGATAATTCGGGTCAAATATTTTTCCATCTGCCTCAATGGGCTTTACTCCATGTTCTTTTAGCATTTCATATAAATGCGCAAGTATCATTTCTATGCCTTTTAAAAAAGCAGTAAGATCCTGCTTTGTGGATTCTGCCAGATCAACTGTACGCTCAAGGTCATCAAGGACATTTAGCAGATTTAATATCAAGCCCTCATTGGCAAACTTTATAAATTCCTGCTTTTCGCGTTCAAGGCGCTTGCGGGTATTTTCAAGATCAGCCTGATGCCTGAGCATCTTATCCTGGCTTTGCTTGCCATTTTTGACCTCATCTAAAAGCGCTAAATACTCTGCCTCTTTTAGCGTAATTATATTTTCTTCTTTTTTTTGATTATTCTTGTGCTCTTCCATATTTCTTTAAAAATCCTCCAAGATATGGTTCAAAACCTCAGAAATATACTCCATGGTAGGAATAATATGATTATATTCCATACGCATCGGCCCTAATACTGCAAGCCGTCCGGAAGGCTGATTCTTAAGCTTAAAACCAGAAACAACTAAAGAACAATTTTCCATCTCAGGGAACCCCAATTCGCTGCCGATATAAACCTTCACCTTGCCGGAAAAATCCCGGTTGATAATATCCAATAAGCGCTTCTTATCTTCTATTAATCTGACCAGGAGGCGTATCTTATCGGCATCCCTGAACTCCGGCTGATCAATTATACGGCTAATCCCCTTATAAAAAATTTTATCCTGCCATTCCAAAAACGAAACAATCCCCGCATAGTGCGTAATTTCAGAGATAACCTCCGATGTGTTTTCAAGGGCATCATCGAGGCGGCGCATCTTTCTTTTGCAATCTTTAAAGATAGACTGCTTTTCTTCGTCAATTAGCTCCATCTGCTGGATAAGAAAATCCACATAATAACGATACCCTTTATCCGTAGGCACTCTTCCGCCTGAAGTATAAGGATGCTTTAAGTATCCTGACTTATCAAGTTCAGAAAATATGTTTCTTATCGTAGCAGGGCTTAAATCAAACTCTTCGGCGATATCATCAGAAGCCACGGGAACTGCGTTCTTGATATAACGGTTAATCGCCGAACTCAATATTGATTTCCTGCGAGAATTATAGTCAACAGTACGCATCACTTGGCTCCGATCGGGATTTTTGACTCATTAATGTTAAGCCGTAATTTTAACACATTTTATTGTTTTGTCAATAAAATTAGCACTTAAATCCCCAGAGTGCTAACTTAAAACCAAAAAAATTTCAATATCCCCCCTTTCCTAAGATTATTTTTACTCCATGGATGTTAACGCGTTTTTTTTCCATTAAATAGTGCACGTATTCAAGCCTCTTTAAGTCTTTCAACGAATAAAGACGGCTTTTCCTGCCTGCGCGCTTAGGCCTTACTACTCCGGCCTTATCCAGCTGCCGTAATGTCCATACGGGGATATTAACCAGTTTACAAACAACACCAATCACATAAACAGGCTCCTCAGCAGGAATCTTGAAACTGAAGATTGGCATATCTAGCCTCCATCCGAATGAATACTAACATATCTATCTTTATTTGTCAAGTAATATTATTATTTTTGTTAGATAATCTAACAGATAATTTTTATCTCTTTATCCTCGCCTATTTTATCATAGAGCTGCTTTGCTATACTTAAATCTATCCTAACACCCTCCTGCCGATAATCAATTTTGTTTATTTTTGCCTTGCGATAGAAAAAATCGACTAATTCCATACGGCTGTGCGGTATGAGTATCTTTATATTCAACAGGAGGCCGGAGAAATACTCTTCTATCTTAGCAATTAAACTATCTAAATTTTCCCCTGTTTTTGCTGACAACAGGATTGAACCCGAAAAATCTTTTTTTGTTACGCTAAGCCAGCTGCGATCCTGGACTAAATCAACTTTATTAAGTGCCGTAAGAATAGGCTTGTCTTGCGAGCCTAACTCCCTTAAAACCTCAAGTACTGCCTGGTTATGTTGGGGCAGCCGATGATCTGCCACATCCAAAACATGTATCAATAGATCCGCATCAACTACCTCTTCTAAGGTAGCCTTAAATGCATCGACTAAATGATGCGGCAGGTCATGTAAAAATCCTACGGTATCTGAAATAATGACATTTTGCCCGCAAGGCAGCTGTAAACTTTTAGAAAGCGGGTCCAGTGTAGTAAATAATTTCTCAGAGGTAATTTGAGCAGAATCAGTCAGGCGATTCAGGAGCGTGGATTTGCCCGCGCTGGTATAACCAACTAAAGCAACTGAAGGCAAATTATTGCTTTTTCTTTTTTTATGCATTGTAAGCCGGTGAGTCCTAAAATCCTTTAGGTTCTCTTTTAGTTTATCAATTTTCTTCTTGATTTGCCGTCTATCAATCTCAAGCTTTGTTTCACCTGGCCCGCGGGTCCCGATTCCTCCACCTAGATCCGAAAACATTACTCCTTTACCTCTTAGACGGGGAAGCAGATATTGCAACTGGGCCAATTCCACCTGCATCTTGCCTTCAGGGCTCTTGGCGCGATGAGCAAATATATCCAAAATTAACTGTGTGCGGTCAATTGTTTTCCTGCCTATTGTTCCTTCCAGATTGCGTTGCTGCGTTCCGCTTAAATCATGGCTAAAAATTACCGTATCCACATTTTCTTCATTAGCAATAACGCTAAGCTCCTGGACCTTACCCTTACCAATAAGGTAATTGGCCGTAGGCTTTTCGCATATACAGATTATATTTTCAATTATTTCGACAGAAGTTGAAAGAGCCAACTCTTCCAACTCCGAAGAAATATCTTCAATACGCCAATGATCTTTATCTGTTTTTATTTGAACACTTACTAAGAGGGCTTTTTCCATATCTTTTGAGCTACCTGGCCGGCTGAATCCGTTTTATCAATATTAATCCATTGTATGCGTTTGTCTTTTCTAAACCAAGTGAGCTGTCGTTTAGCGTAGTGCCGGCTGTTACGTTGAATAAGATACTTAGCTTGGCCTAAAGAATATAACCCGTCAAAATAACCTTTTAATTCGTTAATCCCAATGGCAGAAGCGGCAGTTTTGCTTAATTTGTGCTTAAGCAGCAGTTTAACTTCATTAATTAGCCCTAAACGAAACATTTTATCAACTCTTGCATTAACCTTATCATAAAGCGCTTTTCTTTCCAGGTTTAAGCCAAAGATTTTAATTTCGTATTCTTTACCGAGCCCAATCCTATTTTTCTGTAATGCAGAGATCTGCGAACCGGTTTTTAAATATACCTCCAGGGCTCGGATAATCCTCCTGGCGTCATTCGGATGAATCTTTTTCGCTGCCGCTTGATCAATTTTAACTAATCTTTTATAGAGGTATTTACTACCTCGGGCTTCTAGCTGCTTATTCAATTTACCACGGATTAATTTATCTTGCGGGGCTTCCGGGAATAACCCATCTATGATAATCGAATAATAAAGCCCGGAGCCGCCGACAAATAAAGGAATCTTTCCTTTCAAAAACAATTTATCGCAAATAGCCAATGCATCTTTACGGTATTTAGCTACATTATATTCCTGTCCTGGATTAATGGCATCAAGCAAGTAGTGTTTAATTTTCTTTCTTTGCACAGGCGTTACTTTTGAAGTAATAATATCCATTTTACGGTATACTTGCATAGAATCGCAGGAGATAATCTCGGCATTATTTTTTTTAGCTAAAATAATTGCTACTGCAGATTTACCTATACCCGTAGACCCAACAAGGAAGATTATTTTCTTATTTTTTTCTACTGGCATAAAATACTACTGACAAACCTTAGTTTGGAAACCTTCTTTGGAAAGCTTGCTCTCTGAATCCAACGCTTCTTTCTGCGTCTTAAATTTTCCGACCCTTACCCGGTAACCTCCGGCGGAGTTCTCTATATAAGCTGGAAAATCTTTTGCCGATAATTGATCTTTAAGCTTGCCGGCGTTAGAGTGACTTGAGAAAAATCCCACCTGCACAGAATATTCACCTGTTTCCTTTATAGGGGAATCAAATGACCGGTTAATAACCTCTATTCCCTTACTTAATCTTAATTCCGGGCTAAGCGGAAAATCCCTTCTTAGTTTCGATAAATAATCATTTCCCTGTTGGTTATTGCCTTTTTTTAACTCTAGCTGGCTTAAGCGGTATAATACTGCTGCCTTATAAGCACTATTAGGCTGACCGATTAATTTATTGTAGATTTCCTCTGCTTCCTGAAATCGGCCGCCGACTAAGAAAGTATCTGCTAAACCCAAAGTTGCCTCGGCCTTAAACTTACTTTCCTGATTATTCAATATCCTCCTGAAAGACCCTTGCGCTAAATCTAATTTTCCTTCTTTAAGATAGCTTAACCCTAAAATGTAGTTTAACTCATTAATACTGCCGATGTTAATTCTATCAGCCTGAGCCTGGCCTTCAAATATAACTCTACGATAATTACCTTGTAAAAAATCAACCTTTAAATCCTCCAAATCTGCTGCTAAGCAGGCAGGCAGGCCGTAGTTCATCTGTCCAGCATTAAAGCTACAAGTAATAGGGAGAACCGAAAGGATAAAAAACATCAAATAAATTTTAGTTTTTTGCATTTTTATGGCTTCCTTTTAATTTGTTGGAAATATTCCTCTGTAAATCAAGAATATATTTATGCCGGTTATCTTTTTCATCCCTTCCTACGCTATCAAGCATTTTTGCAGCTTCGGTGTGCGGCCGAGGTGAATATTTAAAAATATAAGCTGAATTAAATTCTATTTTTTTAATCAAATCACATGTTTTTTTAAATTCATCATCAGTCTCTGTCGGGAAACCTACGATGATATCCGTAGTCAGCAGGCCGTCTTTTACAATTCTACGGTAATTTTGGATTAAAGCAAAGTATTCTTTTGCAGTATAGCCCCTGTTCATTAGTTTAAGGATCCTGTCTGAACCGGACTGTAGAGGCAGATGCAATGTTTTTGCCAATTTATCCAGATCCCGGATTGCCTTAAAAGAATCAATACCGGCATCCTTAGGATGAGAGGAAAAAAAACCTAGTTCCTTTATGCCGCTAAGCGCATTAACTTCTTCAAGCAGCTTGCTAAAATTGACATTGCCATCTAAATACGCGTTAACATTTTGGCCCAGAAGGGTAAACTTAGTAATACCCTTGCTTATGGCTTCTTTAATCTCCGCTGATATTTTTTCTTTCTTACGGTGACGCAGATGCCCGCGCACATACGGCACAACACAATAACTGCAAAAATTAGAACAACCTTCAGAAATCACTACATATGCATGATTCTTATCCTGATAAAACCCTGAATGGTAAATTTCTTCCGGACGAAGCTTGCTCTCTACCTCCCAGATTTTACGTTCGAATAAATTGCTTGAGGAAAATTTACCCAGAATTTCAGGGAGCCTGTGAATATCCTGCGGGCCAACGACAAAACTTACATCTTCATTACGCTCAAAAGCCTTCTCTTTGTAATTCTGAGCCATGCATCCAACCAAGCCGATTATCTTAGAGCCTTTATAACTGCCGATAAGGCTCCATATCCTGTCTTCGGCGTGCTTACGGACCGAGCAGGTATTAAAAATAATAATTTCGGCATCTTTATCGTTTTCGGAGATTTTATAACCGGCTTTTTGCAATAGGCCGCTGATTATCTCAGAATCCCGGACGTTCATTTGACATCCGAAAGTGCGGAGAAAAACTTTCTTTTTTGATATCTCTTTATTAGTCATGTTGTTACAACAATTTCAGCGTCTCGGGTTTTTGTCGCGTACATTCATCTGATCAGCCCGCTTTCAGGATGTTTTCTTTCCTGAATTATTGCTCAATTTATTTTTGTATTCATTATGTTTGAGTTCAGCAAAAAATTCTGCGCGCTTTTGTGCGTATGTTTTCTCATTCAAAACATCACAAACACCCGCAGTTATTAATTTATTGATTGATGCTAAATCATACATATTGCTTCTATAACGGAACAAGGCAAAAATCGTACCCAGTGTATAAATAATGTGTAAAAGTAGATAAATTGCTAGATTTTCAGGAAAAAAGAATGAGATTGGATAGTATGAAATAATTAACGCCGTGGTGAGTAAACCAAATATATGTGCATTAATTTGCCGCTCTTCCAGGGGACCTGTATAAAATAAGCTCAACTCGCTTACTCTATGGCTGCGTAATAGATCGGCAGTATTCTTTTGACCCAATTGCTTACTAATGCAATAAACAACAGAAAAAGATATTAAATTATACAGAATCCACAAGAACGCCGTAGAAAACAACCATGCCGCGATAAATACTGGACTTACAACTGAATCCATAGAGCTTAAAATTGTCAATTTTTTAAAATGAATACCCCATACAATCCATATACACGTAACGGCAAGACCATGAATAAAAGTATAATACTCATCTCTTTTCAAATTACTAATTGGCAAGTCCATTTTGTTCTCCTTTTATTAAAATTGAGGCAGTTCTATTTTTGCTCTAATCTTTTCTATCACAATCACTTAATCTCTTCAAAATACCCAAGATCATCACACGCCACCTGCACCAACGGCCAGCCCAGCGTGCGGATAAATATCTTTTTTTTCATATCCCCATCTCTATAATTTTATATTACGCAATCTGAGAGAATTCCCAATTACTGAGACTGAGCTAAAACTCATGGCTGCCCCGGCAATCATCGGGCTTAAAAGCAACCCAAGGAATGGATAAAGCAGGCCTGCAGCAATAGGAATGCCTAAGGCGTTGTAAATAAAAGCGAAAAATAGATTCTGGCGGATGTTTCGCATGACTTGCCGGCTAAGCCGCAGCGCCTTAACAATTCCGCCAAGATCACCCTTAACCAAGGTAATTCCTGCGCTCTGGATTGCCACATCCGTTCCCGTACCCATAGCAACACCGACCTCCGCTTCAGCCAGTGCCGGCGCATCATTAATGCCATCTCCGGCCATCATCACCTTTGCGCCTTGACTTTTTAACCTCTTTACAATCTCTTGTTTATCTTTTGGTTCCAATCCGGCATAAACTTCAGTAATGCCTAATTCTTTTGCAATCGCCTTGGCAGTCTTCTGATTATCGCCTGTCAGCATAACAACCTTCAGACCCATTTTATGTAAAGCGCCAATAGCATCAGGTGTTGTCTTCTTTATGGGGTCAGAAATCCCAAGCATACCTGCTGTTTGCCTATCAACGGCTACCCATACAACTGTTACAGCATTATCTTGAAGCTGATCGGATTTCTCTTTTAATTCTCCAGGAATGTTTATCCCTTCATCCTCGATAAATTTTTGTTTTCCGAGCAAAACTGCTTTAGCATTAACTTTGCCTTTAACCCCTCTGCCTGTTATGGATTGAAAGTCAATAACTGGCGCCAATTCATAACCTTTTTCTTTTGCATAATCAACTACACAGCGGGCTAACGGATGTTCACTGCTCTGTTCAATAGAAGCGGCTATACTCAGGAATGTTTTCTCATTCCAACCGTTTACAGTAATAGCAGCGGTTACCTGCGGCTTGCCGGATGTTAAGGTACCGGTTTTGTCCGTAATAATATGCGTTACTTTCTCAGACTTTTCAATCGCCTCGGCGTTTTTAATCAAAATACCCGATTGGGCACCCTTTCCAACCCCAACCATAATTGACATCGGTGTTGCCAAACCCAGGGCACAAGGACAAGCAATTATTAAAACCGAAATAGCGCTAACTAAGGCATACGCTAAGGCCGGCGGAGGCCCAAATATAGACCAGATAATAAAAGCAGCTATGGCACACACCAATACAGCAGGGACAAAATATCCGGAAACCTGATCAGCGAGTTTCTGAATAGGAGCACGGCTGCGTTGCGCATCAGCTACCATTTCCACGATTTGAGAAAGAAGGGTTTCAGAGCCTATTTTTTCAGCCCTCATCACAAAGGTGCCTGTCTGATTGACAGTCGCGCCAATAACCCTAT
>Ga0268276_1000065_pt1 | contig 117436 bp, 86 predicted proteins | sample saktaG_4_FD_190145 | JGI IMG/M metagenome (GOLD analysis project Ga0268276, IMG submission 190145) | Saline water microbial communities from Sakinaw Lake, British Columbia, Canada - sak_2010_1_5_45m | ecosystem: Environmental > Aquatic > Non-marine Saline and Alkaline > Saline ... | reverse complement strand
AGAAAGGGAAGCATGGCGTCCCGGACCTCGGGGGCGACGCAGGTGGTGGCGTTGTTGTCTAGGTAGACGAGGGGGTTCATGATTTTCCCTCCTCGACTACGGTGATTTCGGGCGCGACGCATTCGCGCAACTTGGCCTCGATCAGCGTGTGGCGCGTGGTTTCGGAGGCGTGGCATCCGGCGCACATGCCGCGGAAGGCGATGGTCACACGATCGCCGCTGATATCCACCAGTTCGACATCCCCATGGTCGCGCTGGAGGGCAGGGCGGATTTCGCGGGTGATGATCTCCTCGATTAGCTTGATCTTCTGCAGATTGGTCAGTTTGCGCGGGGCTTCGGCCGGCGCAGCCTGCGTTTGGGTCCGTTCGGCCACGACACCCTCCACCAGCTTCTGAATCTCATTGCGGCACATGCCGCAGCCGCCACCCGCTTTGCAGAAATTCGTGACATCCTCGACGGACGTCAGGACGTTCTCGCGGATGATGCGGAGGATCTCGTTCTCGGAGACGCCGAAACAGGTGCAAACGATCCGCTCGTCCAGATGCCGCATGGCGGTTTCACCGGTGCGGCGGTTGTGGATCGCCGCTTCCAGGGCTTCACGTCCCATCACCGAACAGTGCATCTTCTGATCGGGCAGGCCACCGAGGGCGTCCGCGATCTGCTTGTTGGTTATCTTTTCGGCCTCTTCGAGAGTTTTGCCGATGATCATCTCGGTCAGTATGGACGACGACGCGATTGCGCTGGCGCAGCCGAATGTCTGGAACTTGGCCTCGACAATGCGTCCGTCGGCCCCCAGTTTGAACATCAACGTCAGCGCGTCGCCGCAGGCGAGCGAGCCGACCGTGCCCACGCCATCCGGATGCTCGATCTTGCCGACGTTGCGCGGATTTCTGAAATGATCCATCACCTTGTCCGTATAGTCCCACATGGTCTTCCCCCTTTTCGTAGCGTTTCAGCCGTTTTCCATGTCGTTCGCCGTGTCCGCATCGCCCGTCGCCCGATGGGTCCCAGTTTCCAGGTCGCATGGCGGGCGGACGTGGCTACCCCCGCACAGAGGGTGCATGCGTTGGTGTATCGCTTTGCGGTAAAACCGGTTGCCCATGGCGGTGTAGATGACCGGAGTCAACGGGTGCTTCAGGGGCCAGCGGACGATATTCGAAAAGCGCCGCACGATATTGCCGGTCGAATAGAATCGTTGGAATGATGTCCAGTAGAGCTCCTCCAACACGTCGGGGGTCATATGCCGTGGCTTGAAAACGGCGTGTGTGCCGTCGTAGCGGGAGTAGTCCTGGTGCAGGATTCGGCCTTCCTGTTCAAGGTGCGCGTGAAGCTGTGTTCCGGGAATCGGGGTCAGAATAAACAGGGTCACCAGGTGAACCTGCAGCGCGATGGCGATGTCGATGGTTTCGCGGATGGTCTGGGACGTGTCGGTGTCGAACCCCACAATCAGGCTGACGTTCAGGTCGATCCCCGCGGAACGGAAAGCGGCCAGCATCTTGCCGAAGTCCCTGCCCACATTGTGCCGCTTGTCCACGGTGTTGAGGCTGGCGGCGTGAAAACTCTCCACGCCCACGAAGGCGTTGATGCATCCCGACTGTCTGGCAAGGTCGAGCAGCTCGGGGTCTGCGGCGGCGAGCGAGCTGAACTGTCCGATCCAGCGGTTCTTCAGCGGAATCATGGCGCGGAACAGTTCCTTTGCGCGGGCTGGATTCGCGCCGATGTTGTCATCAACCAGGAAGAAATAGGCGCCGGGATAGTGGCGCATCTCGGCGATGACTTGGTCGATCGGGCGGAAGCGCATCGTGCGGCCGAAATACTTGGAAACGGAGCAGAAGGCGCAGCCATGCGGACACCCGCGTGAGGTCTCGATGGGGATGCGGGGCAAATCACTTGTCGAGATGGCGCGGCCGGGCCGGACATACGCCGAGGTCTTCAGCAGGTCAAAGCGGGGCCGGGGGAGGTTATCCATCGAGCAGAACGCCGCCGCCTGGTAGCGGTGTTGCAGACGGCCGGCGGTGAAGTCGGCCAGGACGTCGCCCCAGAGGGTTTCGGCTTCGCCGGTGACGAGGCTGTCCACATGCGGCAGCACGTGGTCCGGCACGGCGCTCGCGCCGACGCCCCCCATGATCACCTTCACGCCGCGCGCGCGGAAGCGGTCTGCAATTTGGATGGCTCGTGGAACCTGGGAGATCAGGGACGTGATGCCGACGAGGTCTACAGCCGCATCGTAGTTGATCTCATCGAGGCTGTCGTCCGTGATGGTGATTTCGAAGTTGTCCGGTGTCAACGCGGCCAAGTAGGGGAGGGCACGTGTCGGCGTGAGGGCCTTTTCGAGCTTGAGGGGTTCACCGTTCACCAATTGGGCCGGCTTGATCAACTGTACTCGGTAGGTTTTCATCGGACGATCATTTCCCCACGTCGGCCCGTTAGAACCGAATTGGAACAGTGGAGGCGCATGCAAAACCTCCGGTTTGTGCAAGCGGAGGGTTCAGGGCTCGGGGTTCAGGAGGCGTTTTTGGCCTGAACCTTGGCATCCTGATCCCTGATTCCCGCCGCTTCCAAAGGCTTTGCAAGCGCCTCCTGTATTCTGACTTCTCTCGTGTAGACACCCCGGAGGGGGTTTTGCAAGAGCCTCAGTGATCAGACAAGGGACGTTACCAGAATGGGACCGCCACGTCAAGATGCGGGTGCGATTCAAGCAGGGCAAACGCATCTAAATTCTTATGTTTTTCAGATTCTGGCTCAGGGCTTTCTCTCCAGCGTGGCGCGTGGCGCAGGATTTCTGGAGTGCGGCGGCAAGCGGTATTCCGCGCGACGCCGCTTTTAGAAGGGCTGCCCTTTAAAAAGCGGTGTCGCGCTGCGCTTGCCACCGCACTCCAGATCACGCCAGCCCCGGATCCGGCCTTTTAGACAACGACAGCCGCCAGGAGAAGCAAAAAAAGAGAGAAATTAGATGCGTTTGCCCTGGCGATTCAACCAGCAATTCTCATTATGAGGCTATTGGGTCATCGGGGTCGGGGTCGGAATCGGGGTCGAATTTCCGTTGGTTTTATCGATACCGATACCGATACCGACCCCGACGCCGATGGTTCCATCTCCAAAATGAGAATTGCTGGTAAAAACCCGTTGACTCTTGATACCCCCCCCCGCATAATACCGGCTGCCTGCGGAGAGGGGTGCAGGCACCTTTCCGCCCGTTTTGAGTGCATGTGCACGTAGTTGCAAGTCAGGAGTGTACGATGGATTACGGAATGACGATCAAGCAGGACGGCGCGCTGGATTTTGTTTCCCTTGGCGCGCTGGTGCACCGGCTCGACCCGGGGGAGGTACCCTTTCGCAAGGCGACGGAATGTCGGATCCACGTCAGCGGCGGCGAATTTAATGTGGCGGCTAATCTTTCGGACTGCTTTGGTCTTAAAACCGGTGTCGTGTCGGCGATGGTGGACTATCCGATCGGCGACCTGATTGCCGAACGGGTGCGCGCGATGGGTGTCCGGCCGTTCTATAAGCGCTTTGCGCACGATGGCGTGCACGGGCCGAACATGGCGACGGTCTTCAGTGACCGCGGGGGTGGGGTGCGTGCGCCGGTTGTTTTTTACAACCGTTGTAACGAAGCCGCCGCGCGGCTTCAGCCAGGCGATTTTGATTGGCAGGCGATTTTCGCGGGCGGCGTGCGCTGGTTTCACAGCGGCGGCATTTTCGCCGCCTTGTCCATGACCTCGGCCGCGGTGATCGTCGAGGGGATGCAGGCGGCCAAAGCCGCCGGAGCCGTGGTGTCGTTCGACCTGAACTATCGCGCCAAACTGTGGAATATCCTGGGCGGCAACACGCGGGCTGTCGAGGTGCTCGACCCGATCCTCCGCCACGTGGACGTCTTGGTCGGCAACGAGGAGGATCTTCAACTCGGGCTCGGCATTCCCGGCCCGGAGACCTCCGTCCGGTCGGGACTCGATCCGGCGGCGTTCATCAGCATGATCGGCAAGGTCATCCGCAAGCATCCGCACATCAAGGGGATTGCGACAACCTTGCGCGAGGTTCACTCGACCAACCGCCACAGGTGGAGCGCCGTGGCGTGGATCAACGGCGAGATCGTACAGGCGCCGGTGCGCGAGTTGGATGTTTATGACCGCGTCGGCGGCGGCGATGGCTTTGCGGCCGGCTTGTTCTACGGCTTGCTGAACGGGGTTTCGCCCGACGAGGCGGTGCGTCTTGGCTGGGCGCATGGCGCCTTGCTGACCACCTATCCTGGCGACACGACGATGGCGACGCTGGAACAGGTGAAGGCGCTTGCCATGGGCGGGTCGGCCCGGATTCAGAGGTGAAACTGGAAGCTGGAAGCGGGAAACCGGACGGCAAAGGGGGTGACGATGAAAGCGGATATCGGATTGATCGGGCTGGCGGTGATGGGGGAGAACCTGGTGCTCAACATGGAGAGCAAGGGGTTTACCGTGGCGGTGTTCAACCGCACGGTCGAGAAGGTTGACGCGTTCATCAGCGGGCGCGGGGCGGGCAAGAAGTTCATCGGGTGTCACAGCGTCGCCGAGTTGTGCGCCAGCCTGGCGCGTCCGCGCAAGGTGATGATGCTGGTCAAGGCGGGGCAGGCCGTGGACGACTTCATCGATCAGGTGCTCCCGCATCTGGAACCGGGTGATATCATCATTGACGGCGGGAACAGCCATTTTCCAGACACCATTCGCCGTGTCCACTACGTGGAGAGCAAGGGGATGCTGTACATTGGCACCGGTGTCTCGGGCGGCGAAGAAGGCGCGTTGCTCGGCCCGTCCATCATGCCCGGCGGGTCTCCCTCCGCGTGGGCCGCGGTGAAACCGATCTTTCAAAAGATCGCCGCCCACACCGACGCGGGAAAGCCTTGCTGCGAGTGGGTGGGCGAGGGTGGCGCGGGTCATTTCGTGAAGATGGTTCACAATGGCATCGAATACGGCGACATGCAGATGATCTGCGAAGTCTACCAGTTGATGAAGGATGGTCTTGGCCTCTCCCAGGACGAAATGCATGCCGTCTTCGCCGACTGGAACGCCGGCGAACTCGACAGTTACCTCATTGAGATCACCCGCGACATCTTGGGCTATCGGACCGAGGCGGGCGAAGCGGTGCTCGACAACATTCTGGATACAGCCGGCCAGAAGGGCACCGGCAAATGGACCGCCGTGGCCGCGCTCGACGAGGGACAGCCGCTCACGCTGATCGGGGAGGCGGTTTTCGCGCGCTGCCTCTCGGCGCTCAAGGACGAGCGTGTGGCGGCGGCGGACCTGCTTGCGGGGCCGGCGGCGGCGACATTCACGGGTGACCGCAAGCGGTTCATCAACGATTTGCGGCACGCGCTGTACGCCTCGAAGCTCGTCAGTTACGCGCAGGGGTACCAGTTGATGCGCGCGGCTGCCCAGACCTACGGGTGGAACCTCAATTACGGCGGCATCGCACTGATGTGGCGGGGCGGGTGCATCATCCGTTCGGTGTTTCTCGGGAAGATCAAAAAGGCGTTTGATCGCAAGCCGGGGCTGACCAACCTGCTGCTCGACCCGTTTTTCAGCGGCAAGGTGCGTCGTGCCCAGGGGGGGTGGCGGCGTGTTGTGCGCATGGCCGTGAAGGTGGGCATCCCGGTTCCCGCCATCGGCGCCGCGCTGGCTTACTACGACGGCTACCGATGCGCGCGGCTTCCGGCCAACCTGCTGCAGGCCCAGCGTGACTACTTCGGGGCCCACACGTATGAGCGCACCGACGCGCCGCGCGGGGAGTTCTTCCACACCAACTGGACCGGCCGCGGCGGCATCACCGCCGCCTCGACCTACGTGGTCTGAGGCGCGCGCCTCCTGAAGCGAGTCGATGAGGCCGTTCCGGGGAACCGGTGTTGAATGGGGGGGCACATGATCAGCCAGTGTGGAGCACAGGTCTCGATTTCACCTGCGGAGTTGCGTGAGCTGGTCGGCCGGACGCTGCAATCCTGCAAGGGGACGCGGCGCCGCGTGCTGATTCTGCCGCCGGATCACACCCGTCTCAACTCGCAGGCGGGCGTAATCACCGCGATGGCGTACGAAGCCCTGACGGCGGAGGGCGTGCGGGTCGACGTAATGCCGACCCTGGGCACGCACAACGCCATGACGGAACGGCAGCTCCGCATGATGTTTGGCGAGACGATCCCGCTGGACGCGTTCACGGTGCACGACTGGCGCAACGGGATTGTCCGCAGGGGCGAGCTTCCCGGGTCGCTGCTTGCCGAACTCTCCGGCGGCCGCGTCTCGTATCCCGTCGGCGTGGAGGTGAGCACACGGCTCTTTGACGGCTACGATCTGATTCTCTCTATCGGGCAGGTCGTGCCGCACGAAGTGGTCGGCATGGCCAATTACACCAAGAACATCGTCGTCGGCGCCGGCGGTGCCGACATCATCAATAAATCGCACTTTCTCGGCGCGGTCTGCAACATGGAAACCATTCTCGGCCGGACGGAGACGCCGGTGCGGCGGCTCTTCAACACGGCCGTCGAGATGTTTCTGGGCGAGCTGCCGATCTCGTATATCCTGACGGTGGTCGAGCAGGACGCCGACACGCGGCAAATGCATCTGCGCGGGTATTACGCCGGAGAAGATGTGCGGGTGTATCACGAGGCCTGCAAACTGGCGCGCCGGGTGAACATCACGTTGCTTGACCGCGAACCCCGTAAAGTGGTGGTGTATCTCGACCCGCACGAATTCCAGAGCACCTGGCTCGGCAACAAGGCGGTTTACCGCACGCGCATGGCCATTGCGGACGGCGGCGAACTGGTGGTGCTCGCCCCGGCGCTGCGGGAATTTGGCGAGGACCCCACGATTGATGAGCTGATCCGTAAATATGGCTATCGCGGCACGCCGGCCACCTTGAAGGCAGTCGCGGAGAACGACGATCTGCGCGGCAACCTGGGTGCGGCGGCCCATCTGATCCACGGGTCATCGGAGGGGCGGTTCAACATCACCTATTGTCCCGGCACAGGGGTGGGGCTCGATGCAATCCGCGCCGTCGGGTTCGATGCCGTTCCGTATGACGTCATGGCCTCCCGGTATCAGCCGGAGCGGCTCCAGGACGGCTACAACAGGATGCCGGATGGGGAATCGATTTATTACATCAGCAACCCGGCCCTCGGGCTGTGGGCATATCGGGAGAAGTTCGGCGAGTAGAAATGCTGGTTCCGAGGGGGTGAATTCGTGGCGAAGCGGGTCAAAAGCGGCGTCGCGCGGGATACCGCTTGCCGCCGCACTCCGAGACGCTGCCGCCAGGGCGCAGGTTTTCGGAGTGACGGATCAGGGGGCGACGATGACTTCGTCGAAGGTCAGATCGGGAAAGGCGCATTCGATCACCGCGTTCGAAACGAGATTCCGGTAATAGGCGTTCACGACGCGTTTGGTTTTGCCGCGGAGCGCCATCTGGCGGACTTCGGGCAGCTTCGGCGTGGCGTCAGGATGCGTGCGGGCCAGTTCGGCGCTGGCGGCTTCAATCTCCGCTTCGGAGACCGTGACCGAACGGGACACGCGATCATTCAGAAGCTTGTCGATGTAGAGGCTCTCTTCAAACTCGGCGTGTGTCTGTTCGGCCCCGAGGGGGGAGCGTGTGAAGAAATCGTTCGTGGTCCAATTCCGTCGGGCCATGAGCGGCTGAAGGCGCGCGAGGGCGTTCCGGCGGTCCGCGTCGGTCACGACGATCCGCATCTGCCGGGCTTCGTTCAGAAGCAGATGGCGCATGACCTCAATCTTCACGGCGCGACGTCGGTAGAAGTCGAGCGCCTCGGCTTCCTTATCCGGGGCGAACGCCAGATGATTAAAGGTTTGCTCGTCTTTGAGGAAAGCCCGGCCGCGTCGATCGACCGATTCCCAGAACACCGGAACGCCGTTGATGCTTATGGCGATGCTTTGCGGGTGGTTCTTCAACGATGACGGATCGGCCAGCTTCAGCGTGTTGTTCGAGCACCCCAGGGTCAGAAGGACGACCGCGAGCAATCCGGCGAGGGTGATAGCCGGCCTGCCGGAAGGCCTCATTCCGCACGTGGATGACGGACGGAGGGCGGTTGAATCGTCGCTCGTTTCGAGATCCGGAGATCCGGTACGCGGGATCATGACGGCATCGCGCCTGTTTTCTGAATTTCCAGGTTGTACACGCGACGCATCAACAGGCATGGCGCATTTCATGGTCAGCTCCTTTAGCCACGGGGTCATTGGGGTTGGGTTTACGTTCAGTGCTCGGTTCATCGAGCAGGTCAAAGGCAACCCGCCGCGCAGCGGGAGGAAGGTCGAGGTGGTAACGGATAAAAAGCCCAAGAAACCGGCGTATGCCGAGGGCTAGGGCACCGCTGTGCGGAAGATGCAGGGCCGACTCCGGCGAGAGGTGATCGCGCAGGGACGTCACGACATCGCGGTGGAGGGTGACGGCTGGCTCCAGAACGGCGACGGCCGATGCATGGGCGCAGAGCGCGCGGCCTGAGGCGAGCGAAAACCGGATCCAGGTGCGTTCGGGGGTGTGGCAGATCGGACACAGGGAGAGGTCCGGGAGGATTCCCAGGCGGTCGAGCAGGGCGATCTCAAAGGCGAGCAGGTGACCGGTGCCCGGCATTCGGTCGCACAGGTTGTCGAGGGAGCGGTTGAGCAGGTCGAACAGGGCTTGTGCCTCCTGCATGGGGACAGAGACAGCGGCGACCAGGTCGCAGAAATAGGAAGCGGCGACTCCGGCACGCCAGTCGACGCGCAGCGGCTCCCGGATGTTCGCGGGCGTGCATTCACGGATGGCGTGGAGACCGCCCCGGTCACGCGCATAGAAGAGCAACTCGCACGTGTAGCCGATGTCATACTGGCCGAGAAAGGCGCTCTTGGGCCGGCATGCGCCTTTGACCGAGGTGAGCGTACGGCCGTGATCGGGGGTCAGCCAGGTCACCACGTGTGATGTGTGCGACCAAGGGCGGATCTTGAGTGCGATCGCCTGGGTTTTAACCATCATGGATGGGCGGTGTCTTGCGGGGTTGCGGCGGGATCGTGGCGGTGCATGAACAGCGCCAGGCGCTCGAAGAACGTGTCTTTTTTGCGAAGCTGCTCATCCTGGGGGAGGATGGCGCCGGCCGACATCACGAGGTTGATGGCGGTGGCCACATCGATTTTGAGGGGAATCACCTCCGACCGTGGGACGATCAGAAAAAAGCCGGAGGTGGGATTGGGCGTGGTCGGCAGAAACACGTTCAGACACGGCTCGGAGGGGTTGGCGGTCGGAATCTGCAGGCGGATGTGTGCGGGGACTTCCGTGGTGACGAAGGCGATCACATAGATCCCTTTACGCGGGTATTCCACGAGCACGACCTCCTGGAAGATGTCGTCCCGGCGGGCGGCGAGCCAGTCGCTGATCTGACGAAAGAAACCGTAGACGTTGCGGAAAAGCGGAATGCGCGAGAGGGTTTTATCAAAGAATTCCAACAGGCGGCGTCCGACAAAATTACGGGCCAGCGTGCCGAGGATGCAGAGGAAGATCAGAATGCACAGCATCACCAGCGCACGTCGCAACAGGTCGGGGAGCGAGAGGAAGAGTTTGCTGGCGACCCACTCGGTCGAGTATTTGAAGATAAAGTTAAAGATCCAGATCGTCGCGACGATCGGTGCGGTGAGCAACAGCCCGATCAGGATGTTGTTCCGGGCGGAGACATACAGGGAGGAGAAGCGTAAACGCATGGCTACTCATAGCACGACAAGCACAGCTTGTTGGAGTGGTGGCGGGTGAGGGACTTGAACCCCCGGCAGACGGATTATGATTCCGTTGCTCTACCAACTGAGCTAACCCGCCAAAAAAATGAGCTCACATGTTCGCACAGTGGCGCATGGTTGTCAAATGGCAATTCTAAACGGATCCCGGTGTCGCAAGGGGAGGGGCGAATACGATGCACACGGGGCGGTGAACGGAGTAAGGATCGCCGGCGGGTTCCAGCCGCCCGGTTGCGGCGTCGTAGGCGTACGAACAGACGGTGTTTGAGTGTTCATGTCCAGCGAGGATGAACGCCTCTCCGGGGACCCACGCGAAATCACGGGGGGAGGCGCCGAGCAGTGGGGAAATCGCCAGAAGCTCCAGGCGGCCGGAGTCGGGGTCAACATCAAACGCGGCGATACTGTCGTGACCGCGGTTTGAGGCGAGGAGACGCCTGCCGTCGGCCGAGCATTTGAGTGCGGCGGCTTTGCTGAAGCCGTGGAAATCCGGTGGAAGCGTCCTGTGCGTGTGCAGCGGAATGAAGGCCTCGCCCGTATAGCGGTACGTCGTGAGCGTATTGTTCAACTCATTCAGGAGAAAGGCGAACCGGCCGTTGGGATGGAACACGAAGTGGCGTGGGCCAGCGCCGCCTGCTGTCGTGATGGTCAGGTGTGCCACGGGTGTCAGCCCGTGCTGGCGCCCGGTCCAGTCGTACATGATGACGCGATCCATGCCGAGGTCGGCGATGCAGAGAAATTGACCGTCGGGCGTGACGGTTGCGCAATGTGCGTGCGCCCGCTTTTGTCGGCTTGCGTCAGGGCCGCTGCCGACATGGGTCGTGGTCACGGGGGGCGTGTCGGCGAGCGATCCGTCGGGGTTCAGCTCGAAAACCCCCGATACCGCGTGTGTGTATTCGGCGAAGGCCAGGGCCGTTTCAGACGGGTCGAGGGCCACATGGCACGGAACGGTGACGCCGACCGGCTTGCGATTGAGCAGCGTCACTGTGGCGCCGCTGATACGGTAGGCAGCGATCGCGCCACCGCGCGCAGGGGGGCCGAAAGCGGACAAACCGTGAGCCGCGTAAAGGACCGGTCGCGCGCGGGACCGGGCGAGATAGGTTGCGTTCTCGATGCCGTCGACCCGTCCCACGGGGCGGAACGCGCCGGTTTCGGTGTCGGTCTCAAGAATGTGGATGCCCGTGTGTGTTGCGTCGGTATAGGTTCCGACGTAGGTCACAACCTTCATCAGACCGCCCCGCTGGATTCCCGTCCCAACACGTCACGAATTTTGCGGGCGAGAGCGATTTTTGTAAACGGCTTGGGAAGAAAGAAGAATCCATCTTCCAGGACACCGCGGTGGGCGATAATGTCTTCGGTATAGCCGCTGATGAACAGGCAGATGAGCGAAGGGCGCCGTGCGGCCATCAGGCAGGCGAGGTCGCGGCCGTTCATCCCCGGCATCACGACGTCGGTGACCAGCAGATCGATTGCGCCGGCGTAGGCGTCGGCCTGGTTGAGCGCCTCTTCGGGCGACGTGGCGGCGATGACGTTGTATCCGAGCGAGCAGAGGAAGCGGCAGATGGTGACGCTGATGGCCTTCTCATCTTCCACCACGAGGATGGTTTCCGATCCGCCCACGCAAGGCGTGTCCGACTCGACCGTCTGCTGGGTTTCGGCGGGCACCGCCGCGGGCGGCAGATAGACGTCGAACGTCGTGCCCTGTCCCAGTTTGCTGTCGACGGTGATGAAGCCGCCGTTTTGCTTGACGATGCCGTAAACGGTGGCCAGACCGAGCCCGACCCCCTCGCCCCTTGGTTTGGTGGTGAAGAACGGCTCGAAGAGATGGTCAAACGTCTCCCGGGTCATGCCGCAACCGGTGTCGCTCACGGTCAGCACGATATAGGTGCCCGGCGACACATCGGCCATGCCGATCGGGGGTTCGGTGATGGTGAGCTTGCGGGTTGCGATGGTCAGGGTTCCGGATCCGTTGAGCGCGTCACGCGCATTGACCGTCAGATTGGCGAGGATTTGGTCCAGTTGCGACGGATCCATTTTGACAGTTGCGGTGGCGACGCCGGGTATCCATTTCAGATTGATGTCTTCGCCCAGTAGCCGCCTGAGCATCTTGAGCATCCCGGTGATGGCGGTATTGATGTCAAAAGCCTTGGGGGTGATCGTCTGTTTGCGCGCAAAGGCGAGCAATTGGCGCGTCAGATCGGCCGAGCGGTGGGCTGCCTTGAGAATTTCCTGCAAGTCATCGTACAGGGGGCCGGACGGTTCGCAACTTTCAAGCGCCAGTTCGGTGTAGCCGAGTATGGACTGCAACATGTTGTTGAAGTCGTGTGCGACACCGCCGGCCAGGCGCCCAATGGAATCCAGCTTCTGGGCTTGACCGAGCTGCGCCTGAAGCTTTATTTTCTCCTCTGCATCGCGTAAATGCTCGGAAATGTCCCGTTTGACGGCCACATAGTTGACAATTCGACCCGCGCTGTCACGCATCGGGGAGAGGGTGGCATCCTCGGTATAAAGTGTTCCGTCCTTCCGTCGGTTGATAAACCGTCCCTGCCAGGTGCGACCCTGAGTGACGGTGCTCCACATGTCTTTGTAAAAGGCGGCGTCATGGATGCCGCTTTTGAGCAAACGCACATGCTTGCCGACGGCTTCGTCATTCCGGTATCCGCTGATCTTTGCAAAAGCCGGGTTCACATATTCGATGATCCCGCCCGCGTCTGTGATCACGATGGTTTCGCCCACTTGTTCGAACGCGGCCATCAGGCGTTCGTGCGCGGACGCGGTGCGCGTGCGCTCCAGAACAACGCCGATGGCCGAGGCGGTTACGGCCAGCGCGGCGCATTCGATATCACGCCACGCAGGTGCGGCCCGGAAAGTGTCAAAACCGATAAACCCCCAGAGGCCGTCATTGATGCGGATGGGCATGAGCAGAATGGACACGATCCCCTGCAGATCGGGCATCTGGCGTTCGCTGGAGGGAAAGTCCCGTACTGGTCCGTGGATGAAATCCCCCTGGCTGAAAGCGTGATGCCAGCGCGGGACAATGACGTGGAAACGTGCGATTTCAGACGTCGGACTGCCGCTGGATGGGGCCGCCGCCGGGCGTAACCATTCGTAACGTCGGATGGCGCCCGTCTCGCCTGTGACCGGATCAGCATGGCACTCGAATATGTAGCCACGATCCTGACCAGCCGCCTCGCCGATCATCTGGAGCGCGTGCGGAATCGTTTTCTGGATATCGTCAACGGACAGCACCAAGGAACTCGCGGTTGCGATTCCTTTCAATACCTTTGCCGAGTTGGCTTCTGAGAATGGCCGAAGTTTCATGATAAATCATAAAAGTGCACCATCGCATCGCGACACCGCACCAAGCTATCCCCCCATGCCAAGCTATCCCCCCATGCAGATGAAAATCATTCTCGCACGAAAATCGCACAAATGTCAATTCCAAAATGGCGTTCTCAACAGGCGTACCGAGACCTTGACAACAGCGGTATAAAACGGGGATACTGCACGTCGTTGAAAGCGTGTTGGGATCGGATGCGTATCCGTGTGCGTGCGTCATGGGGTTGACGGCGTGGCTGGTGTTTTTTCGAATGGAAGTTTTGGGGCACGATGAAACGACTTGATTTAGGTGGCGCGTGGACATTCGCAAAAGAGGGATCGAAGCGGACGTGGCGCGCGAGTGTCCCGGGTTGCGTGCATACCGATTTGCTGGCCGCCGGCGAAATTCAGGATCCCTTCTACCGGGATAACGAGGCGGGGCTCCAGGAGATCGCCCGGGAGCATTGGGTGTATGAGCGGACATTCCAGATGGAGGATTGGCGCGCGTTTGATCGGGTACTGCTCCGCTGCGAGGGATTGGACACGATCGCCACCCTCACGCTGAACGGTGTCGAACTCGGCACGACGGACAACCAGTTTCGGACGTGGGAGTTCGACGTCGCGCGCATCATCACCCCGGGCCGCAACAGCATCCGTGTCCGCTTCGAATCGCCGCTGGCTTTTTGTGAGCGACGTGCCGCGGACGAGCGCCCGCTGCCCGGGTGGGCGCCGCCGCATGAAACCGCGTGGCGTCCGTGGATTCGGAAGTCGCCGTGCAGCTTCGGGTGGGACTGGGGACCGGTGCTGATCAGTTCCGGCATCTGGCGGCCGATTGAGATTGTGGCCTTCAACACCGCGCGGATCACCGATCTGCGGGTGCGTCAGGATCACACGCGCATCACGCGTGGCGTGATTGGCCTCGACATCACCGGGAGGGCGGAAATCGGCTTGGATGCCGATGTCGCTGCGCTCGACGCTCATGCACGGGTCTATTACAAAGGGGCGGTGATCGCCAAAGCGCTCGGGAAATGGACCGACGGCCAGGTCCATCTGCACATCGACATTCGCAACGCGCAGCTTTGGTGGCCGGCCGGCATGGGCGACCAGCCGCTTTACGAGGTTTCTCTGGATGTGCAGCAGCAGCGCGTCAATATCGCCCACACGTCCCGCCGCATCGGCCTGCGGACGTTGCGGCTGGACCGCCGTGAGGATGCGTGGGGGGAGTCGTTCCAGTTTGTGGCCAACGGCATTCCGTTCTTTGCCAAGGGGGCCAATTGGATTCCGGCCGATACCTTCGTCACCCGCTTGTCCCGGGTGGAATACGCCCGCCTCATCAAATCCGCCGCATTGGCCAACATGAACATGCTTCGCGTCTGGGGCGGAGGAATTTACGAGAACGACGCCTTTTACGATTTGTGCGACGAATACGGCCTCTGCGTCTGGCAGGACTTCATGTTCGCCTGCGCCACGTACCCCACGTTTGACGCAGCCTGGATGGCCACTGTACGGGTCGAGATCGAGCAGAACGTCCAACGCCTGCGACACCACCCCTCGATTGCGCTTTGGTGCGGCAATAATGAACTGGAGATGGGACTGGTGGGGGAGTCTTGGAGCAACGGGCACATGAGCTGGGAGGATTACGGCAGTCTCTTCGACCGCCTCATCCCCGGGGTGTTGGCGGAACAGGATCCGGATCGCGACTACTGGCCCTGCAGTCCCCATACCCCTCCGCCGGGGGATCGCCGCGCGCATGATGATCCGACACGCGGTGACGCACACGTGTGGGACGTGTGGCACGGCCGAAAACCCTTCGAGTGGTACCGCACCTCCCAGCATCGGTTTTGCAGCGAATTCGGCTTTCAGAGCTTCCCCGAGCCGCATGCGATCGAAGGATTTACCGAGCCGTGCGACCGCAACATTACCAGTTATGTCATGGAAAAACACCAGCGTAGCGGTATCGGCAACACCGTGATCATGCAGTACATGCTCGACTGGTACCGCATGCCGGTCGGGTTCGAGAATGCGCTGTGGCTGAGCCAGATCCAACAGGGAATGGCGATCAAATACGCAGTGGAGCACTGGCGGCGCAATCGGCCGCGTTGCATGGGGGCCCTCTATTGGCAACTCAATGACTGCTGGCCGGTCGCGAGCTGGGCATCCATCGATTACAGCGGCCGCTGGAAGGCGCTTCATTACTTGGCGCGCCGTTTCTTCGCGCCGTTACTCGTGTCGGGCGTCGAGAATCCCGAAGCGGGCTCGGTTGAAATACACGTGAGTAACGATCAGCTCAAGCCCTACACGGGGCGTGTCACGTGGCGGGTCATGCGCGTGGACGGCCAGATCGTCCGCGACGGCTCGTGTCCGGTGACGGTGGCCGCAAACAGCGCCTCGCGGCAGATGACGATTGAGCTGGCCGACCTGATTGCCGATTACGGCGTGCGGGACCTCATCGTGTGGATAGCGATGATCGATGCCGAGGGGGCTTCGGTCTCATGGAACGTGGTGACCTTTTGCCGTCCCAAGCACATCGAGTTGCAACAGCCAAATCTCAAGGTTGAGATCCGCGCGTGGGACGATAACAGTTACGCCGTCACCCTGTCGGCGAAAGCGCCGGTTTTGTGGCTGTGGTTTTCGCTCAAGGACGTGGAAGCCAAGTATGACGACAATTTCGTTTGCGTGGAGCCGGGACGGCCGATGCGTATCCGGGTGACACCGATGGCACGAATGAAGCTGGACGATTTCCGCCGAAAGCTGGTCCTGCGATCAATCTGGGACACCTATCAAGATCCGTGTTCCGGCTTACCCGCTGCCGCTCCCCCCCCCGCGCCGATGAACCGCGTGGCCTTGTATGCACGACGGGTGGCCGCCGAACAAGAGACCCGAAAAAAAGCCGCCAAAGCGGTCCGCAAGCGGAAGACCCCGTAGTTTTTTCACAGAAAGGAGCAAGCAGATGAACAAACAGTCAAACTATGCGATTGGTGTGGATTACGGCACCAACAGTTGCCGGGCTCTGTTGATCAACGTGGCAGACGGCACCGAGGTGGCGTCGGGTGTATTCCCTTATCCGACCGGTGAGGCCGGGATTATCCTTGATTCGAAGGACCCGAATGTCGCGCGGCAGAATCCGCAGGATTACATTGACGGCTTCGGCTACACGGTCGGTACGGTGGTGCGCGAAGCCGCTAAGAAGATTAAGAGGTTCTCCCCCGAACAGGTCATCGGGATCGGCGTGGATACCACGGGATCGACGCCTTTGCCGATCAATGCGGATGGCATCCCCCTGGCCATGACCCCAAAATTTCGCAAGCATCCGGCGGCACAGGCCTGGTTGTGGAAGGATCACACCGGATGGGAAGAGGCGGCCCGCATCACCGAGATGGCCCGTAAAGCGGGCGTCCCGTATCTCGCCAAGTGCGGGGGCACCTATTCAAGCGAATGGTTCTGGTCCAAGATCTGGCAATGCGAACGCACCGCTCCCGAGGTGTTCGACGCCGCCTATTCGTGGGTCGAGTTGTGCGATTTCGTCCCGGCGTTCGTCACGGGTAACATGAAGCCCGAACGGATTGCGCGGTCGATCTGCGCCGCCGGGCACAAGGCGATGTACAGTCAGTCGTGGGGGGGGCTTCCGTCCAAGGCGTTTCTGAAAAAGCTTTCGCCCAAGCTGGCGGCGTTGCGCGACCGTTTGTATGAGAAAACCATGGCGTCGGATGAGATCGCCGGTTTTCTGACCGAGGACATGGCCCGCCGGGTTGGTTTGCCGGTCGGTGTGCCGGTCGCCGTGGGCGCCTTTGATGCCCACCATGGCGCGGTCGGGGCGGGGATCAAGCCCGGACGCCTCGTGAAGATCATCGGCACCTCGACGTGCGACATTCTGGTCGCGCCGGAGCATGCGGCACCGGCCGACATACCGGGCGTTTGCGGCATCGTGCCCGGTTCGGTCGTCCCCGGAATGATCGGTCTCGAAGCCGGACAGTCCGCAGTCGGCGACATCTTCCTCTGGTTCGCGCGCAATTGCTGTCCGCCCGAGTACCGCCAGACGAGCGAGGGCGCTTCGATCGCCGCGTTGGAGAAAGCGGCGTCCCGGCAGAAGCCGGGCGCGTCCGGTTTGGTTGCGTTGGATTGGAACAACGGCAACCGCACGGTGCTGATCGACCCGCTGCTCAGCGGGCTGATCGTGGGACAAACGCTCCACACCTCCGCGCCGGAACTGTTCCGGGCACTGGTCGAGGCAACCGCCTTTGGCGCCTGTACCATTATCCGGCGCTTCGAAGAATACGGCGTGAAAGTCAGCGAGGTGGTCACCTGTGGCGGTATCGCCGAGAAGAGCCCGTTCCTGATGCAGATCTATGCGGATGTCTGTAATCGCCCGATGCGGATTAGCCGGTCGGCGCAGACCTGCGCGCTGGGCGCGGCGATTTTCGGCGCGGTGGCGGGTGGCGCATACCGTACCACCGCGGCGGCGCAGAAGGCGATGACGGGCGTCAAGGATGTGGTCTACAAGCCGATCCCCGCCCACGTCAAGGTCTACGCGGAACTGTATGCGGTGTACCACACGCTGCACGATGGATTCGGTAAAACCGGTGTGCGGCCCGATCTAGAGGGCGTGATGAAAAAGCTCATCGCGATCCGCCAGAAGGCGCGGTACGCTTAAGCCGTAAAAATAGTTTCGATAATCGCGACATTATCGATCCTATCGATTTGATCGACAAGGCCGGAGGAAGCTATGCTTGATTCGCTCAAAAGAGACGTCCTCGATGCCAATCTGGCGCTGGTTGAGCACGGGTTGGTGATTTTGACGTGGGGCAACGTCAGTGCGATCGACCGGCGTACCGGGCGGGTGGTGATCAAACCCAGCGGCGTGGCCTACGATGCGATGAAGGTCGACGACATGGTCGTGACCGACCTCGACGGCCAGGTCGTGGAGGGGACCTTGCGCCCCTCCTCCGACCTGAAGACGCATCTGGCGCTTTACCGCGCGTGGCCGGAAATAGGCGGTGTCGTCCATACCCACTCGAGCCATGCGACGATGTTCGCCCAGGCGTGTTGCGAAATTCCCTGCTACGGCACGACCCACGCCGATCACTTCCATGGGCCGGTTCCCGTGACGCGCGTGCTGACCGAAGCGGAAGTGACGGGCGATTATGAGGCGGAAACCGGCGCGGTGATCGTGGCGCGGTTCCGCAGTCTCACGCCGCCGCATGTGCCGGCTGTGCTGGTCGCGAATCATGGCCCGTTTGCTTGGGGCGGGAGCGCCCGTGAAGCGGTGCAGAACGCCGTCGCGCTTGAAGCGGTTGCGCGCATGGCGCTCGGCACACGGCAGATCAACCCCGGTATCGGACCGATCCCGGCTTACGTCCTCGAAAAACACTTCGGTCGCAAACACGGTCCCGGGGCTTACTATGGACAATCGCGATAACAGGACACCATCGGGCGCGGGCGCCGTCTTTTCGGCGGGCCGTCTGCTCCAGTGGGTAGGCGTCCCCCTGATGCTCCTGCTGTTGCCGGCGGCTGCCGGTTGCCGCACGGCGGCGCCTGCGGAGTCGGCGGTCGCGGCGATTGCCCGCGAGCTGGCCAGCACCAACGAGGCGGGCGTGGTGACCAGTGGCCGCGATGCGGCCTACGAGGACATGGCCCTGCTGGTCGAGACGCTCCTCCTGATCAAGAAGAGCTATGTTGAGGAACGGCCGTTCCGCGAACTGCTCTACGGCGCGATCGATGGCATGCTGGTCTCGCTCGATCCGCACAGCGCGTTTCTGACGCCCGAGTCCTACGAGGCGATGCAGGAAGAGACGAGGGGCTCGTTCTGCGGAATCGGCATTACGATCGGCGTACAGAATAACATTCTCACCGTCATCGCCCCCATCGAGGACTCGCCAGCCTTTCACGTAGGGTTGCACGCGGGTGATCGGATTGCGGCCATCGAGGGGGAGATGACCCGCGGGATGTCGGTCGATCAGGCCGTCAGCCGCCTGCGCGGAGAACGGGGGGCGCCCGTGGCGCTCACGATTTTGCGTGAAGAGCAGGACCCGTTTGATGTCACCATCGTCCGCGACGAGATCAGGCTGACGAGTGTCAAGGGCGCCCGCATCCTCGCGGACGGCATCGGCTATGTGCGCATCACCCAGTTCGGTGAAAAGACGGCGGTGGAGTTGAACGAGGCGCTGAACGGCTTGTACGGGCAGCCTCTGCGGGGACTCGTCTTGGATTTGCGGGGAAATCCAGGCGGTTTGCTCGAATCGGCGGTGGCGGTGGCGCAACGCTTTCTGCCGACTCGCGCGACGGTTGTCAGCGTCCGGGGGCGCGAGGGGGTGACACAGGAACGGGTGTTTCGTGCGGCGGGCCGCAGTCACGACACGGCGTTGCCGCTGGCTGTGCTGATCAATCGCGGCAGCGCCAGCGCGTCGGAGATCGTGGCCGGCGCCCTGCAGGATCACAACCGCGCCGTGATCGTGGGCGAGACCTCGTTCGGCAAGGCCTCGGTGCAGAATGTGATCCCCACCCAGACCCGGCCGTCGTGCGCGATCAAGCTCACGACCGCCTATTATTTCACGCCGATGGGCCGGCTGATTCATGAAAAAGGGATTGAGCCGGACGAGGCGGTCCCGATGACCCAGGCGCTGTGGCGGCAGACGCAACTCAAGCGGCTGTACGAGGAGATGCCGGACGCCTATCCAGCCGGGCAACGCGAACCGGTGGCCGACGTCGTGGACACCCAGTTGGAACGGGCCGTGGCGCTGCTGCGCAAGACGCTGGCCCCGAGCGGGGAGGCGGAGGCAAAGTCGAAGGAATCGAAAGAGTCGAGAGAATCGAGCGTCGATTCTCCCGATTCCGTCGATTCTCTCGATTCGGAAGAGGCCCCATGACCATCCTTGGCATCGAGACCTCGTGTGACGAAACCGCGGCGGCCGTGGTGCGCGGTGGGCGCGAGGTGCTGTCGAGCGTGGTCTACAGCCAGGTTCCGCTGCATCAGCCCTACGGGGGCGTGGTTCCCGAAATCGCGTCGCGCAGCCACGTTGAGAAAATCGGGGGTGTGATCCGCGAGGCGATTGCTTCCGCCGGTACCGGGTGGCAGGGGATCGACGCCGTCGCCGTGACCTATGGGCCGGGCCTGGCCAGTTCGCTCCTGGTCGGGCTTTCGGCCGCCAAAGGGTTGGCGATTGCGCTCGGCAAGCCGCTGATCGGCATCAACCACATCGAGGCGCACGCCCACTCGGTCTTCCTCTCGCCCGGCGCGCCGGACCCGGCGGAGGCCTTTCCGCTGCTGGCGCTCGTGGTGTCGGGCGGACACTCCTGCCTGATCGATGTGCGGGCCATCGGCGCGTACACCGTGATCGGCCAGACCCTGGACGATGCGGCAGGCGAGGCCTTTGACAAGGCGGCAAAGGTGTTGGGCCTGGGCTATCCCGGCGGACCGGCGATCGACCGCGCCGCGCGCGGGGCCGCGCCGCGTCCGGGTCTCCAATTTCCGCAGGGGCGCGTGCAGCCGGACAATCCCGGATTGTGCGGGATGCGGGCCGATCTGTGCGTGAGCTTCAGCGGCCTCAAAACGGCGCTGCTCCACCGGCTGCGTGAACACCCGGCGCCGGGCGTGGATGACGTCAACGCGATCGCCGCCGCCTATCAGGAGGCGATCGTGGCGGCGCTGGCCGAACGCTGCGACCGGGCGCTGGATGGCGGGCGTTACCGCTACCTGGCGGTCGGCGGGGGCGTCTCCCTCAACCGGTCGCTTCGCGAGCGGCTGCAGACGGTTGCGACGCGCCGCGGGGTCAGCCTGCTGCTGGCCGAGCCCCGCTACTGCGGCGACAACGCGGCGATGATCGCCGGGCTGGCGGGCGCGGGCGGCGGCATTCGCGGCGACCAGACCCTCGCCCTCGACGTCGTGCCGAGCCTGGCAATAGAATACAATTGACTGTATATGCATGCTAATGTATTCTATTGGTGTTGACAGCAACCATCAGGAGGCATACATGTCCAAGACCGTGACACTGCGACTCGATGATCCCGTTTATCGGCTATTCAAAGGTGTGGCGGAAAGCGAGAACCGGCCAATCTCGAATTTCATCGAGACGGCGGTGATGCGTTTTGTGCAGGACCACGAAAGCGTGGACGAGTTTGAGATGGCCGAGATCCGCGGAAATGCCGAACTCAATCAAAGTCTGAAGCGAGGACATCAAGATGCCAAGCACCGGCGCGGCGCCTTCGTCTGACTTTCGCATTTTCGAAACGGAGGAGTTTCAGAAGGCATTGGCCCGTCTGGGGCCCCCTCGGTACTTGCGAAAGAAACTCGACTCCTATGTTTACCCGCAACTGCGAAAGGGGCCATACTTTGGCCCCAACATCCGCAAGTTACAGGGTTACACACCAGCAACATGGCGCTATCGAGTAGGACCCTATCGTATTTTTTTTGCTCTGGATGAGTTCGAGCGCATGGTGTTCGTTCTATCGATCGATGATCGAAAGGATGCGTACAGATAATCCGGCCAACCAGACGAGGCATGCAAGGCCCGTCCCTTGCGGCAATTCTAATTATGGAGAGGGGGCCATCGGCGTCGGGGTCGGGGTCGGTATCGGTATCGGGGTCGAAAAGGAGATCGGGATGGCGTTTGGACACGAGAAACTGGACGTCTATCGCGCCGCCATTGAGTACGTCGGCTGGGTGTATCGGTTCTGTGAGGCGTTGGCCGGACACCGCAACGCGAAGGACCAACTGCTTCGTGCGGCGCAAGCGATTCCCCTGAACATCGCGGAAGGCAACGGAAACGGGACGGACGGCGACCGACGCCGGTACTTCGAGAGTGCCCGTGGTTCCGCGTTGGAATGCGGCGCGGCGCAGGACGTTTTGCAGGTTTGCTGCGCGATGACCGCGGAGGAAAACGAGAAGGCCAAGGCCCTGCTCGACCGGATCGTGGCGATGCTCACGAAACTCGGCCAGCGAGGGTATTCGGTTCACGAAGAAACGGAAGCGTACCGGACGAATCAAATCGACCCCGATACCGATACCGACCCCGACCCCGAGAGAAAACCATGACCGCCAACAAGGCGGTGGAGGCGACGGGATACCGCCGCCTCACCGCTGCCGTTGGCGGGAAGAGAAAGGAATACGATTTCACTGACTCGGTCCGCAATCCTTACGCGAAGCACTTCCGAAAGCAAGTGACCATGCGCCTGGGCATGCGCCTGGGGACGGACGTCATCGGCGTAATGGGATCAGCCGCGGATGCGGGCGAGAAGCTCGTCGCGTTTGCGAACCATCAGGTCGCGGGATCGGGCCTCGACGTTGAGGCGGACGAGCGGCTCGGTGTTGGAGCAGCGGACGTTGAACCACCAGTCCGCGTACTCCACCGAGACGCCGTCGAGTTCGAACACGTTCCCGTCGGCGTAGGCCGCCTTGATGCCGGCGAGGATCGCCCGGGGGGCGCCGGTGACGAGCGCCGCAAGGAGCGCCGCAAGGGACGAACCTGGCGTCCGCCGCTCGTCTGGTTGAGTCGAATGTGCCTATGGTCCAGATGATCCCGTACGCGGCGTGACGCCGCTCATCCGACAGTCGCCTGTTTTTGCGCCTTTCCGCTGGCGAAAAGGGCTTCGAAAGTGGATTTGACGATGGTATCGGGCACGGGCGCGTTCGCCGCCTGCCGGAACTGGGACGGATACCAGCGTCTGGTCCCTGTATAACGGCTGATTGCAAGCGTGCCGCGCAGCGGCTTCAGGACGCGGTAGAGGTACTGGCGCCCTTCGGCAACCAGGGAGATATAGCTTGCCGCGCAATGCTCCTGTTCCCACCCTTCGCGGGCGATCGCCTCCACCGTTTTGAGCGGTCGGATCCATTCGGTGCCGGGAAACGGCGGCAGAGGCAGCCGTTTGTACGACACCCCCTTTCGCATCCGAAGAACCCAGGCGATGCGCCAACCCAGGTCGCGGTGCAACGCTTTCAACGCCTCCAGTGACCTGAACAGAACCGGGCACCGCTCCCAGTTGACGGCCTCGCACATGCGCAGCGTGTCGTGTAGCAGGGTGAGCTGAGGTAGAAACGACCACTTGTGATTGCCCTTCTCGAGCACACACAGATCCAACAGCAGACGCGGAGTCAGATAAGGGCGCACCCGCCTGCTGGTGACCAGGCGCAGCACGGTGTCGTTGATCCGGGGCAGGTGCTGCAGCAGGACCAGACAGGCGGGGTCGGGCAGGTGCTCGCGCAGCCAGAGCAGGCGCGGGACCGTCAGGGCGTCGGGGCTGATCTTGGCCAGCAGCCGCCGGACGCTCTCCGTGGCGGGGAATCCGAGCCACTTCAGAATCACGCGCTGCTTGCGGTTGATCAGACCGCGGGCCGCCCGCACGGACCACTGTACAGCCGGCTTGTGGAAGGCCCAGTTGCTGGCGAGCGCGAAGAGGAGGGCGGGGTTGCTGCGGCTCAGATCCATGGCGCCGGGACAGCGGGCGAAGAGCGAGAGCAGGTGCCAGCGCCGTTGGGAGTAGCGGCGCAGCTCGGTGCGGACCTTCATAGGAATGAAGCGGATGTAGAGACTGATGGCCCGCCGGTCTTCGTACGGGCCATAGTTGCGCACGGCATCGTAGTCGCCGTTCGGCGGCGCGGCTTCGGACAGGACAGCGTACTCTGGGAATTCATCGTTCAGAGGGGTGTATACCGGCTCGCCGCCAGTCTTTTCGTCCCCCGGAAACTCGTAGAGATTTGCCGGGAGTTCAGGTGGTTTGTCGTACTCCGCGTTGCCAACATAGCGTGAAAACAAAAGGTCAGCCTGCTTGCGCGAGGCGTGCCAGCCACGAGTCAGATTTTTGATCCAGGCCCGCGGGTCGGGCCAGGATTTGAACACGAGCATGGAATCGACTGAAAAGTAATAGAACTTGCCGTTCTTAAAGGCGACGCCGTAGCGGCTGAAACGATAATGGGGCGTGTCGACCATGGCTACTCTTTGCGCAGAATGGTCTTTGCGCCTGCATGCAGGTTGCGGAGCGCGCTCCAATAGCCCGTCTCGGCGAAAAACGGCTGCAGCTCGTCCCAAGTGACCAGAGTGTCCACGACGCCAGCGCAACCGGGAAAGACGCTGTAGGGCGACAAATACCAGCGGATGCCTTCCGGTTCGATCATGAAATTGGCGGAGTCGAAGAACCGGTAGGATGGCTTGTAGTTGGGTTCGGGGTCGAACGGCTTTACGTCCACCTCAGCGCAGGCCTTGTTGACGATGTGCGCGTACAGCGCGGGGAAGCGGTTGGTGGCGATCAGATCGCTTGCGCTGAGGGGACGGCCCGACGCGAGCGAGAGCACCCGGGCAATCACAAAGGAGTGACAGCCATTGCCCCCTTCATTGTGATAGCCGTCCATTCGGTAGCCGAGGTAGCCGTCGGTCACAAAAAGGATGGTCAAATAAGCGTGAAAATCCAGCGACCGCATGCAATGCATATCCTCGGGTTCTGCGACCATTTCGGCAGCCCTGCGGAAGAGGTGGATTTGCGCGTAGTCCAGGCGCTCGGAGAACAAATCGGCTCTGGTCTCGCTACCCTTAACCGACAGAACGCCAAACGTGTCCGCACAGATCTGTTTGTGGACGGCCGTCATCACGGCGGGCGGAATGTGGGTTGCGCGGTCGATCCAGTCGATTGCCCATTCAGCGTTAATTCCGAGTGTCCCGAACGAGGATGAAATCTTTCCTTTGCACGTCGTGAGCGTAACTGCCTGCGGCTCGGCCGAGAGCAGAGGCGGCACGGCGGCAAGAACGACCGCACAGGCGGAGAAGAGCCAACGCCTGTAATCCGTGCGCGGCCGGCCGTTGGGATAGGCGGCAGGATGGATGGATGCTTTACAAAAAACGGATGTGTGCGTCACGGGAGACCTCTTTCCTGTCAACTCATGTAAGCGTCATGATGATCTGTGGGTAGTTGTTCTCGGTAGTCAGGCCAAACTCTCGCTTGGTGAACCCGCTCGCGAAGGTCAGCACCTCGAACACCGCCTTGAGCCTGCCGCTTATCTCATATACGCCGTCCATGATGCAACTCCTGTTCTCACGTGTGCGGGTTCAGCCTGCAGTAGCGCGTGGCAAACCGATTCCACCATATTTTGACGAATGTCCCCGTTTCCGGAACGCGCGATACAACCGTTGCATTGCATGATCGCGCCTGCAATGCGACGGTGTGCTGCACCGGCCAGGCCCCGCCTGCAATACACAAGAGGGTGTCGCGCTGTCCCGTCTGCGATGCAAAATGGATCTTCAATGTTGCGTCGGCACGCTCCAGATCGTCACTGGGCAGATCGGGCATCACACGGATGCAGATACCAGGATAGCGTTTCTGGATCTCCACTCTCCACGTCTCGATATTCCCGTTCCCGTGTATCGGCCAAAGGTACAGATTCCGCGCGCACGTATGTGCGAGGATATCCAAAACCGGCTGGATAGAATGGCCGACAAGTGCATGCAGGGCGCTGATCGTTGTCGGCCATCGTTCATCTTTCTGCCGTACAAAACGGGGTTCGCCAACACGCTCCACCGCGTCGTTCAATGTACGGACGATGGTATAGGGAAGTTCCGTGTTGTATGATTTCTGCGCGTTAACAAAAACGTTCTCGTCAGCCTCGGGGATCATCCAACACCGTTTGTTGGAAAGTCCGCATAGCGGTTTGTTCTTAATGCCCACTGACAAGATTCTCGCCCCTGCGACCTCGCCTGTCAGAATCCACTGGGATGCCAGACGGATCGTATAATCAAGGTCATCTGCCATCAGCGCGTCCATCGCCAGCGCTGCGGCCAATTGCCAGGACCGGCCGCCCACCTGGCAATCCTGTGGAAGGTCGGCGTAAAGGCGGACATGGTGTTGTTTGGCGTCTTCGAGAATCGTTTCCGCACCCTCCAGGTTGAAAGGAGTGTCGGCTGCCGGCGGCATGCGGTCATCCGCGTCGGCGCCGACAGCCCAGATCCGCACGATGGCTGGCGGGGTGGTGCCTTCGCTTGCCAAAGGAAAAAGGGCGGCGGCGGCGGGAAAACGCTTCATCGCGGCGTACGCGGGCATGCCTGCCCCGCCTGGACGCGCATCTCCAGTGACAAAACCCTTGAATGGCGGATTCTGTTGGCGGTACTCTGGCCGATAGAGCATGGCTTCAGCGGCTAGGGCATCCCGCCAGAAGTGCGCCACATTCTCGGGTTCTTTTCCCCAGTCATTGTTTGTTCTCAGCCAGTCCGCCGTCTTACCAAACTCATGTAGGCTGCGGATGCGAAAGCGCCGTTCATCAGCGGGGTCTGCCCCGACACGGCGCCTGCCGTCTTTGCGTCCTTCATCAAATAGGTAGGGATGTCCCATGTTGCGTTCCCTTGCCGACGATGATCAGACCAAATCCTGCGCCGGCAAGCCATTGATACAGGTCCTGATCGTGTCGTCGTCCAACTTCAACGCGACACCGACCTCCCGGATCGCGCCAACCGGATCGCTGCCGGACGGGATCAGTTTTCCCCCTCGCAGGTTGTAGATGTCCAATGATGCCAGCCACTTTGAAGCCATGTCATCGTCACATGCTTCGTAACGCGTGTATCCGTACACCAAACGTCTGCCGTCCCGGTGTTGCCGGACAACCAGTTTCTCACGCCCCACGAAATCCGCTTCATGTTCGTTAACGTCCATATACAATTGGTTAGTCGCGTCGGAGATGATTTGCCAATCGCGCGGTGAGACGCGAACAGGATGTCCACCGCTCAGGACGACCACCTCAGAGTCGGGCTTGGCCGTCCGGTCATCATCCAGATCCTCGGGCGGCATCCGCGACAGGCAGGCTTCGGCAAGCCTGAGGGGCGCTTCGGCGAACCCGCCCCCGAGCATATTGACGAACGCTGCCGCGCCTGTCGAGACCGCCTCCCGCAGATCGGCCTCCGGTTGCAGTAACCGGCCTCCTAAGCCTGTATAGGAACACGCGGCCAACGCTGTACCCTCTTTCGGTAGATGCGAGACATGCAGGTTCAACCCGTAGAGCAGGGCGCGGCCGTCCTGGTGCCTTCGGACCACCACTCCGATCGCACCCACCTGCAGGAGATAGTCTGAGTTTCCTGAGTAGTATTCCCCCCGCATCTCCATGTAATCGTGCTGAATGGCGTCTCTCAGACTGCACCCGCTCAGGTCAAACGCCGGGTTCAACCGATAGAGGTTCATGAAGGCCTGCGTCAGTACCGGCCAGTCGGCCGCGACGATCCTGACGGGCGCATGGTCGGTCAGGCAGATTGTGATTTTTCCGGCCGTCACGGGTTCGATCTCGATCATCGGATTCGCGTCAGCCCGTCCTTTTGCGACATTCGCTTCGTTCATTGTATGCTCCTTGGAATGGTTAGTCTCTTCACCCCGGTATAGCGCCCGCAGTCCGATTATTCCAGCCGTGCCGGCAACTTTCTTCATTCGGCTTGAACCACGATCCACAGTCCGGTGGATGACCGCATGACACGCTCATGTGTCTCTTCGTCCTTCAGATCGAACGAGACGGTCGCGCCGTCTCTGATCGTCATCCCTTGGGCGATCAGCGGTTGTTCGGGGTGTGCGCCGTAGAGGCATGCGGGTTGCCCTGGAAGCAGGTGCACTCCTTCGGAGCAGGCTTCGACATGCCACCAGACGACCGCGTCATCGCCAGAATCAACGTCGCGACGCCCCCGTGTCTGCATGGTCCGGCCGTCAGGGAACTGGATCACGACGTTGGCGAAAACGGTACCGCTGTCAGCCGCAAGCCGTTTCACCGCATGTTGCTCGGCAGGCGCGTCCGCAAAACGGAACGCGTCGGCTTTGCAGAACAGAACCCGCCGTTTGGGCATGGTTTCGACTGCCTCCAGATGCCGGAACAGGCGTGCGCGCAGCCGCGAGAAAAGCGCGATCTCTTCGCTCTGATAGGCCAGACGCTCGTCCGCCGGATCCAGAATCGCCAGTCCGACCCGCTCGCGCAAATCGCCCTGCGGCCAGGAGCCGTCAATGGCATGCGTGTAGAGTCTGCACATCTGGTCATAACGGCACTGCTCGTCCACTTCGCCCGTCTTCCAGCTTTGCGCCAGATCCCGGGTGGCGACCGGCTGGGCGTTCCAGAACTGGAGCACCTTCAGGGGTTCGCCCGCAAACCCGGTCAGCCACTCCTCCTTGCATCCGGGAACGCCATACGGCGAGAACGGAACCACGACGGAGGTGCCGTTCTCCCTGCGCACGAAGAGCACGGCGACGTACAGGCATCTGGAGTCGTCCGGCACGTCCCCCATGCGGAGCAGACGGATATCACCTGGCTCCACCTCGGTGTCAAAGGGCTTTACGGAAGCCGCGTCCCCATACCAGACGAACCCGGGTTCGGCGACCATGGCTTGAACGTGGTCGGCCTGGACCTCGCGCAACTCCAGATCCAGCTTGCGCTCCATCTGCCAGCGCAGGAGGAACTCTTTGCGGGCATCGGAGGCTTCGGACAGCCTGAAAGGCGGCAGTTTGGGTCGGCTCATAGCATATTCCTCAGCAGCGGGACTCACGCCCCGCCATCTCTATATAGCACTTCAGTTTCCGATTTTCCAATGTGTCGAGCCAGAAATCGCAGACGTTCTTGAGTTCGGGCATCATCCGGCGCGTCATGTAGGCCCGCGCACTAGCCGACAGACAATCGGGACCCCAGTCGAGCGTCTCCAACAGCTCCAGAAGCTTTTTCCGCTCGTTGTACAACTGTGATTGCTTGCAGGCGACCAGATCCGAGGCAGCCAGCGCCTTCATGTCAGAGACGCCGTTCAACAGACAGACGAGCAACAGCCGCTGCACCTTCAGCTTAGGCTGCCCGAGCGTCTCCCAGAGGTGGCGGGCCTGGCAGACGGCGGCCTGTTCGACCGCCTCGTCATCCTCCGCGTCGGCGGGTTCGGCGTAGACACCGTCCAATTGCGCCGAGAGATCGTTACCCTCCTCGTCGAGGCTCTGTTTGCGGGTGACGACATACCGCTTGTGAGCGGTCTCCGCGTCGGTTTTCCGGGTGATGTCGAACCCTTCCTCGATAAGGATACGGCGGGTGATGTCGCGCTGGATGATCCGGGTCAGCACCCCCTCCAGGTGGCGTTGGTCCGAACACCCCTGCCAAAGCCGATCCTTGTAGGCCTTGCCCTCCCGCGTTTGCTCCTTGGAGAGGCCGGCATAGAGGTAGCCCTCGATCTTTAACCAAGCGCGCTGTCCGTGCGCCGTCTCTTCCGAACAATAAAGTCCGGCAGTCTCGGGGCTATAGCGCTGCAAAGCGCTGCGGAGTCGGACGCGGCCGAATGCTGCCAACTGGGCGACTGCGGTTTCGCTGGTGCAGGCGCCGATGGAACATGCCTCCTTCCACTTCTGCCAACTTGCGTCATCGACCTTGATGCAATCACTCTTGTTCATAGCGTCCAGCCCCTTCTGGCGCACAAAGCCTGCATCTTATTCATCTCGTCAGCGTCAAGACGCCCCTTATCCGCAGGGGTGATGCGTCCGCCCTGCCACATCTGATACTCAAGAAACACGGGATCAAGTCCGCCGAAGTACGTGGTGTCTTCCTTGCCGTAGACGTCCCTCACCGCAACGCACTCACGCCTGCGTCGGGGATCTCGTGTCATGCTGCGGGTTCCGTGCAGGATCGGGATCGGCCCGAGCGTCGTGTTGTATTTGCGTAAAGAACACCCCGGGTGATTAGGACGCTCATTGTCGCGTCTATACGATTCGCGAATGTTCTCCTTCCAGATTGCCTCGTCCACCCTCCACAACGACCCGAAAGGCGCAATGTCGAGGGTTGCGAAGAGGTTTCTGAGCCTATCGGCACGAACCTGTTCCATGCTCACGGAACTCATTATTAAGACTCCTTGTTGCTTCGTGTATGGGAAATGGGTATGCCCTTTAGAATTCGAAAACGAGCTGGGTGTTGGCCGGTTTGGCTTTTTTCTCTGTGGTTGTGGGTGAACGTCTGCGAATGTCCTCAACAAATCGGTCAGATTCGGCTTTTGTATACCCTAGGAATGCCGATGACGGATCGTGTGCCTTGAAAGATTTGTCTGCTTGGTCTTTGTTGATGTTGGCGTAGCAGTAGACGCAGCCATGAGGGCATGTGTCATACTTGCCGATGTCCGTGCTCTCCGTGCAACCGCATTCCTTCCGCGTAGGGCGTTCAATGCCCTGCCATGACCCTTTGTAGTACAAGCGGGAGATCACCTCCCCATCAACGCAGTGGGCCTTCTTGATACGGTCGTCGATCAGGTAGTCGCCGCAGCAGGTAAACATCTCGATGCCGTGGGCGGCGGCGATGTTGGTCAAACGACGGGCCAGTTCGATACGCTCCGGCATGGGTGGGTCTGTGAACCGGATGCCGTGTTCGCTTTCGAAGCGTTGGAAATTGCGGGCGACCTTGCCGTATTGGATTGCGTAGCTGAAGTAGCATCGCTTCACGTGGCCTTGGAGGCGTGCACACAATTCGGCAAAGCGATTTTCGTGATATTCAGGGGGTGCGACCGAGGAAACAACAATAGGGTCGTAACGCCAGTTGATGTGATCCGGCGAATAGATGCGCGAGAGTTCCTTCAGGCTGTCGATGGCATCTTCCGCCGGGACTAAATTGCACTCAAACTCGTGAGGAAGACCGGTTATGGTGTAGTTGAGAACGGTGGGATAGCCGAGTGACCGAACCCGTTCAAGAACTGGCAAGAAGGTCCGATAATTTTTCGACCAGAATACAAACGCGATGACATCTTCAAGTTTCAAGGAGACGAGGTACTTCTGCCCACCGAACGGATTCTCCCACCCGGCGAAGCCCTCATCGAGCCTGCGTTGAAACCATGCGCCGTAGAACGCGGGAATATCTGTTCGGCGAGAGATGGAAACGATGCGTTTCATGTGCAGGTATATCCTTCCGGTATGCGAATATAGGCGTACTTCAGACGGGGTTGGGTTGGCCGCATGGGACCCGTGACGTAGAATCGCCGACATCCAGCCAGCCATGCACCTGGGCACGGCGTCTCCTTGGTTGTGCCATGGAGACCACAGGCGTCGAGGGCCATGCAGACCGCAGGGAAATCAGAGCTGTTGGTGTTCTCGGCCAAGGTCATAGAACAGGGAGCGTTCCTGCGACGTGTTGAAGCGATGACGGTTCCGAGTCGCCTGACTGCCTCGGCCGGTGTGCCTGCAGACTTGACGATTGGTGTGATTGCGTTCGCGACAAAGTACCAGTCAGCATCCTTCCGTTTCACGTGCAGAGGGAGTTCGTCGGCGGTGCAGGCATGCATAGCCCGAATGGTGAGGTTCGGGTGCTTAACATGTTGCGCAATCGCCCGCAAGAACTCATGGAAACCCTTGGACGGTTCAACAAGGGTCACGTCAAACTTGTAGTCGAGGAACATCTTCCTGTGAAGAAGGCTGGCAAGAACAACATAGAGCGTGCCCGGACCACCGCCGATATCTACGACGTGTAGATGCTTACGCTGGAACTCCGCGTGTTCTATTGTGCCACAAACGGCTTGCTCGATCTGGGGCATGTGGAGCGGCATGTACTGGCGGAAGTACCGCATGCAAGTCTGCGTGTCGTTGAACTCCGTGTATGCGGCCGCAGTGAGTGGCTGTTTGATGAAGATGTTTGTGTTCGCGAACTCTACCGGGAACATGGCGGCGATTGCTTCTCGGGCAGGGTGCATGCCTGGGGGACAGTGTCCACCATGAGAAAGTCCTGTCTCCGCGCAAACTGGCGTTTGGGACACTTGAGGTGGGACAGGGAGCAGGTTTGCCGCTTCGTCGTAGAATGCCTCCGCGATGCGCGCATTGACGTCATCGAGTTCGGCAGCCAGACGTTCCGCAGGTAGCGCAAGAATGCGCAGAATGCGCGGACTGCCCAGGAATGTATAGCGATCACGATTCGCGGGCTCGACAAATAACTGCTTGAGGGTGGTTCGGTTTTTCTCACCGATACCGTGTCCAAATGCTGAGGCTGAGCAGAAGTACTCAATAACGAAGTCCTCGCACTGCGACTGTTGGGGCTGCGATGCGCCGTGCCACGCGGAGTGAAGGGACGACGTGATGCTCTGAAAACGGGCTGTGTAGTCTGTAGCCGCACAAGTGATGTTCTTGTATTGAAACACTGCGTCCGCACGTGACCGCAGCGAACCCAATGGCAACACTTGTGCTAGGCGAAGCAGGAGGTGATGAAAGCCGGCTCGCTCGCAAAGGGAGATAAAGTAGATGATCAGCGCACAGACTGGAGCCAGTGGAGATTTCCCCGCACGCAGTTCCGCGCCGCAATGCCCATTCAGGAAAGCAAGCAGCGCATCACGTGCGTCAAAGTCCTGTTCCGTGGCGCCTAACTCGAAGGGCGCGGTTGTTTGGTTGATGCCAGCATAGAATAGCGTGCGCAGGACTTCAGCGTTGCGCGCCAGAAACGCCGCGCACACTTGCAGGTCCGGCTGCCCGGACAGGTCTTGCTGGAGTTGCTTGAATGTCATTTGCGCACGGGAACATCCTCATCGAGGGCAGTGGCCAGCATCTTCAGGTTGACTCTAACCTTCTCTTCAGAAAGCAACTCGATTAGTCGCTGTTTCGAGATACGGTAGAGGAACGCATTCTTGCCATTGCGCCGGGAGATTTCAAACTCGTCTGCATGGAAGAAGCATGCGGACATCAAGAACTGGCCGAGAACGGATGTCTCATCAATAGACGACGCAGGAAGCCCTTCGATGCGTTGAAGGCACCTCCCAAGTGTGGTCATGCGATAAACGCGGACCCAGATGTCCGCGACTTGATACGAATCGTCTTTCCAGTAGCCTAGGCGCGGCGAAGATGGGCGGATGTCGGGCTTTGGGTGCATGGAATCAAAGAGCGCCGCTGTCTTTGCATCCACGTCTTCGTGGTAGAAGCAATGTTGATAGATGGTCTCAATTAGTTCACGCTCGAAACGGTTCTCAAGGTGGAACTTGATGGCGGGACGATGCTCCAGACTCGCCGCCAAGTGCCGATCAACCGCATAGAGGCGGGATTCGCGGGCGTCGAGTGCGGTGTAACCGTAGTACGCGCCCAGCATGCCCAGCACCGTTGCCACGACCGGAACATTCGTCCAGTCCTCGTGCAGTGTCTGTTTAAGATTACGATGGTCATTCGACTGGCGGTCCGAGAACTTGTAAAGCGCTGCCAGGAGTACCGAAATTTCTGAGATTGGCTCCTTCTGGAGGAGCCGGATGGCAGCGCGATAGTCCTCGTCGAATAGCAACTCAAAGGCTTGGTGGATGTTGGCATCTCTGTTGGCATCAGTCTCAACGGCATCTGCGACTGCCCGTGCATGGGGTTTGTCGACATAGACTTCTGCGGTGCACAACAGTTCGTACAAGCCGGCTTGTGCTGCGTCTGCCGGAGGTACACCCGCAAGGATGCTTTGCAGAAAGGGCGACGGCGGAACGCTAGGTGCGTTGGCTATGGCAAGGCCACTGCGGATGCGTGACATGAGGTGGAAGAACTGTGACGGGTAATCGGCATACACGCCGAGGCGACCTGAGTGATGCCTTGCGGCGTTCCGCATGAAAGCGAAGAGCCCCATCATGCGGTCGTAGTGCATGATGGCCTTTGGAGTCTCATCTGTTGCGGTGTTTGGCGTGTGTTGTGGAGTTGGAACCTGGAAATCGGACGTAACGGACGTGGGGACGACTGCTGCGGCCTGGGTGAAGAGTGGGCTTGGCACGGGAACGTCGGGCATGATCCAACCGCGCATGTACTTGGTCACTTCTTCAGGGGAGTTCGCAGGTACGGCGATTTCTGTGAGGCGTGAAATAGGGAGAGGCGTGGACACCAGGAGCGTGTCGCCGTGCTGTACGCCGTCCGCTATCTCGTCACGCGTGAGTCGCAGACCGAATAGCAGTTCGCTTCGCGTGATCGGTGGTTGGTCCTTCCACAGAAGCAAACCGTACGGCACCTTGGCCTGCACGTCACCGATGGACGGCGCGGCGTTCGAGTCGTATGCCGTCGGGTAGATCAGACCGTGGGCGAGGAAGACCTGCCCGCGGACTTGTGCAATCGGAAGGTAGTACGAAGACTGTTTGCGCTTAGACTTTGCGGCAGCACGTACCTTCGCGAGTGCCGGTCTGTCCCGTATGGGCATATTCTCAGTCTGCGACAGGCTTTGCTCCTGTTGCCGTGCGTAGGGCTCGGTTGCGGTGAAGAGATCCGCAGTTGCGCTTACTACTGGTTTGGTCTTGGACATAATATTCCTCCTTGGCGTTACACGGACTGGGTTACGCTAGTCGCATTTTGCTCTGATACAGAGGCTCCGTCATGGCCTACGTACGTTTCAAGAACGAAATCAGCGATTGGATCATACTGCGGGTTGGACAGGTCGCGATAGACGTAGAGATGGGTCTTAGCACGTGTGCATGCCACGTACATCTCCTCACGAATAGTGGTGCCGTCGTCGCTTTCTGGATCGCGAAAGAAGTTTAGGCGAGGGATGACAACGGTATCGAACTCCAAACCTTTGGCAGACTTGAACGTGGTGACTATATAGCGTTTGAGCCTTTCGGGTATGGGGCATTCTTCTCCGGTTTGCTGGTCCTTGCTGTAATACTTCGTCGCGCTTATGCCCCACGATGCAAGCAGGGCATGCATAGCGCCGACGCTTTCGCCCGAATGGTGTTCCAACCTGGCAGGTCCGATAGGGCAAAGGATGCCGACTATCCCAGTAGCGTTGTCGAGAATCTTGCGCATATGTGCGTTGCGGGATGCGATGTCGCGGTACGGGATGACCATTGGTTTGCGGCCGTGCTTTTTCTTATTGCGTAGCCCGTTGAGGATGTTTGGGTGCCAGACCTCTTTGTTCGTCTGCGGGATGAACTGCCGCGCGAAGACGTAGGTTTCGTACGTGAGGCGGAAGATTTGCCCCAATGGAATTTCGAGAAAACGGTGGTAGCGAGTGTCGTTCCTGAACAACGCCCTGATCGTATCAGGTTCGGTACCCTCAACATGCACTTGCTGCGCTTTGTCCGCACCAACCAAAAAACGGGAATAGTAGTCTGGGAGCACTTCGTACACCCATTGTGGCAGGTCTTGGCCTTCATCGATCAAAAGTTCGACGGCCATTCGCGGTTTGAAGCCCTTCTCCTGAAATGCCCGGTGGATTGCATCCAGCGGTGGGGGATTATCCACACTGAAGCCCATCTTGCGTGTCTTGTAGAACCAGTCGTGAAAGGTAGAGATACAATCACGCGGGACATCGCGCTGAATATCAACGGTCTGTTCCGAGTTGTTGACTACGAGGTTTCGAATGAAGACAACGAGCATGTTCTGGAGAGTGAGAAGCCGGACCTTTTCGCCTTGGTTGTTGAGTCGAACAAGACGGTATACCGAGACGGTTGTCTTCCCGCTGCCAGCGCAACCAGTAATAAGCGCGGTGTGGAAGTTGTCATCATAGACCATAGCCCACATCTCCTCGCGGCGGAGAGCCTCAACTCCTGGGAGGTGGAATTCAGCTAGGATCTCATCGTTGTTTGGTTCAGGCATGAGTTTTCAACACTCCAAGTGCTCATGATCGAAATCTGTTTTCACATTCATCAAAATGTCATAAACGCCGTCTTACGCAAAAACATAGCGCCAGCAACAGTGTGCCCAATCCTTCCCTGGAATGCAAACGATTTAACGAAGGGCAACGAGGTTGCATGGGCACTGTAGTTGGGGAGGGTGTTACGGGGCGTTTTTCTTCTCCAAGTCACGATATTGAGACTGGAAGCCGGAGAGGGTTGTGGAGGCGCGCATCTCCTTGCCGTCGGCATGGTAGAGGAAGGTCACGAGTTGGTTTTGCATGAAGCACTCCAGGAGGTCGAGCGGTTTGGCGGCGCCTTGCGCGGGGATGACGCCGACGGGAATGCGGATCGTGTAGCCATCCTCGTCCGTGTCCCCCAAAGGTTCTCGAAGGGGACGCGAAGTTGGTCCTCGGGATTGCCGACCGCAGATGGGTTTGACAGTTTGGCCTCGGCGCGGTGAAGAACGTAGTGGCCAAGTTCGTGGGCGAAGGTGAAACGGAGGCGTTTCTGTTTCCAGACCGGGCCGTGTTCGAGGTACTGGTAGGTCTCGGCGTCGATGTAGATGCCTGTGAAGTCCTGAAGGAGCATGGCATCGAGGCCGTACTTGGCGAAGAGGTCATCGAACGGAATGATGTCCAGACGCAGGTCGAGTTCCGCGACGGTGAACACGTCGACGGGGAGGGCCGAGAGTTGACCGGCGAAGTGCTCACGCCGGAACTGTTCGACCTGCGCCCAGACTGGATCCATGCCGTTCACTCGGCGGGATCCTGGTCTGGCGTGTGGACGGACTTGAGGTCCTGGACGAACTGGGCCATCTTGGCCTCGTCCAGATCGGATCCTCGCACCGCGCGAAAGAACGCCGGGAGCGCCTGCAAGAGGCGGGTGTCCGAGGCGATGTCCGCCGGGAGTTCGCGGCGCGAGAGGGCGGCCGCGTCAAAGAACGCCTGACGCTCCTCCGGCATGAGGTTAAAGAAAGTTGCCCACTGTTTCAGCAGGGTGATGTCCCTGGGCGCCGGGTTGACACCGCGTTCGATTTTGCTCCAGTTGCTGGGGTCCACGCCGAGGTCGGCGCTGCACTGGCGCAGAGTCAGGCGTCTTCTGATGCGCACGTCCTTGAGCAGTTGCCCGAAGTTCATTGTAACGCTTCCCCTTTCCGTGGTAGAGATATTACCACACGGCGGGCGGGTGCGCAACGGGAAAATTATATAGCACAGGCGACATAGAAATAGAGGCGCTTGCCAAACTCCGTTTGAGGGCCTGGCCAGGGACGGGCCTGAATGGCGCTAAGTTAAGGGGCTATTGCCATCTTAATCGTAATCCTAATCTTGATCTTAATCTACTGGTGGAGAGAGGATTACGATTACGATTAAGATTATGATCGGAAGCTTCGCTTAACTTAGCGCCATTCGGGACGGGCCTTTCCTTTCGGCAACGGATTCCCCGAGACAAGCGGGGACATAAGACAAGCGGGGACAGGCAAATAGTCGTATATGAGGCGCTTGCAGAACGCATGCAAGCGCCGGCTTCAAGTTTCAGGAAGACGCAGCATCGTGTGATTCTTCCTGACACCCGAAACCTGACACCTGAACACTCCGCTTGCAAAACCGGGTTTTGCAAGCGGCTCTTCTTGTTTCAAGAAAGGCCCCTGCAAGTTGTTGCCGGATCAGCCGCGGATGCGGGCGAGAAGCTCGTCGCGTTTTCGAACCATCAGGTCGCGGGATCGGGCCTCGACGTTGAGGCGGACGAGCGGCTCGGTGTTGGAGCAGCGGACGTTGAACCACCAGTCGGCGTACTCCACGGAGACGCCGTCGAGTTCGAACACGTTGCCGTCGGCATAGGCCGTCTTGATGCCGGCGAGGATCGCCCGGGGATCGCCGGCGACGTGGGTGTTGATCTCCCCGCTGGCGCAATAGACGCGCAGGGGGGCGATGAGCGCCGAGAGCGGCTTGCCGGCGCGGCTGACGATGTTGGCGAGTGACAGCACGGCGAGCGCGGACGACTCGGTGGTGTAGTTGTCCTTGAAATAGTAGTGCCCCGACAGCTCGCCCGCGAAAAGCGCGTCGTGTTCCCGCATCTGCTGCTTGATGAAGGCATGCCCGACCCGCGACATCATCGGCGTGCCGCCGGCCGCCAGGATGGTCTCCTTCACGATCCAGGACGACCGCAGATCGTAGAAGATGACGCCTTTTCGCGTGGCGAGGATGTCCTGGGCGATGAGCGCGGTGACGAGGTCCATCGGAATGACCGCCCCGGTCTCATCGACAAAGCCCGCGCGGTCGGCATCGCCGTCAAAAGCCGCGCCAAAGGCATATCCGCCGCGGCGCACCCGTTTCTGCAGGGATTCAAGCGTCTCGACGTTCAGCGGGTTTGCCTCATGGTTGGGGAAGGTGCCGTCCGGTTCGTCGAAGAGGGCGTCGATGTCCAGAAGCTCAGTCAGCGTCCTCGCTTCCCAGATGCCCATGCCGTTGGCCATGTCGGCGGCGATGCGGACCTTGCCGTTCGTGTGGTCGAAAGCGGCGATATGGGCGGCATATTCGGGGAGAATGTCATACGTTGTGATCGTGCCGGTCCGCGCCGTTGTAGAGGCAAAGGAACCCGAGGCGACGATCCGCTCGATATCGGCGATTCCCGTGGCGCCTGAAATCGGAACCGCCTGCCGCCTGCAGAGCTTGAAGCCGTTCCACGCGGCCGGATTGTGCGAGGCGGTGATCATCACCGAGGCGTCGGCGCCGAGCTTGCCGTTGGCGTGGTAGGACATGGGCGTGGAGCACCAGCCGATGTCGATCACGTCTGCGCCCTGCTCGGTGATCCCCTTCGCCAACGCCGTGAACAGCGGTTCCGAATGCGGACGGATATCCCGGCCAATCACAACCTTTCGGCACGAGTCGCCGAGGAATGTCACACACGCGCGGCCGATGCGATAGGCGGTTTCTGCGGTTAGGTCAACGCCGTACACGCCGCGGATGTCGTAAGCTCTGAAGATGCCTGCCATGGGGGAGAGAGGGTGAGTGGGTGGGTGTGTGAGTGGGTGTGTGAGTGTGTGAGTTATTTCAGGAAAAGCTCAATGACTGGAACGGCGACCTCCGGGCGTTTTTGCGGCAGGTTGATGACGCACATATTCTCATTCTTGTTTGCGCCCATCTGATGCGCGCGCCAGTCATCCAGCCCCAGTGTGAGTTGCGACGCATCGTGCAGGAACTGGGCGTATTCAACCTGACCGCCGAGGCCGTCAACAAACAGTTGCATGTAGGGCCAGGCGAAGACGTGAACGTAGAGGCGTTTAGTTGTGGGATTGTAGGTCAGGCGGCAGTTTTCCGGGGTCTTGATTTCCGCCGGCGCCTCGGTGCAGCCGTAGATGGAGCGGTTGTGACGCTTCATCCAGCCGCCGATGGCGGAGAGGCGGTCGAGCGCGCGGGCATCAAATTCGCCGCGGGCGGTCGGACCGACGTTGAGCAGCAGATTACCGCCTTTGCTGGTGCAGTCGATCAGCGTGCGGATGAGCTGATCGGCGTCGCGCCAATCCGACTCGCTCCGGTGGTAGCCCCACGATCCACTGAAGGTCTGGCAGGCTTCCCACACGACGCGTTCGCCTTCCACCGTCACCCACTCGCGGGGTTGGAACTGCTCGGGGGTCATCACGTCCCACGCCCCGGGCAAATCCAAACGGTTGTCGACGATCACGCCGGGCTGCAGCTTGCGCACCAGCTTGTACAGCTTTTCCGACTCCCAGGCGAGGTGATTCTTGCCTTTGGTGAAGTCGCCGGGATTGTCCTTGTCGGGATAGGAGAAGTCGAACCACAACACGTCAATCTTGCCAAACTGGGTCAGCAGTTCGGTGACCTGGTCACGCATATACTTGGCGTATTTGGACTGAATGCGTCCGGTGTTCAGCGTGGCGCGTTCCGCGTCCGACTTGGCGCGGTAGGGTCCGATCCTGTTGTCAATCACATTGTGCGGGTGGTGCCAGTCGAGCAGCGAGTAGTAGATGCCGATGCGGATGCCCCGGGCGCGGAAGGCGTCGACCAGGGGTCGCAGCAGATCACGGCGGGCCGCCGTGTTCGTCGCCTTGTAATCCGTGTGCTTGGAGTTCCACAGGCAAAAGCCCTCATGGTGCTTGGCGGTGATGACGAAGTATTTCATCCCCGCATCGGCGGCGGCCTTGGCCCACGCCTCGGGATTGTAGAGGTCGGGGTCGAAGCGCTTGAAGTACTGTCGCTCGTAGTCCTCGATGGGAATGCTCTCGTTGTGCATCAGCCATTCGTGGCGGGCGCCCTGCGAATAGAGGCCCCAGTGGATGAACATGCCAAACCGGTCATGGGTGAACCACGAGGTGTCGCCCTTCGGCAAATTCTTGATGCACGGCGCAACTTTAATCATGGGAGGCCTCTCGCTGGAATGGAGTGACAGATAACGATGGTGCGCCTGGCGGGGATCGAACCCACAACCTTCAGCTCCGGAGGCTGACGCTCTGTCCAATTGAGCTACAGGCGCAAAACGTGTTGTATCATAGAGTTTCAGCCGTTGAAGAGCAAGCGTCGTTTTTGCCGATGTCGGTTTCCTGTTGCTTGTGCGGACGTCCTCCGATTACACTGGGGCATGGACACGGTGTGTGGATTTTTGGAAGCTCTGGCGGCGCGGCAGCGTTTTGGCGTGCGGCAGGGACTCGAGGTGATGGAGGCGCTGATGGCGCGGATGGGGCGTCCCGAATCGGGGCTGGCCGCCATACATATTGCCGGAACCAACGGCAAGGGCTCGGTTGCGGCCATGATCGATTCCGTGCTGCGCACGGCTGGGATGCCGTGCGGACGCTATACGTCGCCACATTTGCAACGCTTCAACGAGCGAATCTTCATTTCTGGCGAGCCGGTCTCCGATGCCTGTCTCAACGCGGCGGTCGCGGCCGTGGAGTCGGCCGCGCGCGGGGTGGTCGCGGCGGGCGCGGACGAACCCACTTTTTTTGAATGCGCCACGGCGGCGGCGTTTGAGGTCTATCGCCGCACGGGGGTGAGGCTGGTGGCGTTGGAGACGGGCCTCGGCGGCCGGCTGGATGCGACCAACGTGGTGACGCCGCTCGTCTCCGTGATCACGCGGATTGGTCTGGAGCACACCCAGTGGCTGGGCGACACGTTGGAGAAGATCGCGGGCGAGAAGGCGGGCATCATCAAGCCGGGCCGTCCGGTGGTTTGCGGCGCGATGTCGGATGAGGCGCGTGGGGTGGTTTTGCGACGGGCGGCGGAGCTGGGATGCCGGGTGGTGGATGCGGGTGAGGCGGTCACGGTGTCGGCCGTGCGGGCGCGTCCCGAAGGACTGGAGGCGCGGGTGTCGACCGGTGCGCGTGACCTTGGGCGCGTCTCGCTCCCGCTCGGCGGTTTGTTTCAGGCGGAAAACCTCGCCACGGCGGTGGCCGCACTCGAAGCCACCGAGGAGGCGCTGGGGCTGCGCCTCCCGGACGAGGCGTTTCGGGAGGGGCTGTCGCGCGTGTGTTGGCCGGGTAGGTTCCAACTCGTCTCGCGTGAACCGCCGATCATTGTAGACGGCGCACACAATCCGGACTGCGCCACGGCGCTGCGGCTGGCGCTGAGGAAGTCGGGACTCCCGGGTCCGATGGGCTTGGTGGCCGGTTTTTGCGACGACAAAGACGCCGGTGCGTTCCTCAAGATACTCGCGTCGTCATTTGTCCGCGCGTGGGCCGTGACCATTCCCTCGCCCCGTGCGGTGGGCCGTGACGGGGTGTGTGCGCTCATGCGGGCCAATGGTCTGCCGGCCGAGACGGCCGAGGATCTTGGCGTCGCGTTGGCGGAGGCCCGTACATGGGCCCAGGCGGCGGGGGGGACGGTGGTGATCTGCGGTTCGCTCTTTCTGGCGGGCGAGGCATTGAAACGGCTGAATGCCTTCCCGTGGCGGGTCGCGGCTGGTGAGGCAGACCCGAATGAGGCGTTTACCGGGGGGGTGGGTGCGTGTCCCCGGCGGTAAGCCGTTTTTTCAAACCGCAGTGGAAGTGTCGGGATTTCGGATGGTCATGGGCGGGATCGGCGTGCATCGGGCTCTCAAGATGTGCCAGGTTGACCCATTAGGGAGGTGTCGGATGCAAACGCTTCACATTGTGGAAGTGTTGGAAGCGACGGCCGGCGGGACACGCCGCCACATGCGCGACCTGGTGCATGGACTGGCGCGGAGAGGATTCCGGTTGACGGTGATCGCCTCGGCCGGGCGTGATCCTGATTTCATTCATGACATTGACCTGTTTCGGATGGAAGGCGTGGCGGTCCACCTGCTCCCGATGAAGCGGCGCATCGCTCCGATTGCCGATACCGTCGCGCTGGTGCGCCTGACCCGCTTGTTACGCCGTCTTCGTCCCGATATCGTCCATGCGCACAGTTCCAAGGCGGGTTTTCTGGCTCGGGTTGCGGTGCGGTGTGCGGGCGGAGTGCCGACCGTCTATACCCCCCATTGCTTTGCTTTCCTGTCCGACAGCCCGCTGCGAGGCCTGTATCGGGCTTGCGAACGGTGGGCCGCACGATGGACCGGGAGGCTCATCGCGATGAGTCGCGAGGAGTGTGCGTGGGCGCATGACGGAGCGCGGGGATTGAGGATGCCGACAGACCGCGTGCGGTTGATTCCAAACGGCATCGAGGTGGGGGAATGGGTGCCGCGACGGGAGCGGACGCAGCCGGTGATCGGCTTTGTGGGGCGGATGTGCCGTCAGAAAGGCCCCGATTTCTTTTTGGCCGTCGCCCGGCGCATCCGCCAAGCCCGGCCCGACATGCATTTTCTGATGTTGGGCGATGGCCCCTGGCGCGGATGGGTGGAAGGGCGATTAATGCGAACGGGGATGGACGACTGCGTCACGGTGCGTACAGCCCGGGACGAGATCGCGGTGGCCGAGCACTTGATGGAGATGGACGTGCTGGTGCTGCCATCGCGCTGGGAGGGTTTGCCATACACCCTTCTGGAAGCGATGGCGGCCGGAGTGCCGGTGGCGGCGATGGCGGGTGGCGGGGTGTCGGATGTCATTGAGGACGGGATTTCGGGATTGCTCTGTGCGGTCGGCGATGTGGAGGGTCTGGCGGTTCGGGCGCTGGCGCTGGTGAATGACCGGGAACTCGCCGGGCGCATCCGCGCCGGCGCGCGCGCGCGGATGGCGGACTATACGCTGCGGCAGATGGTGGAGCGCATCGCGACGGTCTATGAGGAATTGGCGAAGCAAGAGGAACGAGGAAAAGGAACGAGGAAAAGGATTGATTTTTCCAACTGAGTATGCGGTAATATCACAACGAGGTAATAATATGTTAAAAGTTGTAGAAGCGACAGTCGAGACTGACGGGCGGATTCATCTGCTCGAGTCGCTCCACGTGGGGCGTTCGTGCCGTGCCATTGTGACCATACTAGAGGAACCCGATGTGCCGGAGACCGCGTTGTTGAGCCAGAAGACGCTCGCGCACGATTGGGAACGTTCCGAGGAAGATGCCGCATGGGCTCACCTTCAGTAGGCTCGGTCGTTCTCGTGAGGTTCCCTTTCTCTGATTTGTCTGCCAGCAAGCTTCGACCTGCGGTCGTGCTTGCCGGTGTTGAGCGCGATGACTGGATTCTATGCCAAATTACCAGCAACGCCTATTCTGACCCCCGTGCAGTCGAAATTGCCGAATCGGATTTTGCGTCGGGCAACCTGATGCGGACAAGCTATGCAAGACCGGGCAAGCTCTTCTCGGCAAACACGTCACTCATGCAGCGTATTGCCGGCGACTTGACACAGCCCAAGCTGTCAGCCGTGGTGGATGCTGTCATCACCATCCTCCGTCCAAAGACATGATATCCAACCGCTTGGCCGGATTGACACAGAGACCATTCCAGCGAGGAAGAGGAACTCATCTATGGAAGTCATCATTCAACCCACGGCTGAAGCCGCTTCGTGGCTCGTGGCCCGGATAATCGCCAACGCGATCCGCGGGAACCCCCACAGTGTACTGGGACTTGCAACCGGCCGGACGATGGAACGCCTCTATTCCCGATTGGTCAGCCTGCACCGGGATGAGGGGCTTGATTTCTCCCTTGCGCGCGCCTTTAATCTGGACGAGTACGTGGGGATTTCAGCCGACCACCCCGGCTCTTATCGGTTCTACATGAACCGGCACTTTTACAGCCAGATCAACATTGACGTGCGCAATACGTTTTTGCCGGATGGATGCGCGGCGGATCTCGACGCCGAATGCCAGCGCTACGACGGACAAATACACGCGTTTGGCGGCATCGACCTTCAGCTCCTCGGCATCGGTCGATCCGGGCACATCGGGTTCAACGAGCCGCTCTCGTCGATCGCGTCACGCACGCGCGTCAAGGCGCTTATGCCTGTGACGATCTCCGAAAACGCGGGGGCTTTTACCAATCAACAGGAGATGCCGCGGCGCGCGATCACAATGGGCGTCGGCACGATTCTGGAGTGCCGCCGGCTGATCGTGCTGGTGACCGGCGAACCGAAGGCGGAGATTCTCGCCAAGGCCGTGGAAGGTCCAATCACGTCGCGTGTCACGGCGAGTGCGCTGCAGATGCACCCCCGGTGTACGGTGGTATGCGACGCGGCAGCGGCCACGCATCTCGATGAACGCCCGTATTACGATTGGATCTTTCAGAACGAGCCCGAGTGGGAACCCTACCGCAGGCTGAAGGAGTGACACAGCATGATGACTGAAACCGGTGAACCGGGCGTGCCGACAACCACGGACGGCGCGTGCGCTCACCAGCAGGTCCGTTGCCTCAGTTTGCTTTCGGGCGGATTGGACAGTATGCTCGCCATCTGTGTGTTGCGGGAACAGGGTGTGCATGTCGAAGCGGTGAGCTTCAGCAGTCCATTCTTTTCGACGACCGCCGCACGGCGTGCCGCGTCCGCGTTGGAGGTGCCGCTGCACAGCGTGGATTTTACCGAGGACATTTTGGGCCTCATTGAACAGCCTCCGCACGGGTTTGGCGGGCACATGAACCCGTGCATCGACTGCCATGCGCGGATGGTCAGGCGTGCCGGAGAACGGATGACCGCCATGGGTTTTGATTGTGTGGCGACCGGGGAGGTGCTGGGGCAGCGACCGATGTCGCAGAACAGACAGTCGCTGGACGTTGTCATCCGCGACAGTGGTATGGGCGATCACCTGGTGAGGCCGTTGAGCGCAAAATTGATGGACCCGTCGCGTCTGGAGCGGGAGGGCCGGATTGACCGCGGACGGCTGCTGGGACTTTCCGGCCGGTCGCGCAAACCGCAAATAAAACTGGCGGCGGCATATGGCATTCGGGAGTATCCGACGCCAGCCGGGGGATGCCTGCTGACCGACGCGGGATTCTGCAGGAGGTTGCGCAATCTGCAGGCTGTCAGGGGCATTCGCGATTTGCGGGCGCTGCGTTTATTGCGCATCGGCCGACACATGCGGCTACCCGGCGGCTCGCTGTGCATCATCGGCAGGAACCAGGCGGATAACGAGGTCTTGCACCAGGAGATGGCCGACGGTGATGTGCTGCTGCATGCGGTCGACGTGCCGGGCCCCACGCTGTTGATACCCTTCGGGGCGCAAGAAGCGGACGACATCACCCAGGCGGCGCAGGTATGCGCGGCTTATGGCGACCCACGTCAGCAGCCGACGGTTACGGTTCGAGTCGTCACATCCGGGGAAGCAGGCGAGCGAACCGTCACAGCAGGGCCTCGCGACGCGTTTTCTTCCTGGGTGATTTAATTGCCAACCCAACCTACAAAGACAAAAAACGCGGCGATTACGGCCAGAATGATCAGACCCAGAAAGAGCGGCCAAATCGTCCGCGAACCGTTCATTTTCTTGAAATCAGATGGCGGAATCACACGTGCGTTCTCCGAGATCAGCGGATGCAGGATGACGGTCGTACGTGGAATCAGGGAGGGGTCCATCGCGTCATTCTCGCCCGAGGAAGGCGCCGTGGACACGTCGTCGCCCTCAAGCATGACGGACACATCGCCGAAGGTGATGATATCGTTCCGATAAATCTGTACGTTCTGGACGTGCTCGCCGTTGAGACGTGTGCCGTTGGTGGATCCGAGGTCTCGCAGTTCCCAGCCAACGCTTGTCTGGATAATCTCGGCATGCGTTCCCGAAACCGATGCATAATCCAATGCAACATCGTTTTCAGCACGCCTGCCAATACGGGTTACCCCGGCTCGGAGATCGAACTTTTGTCCGAGCCCATCACCTTCCGTCAAGACCACATAAGCCATACATCGTCCCTTTGAAGCCCGATAGCCGCACGAAAGCATACAAAAGCGGCACCGACAAGTCAAGATGAGGGTGGTTGTTGCCAGCAATTCTCATTATGAGGCTATTGGGCCATCGGGGTCGGGGTCGGTATCGGAATCGGGGTCGAATTTTCGTTGGTTTTATCGATACCGATACCGACCCCGACGCCGCTGGTCCCATCTCCAAAATGAGAATTGCTAGGTTGTTGCCGCTTGCAAATGCTTTGCAAGAACTACGCGAACGGGTTTTCGTTGGGGTAGGGCGCGCCGGCCGGTTTGGGGGTGGCCACATCTGTGATGCCCAATAGCTTCGCCGCATCGAAGAGCACCTCGCCGGCGGTGTCAAACGCCACAGCCCCGTGGTGCGGATAGTGCTTCTCCAGAAGCACATGACGGTAGAAGCGTTCGAAATTCGGAATGCCGAATATGCCGATGCCGCCGAATGAGCGCGGGTTGGCGTCCAGGATGTTGCCTTCGGCGATGTAGCTTTGCAGGTGGCAGTCGGCCGTGCCCTGCACTCGGAAGAAGGTGATCGGGCCGGGGCGCAGACGCCCTTCCAGCGTGCCTGCGGTGATGTCGGGTTCCTGATTCGGTTCCATCAGCCGGTGCATGATGAGTTGGTATTTCATCGAACAGCCGGAACAGAGACAGCAGGAGGGTGTGTTGCCGCAGTGGAAGCCCATGAACAGGTCGGCTCGCGTGGCGCCTTGCAGGTTCCTGATCGGCAGGTCGGCGGGCACGGTGTTGTTGATGTCGAGGATCGTGGTCGGCAGCAGCGTCGCGCACTGAGCCATGTATTGCGAGATCGCGCCGTACATGTCGACCTCGCATGCCACGGGAATCCCCCGCGTGGAGAGGCGGGAGTTGACGAAGCAGGGGACGAAGCGGAACGCCGATTCGAACGCGGGCCAGCATTTGTTGGCCATCACGCCGAACTGGCGGGATCCGAGATGGGCTTCGAAGAAGGTGAGCAAGGCCAGTTCGAACTGGGCCAGCTCGCGCAGCTTGCCCGCGAAGCAGTTGCCCTTGCCGAGTTCCGTAGCCATGTCCTTGGCGATCGCGTCGATCTCCTTCGTTCGTTTGGCGGCGCCCTGATAGAGCTGCAGCAGATCGAGTTCAGAGTTCTCCATCACCTCGAGGCCCAGATTGTACATCGGCTTGATTGGCGCGTTGCACGCGTAGAAATCCTGCGGCCGCGGACCGAACGCAAAGACCTTCAGATTGCGAATGCCATTCACCACGCGGGCCACGCGGGTGAAATGGACGATGTGGTTGACGATCTCATCCGGAAGGCCAACCGGCACGGCGGGAATGAAGGGGGTGATGTTGCGCAGGGCGCAGTTCAACGAGGCGTTCAACATCCCGCAATAGGCATCGCCACGACCGTTGATCAGGTCTTTGGCCGATTCCTCGGCCGCCGCGCACAGCATGAAGGGGACGCCCAGTTCTTTCGCAAAGATGGTGTAGGGGCCTTCGGGACCGAAGTTGCCGAGATAGATGGTAACGGCGTTGACACCTGCGGCGCGCATCTCGGCGAGCGCCCTGACGGTGTCGGCCTCGGACTCAATAATGACGGAGCAGGGGGTGACGTCCACCTTGCGCGTGGCGCAGGCTTTCACCACGCGGGCAAGACGCGCGCGGCTGAGCTCAATCGGAAAACAATCACGGCTGACGGCGACGATGCCCATTTTTATGGATGGGGTGTTTTGCATACGGTTCAGGCCTCCTGGACGACCCGGGGGTCGTGTGTTGAAATGGCTACTCATTATGCATGAAAGCGGGACGAAAGTCCAGCCTGCTGTCACACCGCAGCAATTCTAATTATGGAGAGGGGACCATCGGCGTCGGGGTCGGTATCGGTATCGGTATCGATAAAACCAACGGAAATTCGACCCCGATTCCGATACCGACCCCGACCCCGAAGACCCCATCACGCTCATATTTCAGAATTGCTGGTCATGGCCGGCGCCCGTAAGCACGCGGTCCGAGCATTACAGCAGGCCGCGGTGGACGTTGCCGGCGTGACTACCGGGAGGCGTGTCGCCCCGGCAGACGGCACCCCAGGCGGCTGCAAGCGCGGCGGGGGAGGCGGGGTACCAGGACCAGTCGCAACGAAACAGGCCAATGCCGACCCCGAGCAGGGCGGGGATGACATCCACACAGGCGAAGGGGCGTTCGTCGGTCGTGATCCAACGGCCGTCGAGCGGGAACGTGTGCAAGGTCCGTCCGCGACGATCGGCAAAGGTGACCGGTCCGGCCAGTGCGCCTCCCGACCCCGTGACGGGTGGCGTCTGCGAAATGAAGAGGGGGGTGAGTTGGAAAACCAGCGCTTCTAAGGCTCCGGCCCCGGCCCCGGCCCCGGCCCCGGCCCCGGCCCCGGCCTCGGCGCAGGTGATGAGATTGGCCTGCGTCTCCTCGGGTGAGGTGACACGACGGGCAATGTTCGCTTCGCGCAGGAAGGCGCTCGCGGCGCGGTTGAGTGCGTAGAACGACCAGTCTGCGGTGATCCCGTCACATGCGGGCACGTTGCGCCGCAGCAGATCGAGTCCCGGCAGGTCGGCACATTCCCAGCGACGCCACCCGGATGCCGCCAGCGCGCGCACGCGGGCCTCCAGGGGCGCGGCCTCGCTGTCGCGGACAAGCAGCGGCACGGCCAGGCGAATCCGCTCGCGGGGGACGACGGCCATCCAGGCGTCGAGCGCGCGATCGATGGCCTCGGTATCGGCGTGGCCGATCTGCACGATCAGTTCAGCGGCGTCACCCAACGCGGCAGTCACCTGCTGCGTCAGATGGACTTTGGCCGTGAAACACGGCAGGATGGCTTGTTGAGTTCGTGTCAACGCGTGCGGGTCCGCGTGACGGCGGGCGGCGTGGCGACGGGCCGCGCGGGCGGCGGAGAGAGCGTCCAGCACGCGGCGGCGGGCCTCGTTGAGGAGTGAGGGCGGCGCGTAGCGAGCGTCGGGGTCACGGACCTCAAGCCGTGCCACCCGCCAACCCGAGTCGCGGGTCCGGTCGAAAGCGTTGCGCACGGCTGCTTCGGTCTGGCCAGGGTTACGCGCGGGTTTTAGTTCAGCCGGGATGTGCACGGTGGCGGCGTCCGCCGCATCAGGCCCGATCGCCTCCGCCGTCAGGGCGAGTCCGTCGGATTCGAGCGTGACCGTGACCGCGCAGGCGTGCAGCGGGGGGAGGGACGATTCACGCACGGATTCGACGGGGTAGGCCCGCCGCACCGCTTGCGAAGCCGAGCAGTATACGGCGGCGCCGGGAGAGGGGATCGTCGGCAGGTCGAAGGTCAACTCAACCTCGACGTCGGTTTCGGCCGGGAGGGCGACTTCGCAACGGGTGGCGTTGCCGCGCCGCAACGCGCTGACCGCGAAACCTTCAGGTTGGCCACCCGCCTCAGGCTCGATCTGGATGCCATCGTGCTTTTCCAGGGCGCGGGTGGTGTGGAAGCGGAGCCAGCGACCGCCGCGACCGTCGCGGAGGACCGTCTGGACGGTGCCGATGCGGGTGCCGCGGTGACCGACGGCCGAGGGGTCGATGAGGGCGAGCGGGTCGGCGTTGGGGGTTTCGGCGTAGTACGATGTCCACGGCCGGCTGAAGATGGTCTGGATGGCGGCGATCTTCTGCCCCTCTTCGGCCGGGGTGAGCGTGCCGTCGAGGGCGCGTCGGTAGAGGTCGGTGATGGCGGCCACGTAGAGCGGCGACTTCATGCGTCCTTCGATCTTCAGGCTGGCGACGCCCATCTCGGCCAGCGCGCGGATGTGGGGGAGCCACGCCAGGTCGCGCATCGAGAAGGGGTGGCTGGCGCCCCCGTCCGGCGCCCCGGTCACGGTCAGGCGGTCGCGGCAGCAATAGGCGCAACGACCGCGGTTGCCGCTGCGGCCCAGCGCGTGGGAGGAAAAGAGGCAGAGACCGCTGATGGAATAGCAGAGGGCGCCGTGGATGAAGACCTCGATTTCGGCGGCGTTGTCGCGAACGGCCGCGGCGATTTCGTCCAGCGTCATTTCACGGGCCAGCACCACGCGGGAGAAGCCGCGCGCGGCGAGCGAGCGGACGCCGTCGCGGCTGTGCGCCGCCATCTGGGTGCTGGCGTGCAGCGGCAGACGGGGGAAGTAGCGGCGGGCGAGCGTGAGCAGGCCCCAGTCCTGGAGGATCACGCCGTCGGCACCGAGATCATCCAGCACGTCAAGTGTATCGAGCGCAGCCGGGAGTTCGGCGTCGAGCAGCAGTGTGTTGATCGTGCAATACACCTTGCGCGGCGGTGTGAGGCTGCGCGCATAGGCCAGCAGCACGGCCAGCCGCTCCGCGGTGAGGTTCTGCGCCTCGGCGCGCGCCGAAAAACGATCCAGACCGGTGTAGATGGCGTCGGCGCCATACTGAAACGCGGCGATCGCCGCGTCAAAACCGCCTGCGGGGGCTAGAAGTTCGGGAAGAGGCATCAAGAGAGTGTAGCGGATGCGAAGGATGGATGGAAATGCAAATGCAAATGCAAATGCAAAAAAAACGACTTGCTAGTTGTAATTATTACGGTAATATTGATAACTATGTTTGCAAGAATACTAGATTCTCCCAACACTTCGGTTTTGTTGCTGGGTCCGCGCGGGACGGGGAAGTCAACCTGGATACGGCAACATTTCAGGGATGCGATCCGCTATGACTTGCTCGACACAGGGGAGGCGATCCGGTTGGAACGCAATCCCACACTCCTTTACCATGAGTTGAAGACGCTGCCGCAAGACACGTGGGTCGTGCTGGACGAGGTGCAGAAAGCCCCGGCGGTGTTGAACGAAGTCCAGCGGCTGATCGAAGACTGTGGTCTGCGGTTCGTGCTCTGCGGATCGAGCGCCCGGAAGTTGAAGCGCTCCGGCGTGAACCTGCTTGCCGGTCGGGCGATCGAGACTCGGATGTTTCCACTGGTCTCCGCCGAACTCCCCGGCGGTGGCGACGTGCGCGACGTCCTGATTCGCGGCATGCTGCCGCTGGCGGTGACCGGCACCGACCCCGTCGGCTTTCTGAACACCTACGCGCACGCTTACCTGAACGAGGAGATCCGCGCCGAGGCCGCAACGCGCAACGTGGCGTCCTTCTCCCGTTTTCTGGAGGTCGCGGCCCGACAGAACGGCCAAGTCACCAACCTGAGCAACATCGCGCGTGAGTCCGCCGTGGCCCGTGCCACGGTGCAGAACTATTTCGATATTCTCGTGGACACGCTGATCGGCCGCTGGCTCGATCCGTGGAAGCTGAAGCGGGCGACCAAGCAGGTCGGACATCCCAAGTTCTACCTGTTCGACACGGGCGTCGCGCGCGCGCTCTCGGGCAGGCTTCCCTATCCGCCTTCGCAGGAGGAGGCTGGCCCGCTCCTGGAGACCCTGGTGCTGCACGAGCTGAGCGCCTTCATCGCATACCGGCGGCTGGGGTACCCCCTCCATTTTTGGCGGAGCTATGACGGCGCGGAGGTCGATTTCCTGTGCGAGACCGCAAGCGGTTTCGTGGCCATTGAGGTCAAGGTCGCGACCCATTGGGAACGGCGATTCTCCGGCGGGTTGCGGCGCATGCGCGACGAACTGGCACCGCGACAGGTGAAACGGTTTGGCGTCTGTCTGTGCGAGCGCCCGGCGCTCTTGGACGACGTCCGCGTCCTGCCGGCAGCCGATTTTCTGCGCCTGCTCTGGAACGGCGAGGTGATTGGGTGAGAAAAATCAGCTTCAGAACTCGTCGAACGGCCCCTGGCCTTCGACGCCGTGGAGCTTTTGGGCCAATTAGGTGACGCACGTATCTCAGGCCCTGCTCCGCAGTCAAAAAACGGGATGCCGATCAGCATTTTCCTTCGTGTTGCTGAATCAGATCAGAAGCCCAGTCGATTGCTTCCGGGTACTCGTCACAATCAAGTACGAACTCCTGCCCTCGTGCCACTGCCCTCAAATCTGTACGCGATCCCACTCTATTCCACCGCCTTGGATCGGCATGATAGGTGAGGGGTGTTCGGTCGCGACTAGGATAGAACCAATAGGGGAGTGACCACGCACTGGTCTTGTTCGCAGTCAACTGTAGGTCAGACGAGAATCTTCGGAATACCCCGGCCCCCGGCAGTTGGGGTACCGACTTTCTACCCATTTCCAGATGGCGATTGGCCAAGTAGACGACATTGTTGCTGTTGCTGCCGCAATGGAAGTGGGGATGGTATTTTGCCCACTGAAAATCAGTAGGCGGCGAAGCACTGAGAGACAGCACCTCAGCGACCTGCAACCATCCCCATAGGACATGGCGTGGTCTGTCGCCGTCGGTCCAACAGATCGCTTTGTTCAGGATGTTCACGCAACGGAAAAGCCCAAAGAAAAGAAACAGGTCTCCGACTCCTACCTCGTTGTTGCGGAGGTGGCTTTGTGCTTGGTCAGTCTGACCAAAGATCGGCCGCCACCCCGGTAGGCGGAGAAGGCTCTCATGGACGATATCAGGATCGATATGGGCGCGGTAGTTCGACGGAATACGTCCTTTGGTCAGTGCAGCAACGAGCGGCCCAAGCGAACTGTTCTCGTATAAGATATCCCTGTAAGTGACAACTGATGTCTTGTCCGGAATTGGCAGTGAAACCATGCGTCCGTCCGGGAATATTGGGCTGGGCACTCCACCCGCAGACGAATCGAATCCCTTCCTGCTAAGAATAAGTTTCATGCCTGCTGTTTCCATGACCTGTCGCCGCTCCGCCATTTTGTTGGTGGGGCGCTGACCCCATGGCGATGCGATGCGATGAACTTCAGAAAGTCTCTAATGGTCTCTTTGGAAAACCGGTTTTTGTGGCCCCTCCTCACCTTCAGTACCTCCAAACGCGACGGCAGCTGCGGTCCGGAATCCCCGAAGTAGTGGAACTGCTCCGCTACGAGAACACGCTTGCCACCTAAGTCATGGATTTTCCTCTTCGGATCCTCTTCATCTCCGTGCGAGTGCATGGATCGCAGTTGCCGATAGCCGCCATTGGCAAGCGGTTTGTAGATATTGTCGCCTGCCCTCCAGACCAGTTCGCCTTTCGTGTCGTCCGGTATTTTGTTGGCGAAACGTCTGTCGCGAAAGTAACTTGCGTGGTCCTCAATAATCGTCTCGATTTCCATAGCGAAGACAACCCGATTGCCTTTGGCTTTCGGGCTGAGCCCGACAATCCAATCTCCGGTCTTCGCCGTCCGCCGGATAACCGGCTTGCAGGTGGCTAGCGTACACCATCCCCAGAAGGGATTGGGCGCGAAGCCGGTGTCATGTGTCACAATGTAGGTATACAGCTTCACAAGAACCCGCCTTCTGGCTCACAAGCGATCTGAGTCGATCAGTACGCGGCCGAGCCCATGCTGCTCCAACCACCAATACGTGAAGTGCTTGGACAACCAACTCGCGGCACGCTCCGTGGCAAGCGCTCGTTGCATGGATGTGTAAAGGATAGGAATGGAGAACTTGGCTTCGATTGCATCTAGCGTTCCGCACACGGCATTCGGATGGACGTCGGAAGGGATGCCGAACTGATCAAAGCCTTGCTTGATATCCTCAACCGTTGCCTCGATAAGGATGGCTTTCCAGGTAAATAAAGCCAGCCGAGAACAGGCGGCAATGAAGTGGTGGCGACGTGCCACGGTGCATGCCACGACGTCTGCCAGGCTCTTTCGTTCCAGACAGAGCAGCGTTTCCATGCCTTCGACGGTGTAGTCTCCCGTCTTCAGGGTGTGCCGTCGTTCATTGCCGATCCAGTTCGGGTGATTCGCGTAGAGGGGGAGGGGTTGCTTTTCGCGCGTGTCTACCAGTACAACAGGTTTTGGAATACCCTCGGAACGAATGATCGCGCGGGCGTTGCGAACCACCTTGAGACGGCTGCTGGGCGACGCGACAAATACGGAATGTCTGCTTGTCATGTTCAACTATCCTTTCTGCGCCCGGGCAGGCGGGAATGCCTGCCCCACCTTTGAAATCGTCGCAGTCCTGCACCGTGGCCGCAGACCCTTGACAAGGCGCAAGATCATGACCTGTCAGGACGGCCGTAGCGGCGGCGCGGGGTCTTGAAGATGTCGGACCTGGCGCTGAAGCGGACGGCGTTGCGGCCCAGCAGATTCTCGGCTTCGGCGACGAACGCGGCGGTGGGCTCAATGCCGGTCGTGCGACCGGCCTCGACCACCACCTTGTGGCCTGCTGGATAGCACAGGCACATGAGCAGCGGTGTTTTGCCGGGATGGGCGCGCACCAGGGTCTGAAATCGCCCCAGGGTCGCATCGGTGTCGGGCGTGACGCGGATACGGGCCAGAATCTTCTCGGCAAATACCGCTGGCGCATCCCCCAGCAGGTAGATTTCGCGGGCGACGATCTGGGTCTGGTTGTCCCGTTTCTTCACCGTGCCGCAGACCAGCAGCGGTTGATCCGGCTGGCAGGCCGCCTCAAAGGCTCGGAACGTTTCGGAAAAAGCCAGCACCTCGATCAGGCTGTCGCCATCCTGAAGCTGGATGATCGCCCACGGTTCTTTTGTTTTTTGAGAGATTCGCTTTTGAATCGATGATGCGAGCCCAGCCACTCGGGCTTCCTGGCCCTCGGGGATCTGCTCCAGGCTGCTCAGCGTGAGCGTCTGGAAATCGCGCATCAGCGGGCGGAAGCGGTCGAGCGGATGGCCGGAAATGTAAATGCCCAGGAGTTCGCGCTCGGCGGTCAGCATCTCCTTGCTGGTGAGCGGCGGTGCGTCGGGAAGGTCGTCGCCGAGTGCGGCATCCTGACCCGATGCTTGGTCGCCCAGGGCTTCAAAGAGGTTGCCCTGGCCGCTTTCGCGCTCGCGGATCTTGTCGACGGCCCGGGCCAGCGCGGTGTCGATCCCGGCGAGCAGGCGGCCGCGGTGCATCCCCAGGCAGTCCATCGCGCCGGTGCGGATGAGCGCCTCCAACACCCGCTTGTTGACGGCGGCGGCACTCACGCGGGTACAGAAGTCGACGAGAGACTTGAAGGGGCCGACGCGCGTGCGCTCCGTGATCACCGCATCGGCGGCCATCTCGCCGACACTCTTGATGCCGCCTAGGCCGTAGCGGATGCCGTCCTTGCCGTCGGCGATTTTTTCGGGCATGAATCGCGATGCTGAGCGGTTGATGCAGGGGGTGAGGATCGTCATGCCCATGGCGTCTGCCGCGCCGACGAAGCCGGGGAGCTTGTCGAAGTTGCCGATTTCGGAAGAGATCTGAGCGCACATGTATTCGGCCGGGTAGTGCGCCTTCAAGTAGGCGGTCTGATAGGTGATGATGCCATAGGCCGCGGCGTGGGCCTTGTTGAAGCCGTAGCCGGCGAATGTCTCGATGTTGTCGAAGATCTGCCCCGCTTGCTCCTCGGGGATGCCGTTGAGGGTGGCGCATCCATCGATGAACCGCGCCCGCTCCTTGATCATCTCCTCTTTCTTCTTTTTGGTCATGATGCGGCGGAGCACGTCGGCCTGGCCGAGCGAATAGCCGGCGAGGACATGGGCGGCGCGCTGCACCTGCTCTTGATAGACCATGACCCCGTAGGTCTCCTTGAGGATCGGCTCCAGTAGGGGATGGTCGTAAACGATCGGCTCTTCACCCCGCTTGCGCTTGATGAACGTCGGAATCATGGCAATCGTGGCGGGTCGGTAAAGCGCGAGGATGGCGATGATCTCTTCGATGCAAACCGGCTGCAGATCGACCAGAATGCGGCGCATGCCGCCCGATTCAAGCTGAAAGACTCCCACCGTGTCGGCCCGTCGGAACAGCTCGAAGGTCTTAGCGTCGTCCAGCGGCAGTTGGATCAGATCAATGGAGATGCCGTGGAGTTCACGGATGAGGTCGAGGCACTCCTTCAGGACGGTGAGCGTTTTGAGGCCGAGAAAGTCCATCTTCAGCAGACCGCAAGCCTCAACGGGTTCCTTGGCGTACTGGGTGACGGGCGCGCCTTCCTTGTCGCGGGCGAGGGGAATGATGTCGATCAGCGGCTTGTCGCCGATCACCACGCCCGCAGCATGGACCCCGGCCCCGCGGTAAAGCCCTTCCAGCACTTCGGCATATTTCATGATCCGGCGCAGATCGGGGTCGGTGGCGCAGAGGGCGTCGAATTGGGGGTTGTCGGTTTTTGCCTTGGCGAGGGTCATCTTCGGGTCTTCGGGAATCATCTTGGAGAATGCGTTCGCCTTGTCGAGCGGGATTTCGAGGACGCGCGCAACGTCGCGGATGACGGTCTTGGCGCCGAGCTGGCCGAAGGTGACGATCTGCGCCACGCGATCCTTTCCGTACTTCTCCCGGACATACGCGATGACCCGCTCGCGGCGGGCCTGGCAAAAGTCGATATCGAAATCGGGCGGCGAGACGCGCTCGGGATTCAGAAAGCGCTCGAAGATGAGATCAAAGCGGATGGGGTCGATCTGCGTAATGCCGAGTGCATAGGAGAGAATGGAACCGGCACCCGAACCGCGGCCCGGTCCGACGGGAACGCCGTTGAGGCGGGACCACTGGACGAAGTCGGCGACCACGAGAAAATAACTAATGAAGTTCGTTTTTTCGATGACGTCGACTTCGTAGTTGAATCGGTCGATCAGCATCCGCTCGCGTTCGTCTCTCGGGTGGTCAAAATCGGCGATGCCGTAAATCCGGAGCATGCCCTCACGGCCGAGATGAGCCAGGTAGTCCTTGGGCGTGGCAAAGCCGTCGGGGATGTCATAGGTCGGGAAGTGGCTCGCCAGGTTGCCGAGGGGGATCGTGGCGTGGCAGCGTTCGGCGATGGCGACGGTGGCATCCAGGGCGTCGGCGTCGTCTGGAAACAGCCGCTCGAGCTCCTCGCGTGTCTTGAAATAAAACTGGTTGGTGGCGTAGCGCATCCGCTTGGGATCGCTCATGTTCGTGGAGGTCTGGATGCAGAGCATCACTTCGTGGGCATCGGCGTGGCTTTCGTAGAGGTAGTGGACGTCGTTTGTGATCACGGCGGGGAGGCCCGTGCGGCGACGCAATTCCCGGACGCCCGCGTTCACGATCTTTTGTTCGGGGATGCCATGGTCCTGCATCTCCAGGAAAAAATTGCCGGGGCCGAAGATGTCGGCATAGTCGCGGGCAGCGGCTTCGGCCACGTCGAGATGCTGTTCGGCGAGCGGCATGTTGACTTCACCGTGAAGGCAGGCGGAGAGACCGATCAAACCCCGGGCGTATTTTCGGAGGGTTTCCTTGTCAAGGCGAGGCTTGTAATAAAAGCCTTCGAGCTGGGCGATCGTGTTGATGCGGGAAAGATTCTGATACCCTTCGTCGGTCTCGGCCAGCAGGACGAGGTGGCAATAGGGGGTGTGCTGATCGCGATCGGTTCGCGGCTTGCTGGCGTTGATGTAGATCTCGCAGCCGATGATCGGCTTGATCCCTTCAGCTTTGCAGGCCGTGTAGAAATCGACCATGCCGTACATCACGCCATGATCGGTCATGGCCACGGCGGGCATGCCCAGTTCCCGGGCTCGCTTCACGAGGGGCTTGACGTGGCAGGCGCCGTCGAGAAATGAAAAGGTCGTGTGAACGTGAAGATGAACAAATGGTTTTGCCATGACGGACCCTGGTTGCGGGATCAGTATTGCTTTTCGTATTCGCCCTTGCCCAGTTTCTTCAGCTTGGTGAACCCGGCGGACTTGGCCCGCTGGTCCAGCGAGGCTTGGGAACGGCCGATGGCAGGCGCGGAGAGGCACTTGCGGACGGGTGCGCCGCAGGCGGGGCAGGCCGTCAGCCGCGGCTCCGTGAGGGGCTGAAACCGCTCAAACCCAAAGCGGCAGGTCGGGCAGGAACGGGCAGGTTCGGACGCTTCATATTCGTAGTTCGGCATAGCGGTCTCCAAAACTGAAAACTAAAAATTGTGTCGTGTGTTGCCTGTTATTTCAGCTTTCAGCTTTCAGCTTTCAGCTTTCAGCTTTCAGCTTTCAGCTTTCAGCTTTTGTCCATTGTTCTGTTCGTGTCCGGCGCCGCCGCTACTTCGCGGGCGCCGGTGCCGCGGCGTTTGCCGGCGCCTCGATCGTGACGCGGAGGGTGATTTGCTTGGATGTGGCGTCGTGTGTGCGGCCGATCCCCGCCAGAAAGAGGCGGTAGAAGTCGGCGTGTTCGTCGAATGACGCGATCATAATGGGCTCGCCGTCACGCACGGTCAGCGAGGTCGCTACATGCGTAAAGCGGATGCGTCGCGACCGCCCCGTTGTCACCCCAGAGAGTTCCGGCGTCAGCGTGATTTGCACCAGAGGACCCTTGCCGATGATTTGCGCCCGCGCGACCAACGAGGCCCCGACGTTGCGCAGGGTTACCTCCTGGGCGATGTAGCCGTAACGGCGTCCCCAGACGATAAGCTCGTTGACAAAGGGGACCTCTTCGCCGACCCTCAGGGACGCCTCTGAGCCACTGCGCACCAGAAGCTGCTGGCGGGTTTGCGAGGTGCCTTCGGTCGTGTGTGACGCGGCCCGCGGCGTGATGCGGACGGTGCCGCCGACTCCCGCGCGGGTGACGACCACACCGCCGGACGCGCCGACCGACACCTCGGTCGCGGAGGTGCTGCGTTGTTCGTCAAAGTCGACTTCGATCCGCACATTACGCGGCGGCACGTTCAGTTCACGCAACGCCTCACGCAGGAGTTGGTGCGCCTCTGGAGGTCCGTAGACCAGGAGCTTGTTATTCGGCTTGTAATAGGTGAGCTTGGCGCGATCTCCGACCATCTCCTGCAGCGCCGCAGCCGTCTCCTCTGAGTCCACGGCGATCATGCCGTAGGAGGCAAAATAGGCGTTGGTTGTGGACGGGGGGGCGGCGGAAGGGGTCTGCGCCCATGCACTACATGAGATCAGGCAGAGGGCGATCAGACTGGACAATGGCGCTTTCATGGATGAGAGAGGGCTTAACGACCCAACCGAGCCACTGTAGTCATTTGAGGTGCCCCTGTCAAGGGCAGGTGCGGTGAACCGGCGATTCCGAATAATATTTTTCGGGTCTTAAGTTATTGACCTAGCATGAATGATGTGATAGTCGCTTGCACTTGCTTTGAGCGCCACGCCCAGGTGCATCATGGCCTTGACAATCTGGGCAACCTTGTCCCCCTCCGCTAACTGCGGGTCAACGGTGATGGAATAGGAAGAAGTCTACAAACGGGTCGACCGCCTGACGCGTCGATCCCAACAGATTGGCGATGTTTCGGCTCCGGACGCCGCGTCCGTTATTTCGATGCCGGGCCGGGCGGCACGGACGCCAAGAGGGCTTCGCGGTCGGGGTAGGCTCCTTCGAGCTGGGCGTCGTACAGGCGTTCGAGAAGTTTGCCGAGTGTGGGACCGGAGCGGTAGCCGCAGGCGATGAGGTCCCGGCCGCGGATCCACGGTTCGGGGAGGACCGGTTCGGTGACGAAGGCATCGCGGCAGGTGCGGGCGAAATCGTACGTCGCGAGGTCGCCGGTGCTATGGGTCAGATCGAGACGGTGGAGTTCGAGGAGCAGGTCACAGCCCGACGAACCGAGCAGGCGGCGCCGGGTGGCGGAACGCATGGCATGGATATCCACGAAGGTCATGTGATGACGGACGGCGTTGGAGACAGCCTCGATGCGTGCGGCAGGCTGACGCAGGCGCGCGAGGATCGAGGCGGCCATCCCGGCGCCGTGCGGCGCATGGCAGGGGAACCGGTGGCGCGGCGCGCCGCCGGCCGCGGGGTCCGGATGGCTCTGGCGGGTGGGCGGCTTTCCGACATCGTGAAGCAGGACGGCCCAGGCCAGATCGGCGTCTCGCGGCGCGGGAAGGGCATCGAGCATCAGGCAGGTGTGCGCCCAGACGTCGCCTTCGGGATGGTATTGGGGGGGCTGCGGACAGCCGTGATAGGCGACGACTTCAGGAAGAAAAACGCCGAGGAGACCACTTTGGCGCAGGTATTCGAGCGCCCGGGACGGGCGGGTGGCTTCGCACAGGATGCGCATGAATTCGGTCCCCACCCGTTCGCCGCTGACCGATGCGAGCAGGGGGGCACAGGCGCGGATGGCGGCGGCCGTGACCGGTTCGATGGTGAAATCGAGGACGGCGGCGAACCGGACGGCGCGCAGGAGGCGGAGGTGGTCCTCGCGGAAACGTGCGGCCGGGTCGCCGATGGCGCGGATGACACCGGCGTCGAGGTCTGCGCGGCCGTTGACGAAATCGGCGACCGTGCCGTCGGCGGGATCGTAGAAGAGACCGTTGATCGTGAAATCACGCCGGGAGGCATCTGCGGCGGCGGTGGTGAAGCGAATCGTGTCGGGACGGCGTCCATCGGAATAGGCGCCGTCGGCACGGAACGTGGCGACCTCGAAGGTGGCGGATTCGGTTTGGACGATGATCACGCCGAAGGCCTTGCCCACGGCGAAGGTTCGAGGGAAGAGCGCCTCGACGGTTTCGGGGGGCGCGGCAGTGGCGATGTCGATATCCTTGAGAGGCCGTCCCAGGAGGGCGTCGCGCACACATCCGCCGGCGAAGAGGGTTTGCCAACCCGCCTCGCGCAGACGGGCGGCGACGGCGGTGGCGGCGCAATAGAGCGGCGAGGAGAGGTCAAACATGGTGCGCCCTTAATCGTGCAGGTAATGGTTGCGCCAAGAGCAGGGGGAGTCGAAGCAGAACGTGTTGTGCTTCAACTGCCGTTTCAGGATTCATTGTAAGTGTAGCCCTTCCTTGACGCTCTTCAGAATCGCATTGGCCTTCTGGGTTGCCTCCGCCGAGGGCATGGTCTTGCCATCGCCCATTTCGATCCGTATCTGGAATCGGATCGGTGTTTTGGTTTTCGTCTTGACCTCAAGTAGCTTGGGCACGATGTCGCCCAAGTCCTGGATCTGCGAAGGCTCCAGATCAGCCACGGCGACCAGCATCTTGGGCGTTGCGATGCCTTCGTTTTTTCGCGCGGTGTCCATACGGTCACGGCATGCCGTGACCCTGACGAACTGGGCGGACGGGAAATCGCACGGCCATGCCTGCGATCCGGCATCCAGTTCCATGAACCTCGCCTGGAGCGCGCCGCCAATCACGTCGCGCACCGTCTTCCACGGAAGCGTCTTTCCAACCTTGACGGATAGCACGGTGGCAATAGAAAGCCCGGACGCCATGCCATTCTTCCACGCATCCTTCAGGTTCTCGGGCAGAATCTCTGCGGCGGCGATCACCGCCGGCGGCACGCAGAGCTTGCCGCTGGCGTTCAGAACGCCTGCCGGGATCGGTTCGCCAAGGATGCTGGCAGGGCCTGAAAGCAGCCAGACGGATGCGTCCGCCACGGCCGCAGTGATTGCCACCTCGACGACGTCTTGCACGGCCTTCGGGATCTGCATGGGATCTTGGTAGCCGTCACGATTCACTTGGACGACCGTCTTGCCGTCGAAGTAGTCGAATGCCGCTTTGACGGCAATCTCGTCAGTGTTCCACAGCCCCGGCAGCTTCTTGGGCGCGAGCAGCGCCGGGGCGATGTCCGTAAGAACCGCCGCTTCCGGCAGCACGAGTTCCATGGCCGGGTCGTTGAGTGCGTTCTCGTCCGGCCTCGACATCCACCACGAGCGCGACGTTCCGTCCGGACGCGTCAGCCGCAGCACAAACGTACCCTGTTCGCAGCCTTCAACCAGCGTGTCCAGGATGGCACTGGCTTTCAGCATCTTCGGCAGATGCGGAAGCTGGGCGAACGCTCCCGCCAGGTCCTTGACCCGCCGGGCGGTCTCGCCCTCCCGCCACAGATTGTACGGGCCGTCCGGGAGCAGGGCCTCGGCCGTGATGGCCGTATCCTGGACGCGCGCCCGCTTGTCGGCCTTGATCGTGTTGAAATGCGGCTCTTCCGTCACCGTAATCTTGAACGCCTGCGCCTCGTCCTTCTCGGAGATCGTGACCACGATGGCGTACGCCTGCTTGATGGCTTCTGGGATGCGCCCCTTCGCCTTGTCGATGTTAATCCGCAACGTTTGCGCCCTGGCCGGGTCAACGTTGCCATCCTTTTGCTGTTTCCTTATGTCCTCAAGAACCGTTTCCCATGCCAGGTAGTCGCGCACGCGGGCCATGGCGAGTTCCATCCCATCCTTTGAAGGGGTCACCAACAACACGGCGTTCCGGTAGACGCGCGGCCGGTCCGATCCCGTGGTCTCGTCGAGGAACCGCTTGGCCTCCGCGCTGGGCTTGCCGGACTCCGATGCCGCAATCGGTCCGAGCACGGCGTAGTGGAACGCGCCGTCATCTTCGATATCCTTAGGACGATTCGGAAGCGTATGAACGCGGACCCCCGCCGCCGATGCGTTGGCGGTAAGGGCCTTGGCCTTGCCGATGTCGTCGAGCAAGCGGGCGCGAACGGTGTCGTCCGGGATGTTCTTCGCCGCTACCGCGTGCATCTGCGTCAGGTTCGGCCGATTGCCCAACCGCCAGGTGCCCGGGAGTTGACCATCGGAAACCGCCGTGTAGAGATCGTCAAGCCAGTAGCTGGATTGCGACCAGCGGGCTAATCCCTTCTCCAACTCGATCTTGTCGGGACGCACGGACCCCAGGAGCACGGCCAGATCCCGCGTCCGGGCGTTCTGGCCGACTGGCTGCGAGTGCAGGAACGTCGCCACAACGGCCTGTTCGACCTCGCGGTTCCTAAGTCCGACCGACTCCGTCTGAATCCGGCGGGCCTGACTGAACTCGTTGTCAAGAATGCCGGTCCACGCCTGCTTCTTGCCTTCCCATTCTTCCGTGTCCGCCACGGCCACCATCTCACGCAGGGCCTCGGAAAGACCTTCTTTGTCGGGCGCGGTCAGGAACACGGCAGGTTCCACCAACGGGCTGGTGTCCCACTTTTCCGCCTCACGCAACGCCAGCGCGAAGGTTCTGAGCACCCCGCGCGTGCGCTGGAAGCGGGCCAGTTGCGTCCACTTCGAGTAGAGCACTTCTGTCAGGTCGGGATGGAACGGGAAACTCTTCAGAAAACGATCTTCGGCTTCCGCGCCCTGCTTGGCCGTCTGTTCGTCCACGGCGGCGATTCCCTTGATCGCGGCCAGGACATGCTGACGGAAACCCTCGCGATCCTTGAGAGATTCGGGCGTGAAGAACCGGCGGCGCAGCACCTCGGCCACGTCCTCCTTCACGACCGGCTCGACGGCCTCTTCCCGCTGACGCTGGAAGATATCGTAAAGCTCAGCCTGAATCTCCCGCCCGAGCGTGTCGCTCTTCCGCGGGTCCGTTGCCAGGAGCGACGCCACCAGACAGCACCGATCCACCTTGGTGGCCGCCTGGGTCAGGTACTGGAAGAAATTCACCAACTTGCTGCGCCACTCCCGGTCCTGTGCCACCTTCTCGCGGGCGTACATCAGCACTTCATCGATCAGGATCAGCGTGCCGAGACCGTCCTTGCCGGGGAGTTCGAGAAGCTCGATCAGGACATTCTCCGCCGGCGCGGTCTCGCGTTCCTCCGCCTTGTTCGAGGCGTGGAGCACCTTGAGTCCGGCGTCACCCGCCAGTTGGTAGGCCAGCACGCTCCACGGATGTTTGAGAGTCCGGGTTTTGCCGTCCGGAGACCGGACGTCCATGCCCTTTTCGACATCGAGCTTGTCGAAACACAAGCCCGCGATGCGGCACTGGGGCGGGTTCTGGCCGATCTCCCCGACGAACTCGGCCACGGCGGGCAGGTCTGGAAGGTTTTTCGGGTCGTTGACCAGATGCCGAAGCGTAATCAGTGTGTGCGTCTTGCCGCCGCCGTAGGTCAACTCCAGTTGGCGGACGGCTTTGTCGTTCTTGCCCGCCAGCCGCAACACCACATCCCGCACCAGATGTCGCAGGTTGTAGGTCGGGAAGGTGAGCGCAAAGAATTGCTCCGGCTTCTCGTAAATGGGGCGCTTGCCGCGCTGCATCATGACCTCGTAGAGGTCGGCGGCGAACATGTGCATCGGCAATTCGCCGGAACGAAGATCGTCCCGGAGTTTCACCACTTCATGCCAGGGCTTCCAGGGTAGCTTAGCCATTGTCGTTCTCCTCACTCCTTTTGCGTCCACATTGCAGCATTTCTTGCAACAAGAACCGTGACACAAGCAATCGCATCGCTATGTTAACACATTGCCGTCTAATCACTTGCAATCGCTCGCGCCTTCTTGCTTTGCAATCAAATTGCAACCTGTTGCAACTTGCTTTGCGTCCGTTACCCGTTCATCCTTCGTCACCATTGGGAAACCATTTGGCTGCGCTTGTCATACCAAGCACATGGATTCGCCCTTCAGCCCTCAGCTCACGCAGCAGGACTTGAATCTGGCTTCGCACGAGTCCCGGCAGCACCTGATAGAACTCATCCATCTGGCTCCCAGTTTTCGCATTCTCCCGGATGTGCTTGAGCAGGAGTTCCTTGTTCGTTCCTCGATCCAGCCCTCGCTTTCGAGTGTAAACGCCTTTCTTTCCAACAGCCGCATAGTACCGGCGCCCCAGAATGAAACGGCCACGGGCAACACGCTCAATCACGCCCAAATCCAGCAGGTGCGCAATTCGATCGCGCAAGGTTTCCGGCACTGGTTGTTCACGGCGGATGTGGTTAACCACGAGAAGATCACCGGTGTTAAAACTCTTCAGAGTCTCCATCCCAATCTTCTCCATCATGGTCAGCAACTTCGGATCCTGGACCAGACCATCCAGCGTCACCCTGACATGCATCCGATCCGTCCCCTTGAAATCCGGTAAGGCTTTCGCCTGCTTGATGCTCAACTCGAACATCAGGTTCATGCCCTGCCCGGAACGCTCGACGAGTCCGCATCGCGCCAGAATATCGGCAATCCGGCGGTTGCGGGGCGATTGACGGTCGAGAATGTTTTCCAGTGTTATGTCCGGCGGGAAACCGCCGGGACTATCCACGACGAGGCGATGCTGGTACTGGCGAACAAAAACCGGGCCGCCCAACTGGTAGTCCCGATGACTGACCGCATTCAGGACGGCCTCGCGCACCACCCTTTCATCAAAGGTCGGCACGTCCAGGACGAATAGCCCGTCCTGATAGTGCTGCTTGTTGTTGCGGAGGTTGATCAATTCCCACAGCCGATCATAGAACGAAAAGAACCCCTGTCGAAACTCCTCTCGCTGCTGGGCTGGGCCGGATGCCTCCGACGAACGGTATTCGAAGATCACTTCTGACTGCCCGATCAGACGCCCCAACGCCTCGCGGCGGCCGAATAGGACCAACGCCGCATAGGTGATGCCCTTGGAGATGATGGCTTCACAATCCTGCAACAATTGGCTCAGCGGCAGATTGGCCAGACCGGATTGGTTGCTCTTCTCCATCCATCGCCGCCGAAACGCTTCTACGGCACCCTCGTCGAGATCGCTCAACTCAGCATCCTTGCAGGTGTCAGCGGAAAAGTCGTGGCCGACCTCCGCGAAGATTAATCGCATCTCTTCCATGGGCATTTCAACAAGGCTATCCCCCGCGCGCCACCAGGGAATGCCCCTGTCCTGGATGGGCACGCCAACCGGTCGCGGGGGGATGTCGAAGACCAGCACCCGTTTGCCGTCTGGATTGAGTAAGTGAAAGTCAACCCGTAGATGCAGCCGTTCCATCAATCCGTTACGCGTGCGCTCCGGTTGCTCGAAAGCGAGGCTGCCGACAATCTGTCTAGGGCGCTTGTCCGTAACACCCAAGACCACACACCCGCCGCCACGATTGGCAATGGCGCATGCGTACTTAGCCAACTCGTCGAACTCGAAGGCGTTCTCTGCCTTCTTGAACTCTATGTTCTCGCCTTCTTTGGCATCCAGCAGCATTTGAATGTCGGGCATCTTCATGGGACGGTCTCCTGCACGGCTTCCTCGCTACGACGCTGTTTACCTATATGCATCCTCTTCTCGCATCAACCTGCAGTGTAAGAGCCTTCACTCCATCTGTTCTGGACTCGCTGCGGCAAACAAATCCGGTCCTTGGTCACGTACCGCCCCCCGCGCGCCAACGTGATTGCTGATGGACTCCATGAGCGACCGTTCCTCGCTACCATGCGGGGAGAGTTCGATGAGCGACTGTAGAAGCCGCTTGAAAAGTTCATGCCGCCGTAGCCCATTGCCGTCAAGGTATCCATCCACCTTGGATAGGTCGCCTGCCTTCCAAAGATGCATCAGGCAATGCACGCGGTCGATCAGTGGAATCGGCTTGCCGCCGGGGGCTTCGTAGCCCATCGACTTGCCCTTGCGCTGTGCCCAGGTTCTCAGCTTCACCTTGCTGCCAGAATCTTCTTCCGTCTCGGGGTCCGCCTCCGCATCGGCGTCGGCTTCCTTATCCTCATCATCCTTGCCTTTGCCCTTGGTGAATCCGATCAGATCCCATGTCCCGGCCAGTTCCCGATCCGAGATGCCGCAGGAGATGGCGTAGAGGATGCACGCGCCTGCTGGGGCCTCGTCCATGCCGAAGTCGTGACGATGCAGGAGATAGTAGGCCGTCGGCTCGTCCAGCCGGTCGGCGGCGGCCATATCGGCATCGCCGTCCTTATCGCCGGAAAGCACGCGACCGACCACGAAGTCCACCACCATCCGCCGAACATGGGTGAGGAACTCGCTGACCGTCATCGGACCGGGTTCGTTCGCCTTTTTAACGACTGGATGCTTGCTGTACGCCTCCATTGCCGGACCGGTGGCAGCCCACACGAAATCTGGCCCGCGAATGCCCGCATCCCAAAACTCACGGAGCATTGCCCGGATGTTTGTGCGCATGTCATCGAGAACCTGGTTGTCCCATCCGGGTCGTGCTGTAGAAGGGCGCGGCTTGCAGACAATCCACACGGACGATGCCAAGGCCGCCGATGACGAAGCTCGTTGCCTCGTAGGCAAGTTGTCTTGAATTGGCCAACTGGCCGTAACAACGAAACCGGCCCTTATGATTGCCGAGACGAGCGTTTCCCAAGCATCTGGTTCCTTGTGGGCAAACACACAGATGAAACGGCCATCGGGTCTTAAACTCTCGCGCGCCCTTGAAAACGCCTCCGCCATCTGATTCTCATACTTTATACGTTCCGTATCACGGCTCTTATCCTCACGAATATGTTGAACGGCTTCCTTGACTTTATTGGATAACCGTTCCTGAAATTCGCTTGGCAGTTCTGGAACAAAACCACGAAGCCATGTGTAGGAGAAGTCTGACAAATCTGCATAAGAGACCGCTTGGTAGTATGGGGGGTCCGTCACGATGGCATCGTATTTCTCGTTTGCCATGAGATCCATTGCAGACTCATTCACTACCCTAGGAATACCAGAGCCACTAATGCCTGCTATGAGTGTGTCAAGCGCGGTGGCGATTCTTTCATTGCACCGGATATATGATCCCGCAGATGTGCCGAGAGGTTGCGCCTCTGCGAAGTCCCACAGGAGAGAAATGGAGAAGCGTGAAAACGCATCGGTGAGAGAATCCGCGTCGGACTTCCATCGAACATTAACACACTGGAAACTCACAAGCCGGTCCAGCCCCAAGCACAAGTAGTTGGTAATGGCATGCTGCCAGCCCACGTCGCCTACCTGTGACTTCATGTGGGCAGATGCTTCATGTACTAGTTTACCCAGCACCGCAATAGACTTCGCCTGGCGTGCAGTATACAAGTCAGCCCATTGGCGAACTCCATACAGTTGCGCAGAAATGGAACGTGTGCTGCAAGGGGCAAACGGCTCCATCAACGTGGCGTTCGGCAACATGCGTAACGCTGCAGTCAAATCCGCTCTTTTGAGCTCGGAAACGGTTCGTTCATGCGCCGTGGCTGGTCGATATCCTTTGCTGGCTGCGCCCTCCACCACAACTGCCATCAGGATAGGCCCAGCGTTTCCATCGCATGACTCCACACGAATATCTTCCATTGTCATGGAGGGAAGGCCACAACATGGACATCTTGCACCCGATTTGGACATCGTGCCAGCAGCTAAGCGCTTATCGTGTTCGCGCCGTTGAGCAGCGTTGCCGCCCTTAAGCGGCACGTTGGTTTCAATCCCGAATAGAACGCCAGTTCTGTCGGCATTTGGTTCCATCGTCAAGAGAACTCGCTTTCTACCGTCCTTCTTCTTGCAGAGCCAACGGGTCTTGAGCAGCGGGATCGCCGCACGGCAATTCTTGCACGTGACCGTCCGCGCCCAGAGGTAGGCCACCGTCGGTTTGGCCACCCAGCGTGGATTGCGCTTGTCCTTGAGGTATTCGGCGCTGAAATCCTTGTTGAGCGCGTCTATGTCCGGCGTGCCATCGTCCTTGAGCGGCACTAGTTGCATGGAGCGTTTCTCGAACGGCTTCGGATTCTTGGAGTCGAGCGGCTCGAAATCGGCATAGGTGGGGTAGAATTGGGCCAGTTCTCGCCGAGCGCGCTCGAGCACCCACTGGCCCCAGGCACGGACATGCCACGCGAGATCTGCCTTGGGAGCGCGCCCAGAGTCCTCCTTGACCCACTGAGGAAAGGTTCCCGCCTCTTCGTCGGTCTGCTTCTTCGTCTTCTTGGTCCGCCCGACCAGATACGGGTGTGCCTTGTAGAAGGCGTTCATGAACTCCTCGTTCTCGAGGATGAACTCCGGCAGTGGGTGGGTTTTTCCGGCCAGTTTCTGCGGGTACTCCAGCGTGCATTTCAGGATGAACCACGCCACCGGATTGATGTCCACGGCGGTCGCCTCGCACCCCAGACGCATGGCTTCGAGCGGGATGGCCCCGCCGCCCGCGAACGGATCGAGGACCTTCGGGGCCCGTCCGCCATACGCCTTCTTGATTTCCGCCCGAAACCAGTCCAGGTCAGCCTTGTTCGATGTCTCCCGGCCCCAGTGCAGGATGCCGCCCTCGGTCTCTTCCTTCTCGCGCTCGACGATGCTCCCGTCGGGCATCTTCTTGCGTTCGATCTTCTTGACCAGCTTACCGCCGATCTTCTCGCACAGTTCCTTACGCCCCTCCGGCGTTCCGGGATCGGGCAGGAGCGTGGCGATCAGCGCCGCGCGGCACGCCGCCAGCGGTCGCCGCGCGGGCCAGATGTGCAAAGTTGAGATATGTCCATGCCGCACGTTCTTCTCGTGGACAGAATCCAGCGAAGCCTGCTTCAGCGGGAAGGCGTGTTCGATGAGGCGGGGTCCACGGCATGCCGTGGACGCATGGATGAGGGTGTTCATCGTGGGTTCACTTTCACGGGTCGAGGCTCCATTTTCCATGCAGGAGTTGAGTGTGCTTCTTGGTTAGATAATCGAAGTGGGCGCCGTCTTTGGAAGCCAAGGCGGCTTGGAAGACGCGGTCGGCGAGGTCGCGCTTGCGGGCCGTTACGGCCGCATTCGCCAGCCGGATAATGCGTTGCCATTCGCGGGATTGCATTTCGCCGGCCAGCGCCTCGAACAACTCGAACCGTTTCTGTTCTGCGGCGACCTGTCCGATCAGCGTCAGCGTCTTTTCGGCTTGATGGTCCAGATCGAGCACCAGCAGGGCGGGAATCCTGCCGCGCAGATAGGTCAGGCAGAAATCAACTTCCTGTGCGAAAAGCCCGGCGAAGAAACCATCGGTGTGACCGTAGGTGAAGCCCACGTCCTCGAAGATGATGAGTTCGAGCAGGTCGGTCAAGAAAGCTTCCGGCGCAATGCCAGTTTTGTGGCGGGGAAAGGCGAGGTAGTCTTCAAAAGCCATCTGGAAACTCATGCCGATGCAGCCGAAGGAATCGTCCGCGATCTGTACCAGCTCCAGGGCCACGGTCATCGCGCTGCGCAACACGGCAAGGGCTTCCGCAGACTTGCCCTTGCCTGCCAACTTCTTCGCGGTTGCGGTTTCGGCATCCAGCTTCTTGGCCAGATCCCAGGAAGCATCCTCTTCATAGCAGCGCCTCCAGTTGAATCTGGCGCGAAGCGGCTCGTAGTAGGCATCGGGCGAGATCGGAAATGACGACCATCTTCCACGAAGCGCAAGATCGTACAATCTTTCGGCCGGAAGAATGCGCATGGGATCCGAAAGCTCATATGATCGTTGATTGTGCTTGATGATCCGGCCATGCGCCCGGCGGGTTTCGGCTTTCGCCAATTCCGGAGGGATGGAGGCCAGGATCTCAGGCACGCCAAGACCGGCATCTGTCAACCGTTGCTGCAAATCGCGCAGGTGGCTTAGTTTCCGTTTGGCGTCTTCTGAGCAAAACATGCCCTTACGCAATCCACGCAGTTCGAGCCCCAGCCGGTCAAGATCGCCTTCAAACCTGTCGTTGGCCAGCAAGGCGTACCACACGTCCCAGTACGAGAGAGGAACCTCGCCGCCATTTGTCGAACGCATGCGGATCGCGATGTCCGTGGCGACGGGAACGGCTGGCTTGGGAGGTTTGGCCATGGCGGCAACGTCCACGGCATGCCGTGGACGTATGGACGGGGAGTGCGAGAGCATCGGTTTCATAGGCGGATGACCTCCTTGTCTGGGTCGGCCTCGTGCAGGATGCAGGCGAGCATGCCGTCGGGGTTGAGGTGGCCAACCACGGCGCGGTTGCAGTGGGCGAGCACGTATTGGTTGCACCAGACGGCGCGACGGGCGCTGGGCGCATTGAGGGCGGGGTCAAAGGGGGAGAGCACGAGCAGGCGGGCCTCTTCAATAGCGACACGGCATGCCGTGTCGCCATCGACAGAGATCCCCCACGGCCTCACCCAGATCATGGGGTGTTTGTGCTTCAGGCCGGCCCCGAACACGGCACGTTCCATAGGGGAGAGAAAGCCTGAGATGATTGCTTCGCCGGGTTTGATCGGCAGGTTGCCGTGCGGAGCGTTTTGTCCGCGCGAGGCCAGAAATCCCACCTTGGGCATTTCAAGAAGCGCCTTGTTGCCCAAATACTGCGGCTCACCGCAATTCATCACGGCATCGTAGTTGAGCGGGTTGTCGCGGATATACCGCCGAATGTTGGACCGGGCCGCATCGTCACGCGCCCGGACCTCGTAAAAGCGCCCCTGCCAGAAGCTTTCGCCCAACGCCCGCGACACGGCGGCCTTGTAGGACCGCACGATGGTCGGGACCGACCCCGCCACGGGTTTGCCGAACGCCTCCCGGCGTGCCGTGAGGCCATTGATATCCCAGCCCGCCGCCGTGAGTTGCAGCAACCCATGGAAATGGTTCGGCATCACGGCGTGTTCGTCAACGACGGCGCGCGGGAAATGGTCCGGGATTTCGCGCCAGCATTGGTCGGCGACAAGGCCCGCCTGGTTCAGCACCATCTTCCCGTTCACGACGGTTCCGAAGGCGGAGCGCATGTTCTTCGTGCAGATTGTCAGGAAATACCAGCCGGGGCTGGTGAAATCCCAGCCCTGCATGCGCAGCCTCACGGCATGCCGTGAGGCTATGGACGGAGTGGCGGCATGCCGTGGCGCTGTGGAGGGAGTGGTGCTCATGTGGCCACCTCTGCTTCCATGACCTGCGAGTGGCCAACCAACACACTTCCCTTGGCCTTCGCCAGCAGGTTCCCGAACGGGTCTTGCACGCGGGCAAGGCGCGGGTTGGGCGTGGCGCAGTTGTAGACGGCATAGAACCAGTAGTCCTGACGCATGTTGCAGGCCTTGGCCCACTCGTTGGCGGACACCTCGATGTCGCCGGTCGTGGCTCGGCCCTTGACCTCGATGGATCGTTTCTCGTTGTCGGGGCGAATGGAAAGCAGATCAAATCCCGGATTGTCGGGCAGACCGGCGTGGCGGGCGAGTTCGGGCGTGTGGACGTCCAGGACTTTGGCCCCGGCCGCTTCCTCGAACGCCTGCGCCAACTGCATGGCGACCAGCTCGATATTTTTGTCGTGTTGCTCGATGTCAGCCGGGTCGGATGACGGCACGACAAGCGCATGGGCGACGAAGGTGACCTCGCCCGGCGCGATCAGGTCGGGTTCACGGTGCAGGACGGCCAGGGCGTTCTGGCGGCGCGCGGAAAGTTCGCGTTGCTGTCGCTTGACCTCGTCCAACGCCTCCATCGCCTTGCGGTTGCCGCTGCGGGCCTTGTCGGAATGCTTGGCGCGGGCGGTGGCCAATTCCGATTCCTGGTAGTCGAATCCCCGGCGGATGAACCCCTCACGTTCCGGGATGCTGTCGGCAAGGGCCTTCTTGCGTTCGAGGGCCATCCCGCGGGCGATGCGTTCCGCCAGATAGGCGCGGGCGAGTTCCTTCTGCTCGGTGGCCGCCACGGCCAGCCGTTGGGCCGAAGCGGGGAGTCCGTGTCCGCCCTTCAGGAGAAGAAGATGCTCGACGGGGCAGACGCAGATCTCCGCGCCTTCTTGTTGGCAGATCCCGACGAGGCGGCATTCGAGGACCTCTTCCTGCGCGAAGTCGGGCAACTCCGGGTCGGCGCGGCGCACCACCGAGAGAAGTGCCATGTGGAAGAGGTAGGGCTTGGTGGCGGATGGGTCGATGAAGACCGCGCCGCGTGTGCCCACGTCCGACAGCCGTTCCGTTGTCAGGGCGTGGAACCGCTCGAATACGGGTTCGCCAGGATGAAGCCAGATCACGTCCTTGCGATCTGTCGGGCGGACAACGGAGAAGTTGTCGCGGGATTTATCGGGGTACAGTTCCAGAACCGGAAACAACGGGTCCATCGCTCCGAACCGGAGGGATCGGAGCGAGAAGACTCCGTCCATGTCGCCGTCGATCTCGATGTCCACCAACGGCGCGGCCTGCTGGATGTACTGGCGGATGTATCCCGGCATCAGACGGAAATAGACTTCCTGCTCCATGCTGACGCGGAGGCGCGGGAGCTCCTTCACCACGTCGCCTCCGGTTCCGTAGAGAGACTTCTCGCGCTTGGCCACGGCCTCGATCTGTTCCTTGGTCAGTCGTCCGTCCAGTTGCATCGCCACCTCGTCGGCGTCTTCCGTGACGGCAAGCTCCATGTAACGCTTGATGGACACGCCCTCGAACATGCGCCCGATGCAGTCGAATACCTTGTCGGACTGGAGTTCCTTGCGAATCTTCTCCAGTTTCTCGAGAAGCACCTTCAGCACCTTGCCTTCGCGGGTGGACGGGGCGACCAGGTTCATGATGACGACGGGGTCGTGCTTCTGGCCATAGCGGTGGATGCGGCCCATGCGCTGCTCCAGGCGGGCGGGATTCCACGGTACGTCGTAATTGATCATGATCCAGCAGAACTGGAGGTTAATGCCTTCGCCAGCGGCATCCGTGCAGATGAGGAAACGGGCTCCGCCGGCGTCCATCGGCTTTCGGAAACGCTCCACCTCGTCCTCACGTTGGAGGTACTGCATCCCGCCATGAATTTGGGCGATCTGACCGGTGTAACCCATGCCGCCAAGCCGCCGCACGAGGAACTCCAGCGTGTCCCGGTGCTCGGTGAAGACGATGAACTTCTCGCCGCTGAATCGGGAGTCGGTCAGGACTTCCCGGAGCTTGTCGAACTTGGATTCATGCCCGCCGTCATGGACCTTGCGGGCAAGGTCGAGCAGTTCCTTGACCTGCTCCCTCTCGGCCAGCAGGTCAGTGAGGGATGCGGCGACCACGCCTTGGAGAAGGCGATCCTCGGCGGCCTCGTGGGCTTCGCCGTGTTCCTCGTCGCCTTCATCGTCCGCGCTGGTGGTGTCGAGAAGGTCGTCCTCGTGGAGGCGAGCCTGAAAGGTCATCATCTGCTCGGTGGTGATCTTTCCGTCCTGGATATCGTCGATCAGCGCGTTCAGTTTCTCCATCCGGCGCTCGAACGACCGCAGGAGCGCATAGGTTGAACTGGCCAGACGCCGCTGGAACACACCCATGGCGAGTCGCGCCGCCTCACGATTCAGCAGCTTGGCCTTGTTGTAGACGAAGCGCAGGTAGTCCGTGGTCTCGTCGTAGAGTTTCTGCTCGCTGATCTCGCCCTGGCTGAGTTCGTAGCCGAGCGTGTCGGACATGCGCTTCGGGTAGAGCGGTCGGCCGTCCAGGTGGACCATCTCCTCCTTAGTGCGGCGGATGAAATGCGACTGCCGGCGTTCGCGCGGGAACTCGTCGAACGCGTCCGGGGTCGCGAGCATCTCGGGTTCGAGCAACCGCCACATGGCGTAGTACGGATAGTCCTTGCCCATGTGCGGGGTGGCGGTCAGGAGAAGGAGGTGATGGGCGCTCCAGCCCAGCCGCCAATGGATGTTTTGGGATTGAATGCCCGCGAGCGCTTCGGCCAGGCAGTAGCGATCCGTCTTGCGAACGCGCAGATCGTTGCTGCGGTCCGCCGCCAGCTTGTGCGCCTCGTCGAAGATGACGAGGTCATAGGGTACCACGGTCGCTTCACGGAGACGCGCGAACATGCGCGGGCTCGACAGCGTATCGATGCTGATGATGATCCGGTCGCCCGCCTCGCCTTGGAACGGGTTGTCCGCACGAGCATCGGAACCCGTGACGATGCGGAACGGGAGATTGAACAGCGTCAGCAGCTCGCGCCGCCAGTTACCCACCAGACCGGCCGGTGTGACGATCAGAATCCGGCGCAACAGCCTGCGGGAGAGCATCTCGCGAATGTAGAGGCCGGACATGATCGTCTTGCCCGCGCCCGCGTCGTCGGCCAGCAGGAACCGCAGTCGGGGCTGCTTGAGCATGTGGTCGTAGACGGCAATCCGCTGGTGCGGCAGGGGATCGATGCTGGAGATCTCGGTGGCAAAGGCGGGATTCATCAGGTGTCCAAAGGAAAGGCGTTCTCCCTCCGCCAGAACCTTCACGACCTCCGGCTGCGCGGTGAAGTCCAGGATCGCGGACGGCATCTCTTCCGGCTTGCCGTAAGGTGCGGATTCCTCGCCCACACTCATCTCAAGCTGCTTCAGGTGGGTCCAGTAGACGCGCGACGGCTTAGTCTGCTTGTTTTCCCATCTATTGACGGTCGCGAAAGAGACGCCCAGGCGATCCGCCAGCGCCTGCTGGGTAAGCCCTATTTCCACGCGCAAGCGCTTGATGCGCTCGGCGTAGTCATCGCCCGGCTTTTGTCCTATCACATACCGTTCTATCATCTTCGCGCCCAATACTTGCGGGGGTCCTTATTGAAGAGACAGAATGAATATAACAGATGCGATATTCGTTGTCAACAGCCCACGCGACAGGCGCCAGCAATTCTAACACTGGCAGCCGCTATCGGGATCCAAATCGGGATCGGGACCGAAATCGACGAGAACGCAAGGAATTCGACCCCGATAGCGATAGCGATTTCGATTTCGACTGTACGGATGTGCTCAAAATTAGAATTGCTGACTCCTGCGCGCCATCAGCTCTCGAAATAGGTATACCCGCGGAGCGAGTTCTCGTAGGCGGTGAGGATGGTGCGGCGGTCGGCGGGGGTGATCTTCTTTTGCTTCACCGCGTCCTCGGCGAGCGCGCGGAATTGCTCCATGAGCGTACCGGGGTTGTACTCGACGTAGGAGAGGACGTCGCCCACGGAGTCGCCGCGCAGTTCCTGGGTGTATTCGATCTCGCCGTCCTCGTCGACGCGGATGGAAACGACGTTGGTGTCGCCGAAAAGATTGTGCAGATCGCCCAGGGTTTCCTGATACGCCCCGACGAGGAAGATGCCGAGGATGTACTCGTCGCCGCGGGTCACGGCGTGAAGGGGAAGGGCGGTCTTGACGTCGTGCGGGTCGATGAAGGCGTCGATCTTGCCGTCACAGTCGCAGGTGATATCGGAGATGAATCCGAGGCGGGTCGGCTTTTCGCGCAGGCGATGGATCGGCATGATGGGAAAGAGCTGATCCACGGCCCAGGCGTCGGGAACCGACTGGAACACGGAGAAGTTGCAGTAATAGATGTCGGCCAGGGCCGATTCGAGGCCACGCAATTCCTGGGGGACAACCTTCATTTTCCGGGCTTCTGCCGCAATACGGGTGAGGATGTACCAGAAGATCTGGTCGGCGAGGGCGCGGGTGCGCAGGGAGATGTCGCCGTGCTGGAAAGCGGAGTGGACCTCGTCCCGGTAGAAGACCGCGTCATGAAAGTATTCCTGAAGGTTCTTGGCGCGTAGGGAACGGGCGACTTCGAGCAGATTGGCCAGCGGTTCGGGGATCACCTCGGGGAGGGTCTGCGGCAGGTCTGTATTTTCGAAGCGGGCGGTGTCGATCACATTGATCAGCAGGACGGAATAGTAGCCGACCAGCGCACGCCCCGACTCGGAAATCAGGATGGGGTGGGGGATGTTGGCTTCGTTGCAGGCGTGCATCGCCCCTTCGACCACATCGGCGCAATACTCCTGGATGTCGTAATTGGCTGACGAGGGGAAGTTGGTGTGTGAACCGTCGTAATCGATGGCCAGGCCGCCGCCGATGTCGAGGATCCCCATGCGGGCGCCTTCGGCAACGAGACCGACGTAGAACCGGGCGGCCTCGCAGATCGAGGCGCGGACATCGCGGATATTGGGCACCTGTGAACCGAGATGGTAATGGAGCATTTCGAGACAGTCGAGCATGTCGTGGCTGCGGAGGGCATCGACGACCTCGATGACCTGGGACGGGCTCAGACCGAAGACCGAGCGGTCGCCTCCCGATTCGGCCCATTTGCCGCCCACCCGGGCCGAGAGCTTGACGCGCACGCCGATGCGGGGGCGGACGCCGAGTTCGGTGGCGCGTTCGCGGATCAGATCCATTTCGCCCGGGGTTTCGAGCACGAGAATGGTCTGCAGTCCCATCTTGAGAGAGGAGAGGGCGAGGTCAATGAATTCGGTGTCTTTGTAGCCGTTGCAAATGATGTAGGCTTCGGGATCCCGCATGAACGCAAGCGCGGCGCACAACTCGGCTTTGGATCCCGCTTCGAGGCCGTGGTGCCACGGGCGGCCGAAGGTGATCACATCTGAAACGGCCTGTTGCTGCTGGTTGACCTTGATCGGGTAGACGCCGCGATAACACCCCTTGTACCCATAGTCGGCGATGGCTTTGCCGAACGACTCATTCAGGACGCGGATGCGATCACCCAGCAGGTCCGAGAAACGCAGCAGCAGGGGGCAGGTGAGGCCGCGTTCGGTCAGTCCCTGCACCACGTCGTAGAGTTTGACCGACACTTCGCCCGACGAATTCCGCAGGCGGACGGCGGCAAAACCGTCAGGTGTGACACTGAAATAACCGTTACCCCAGGCCGCCACCGAATAGAGTTCGGCACTGCGGATACTGTTCCATCCCTCAAGCGGGTCAGCCACGTTCGTTGTCATCGGTTGATCGGTTCTCCTCCCCTGATGCACGGGGGAGAAACATGCCATCATGCGCGCAAAAAAACAATCACAAAAAATGACCTGTCAAAAACACCCCCCTTTGTGCTACTCTGTTGAACACGTTGAACCCGCTATCAGAAAGGACGTTGCGATGAATAAATTAGGCGAAATGGTCAAGACGGCCGATTGGAAGAGTGAGAAGCATGTGCCGGTGATTGAGGCCCCCGATGCGGTGAAGGCCGGCGAGCTTTTTAATGTGTCTGTCGTGGTGGGCAAGGAGATCGCGCATCCCAACACGACGGAGCATCACATCGCGTGGGTCGCGGTCCATTTCATACCCGAAGGCTCCAAAGTCTCGTACGAGATCGGCCGGTTTGAATTCAGCGCCCATGGGCAGGCCGCAGCCGGTCCGAATCTGGGGCCGATCCATACGGATGGCTGCGTCGTCACACGTGTCAAAATCAGCGTGTCCGGCATCCTCTGCGCCACCGCGTACTGCAACATCCACGGGTTGTGGGAATCGGACAAAGCCGTTTGCGTCCAATGATCTGCCGAATGAGGCCCGCCACAATCGGGTTCGACCGCCGTTGTGCCGTCCTTTTGGCGGTACTGGGGGGTGTGTCGTGGTTGGGTGCAGCGCCGCTCCGGGCCGCTTCCGACGACTGGCGCGCGTGGGAGGCGGCTCGTGTCCGGCTCCATGTTGCCCGGATCAAACTGGTCGATCGCGTCTACCGGAATGGATTCAGCGATTTGTCGGGCGCGCGCGCCCAGGAGCACGCCGCCCTCAACGACGCGTTGCGCAACCTGTCCGAGGACCGCGCGCCCGCGCCGCGACCGGGAGTCGGGATCGACGCCTATATCAGTTCGATTGATGATTCGGCTCAACCGTTCATCCGCTACCTACCACCCGGTTGGACACCGGGGCAGACCGCGCCGCTGATTATCTACCTGCATGGCTATTCGCCTCAATATGACCGGTTCAACTGTCCCTCTTTTCCGTCACACCTGACCAACGTGGCGGCCCGATCCGGCGCGTGCATTGCGGTTCCCTTTGGGCGGGGCAACACCGATTTTCAAGGCATTGGCGAGGAGGACGTCTTCCGCGTGATGGACGAGATGCGGGTGCGTTATGGCACCGATCCCCGCCGTGTCGTGTTGGTGGGTTATTCGATGGGTGGCCTGGGGGCGTGGTGTATCGCCGCGCGGCATCCGCAGTATTTCAATGCGGTCATGGTGCTTGCCGGCCGGGGTGATTTCTACGTCTGGCATCGGCTCAAGCCCGAGGACCTGCCGTCGTGGCAGCGGCGACTGGTTGACACCCAGTTCGCCGCTGCCTGGGTGCAGCAGTTGAAATCCCTGCCCGTGCTGGCGGTTCATGCCCGGTATGACACGCTCGTCAGCTTTGTCCAGGGCAAGGCGATTTTCGACCAGGCCGCGCAGCACAACTCCCGCGCCCGTTTGATTGTCGAGCCCGCGGGAGACCACTGGACGACGCTGGATGTGCTGACAAACGCGGTGGGGACCGCGTGGCTCGCAGCCACCCTCTCCGTCACCAACGTCTCCGCGTGTGTCTCGCGCATCGGCATCGGCGAGACGGGCAGCCGCCTGCAGAATGCATGGCAGCAGCCTTTTGTCCTGGTCGGCGGCACCGACCGCGCGACGGATACCGGGGCACAGCGCCGTCTGGAGGCGCGTGCGGACGAGTGGTTGCGGTTTGCGCACGGCGCGCCCCGCACGGTCCTTGAACCGTATCTGGGCGCCTCGTCCGAGACGAATCTGAACCTGTTTATTTTCGGCGAGCCGGAGTCGAGTCCACTGATCCGCCGCATCTTTGCCGAAAACGGCGTTTCCTGCACACCCGCGGCTTTTCGCATCGGCTCGCGCCGCTTTTCCCGGCCCGGCAATGGGCTCTGGTTCACCGCCGCGAGTCCCTTTAACACCAACCGTACGGCCGTGGTGCAGTGCGGCATTCCGTGGGGCCGGGAGATCCCTGACAACCACCGCTACGACCGGATCCCCGATGTGATGATCTACACCGCCAAAGCGGATTTTTACGGGGCCAACCTGGCGCTTGCCGCAGGCTTTGTCGAGGCGGATGGCGCCATCGCGTGGTCCGATCCCGCCTCCACCCCGGCGATCTTGCCGCAGCCTCCGACATACGATTTCGGCGCGGAAGAGTGATCGTGTTAACCACCCGTTTGTGTGTATTTCGTTGTTTCTCCCGTCCGAAATGTGATACGCTCCATGCCGAATTGAACCGAAGGAGAATGGATGATGGAAAAGAAGACTGGAACCTGGACCGAGAAAAAAGGGTTGGCGCAAATGCTCAAGGGCGGCGTCATTATGGACGTTGTGACACCCGAGCATGCAACCATCGCCGAGGAAGCGGGCGCCTGCGCGGTCATGGCGCTCGAACGCGTCCCCGCCGACATTCGCGCGCAGGGCGGCGTGGCCCGGATGTCTGACCCTGACCTGATCCAGAAGATCATGAGCGCCGTGACGATCCCCGTGATGGCCAAGTGTCGTATCGGTCATTTTGTCGAGGCGCAGATCCTTCAGTCGATCGGCGTGGACTATATCGATGAGTCCGAGGTCTTGACCCCGGCGGACGAAGCCCACCACATTGACAAGAACCGCTTCAGTGTTCCCTTTGTCTGCGGGTGCCGCAACCTCGGCGAGGCGTTGCGCCGCATCGGCGAGGGCGCCGCGATGATCCGCACCAAGGGTGAAGCCGGCACGGGGGACGTCGTGGAGGCGGTCCGTCACGCGCGGACGGTGCTCGGGGAGATCCGCCGGCTGACGGCGATGGCCGACGAGGAGCTGATGGCGTATGCCAAGGAGATCGGTGCGCCGTACGAATGGCTCAAGGAGACCAAGCGACTCGGTCGCATGCCGGTGGTCAATTTTGCGGCGGGCGGTGTGGCCACACCTGCCGACGCGGCGCTGATGATGCAGCTCGGAGTGGATGGCGTATTCGTTGGCTCCGGTATTTTCAAGAGCGGAAATCCATCCAAACGGGCCGCGGCGATCGTCAAATCGGTGACGCACTTCCAGGATGCCTCCATTCTGGCCGAAGTGAGCCGTAATCTGGGAGAGCCGATGGTTGGCATCACCGTCGCGCAGATGCCGGATGCCGAGCGGCTCGCGGGACGCGGTTGGTAATATGAAGATCGGCGTGCTGGCTTTGCAGGGAGCCTTTGCGGAGCACCGCGTCATGCTGCGGCGTCTCGGTGTGGCCGCCGCCGAGGTGCGTCTTGCGGCGCAGCTCGATGACCTGGACGGTCTCATCATCCCGGGGGGCGAGTCCACGACCATCGGCAAACTGGCCACCGATTTCGGATTGGTCGAACCCCTGCGGCGATTCGGCCGGGATCGTGCCATCTGGGGGACCTGCGCCGGAGCGATTTTTCTCGCCAGTAGGGTCGTCGGTCGCGACCAGCCGATTCTCGGCCTGATGGACATCACCGTGACGCGCAACGCCTTCGGCCGTCAGATCGACTCCTTCGAGACCGATCTCGATCTTGCGGACCTTGGCGACGGGATGGCCGGACAGCCCCCTTTTCATGCCGTGTTCATTCGCGCCCCGCTGATCAACGCCGTCGGTCCTGCGGCACGGGCGGTTGTCACCCTGTCCGATGGCCGGATCGTGGCGGCCCGTCAGGGACGCCTCTTTGCGACCTCGTTTCATCCGGAACTGACCGATGATCCCCGCTTGCACGCCTATTTCATCTCGCTGGCGCAAAGATCTGGAACCGTGAACTAACCTGCTGCTTCAGGAGTAACCGGCCATGTTGACATTCCCGCTCGCCGCTCGTTACGCCACCTACCTGCTGCAAAGCGACCTGCCCCTTGCCGTCGGCGAGGCGGAAATTCCCGCCGGCGGGCCGCGTTGGTCCGAACGCCACCTGCAGTGTGTCTGGTTTGATGACCGCCTCCGCCCCGCGCCGCTTGCCACCACCGACGGCACACCGGTTACCGTGCTCGAGCCCGGCCGATGGAATCTCGAGGCGGGGCCGGACTTTCGCGACGCAACGCTTGAAACCGCCTCAGGTGCGCGCGTGACCGGCGATGTCGAAGTACACGTCACTCCCCGTGACTGGGATGCACACCGCCACGCGTCGAATCCCCACTACCGCAACCTGGTCGCCCATGTCACGTATGCCGCTGGCCCATGTCCGGTGACGCTGCCGGCCCACATCCTCCGCATCCCGCTGGCCCCGGCCCTCTGCGGCAACCCCGCGTTCAGCTTTGACGACATAGATCTCGCGGCCTATCCCCACGCCGTCCTGCCCGCCACGCCACGCCCCTGTTCCGTTGCTCTGGCGTCCCAGCCTGATCTGGCGATCGCGCTGCTCGACGCCGCCGGCGAGTTCCGCCTCCAGTCCAAGGCCGGTCGCCTCAGCGCCCGCTTTCGTCAGAGCGCCGATTCACGTCAAACGCTCTACGAAGATCTGTTCGCCGCGCTCGGTTACAAGCAGAATTCGGCCCCTTTTCGTCGGTTGGCTCAGCGGCTGCCGCTTCGCGAGTGGGATCCGGACGCGGGTGCCGCAAACGTCTACGGTCGGCTGCTCGGCGCGTCGGGGCTCCTGCCGCCACCTGACGACAGCGCCGATCCTGCCCTGCGACCGTTCGTCCGTAGCCTCTGGGATTACTGGTGGCGCCATCCGATCGCCGACCCATTGACCGCCGACGCCTGGATCCGCCACGGGCTTCGTCCGCACAACAGCCCCACGCGGCGACTGGCCGCGGCGGCTGCGCTCTTCAGCGGGCGCCACACCATCATTGACCGCCTCGCCGTGCTACCCGCCATGCCGCCGCACGCCTGGTTCCGTTCGGCCGTTTTGCTCTTTGAAAGCGGCGCACGCTGGCCGTTCTGGGATGATCGCCTCACGCTCTCCGGCGCGCCGACACCTGCCGCGGGTGCGCTTCTCGGCCCCAACCGCATCGCCGCCATGCTCCTCAACGTGGTCATTCCCTGGTTTGCGGCTGAAGATCGCCTCGACCCCGAGGTTCTCGCCCACCTGCCCCCCGAAGACATCTCCGCCCCGGTTCGCGCGACGGCCTTCCGTCTTTTCGGTCGCGACCACAACCCGTCCCTGCTCTACGCCAACAATGGACTGCGCATTCAGGGGCTGCTGCAGATCCATGCCGATTTCTGCCTGAGCGCCCGCGCCGGATGCGTCGGTTGCCCGCTCGCGGAACGGCTGGCGTGAGCCACCGGGCGATGGGGTGCGACGGCATAAGGTGTGTGGGCACTAGGGGTGCGGTGGCGCCCACGCCGCGAGGCGATTCTGGGCGTGACGTGAGCGGGCGTCGGCGCCGCCGGTGCCGACCGCCTGCAGGTAAGAGCGATAGGCGGTTGCGGCTGCTGCGGTGTGGCCGAGGCGCTCATGACAGAAGCCGCGGATGAACCGCGCCTGCGGTTCTGACGGCAGAACCTGTTCGAACGCCGTCGTGGCCGCCAGCGCCTCGTCGTAGCGTCCGAGCGCCAGGGCCGTGACGGCGATCATCCCCTGGGCATTGGGCTCGCGCGGATTGGCCATGGTGGCCAGTTGGGCCGTGGCCAGCGCGGCACCAGGCTGGTTCAGGCTGTTCTGGCATGCCGCGAGGATGAGGAGGCCGGCATAATCGTGGGAGGCGAGGGTCAGGCCCTCGCGCGCAAATCGGACACCTGCGGCGAAATCGCCGTGCGCCCGCGCCTGTTCCGCCTTGTTGAACAGGCGGATCGCGGGCGTGAGCGCGCGCAGGGATCCTGTGCGTTCCAGAAATCGGGCCTCTTGCAGAGCCCCCTCGCGGGGTGGATAGGTTTGCGCCCGTTGCCTGACCGTTGCCAGCCGTTCGGCGCTCATCGGGTGTGAAGAGAATAGCCGTTCCAGAAACAGCGGGTCGCGTTCGCCGAGCTGGGTCAGCAGGGACATGAGGCCCACCATGCCCTGCGGGTCGTACCCGGCGGCTACGAGATAGTCCATACCGACCGCGTCGGCCTCCCGTTCCTGGTCACGGCTGTACTTGGCAAGGCCTGCGCCGCCGAGGATCTGTCCGCCCGTCATCACCAGATCGGTGTAGGCAGACTCCTGAGCCTGCAGCGCAGCCCCGCCCACGCCGAGCGCCACCGAGAACAACGTGCTGCGAGTGATTGCCCGGGCTGTGTGGCGGGCGTTGACGTGTGCCAGCTCGTGTCCGAGCAGCGCCGCCAGCTCGGATTCGTTGCGCAGTTCGATCAGCAGGCCGCGCGTAATGGCGATCGTCCCGCCGGGGAACGCATAGGCGTTGGCATATACGGCGTTGACGACGCGGAACGAATAGGGCATCTGCGGCCGGTGGCATTGCTGCACCAGCTTGCGGCCCACCTCCGTCACATAGGCATTCAGTGCGGTGTCTTGGACTTCGCCATAGTCGGCTGCGATCTGTGCGGGTGAGGCCTGCCGGTCAATCGCAATCTCGTCGCCCGGCGAGACCAGCATAAGTTCCGAGCGTCCCGTGACCGGATTGGTCGCGCAGCCCGTTCCGAGCGTCATCAGGGCGGCGACACACATGATCTGCAAGACACTACGTGCGTGTGACATGGGGTTTCTCCCGCGTTGTGTTTCTGCGTCGAATGCGATTGGAAAATCGGTTGTGACAGCGCGTGCTCCTTCGGTGATCTTCAAAAGCGGCTGGGTGGTGAATGGGCCGGGCGATCTCGTGCGGAAACAAGGGGGTGGGGAGGTTCAGGCACCGCTCACCCCCAGTCGGTCGCCGACACGCAGGGGGTGGCCGCACAGCAACGCCTTGCCGCTCATGTGACGGGAGCCTTCGGGCTGGACCTCCAGCAACCGCAGACCGCCGCAGCCGGTCAGCACCACGGGCCCCTCGCCCGACACGTCGCACACCGTGCCGGGTACAACCCCGTCGGGTGCGCTCCAGACGGGTAGCGACTCGGCCCTGAGCACTTTCAATCGCACGCGTGTGCCGCCTTTCAACACGAGTGGCATCGAGGTGAAACACGCCGGCCACGGATTGAACGCGCGGACCTGCAGGGCCAGATCCGTCGCGGTGAGCGCCCAGTTCATCAGCCCCTCGTCCTTGCTCAGCTTGGGGGCAAAGGTCACGAGGGCGGTGTTTTGCGCGGTAGGGTGCATCTGTCCGTTCTCAACCTGCTGCACCACACGCAGCAGCACCACGGCACCCAGAAGCGTCAAGCGGTCATGAAGCGACTTGGCTGTGTCGTCGTGCAGGATCGGCTCGGTCGCCTGCATCAACATGTCGCCGCTGTCCATGCCCTCGTCCATCAACATGGCCGTCACACCGGTGACCGTTTCGCCAGCCTCGATGGCACGGTGAATCGGCGCGGCACCGCGATAGCGCGGCAAGAGCGACAAGTGGATGTTGATGCACCCCCGCAGCGGAATGGCGAGAAGCGCTTTTCCCAGAAACTGCCCATAGGCCACCACGATGATCAGGTCGGGCATCCATGCGCGAATCTGCTCCAGCACCTCCGAACGGTTTACCTTTTCGGGCGAGATGACCGTGAGGTCATTGACATACGCCTTGGCTTTGCACGGACACGGCATGAAATGCTGATGACGACCGAACGGCCGGTCGGGCTGTGTCACCACGCCGACCACCTCGGCCACCCGCATGTAAACGAGGGCGTCGAGCATCACCGCCGATACGTCGGCGGAACCCATGAACACAACGCGCATGCTGAAAAATCCTTATGATGGGAGGCGCTTGCAAAACCTTCGGTTTGTGCAAGCGGAGGGTTCAGGGTTCGGGGTTCAGGAGGCGTTTCCGGCCTGAATCCTGGCATCCTGAAACCTGATTCCCTGCGCTTCCAAGGATTTTGCAAGAGCCTCATGGGAGAGCCACGTTAACTATAACGTGTCGTACGGGGTATCGGCAATAGGCAAAAATGGCGCTTGTAGACAACGCACCCCTTTTGCTAGCATGCAAGGCTTACTGGATTAATTCGAATAGAGAGCACATTATGCATCGGTGTCCCGTGATCTTCCTCCTGTGTGCGATTCTGGCCGGATGCGGTAAATCCGACCGTTCGCCGAAACCCGTCGCGCCGGCACGCACACCGTCGCCACCCGCTGCCGCGTCCGTCGCCACGTCCGTCGCCACGTCCGTTCGTCCAGGCAGCGTCGGCGCCGCAGCGGAAACAAACGCGCCGGTACCCGCCACCGGTTCGCCCCGGCCGGTCGTCACGCAAGCGACGGACGTGGCCGTCGGTGCGGCCTCCGGCCAGACCCCCGAAACGGCCGCACAGGTGGCACCCGACCCGGAGATCGACAGCCTCATTGAGCAGATCCTCGCGTTGGAGCGGGACACGGACTTTGGAGAAGCCATCAAGCTGGGGCGGGACGCTCAAAAAAACGTCAGGAATCCGAAGCAGTCGCACCGGGTGAGCGAGATCATGCGCCGTCTGTTGGACTCGAAGAAGAACGCCGCGAAAATAAACGTGGCCATCAACAATCTGGCCTCGGGTGATAGGCAACGGATCCAGGCGTCCAAGGACGTGATCGAGGAGGAGGACGAGCTGGGACGCCTGTTTCTGAGACACGCCTTGCGGATCCGGGATGAGGCGATCGCCTTGGAGGCCGGACGCTTCCTCGTGACCCTGCACGACACGGCGGCGATCCCCCTGTTTGTGGAACAGCTTCAGGCGGATCCGCTTTCCCCGCTGGGCAGCAATGCGGTTCAGGCGCTTGCGGTCATGGCAAAGGATCTGAAACCGGAAGCGGCATTGCGGTGCTTCGGGTTGGTCCGGGCCGACACGGACTTCGCGGTGCCCCATGTGATGGATGTGCTGGAAGCCTTTTTTGCCCGTGCCTGCGGGAGGGACGAGCACCTGTTTAACGCGGCCGTGGGCGATGTCCACGGCATGGACGTGTTGCGCAACCATGTCGGGGCGGCGCTGATGTCCTCCAATGAGGCGACCGTTGCATGGGCGTGCGGACGGATGGTTGAGGCCCTTCCCCTGTTGAACGGCGTTCGGGCGAGCTACTACACGAACAGCGCTTTTGAAGGTTGCTTTCTTGAACGAAACGAATCCGCTCTGCGGATGGAAAACCGGGATTTTCCCGTGCCCCCAGGGGGGCAGCAATCGATCTTCGCACGGTGGAGGGGCAATCTTCAGGTTGAGCATGCGGGCGAATACAGTTTTAATTTGAAAGCCGCTCCGTCGGGGGGGGCGCTGTGGGTGGACGACACACGCGTGCTGCAGAGCCGGGACGGCCGGGTTCAAACGGTCAAGCTCGATCTTCGGCCGGGGTGGCATGCCATTCGGATAGACTACGCGAAGGGGGCGGGCAACGGATCGATGGCGTGCGATTGGACCGGTCCGGAGGAGCCCGGGGGAAAACCCGGCCCGGCGCCCGCAGTACGCACGCCGCCGTGGCCGGGGTTTGTCGCCACGCTCAGCCACGCGGCGGCCGAGTTGAACGCAACCAACGTGGTATCCGTGCTGGCGGCGCGGAAGCTGCTGGCGCAGTCTGGAGCGGTGGGGGTCCTTTATTTGCAGACGATGGTTCGGCTTGCCGATGCGCCGCAGGCGGCAGAGGCCGTTTCCCTGCTGGCCGAGCGGCAAGCCCCGGATGTGCTGCCGGTGCTGCTGGCGCGACTGAAGGCGGAAACATCTCCCACTCTGATTGCCGCGCTCACGGACGCGCTCCGCGAACTGGCGCCGCTGATCGAGACGGCTGTGTATCCGGAACTGTATCAAACGGCGTTGGCGGAAGGCGCTGAAGCCGTCAATCCCTACGTTGCGATCCTGTGCGCGGCATTGGTGGCGGATCACGGAGACCCGGAGGCGTTCAACAGACGCGTGGGTGATGCCCATGGCTATACGGCGCTTGCCAAACACGTGCGGGATGCGCTGGCGGCGGAGAGTGAGAACGCGATCCGCCGCGCGTGCCAGTATGGCACGCCCTTCGCGCCAAGACTTCCCAGTCTCGTGGGACGCTACCACGCCGGTCTTGATTTTTCGGATCTCGTGTTCGAAGCGGCAGATTCGCCGAACAATGCCACGGGGCGGCGGTTCCGGTATCCAGACGGGCGGCAGGACGACATCTCCGTGCGCTGGAAAGGGTTCATCGACATCGTCACCCCGGGAAAATACACCTTCTTCGTCAACGCGGCGGGGACGGCGGTCGTGTGGGTGGACGGACGGCAGGTGGCGCGCGGCTCAGAGGGAAAGGAAAAAATACGGGAATCCCTTTCACTCGTCAAGGGATTGCACCGGTTACGGGTTGATTTTCAACAGGGCCGGGGCGCGAAAAGTGTGAACCTGTCATGGGTTCCGCCGGGCGGCGAACGGGCGGAGATCCCGTCAACCGTGCTGTCCGCTTCGCCTTCCGCCGAGATTCTCACGCAGATCACGCGGGCGTTGGCCGCATTCTCCGCTTCCGATCCCGCCGCGTTTGCGGCGGCGAGCAAGCAGTTGAAAGGCTACGGTGATGTCGCCGCCTTTTTCCTGAACCGCTCGTTGCGGCAGGTCTCGGAGCAGGGGGTCGCCGCTATCCTGGTCGTCCTGATTGAGTTGCGAGATCCCGCCGTGATGGGCTTTGTTCTGGAGCAGAAGCGATCGCGTATCCCGGTTGTGAAGGATATCGACGGTCTGCTGAATGGCCTGGCAAAGAAAGGCGATCCGAAGCAAGCGCCGTGGTTCTACGAACTCATGAAAGTGGACAAGGACAAGGAGTTCCCCGCGTGCGAACCATTCCTGTCCCGCGTCATGCGGGATGCCTGCGCGAACAACGAGGCTCGGTTCAATGCGCTGGTGGAAGATCCGCAGGGATACGCGACGTATCAGGCGTATCGCGAAAAGCTTGCCAAGACCCCTGCCCGCTGAGTGACGCGCCTGTGGGTTTCAAGGGATTCCAACGTACCTGCATACTGGGGTAGGCGGGTGCTGCTGCGTGTTTGACACCTGGCCCGGGGTCGGACCCCGTCGCGGGTCAGGCTTGCGCTCGTGCGAGTCCTCTGAAACACCCCTCAACCCCTCAGCGTCTCCGACGTCGGTCACGGCTGGCATGTTTTCTGCTAAATACAAGTTAAGATTGCGTGGAGCAAAGGACGAAAGCGAGAGGTTTATGCGTAGATATTACCCCGTGGCCATCTTGATTTGCACGATACTGGCTGGTTGTGGCAAGCCAGAACGTCCGTCGGCGCCTGTGCCCCCCAAACCGGACTCGACCGCTAAGGCCGGTCCCGTCGAGGTCGCTCAGAAGGCGACAAACGGGCTTCCCGTGGGGGCAATTCAGCCTCAGCCAGCCGCCACCCAGGAGACGGCCGTCGCCGTGAATGCGGATACGCGGCGGATGGTCAGATCGAGTGCCGACGCGTCGGACTTCGATGTGCGCATGGCGGAATTGATCGCCTCGGAAAATGATACGGATTTCACGGAAGCGACCCGAGTGTGCCGCGAAATGCAGGAGGCATTCCGGGATCCGCCGCAGGCTAACGAGCTGTCCGAAGTCATGCGCCGTTTAATTGCCTATAAAAGGGCTGCGCCAAAATTGGTCGTCGCCGTCAAGAACCTGGCAGCGGGCGATTCCCGGACGGTACGGGCGGCTGAGGACGTGCTCGAGGAGGCGGAAGAGCTCGGCCTCATTTTTCTGCGGCACGCCTTGCGGACGAAGGAAGAGGCGATCGCGCTGCAGGCCGGCGAACTGCTCATCGCCTTGTCCGACACGCGAGCCCTCCCCATCTTCATGAACCATATCAAGGCCGATCCGGGTTCACCGCTGGGTCGCATCGGGACCCGGGCGCTGACGATCATGGCGGAAAGTTTGCTGCCCGACATGGCCCCGAGCTGTTTCGATATCGTCCGTGCCGACACCGGCTTCCAGGTGCCGCATGTGTTCGAAGCGCTGAACGCGGTGTTTCAACGCGTGTGCGGCAATGACGAGGCCCGTTTCAACGAAATCGTCTGCCATCCGGAAGGGATGGACGCCCTGCGCACGTATTTCGGGACAGCCTTGCTGTCAACCAATGCGTCCGCCCTGGCGTGGGCGTGCGAACGCATCCCCGAGGTGCTTCCCCAGATGAATGGCTTGCGGGCCAGCTACCACACCAACGCCACCTTCAGCGGGTTGGCACTGGAACGCGACGAGCCGCCGATGGTTCAGATTGCCTCCAAGGCCTTTCCGCTGCCCGGTGGCGGAACGAACGCCCTGTCTGCCCGCTGGTCCGGCGATCTCTACGTGCAACGTGCCGGTGAGTACAGTTTCGTGCTGCAGTGTGGGCCTTCTGCCGTTCAGAGCGTCAGCTTCTCGGTGGATGGAGACTCTTTGGCGCGTGTTGACAACTGGGCCGCGTTCGGCTGGCAGCCGAAGACGTACCCGAAGGTCCTGACAGAGGGATGGCATACCGTCCAGATCGACTACACGAAAGCCGATAACAGCCCGGATGCATCGTTCCTGTTCGAATGGAAAGGCCCCGGCGCGGTCATGCGCACGCGGCCGTGGCCGGCGATGGTCGCGACACTCGTTCGTGCGGCGTCCGACTTGGGCTCGACAAACTATGCCACCGTTTACGCGGCCCGGGAGCGTTTGGCGACAGCGTCTGATCTGGGCCGGCTGTTTTTGTTCAACGTGTTGAATACGGAAACGGGTGTCGTCAACCAGCAGGCGATGGATGTCCTGTGCGGTCGCGTGTTGGAGATCGAGCCACGGGTTTTCAAAAACCTGTACCGGACGGCTCTGGCCGCAGATGCCGAGGCGATCAACCCCGCTATCTCGATCTTGTGCGAAGCCTTGTGGAAACGGTGCGGGGACGATCCCGTGGCGTTCGGGAATCTGGTTGGCGATCCCGACGGACGCGCCAAGATGGAGGCGCATGTCCGGGCTGCACTGACGGGAACCGATCCGAAGGCTGTGGCGCGCGCGTGCCGCAACGGGTATCCGTTCGCCCCGCTGATGCCGGGCCTGCACGGGCAGTACCACCATTCGCCGAGTTACAACGATCTCGCCCTGGAGCGTCTGGACGAAGCCGTCAATGTGGGGAACCGGAGTTTTCCGCTGGCGACCAATCATCAGGACAATATCTCCGTTGAATGGAATGGCTGGATCGTCATACCCAAGGCCGGCGATTACACCTTCTTCTGCGATGCCGCGGGAAACTACGCCTACCTTTACGTGGATGGCAAGCATGTGAATTCCGGACAGTGGTGGCAGGGCGCGAGGGTCACGCTGGAATCCGGGCTACGGGCGTTCCGGGTCATCTATTCGCAAAGCCAGCCTGGCGGCCAGTCCCGGGTGTCGATCAATTGGGAGGGGCCGGGCTTCGGGCGGCAGATCCTGTCGGCGCAGTACCTGCGGTGTCGGCCATGGGCCGACAGGCTTGTGGACGTGTCCAAGGCCATCGCAGACATGGCCTCCACCAACCGTGTGCAGGCGCGCGAGGCCCGCGCGTTGCTTGCCGCCTCCGGCGACGTGGGGAATCTCCACCTGCGTAACGTGATCCAGCATGTAAAAACATCCGCCGCGACCCGTGAAGCCGCACGCCTCCTGGTGTTCGGACGCGACGATCAGGCACCTCCCGTGCTCCTGGCGCGGCTGAAGACGGAAAAGGACGCGGAGATGATCGTCGCGCTCACCGACGCGCTGTGCGGGCTGGTGGGCGAGATCGAGCCGAAGGCCTACCCGGAGCTCTTCACGTCGGCGCTGGCCAAGGACGCCGCAGCCATGAACCCGTATGCATCGATCCTCTGCGTGGCGCTGGATCAGGTGTGCAGCAACTCCCCGGCCGCGTTCGGGGAGCTTGTCGGCGACGCCCAGGGGCATGCGAAACTCGATGCGCACGTGCAAGCGGCGCTGATTTCCAAGGACGGCGAGGCGGTGGCGCGCGCCAGTCGCAACGGGTATCCGCTCGCGCCGTCGCTGCCGGGCCTGCACGGCCGGTATCACCTCGAAACCTACTTCGACCGGCCGGTGCTGGAGAGGCTTGACGGCGTCATCGCCATCGAGAACCGCCAGTTCCCGCTGGCCACCAACCAGCAGGATAACATTTCCGCGGAGTGGACCGGATGGATCTCCATTACGCAGGCTGGCGACTACACCTTTCCCGCTCGGGCCGAGAACGGGGTGCGGGTCTTTGTGGACGGCCGACACGTGACGGATGTTATCAACCAGCACGGGCACGGGCGTACCGACAAGGTGACGTTGGCGCCGGGGGTGTTTCCGTTCCGCGTTCAGTTCACGCAGAATCGGCCGGACGCCCCATCGCTCGTCTGGGTAGGCTGGACGACACCTGCGAACGGCAATGCTTCGGTGATCCCGGTCGATGTGTTACGGTGCGCGCCGTGGGACGGCAAGCTGAGTGAACTGGCCGACGCCGTGACTGCGCTGAATTCGACGAACCTGCCGCTGGCCCGCGCGTCACGGAATGCCCTGTCTGCCGCAGGGGAGGTGGGGTTTGTGTATTTGCGCAATGCGATCCGCCATGCGCCGGCCCAGACGGCCCGGGCCGCCGCGCCGCTGCTGTCCGCATGGCGTGACCGGAATGCGCCTCCCGTGCTTCTGGAACGGCTGAAGGCGGAAAAGGACGCGGAGTTGATTGTGGCGCTCACCGACGCGCTGTGCGGGCTGGCGGGCGAGATCGAGCCGAAGGCCTACCCGGAGCTCTTCAAGGCGGCTCTCACGAAGGATGCGGGGGAAATGAATCCCTACACCTCCATTCTGTGTGCGGCCTTGCTTTCAATCCATGGCGATGTGGAGGCGTTTAACAACCGCGTCAAGGATGGGAATGGCCAACAGTCTCTGGCCAAACACGTGCAGGATGCGCTTGCGTCGAAGTCTGCGGAAGCGGTTCGCCGGGCGTGTGAGCGCGGTGCGCCTTTCGCGCCCCATGTCCAAGGGCTGTTTGGCCGGTACTACGTTGGGCAGGATTTCCGAGACCTTGTGCTCGAGACCCGTGACGCGCGCATCGACGTGCCGAACAGGCAGTTCCGCTTCCCCGAGGGACGGCAAGATGACATCTCTATTCGGTGGACCGGATTCCTGAACGTTGACAACCCGGGTGAATATACCTTCTTCGTCAACGCGCACGGGGCGGCAAATGTGTGGGTGAATGATGAGCATGTGGCGGCCAGCTCGAACTGGCAGGAGCATAAGAAGACGGCTGTTACGCTTGCCAAGGGATGGCACAAACTGCGGGTGGAGTTCTATCAGGGTAGCGGAAACAGCCAAATTCAACTCTCTTGGACTCCGCCGGGGCAGCCGCGTGGGGTGATTCCGGAGGCGGTGTTGAGGTCCCCGTTGCCAGAGACCGTGTTGACACGGATTGAACAATCTGTAACGGGTCTCGCCGCTGCCAAGCCGGAGGATCTGGCCGCATCCACCGCCCTGTTGAATGAATATGGCGCGGTTTCGGTCTTCTATCTGCACCGCTCGTTGCGTCTGGCGAAGCCGGATGCCATCGCGCCCTTCGTCACGATGTTGGTGGAAATTCGGGATGCGTCACTGGCCGACACGCTTCGCGAGATGCGAAAGGCCTCGGCCCCCCTGGCGACTCAGATCGATGCCTGTCTGGATGCGTTGGCCGTCCAGGGCGCACCGAGCCAGGCCCCCTGGTTCTACAGCGTCATGAAGTCCGACACCGACATGGCCTTTCCGGTTTGCGGAGCTTTTCTTTCCAAAGTGTTGCAGGAGACCTGCGGGAATGACGGCAACAGGTTCAATTCGCTCGTCGGCGACCCGCAGGGGCAAGCCACGCTTAAAACCTACGTCGACAAACTGCCGAAGCCCGTCGAAACGCCCGCCCCGTGACAGATCGCGCGGATGACGCGCGGCAACGCCATGACGTGAAAAGCGCGTGACAGAAGGTAGCAGGTGAGGCCTGATGTTTGTGTGTCTGGGTTTAGGGATGCGGTCACGGCCGTGTCCGGCTTGAAAGAGATGATTCATGATCGCATTCGTACGTGGCACCTTGTTTGAAAAAAAACCGACGATCGCCTGGATCGACGCCCAGGGCGTTGGTTACGAGGTGATGATCACGCTGGGCACCTACGACCGCCTCCCCGCGAAAGGGGAGCCCTGTCTGCTTCATACCTGCCACATCATCCGGGAAGACGAACATCTGCTGTTCGGTTTTCATGACCGCGACGAAAAGGCAACGTTCGAGCTGCTGATTACCGTCAACGGTGTCGGTCCCAAAGTGGCCTTGGCGATTCTCAACGGCCTGCCCGTCACCGACCTTCGGGCGGCGATCGCCGAAGGCAATGTCAAGCGGTTGAGCTCCGTTCATGGCGTCGGCAAAAAGACAGCCGAACGGCTGGTGGTCGAGCTGCGTGACAAGATCGACCCCGCCGAGGCGTTTGCCGCGCAGATCAAGGCGCTTCCCGGCAGCGATTCCGCCGCCCTGCGCGATACGGTGCTCGCCCTCACCCAGCTCGGTTTTGCGTACGAACAGGCGCGCAAGAAAGTGCAAGCCGCGCTTGATGCCGGGACGGACCCCTCCAATACGGAAGCGCTCCTCAAAAGAGCGCTCGCCGCGCGATGAGCCCGTCGCCCGGGGCGATTCCCGGGGCGTATTGATCGGTGCCCCGTCCGCCGGTTCCCGGCGTCCTCCTGCCGACGTCGTTCACGCCATCACAGCTTCAGCCATCCGATCGTGTTGAGGAAGGCGATCATGACGGCGATCGGAGTGATGAAGCGGATGAAGACGCCCCACAGCGAGGCCAGCGTCACCACATGGACGGGCGAACTGTGGGCCGGGTCGTCTTTGAGACCTGCCAGAAGGCTCCAGAGATGGACGTCGGCGAAGTTGAGTGACCCTTTTGGCATCCGCCCTTATCTTTTGGCGCGGCGGGGACACCGCTGCCCTACCCGCTTTGACGTTGCCAACGTCTTCTCTTTTCCGCGTGCTCCGCGTCTCCGCGAGCCATCATCATCCACGTGCGTAAACTCGATGGAGGTCCGACGTCGTTGTAATGGCTCGCGGAGACGCGGAGCACGCGGAGGATTCAGATAAGGCGCGAAGCAACAGGGCGGCGGCGTCTCCGCCGCGCCGCTGTTGATGGAGAGGAACCTGAAGGTGCTTGCAAATCGGCCGGATTGCACGAGCCTAGCCGTTACAAAAGAGCCGTCCCTTGGCGACAGTAGCGACATGTACCTGGGCAGGCGCGTTGCTGACTTCGCCCAGTCGGATTTCCGTACCGTCGGCCGCAAGCATCACGGCTTTGAGATTTTTGTCTCCCAAATCCATGCCGATTACCGTAATCTTATCCATCGCTATTCTCCTTGTTGGAGGATTCAGTATTGGACGAGGGAACCTATGCGTAACGGCACAATCATGCCGGTGGAACGGATCGAGCGGGCCATTTATCTCATTCGCGGACTGAAGGTCATGCTGGACCGTGACCTCGCCGTGCTGTACGGGGTTGAGACCAAGCGACTGAAGGAACAGGTGCGGCGGAACGCGGATCGTTTCCCGGATGACTTTGCTTTTGTCCTTGATCCGCAAGAGTTTGCGACTTTGAGGTCGCAATTTGCGACCTCAAAGTCCGAAGCTCGCGGCGGGACTCAGTATCTTCCGATGGCCTTTACAGAGCAGGGCGTAGCGATGCTTTCTACCGTGCTTCGCAGCAAACGCGCCATCGACGTCAACATCGCGATCATGCGGACGTTTGTAAAACTGCGGCAGATGCTGGACAGCCATGCCCAGTTGGCTCAGAAGCTGGCCGAGTTGGAGGCCAAGTACGATGGACAGTTCCGCGTGGTGTTTGAGGCGCTTAACGAATTGATGGCCGCGCCCGATCCCAAACGGAAGCCGATCGGCTTCAGCGTCAAGGAACGGCGGGCGCGATATGCGGTTAAATGAACAAGAAACAGAAACTGGAACTGACGTGGATCGGCAAGGACGAGCAGCCGGTGTTGGAGCCGCGGATTCTGATCGAGGATCCAAGCAAGAGCTATGGCGACCCGCACAGCGAGAAAAGACGAAGTAAGACTTGCGCACTATACTTTGTCTTTCGCCTTCTCTTCCGTGCCATTCCATGGATGCTTCATGCGCCTCCCCCCCCTCCATGACCTGACCCATTATGGGCCCATCACAAAATAGTGTGTATTTATCCGCCGATTTGCTCCAAAATGGGTCCATGTCAAACCGTAAGGGGTGTTATGGCGTTACCTGATCTGATGCGCGATCCACGGGTTGTGAAGGCCGTGCGGCTGGCGTTGGCAGAAGATGTGGGCCCAGGGGATGTGACGACGCTGGCGTTGGTGGATCCGGATGCGCAGGCGGTGGGGGCGATTCTGAGCCGCACGGCGTGCCGTGTGGCCGGGGTGGATGTGGCTGCCGCCGTGTTCCGGGCGGTGGATTCCGACGTATGCTGCGAGACCCTGATTGCCGATGGGGGTGAGGCCGCGCCCGGCCAGAAGCTGCTCGCGCTGCGCGGCCCGGCGGCGTCAATCCTCACGGCCGAACGGACGGCCCTCAATTTCATGCAGCGGATGTGCGGGATCGCCACGCTGACGAGCCGGTTTGTGGCGGCCGTCAAGCCGTGGGGGACGCTGATTCTCGATACCCGCAAGACCACGCCCGGGTTCCGCCTGTTTGAAAAATACAGCGTGCTGTGCGGCGGCGGCACCAACCACCGTTTCGGGCTTTTTGACCGCGTGTTGATGAAAGACAACCATCGCCGGCTCTGGCAGGGCGGGGATCCGTCGCGTCTCGATCTGGCCGTCGCGGCGGCGAGACGTTGTTTTCCCACGATTCCGGTTGAGGTGGAGGTCGAGAGTATTGCGGAACTGGTCAGCGCCCTGCGGGGAAGGCCCGAATGGGTGATGCTCGATAATATGGATTGCGCCACGATGCGGGAATGCGTGCGGATCACGGGCGGCCAAGCACGGCTGGAGGCGTCCGGCGGCATTACTCGGGAACAGGCCGCGGCGGTTGCGGAGACCGGTGTGGACGCCATTTCACTGGGGTGTCTGACGCACTCGGCCCCTGCAGTGGACCTGTCGTTGGAGTGGGAGGCCGTGTGACGGAAGGAGCGGGATCATGCGATGTGTCGTGATTGACGTCGGCAACACGTCGACCAGCGTGGCGCTGTATGCGGAGGGACGCGTTTCGCGGGTGACGTCGCTTTCGGGAGGCATCCGGAAGAACCCGCAGGCCTGCGCCGAGGCCGTGCGGCGGGCTGCCCGGGGCGGGGTCTGCGGCGCAGTGCTGGGGTCGGTGGTTCCCCAAACCAATTCCTTGTGGAACCGGCTCGTCAGGGACGCATTGGGATGCAAGCCGCTGATGGTGCGGGCCGGCATACCGATGGATGTGGCGGTCGATTATCCGAAGCCGAAGACCATCGGCGCCGACCGGCTCGCCAATGCGGCCGGCGGCGTGGTCAAGTACGGTGCGCCGCTGATTGTCGCCGACTTCGGCACGGCGTTGACGTTCGATATTGTGACCCGGGACCGTTGCTATATCGGCGGCGTGATCGCGCCGGGACTGCCGCTGATGACCGACTACCTCCACGAGCGGACGGCCCTGTTGCCTCACGTCGCGCCCGGCGGGGTGTGCCCGAAGATCGGCCGCAGCACACGCGGCGCAATCCAGATCGGCGCCCAGATCGGCTATCGCGGGATGGTTCGCGAGATCGTCGGTTATCTGTCGCAAACGCTTGGCGACGGCGTCACACTCATCGGTACCGGCGGGTTCGCGCGGTGGGTTCTGGGCGGAATCAACATGCCCTTTGTGATTGATCCGAATCTGACCCTGTTCGGATTTGGAACTATTTTTGAACGCAATGCGAGGTGATGGGATGGCCACGGCATACGCAGTGATTCTGGCAGGCGGGAGAGGGGAGCGGTTCTGGCCCCTCAGCACGCATCAACGGCCGAAACAATTTCTGACGCTCTTTGGCGGAAAGCCCTTGCTGCAGCAGGCCGTCGAGCGACTGGAGGGTGTGATTCCGCCCGAGCGAACGCTGGTCATCACCTCGGCGGATCTGGTGCCGCTGACCTGCGAGGTGCTCCCTGCCCTGCCGGTTGAAAATGTTGTGGGAGAGCCCTGCGGGCGAGACACCGCGGCGGCCTGCGCACTCGCCTGCGCGCTGGTGGAGCGCCGTGATCCCGATGGCGTGGTGTGCATCCTCACCGCCGACCAGATCATGCGTGACGCGCCCGCGTTCCGCCGGACGCTTGCCGATGCCATTGCCGTTGCGGCCGCGCACGAGGTGATCGTCACGATCGGGATCGCGCCGACCGCCCCCGCGACGGGGTTCGGCTACATTCGGACGGGCGCGCGATTTGAGACGAACGCCGATACGGCCTTCATGCGGGTTGAGCGGTTCGTTGAGAAACCCGATCTGGATACCGCCCAACGGTATCTCGCGGACGGACGCTACCTCTGGAACGCCGGGATGTTCATCTGGCGGACGCAGGTGATGCGTCGGGCGCTCGCGACCTTCGCACCGGTGTTGGACGCGCTCTGCGACCGGATCGTCGGAGCCTCCCCAGGCGCTGCCGAAGCCGTGCTCGGCGAAGCCTATCCGGACCTAAAGAAGATTTCGGTGGACTACGCCGTGATGGAGCACGCCGACAATCTGGTCGTCGCCCGCGGCGCGTTCGGATGGGACGATGTGGGGTCGTGGACATCCGTCGCCGACCACCTGCCGGCCGATGCGGACGGCAATACCGTGGTGGGGACATGCCAGGCGCTTGACGCCGCCGGGAACATCGTGGTGGCGGAAGAGGGCCGGGTCGTCGCCCTGCTGGGTGTGAGCGATCTGATTGTCGCCACGCGCGGCAACGTCATCCTGGTTTGCCACAAGGACCGGGCGCAGGACGTGAAGAAACTGGCGCATCAGATCGGCGATGCCCGTGGGGGAACATCCCCCAGGGGATCGTGAGGGGATGGAAAACGGCGCGACGGAAGGAGAAAGAGCATGAAGCAATCAAAAACCATTGAGGTGGTGTTGGGTGTGACCGGTTCGATCGCGGCGTACAAGGCGGCGGAACTGGTGCGACTGATGGTTAAGGCGGGATGGAATGTGCACGTGGTGATGACCGAGGCGGCATCCCGTTTTGTGACGCCACTGACCTTCCGCACCCTTTCGCGCAACCCCGTCGGGGTGGATGCGTTTGATGAGCCCGACGACTGGATGCCGGGGCACATTGCGTTGGCCGAGCGGGCGGATGTCGTTGTGATCGCGCCGTGTACGGCCAATGTGCTGGCCAAGATGGCGCACGGGCTCGCCGACGATTTGCTCACCGCGACGGTTCTGGCGACGCGTGCGCCAGTGGTGATTGCGCCAGCCATGAACACGGGGATGTGGGAAAATCAGGCGACACAGGCCAATCTTGCGACGGTGCGCTCGCGTCAGGCGCTGATCGTCGAGGCGGTGGCGGGTGAACTGGCCTGTGGGACCACAGGACCCGGCCGCATGGCCGAGCCCGAAGCGGTTTTGGAGGCTGTCCAGCGGGTGGTCCACAGAGGTTAAGGGGGCGGATTGGAGTCGGACACGTATCGCATGAAAGGGCCACGGGCTGGAGGACGTTTCCGTTTTACAGACACGGCGGCCGTGCGGCGTTGGTTGGAAGCGGCGCGTGCGACGCCGATGTGGCAAGATTGGAAATGGCAGATGCGGCATGCGCTCGACGCGGCGGACCTGGTCCGTCTCGGCCTGTTGACACATCAGGACGCGGCTGCAGCGTCCATCCGCTATCCCGTGCGCGTGATCCCCTATTATCTGACCGTGGGCGATTTTACCGATCCTGCCGATCCGCTTCGGGCGCAGTGGTTTCCCGTTGCCGACGAGATGACGGCTGTGCCGGGATATTGTGCCGACCCCTTTGAAGAGGCGGCACACGCGCCTGTCCCGGGGCTGGTGCATCGATTTCCTGACCGGGTGCTGGTGCTCACGTCGGTCCGGTGTGCCGTGAATTGCCGCCACTGCACCCGCAAGAATGACCTCGACGGCCGCGCGGTGGTGAACGATCCGCCCGGGCTGCGACGCGCGGTTGACTATGTCAGGGCTGCCCCTGGGGTGCGCGAGGTGATCCTCTCGGGCGGAGATCCGCTGCTGGCGTCGGATACGGCCATTCTGCGCCATGTTCGCGCTTTTGGCGCCTTGGAACAGCTCGATGCGATTCGGATCGGCACACGGACGCCGGCGACCCTGCCGATGCGGATCACACCCGCGTTGGCGCAGGCCCTGGGCGAATCGAAGAAGGTGTGGGTCAACACCCAGTTCAACCACGCGTCTGAATTGACGCCCGAGGCGGCCGAGGCGTGCGGCCGGCTGGTTGACGCCGGTATTCCGGTTTCAAATCAGGCGGTCTTGCTCCGCGGGGTGAACGATTCAGTCGAGGCGTTGGTGCGGCTATGCTCGGGCTTGCAGCGGATTCGGGTGCGGCCGTACTACGTATTCATCGGCGACCCAGTGGCGGGAACCGCCCACTTTCGCGTCTCGGCAAAGCGGGCGGCCGAACTGGCCGATGCGCTGGCGCAACGGGTCGGCGGGTTGGCGATGCCGCGCTTTGTCGCCGACATTCCGGGCGCCGCTTCAAAAACGGCGGTGCAGGCGGTGACCTGACCTCGTTTTTTCTGTTGCGTCGGATCCTTCCAGGTACTACCATTGTACCGACGTTCTCCTAGGGCATCCAAGGCGTGCAACCCTCCACCCCCAACCGCATGTCTTGGATGCCCTTCTTTGCGAATGGATACGGGATGCCGCGATGCAGGCCGGTTCAGGGGGCGATGACACTTACTTAAGGGGCTTTTGTCATCTTAATCGTAATCCTGATCTTAATCTTAATCTACAGGGGGAGAACGGATTATGATTAAGATTAGGATTATGATCGGAAGCGTCGTTTAAGTAAGCCATTCGGTTCAGGGGGTGTCAGGATGACAGATCTTGGCGAGGCGGGTGAAAAGCAGTGTGGTCGTCACCGCCGCGGCGGGTAGTCCGAGAAGCCGTGCGGCTGCCATGGCGTAGTCCTGCATCTGTGTCTTGTAACCGGCGGCCGTCTCGGCCATTTCCGCGATCGTGGTCACGCGGTTGCTCTTGAAGTCCACCACCGATGCGGCGCGGGGCCGATTGGAACGGTCGCGCGTGATGACCAGCCGGTCGAAACGGCCGGTGACGATTTCGCGACCGCCTGCGCCCTCGCGCACATAGTCGAACGGTGTCTCACGCCACACCTCCGCCCGCATGTCCGTCTGGCCGTCGACCGGCGCGGGGCCCTCGGGACGGGTCAGCACGGCCCGTACCGCAGGGGCAGAGAGGCAGTTGCGGAACTGTGTCTCGACATCGCGCAACAGGGACTCGGGCTCTGGAGACGCCGCGCGCCAGTCGGCAATGACGGCCTCGATGTCGGCATCCTCGATCCACGCGATCCGCTCGAAGAGGCGGTGGATGGCCGATCCGAAAGATCGCACGTCAGAGGCCTCGCGGTCCAGGACATAGCGGGCCGGGAACGGTCGGCCCTCGGCCCGCTCCTTGGAGGGCTCGCGGCGTGTGGCCTCCGCGACGAACGTCACGGCGAGCGGGTGCGCAGAAACGGCGCCCCAGGGCGTGGCGGAGCCCTTGTCCGGGATGGCGGGAATGTCCGTCATCCACGCCGGGTTTCCCGCTGTGTGGAGCACGGTCAGGCCGTATCGCGTGGTTGAGCCGTCGGGCTCTCCGGACAGACGCTCGCGGAGCACGTCGGCATCGCGCACCGTGGCGCTCTTTTGCGAGGCTTTGGGAATGAACAGGACCAGCGCGCGTTTCGCACGGGTGAGGGCCACGTAAAGCACGCACAGTTGCGCGAAATTCTCCTCGGCGCGCGCCGCTTCGAGTGCGGCGACCGGCGCACCGGCGGCGGCTTCGAGCGCGACGCGCTGGGGCGGCTGCAGCACCCAGCCGTCTGCGTCCGGTTTGTCCTGCCCGCAGTCACTGCGGAGGAAACCGATGCCGCTGGTGTTGCAGAACCCTTTCGCCTGGGGGTCGAACGGCACGAGCACGAGGTCGAAACCGAGTCCCTTGGATTGGTGGATGGTCATCACGCGGATCGCACCGGCGGCGGCTTCTGATTTGACCTGATGGGCGCGGATATGGTCACAGAAGGCGTCCGGATCGCGTGAACCGGTGGCATCAAAGGCCTCGGCAGCGGCGAGCAGTTCACCCAGGCGCTGCCGCCCGAAGGCATCGTCGGGACGCAACGCGCCGGTGGCCTCCAACGTGGCGCCCCAGGCGCGGAGCGCGCCGGCAAAGCCGCTCGTGTGCACCTGCGCCAGAAAGCGCCCGGAAAAGCCCTCCGACCCAGCGGCTTCAGCGGAAACGAATTCCACCCAGGGGCTCATCTGCAGATGCCGCAACGCGAGTGTGTCCGCCGGGTGGGCCGCGTATCGGACGAGCGCGAGCAGCAGCGTCACCACCGGGTTGTCGACAATATCCCCCGTCCCTTCATGCACGACGGGGACGCCTTTCAGCCGGCGGCGCAGCACGTCCGCGCAGACACGCCCCTGTTTATTGCCGCGCACCAATACGGCGACGGAGAGCCCCTGGCGAATCGGCTGAACCTCGGCCAGAACGGAGGAGATCGCCTCGTATTGTTCCGGATCGCCCGGGTCGTCGGCTTCCAGGTCAGGCCCTTTCGGGTCGTACTCCAGCAGGGTGGCGAAACCCTCGCCGGCATCGCATCGGGCGCTCACATGCGGCTGCCATTCGGCCATAAAGGCGCTCACCGCCGTGGGATGCGGCCCCCGCTCGCACCCGGCTCGCGGTGTCCACGCGCCGAGGGTGTCGAACACGGCGTTGACGGTCTCAATAATCGCCGGGAGCGACCGGTGGCACGCGACGAGCGGCTCTCCCCGCGGAATCTTGCAATCCGCGCCGACCCGGCTGAACAGGCGGTAATTGCCGCCGCGCCAGCCGTAGATGGACTGCTTGATGTCGCCAACATAAAAGAACGAGCGGCGCTGTTCGGCATCCTGGGTCACCTCATCGGCGAGATTGGCGATCGCGCGCCATTGGATGTCGCTGGTATCCTGAAATTCATCCAGCAGCCAGTGGTCGAGCTGACTGTCGAGGCGGTAGTCAATGTATAGCCTGTCGCAGTCGGGATTGAGGCTCGGTTGGTGGGCCGGGTCACCGAGTTGGCGTGCGAGATCGGTAAAGGTCAGCCGTCCGTCACGGTGCTGTGCCTCGGCGTAGCGCGCATCATACCCCTCCAGAAGCGCGCGCAAACCAGCCGTTTGTTCGACACTGCGGCGCACCTCCACGTTCACGAGATTGCACAACGCGGCGCGAAGCGGCGGCCACAGCGTGGCGGGCAGCGTATAGGGTTTTTTGTAGTACTGAAGCGCGGGGACAGCCATCGGGTTGCCGATGTTGCAAAGCAGTTGCGACAAGACGGTCTCGCTGAGCGTTTCCGGCCAAGGCCGTTCGGGGATGTGCGCGGTGGCCGTTGCGGCGATCGTGGCGCACGTCTCGCCCAACGTGAGCGCGCGCGATGCGGTTCCGAACGCCTGTCGCAGGGCGTCCAGATACACGGGGTCTGCGGCCTGTGCCAGCTCCGCCGCCGTCACCGCCTCCCACCAGCGACCGGTCGGCCAGATACGGTCGACCGAGCCCCATGCCTTGGAGCCGTGCTGGCGATAAAAGTCGAATCCGTCGCGGATGGCGCCCTCCAGCAGGCGGGCCAGGCCTTTGCCCTCCTTGCCGAAGGTGGCCTGCCGGTAGGCCTCCAGCAGCGCGGCCCCTGCACGGTCGTTCGTGTCGTCGCGGTCGCGTTGCCGGGGGTCGTAGAGTCGTGTCAGAATGGCCTGCATCAGGGCCTGGGCCTCTCCGCCGTCGTTGTCCATGGGGCGGATGTCGGGAGGCAATCCCAGTTCGAGCGGGAAGGCGCGCGCGACGCCCAGAATGAAGCTGTCCAGCGTGCCGACGCGGAGACGGTGGGATTGGTTCAGTAACGTCCGCAGTAGCGCGACATAGGCCTTGGCGTCTGGAGGCGCGAGGGCGCCCGACATCTGCCGGATGATGTTGCGGGCCGTCTGCTCGCGTTCGCGGGCATCGGAGGCGGAGCGGCAGAGGCGCTCGACGATGGTGTCAAAGATCTCACCGGCGGCCTTGCGCGAGAAGGTGAGCGCACAGATCCGATCCGGCGGTACGCCGGCGGCCAGGAGTGCGATGTAACGGTGGGCGAGCGCCCACGTTTTGCCGGTGCCTGCCGAAGCCGAGATCGCGCAATGCGTGAATCCGTTCATGGCGCGTCCTTCCCGGCGTCGTCGGCTGGCGTGACCGGTTTCTGGATTGCATCGCGGAGCGGCCACGGCGAGGACGGGGGCTTGAAGGTCTTCACCGGATCGTCCAGGATCAGGTCGCTGAATGGGTCGTAGGGCGGCGACGACGCGGCCGGCGGCCAGAAGATCCCGGCGGTAATACGGTCAATCACGGCGGTGGCGCAGGCGAGCGCATGGTCATGCAATGCGGCGTTGTAGTTCGTCCAGATTGCGAAAGACGTGTCGCCCAGCGCGGCCGGGAGGACGATGTAGCCCAGGCGCACATCAGCGCCATGCGCCGCGCGCAGCATTTCACGATAAAGGGGCAATTGCAGATCGGCCCACCGCTTGGGCCGTCCCGGGGTTTTGCGCGTCGCGGCGCCCTCGTGAATCAGGCTATCCACACACGCCTCGGAGAGGACCGCTTCGGGGAATGGCGCGCCCGAACCCGCCGCGACCACGTGACTGTTCTGGGGCGTCGTGGGTTTGTCGGTTGTCTTGTAATCCAGCACACAGATCGTGCCGTCGCGATGGCGGTCAATGCGGTCGATACGGCCGCTGATGGTGGCGGTGCTCACGGTTGACCGGTAACGATCGGTCTCGCATTCGATGATCTCCCACCCGTCCATGTGCCAGGTCACTTGTTGAGCGGCGAAGGCGTGCAGGCGGCGTTTGGCCGTTTCGACGGCCAGCGTCACTCCCAGCCAGGGACGTCTCCCGTACAGTGCGACGGCCTCGGCATCGAGTCGTTGGGCGAGCCATGCCGCCAGGCGCGAAACGTCGTCGCAAGCCCAAATGCAGCCCGGATCGCGGGCCATGGCTTCGAGGACCGCATGGCACAGGGATCCGAAACCGCGCGCGTCCGGCTCACGGGTGCGGTCGTCCGTGGATTCCATCTGGAGAACGTGTTGCAGGTAGAAACGGAATGGACATTGCAGGTAGTCCTTGAACGCGGAGGGGCTGATGCGGTCGGGGAGCCGCCGCGTCATGGCGGCGGGGGGGACGCGGGCCGAATCGAGCATAAAGCTTATCGTGTGGGCGGCTGCGGTACGGGCGGGCGGCGGGTCATGGAACAGGGCGCGCGCGCGCCGCACCAGGACGTCGTCCGGGCAGCGGAAGAGCAGGCGCGAGGGGCGCAGGGGATCGCCGGCGCCCGCCCGCTTGCCGACGAGCAGCACCACCCGCGGCTGTGGCGTGGCCTCGCGGTCGGTGCGCTGGGCATACAGCGCGGTGAGCACATAGGCGTCGCGCGCGACCCGCATCCGGTCATCGCGCAGTTCGAGTTGCCGCCGCAGGGAATCGGGCAGGAAGAGGTCGCCGACATGGCCGTCGGGGACAAAGCCTTCGTTCATCCCGGCCACGCAGAGGATCGGCGCCGGATTCCAGGCGAGCTCAAGCCAGCCTTCGAGGTCGAGTGGTTCGCCCGCGCGTTCGGGCTTGATTGTCGCGTCTTGCAGCCGCGCCAGCAGGACGACGACGGTGTCGGCGCCGGCGTATCCCGCCGCTTCGGCCTCGGCCAGTTCGCGTAGCGCCTGATCGAGGGCCTCGCCCGCCTGTTGGAAGGCGGCATCGGCTGGATTTTCGGGGTGGAGCAGTCGCTGTGCGTAGACCGCCTGCAGCGTGTCGCGCAGGCTCTGGGAGAGGGTGCGCGTGTCCCGTTGCCCCGACCACGCCTCGAGACAGGCCAGGGCAGTGGCCAGGTGTTCCCGGGGGTGCTGATGGGATGACGGCGCATTCGCCGCGGGGTGGCGTGCCGCGTGGCACAGGTCGGCGAAGGTAACCGGCAGATGCGTCGCCTGCGTGTCGTCCAGCTCGCGCAGAACGGCGTCGGCATCCGGCAGGGCGGCCAGCACGTCGGGATGGCGCAGCACGGCTGCGGTTTCGGCATAATCCGGCCGCTCCCGCCACGTCAGCAGCGCCTGCACGAGGCGGAACAGGGGCGTGTCGGACAGGGGGCGATTCTGGGGATCAAAAGCGGGGAGACCGAGGGCGGCGAGTTCACGTTGCAAGGGTGCAACGGTCTCACGGTCGGGTACCCCGATGGCCAGTGCCGGGCGCATGCCGGCGTGTTCCGTCGTCGCGACGCCCAGCCCGTCCGACAGCAGGCGGGCGATGCAGGCGGATTGGTCTTCGGGATTGGCCGCCAGCACGATATCAGGGTCGTTGAGGATAATGTCCCTGTTTTCCCACGCGTCGGGGAACGGCCGTCCCCACGCGTCGAACGTGTCGGCTTCCTGTTGCGGCGCCGCCACCAGCACCGCGACCATGCCGCCGGTTTCGGACCAGCGTTCCAGAAGCGTGAGGAGGAGGCGCGGCGGGTCTGGAACGGCGGCGAGGACCACCTGTTTCACATCGGGCGGAAGCTGTCCGGCGCGGGCGTGCGCGATCTGTTCGGCGATGCCGTCCCGCAGATTCCACGCGGCGAGGTGCTGCAGATAGCGCCGTTCAAGTTCGGCCATCGCTTGCCAGCGATCCGGTTCCACCAGGTCCGCGCCACGGGCGGCGACCTCGCCGATGGTGAGGGCGCCATCGGCCAGTTCACGGCGGAGTCCAATGAGGCGGCGCGCGATTTTAAAGGCCCATGTCCCCGAAGCCGCACGCTGCTTGCCGAGGAATGCATCCATATCCCCGGCGGGCGAGGCCAGCAACACGTCGCGCCACGCCAGCAGGTTCTGGGTATCCGACGCGAGGCCGGGGCGGGGTGGCGTGGCGATCAGGACAGGGGCCGTGACGATCTCCGGCGCGAACAGGGCCGCGCCGTGTCGCGCGTGCGCGGCCAGCGGCAACGCCGCGCGCAGCCGCCAGCTCGACTGGCGCGTGGGCACGACGACGATCGTGCCACGGAGGTCAAGCGTGCCGGGTTCCTGCCGGTCCAGCAGCCACGCCGGGACCGTCTCGCACAACGGCCGATTCCAGCCCAAAAACACCCGAGTGATCGCCATATCAACGCGCTCCTGACATCATGTACAGACAGGATACCGGATCGCGAATCACACGGTCAATGCGTTGGTTCATTCATCCTATTTATCCTTGATTCCCAGTGGATACGCCTCTCAACGATGCACCTATTTGTCTGTCCCCTGTTTTCTCTGCATCGGATCCGTTACTGACTCGGCGGCGATTGTGCCTTGCGGGAAAAGGCCGGCAATCCCAAGTCCCGCACCAGATTTCCAGGCACCTCCTTTTGGGTCAGAGGAGGGCGACCCAATCGCTGCCGAATGTTCTTCAGAAAACGGACTGTGCCGAAAGCTCGAGCCTTGGCCTGATACAGAGCCAGCCGATTCAGGGCGCGTTGAGAGGCGAACCCGCTTTCAGGAAGCGCCTGATGCAGAAGAAGAGCCGTGTCGAGCAGGTCGCCAAGTTCGGCGATATTCCCCGAACTATCGTGCTTGATCCGTTGCCATGCCTCATCCAGGCGCGGGGGATAGAAAGCCAGTTCGTAGCAGAATTGCAGCCTTTCTCGGGTCATCACGATGGTTGATCCCTCCACATCTCCATGTCGGTCTTCAGATTCTGCAGGTTCTCCAAGACAACAGGATCATAATCGAAGGGAGGGGGAAGCCGTTTGGCCGCCGCCTCGATCCGGTTGAATCCGACGTTTCGATGCGATACCAGATACCGGATGTCGCTCTGATCAATTTCGTCATAGCGGATCAGTTTACTGGCGATGAGTTGTTCAATGGCCACCGTTCTAATCGTCAGCAGGCGCCCCTGCCACAATGTCATGTCCGTCTCGGGCGAGGGCTTGGAAAGACACAGGCGGAGCCCTGTTATCCATTCGACATGATCGCCCGCGTATTGCTCGTCGGGATTGACCGGTAAGCCGGACGCAATGGCTGCCCTTCTGAAGTCGCCGTAGTCGGCGTCCGAATAAGGGGCGGCGACGTCTATGTCAAGGCTGGTTCTTTCGGGCTCATCCAGAAGAATATACGCCGCGCTCCCATAGACGTAGATCGTCGCGGGACTTTTCAGTTCCGCGTCAATCTTCTCGAGATACGCTGTAAGTTCAACTTTGTTCACGTTTGGTACAATACCATTTCACGGCCGCGTCTTCAACGCAAAAACAGCAATTCTCAATATGAGGCGATTGGGTCATCGGGGTCGGGGTCGGTATCGGAATCGGGGTCGAATTTCCGTTGGTTTTATCGATACCGATACCGATCCCGACCCCGACGCCGATGGTCCCATCTCCAAAATGAGAATTGCTAGTCGAGTAGGGACGGGTCTTCCCTCGTTGGCACCCGCATCCGCCAAGTTCCTCTTCTTGATCCTGCGGCGCGGCGGCCTGCCTGTGCGTGTACGCACGCAGACAGGGGACGCCGCCGCCCGGCTTCGGGATGTTCGATGTCGGCGTCAGCCTGGAGCCGGCCTGCCCTCAGGCCGGCAGGTGTATGGGATTGCCAACGGCCGGGGTGAGGGCACCCCGGCTCCAGGCCTGACGGCCTGCAACGAGCGCAGGTTCTGCGCGCCAGCGTCTCCGTTGGGCGTTGGATGTTGGGCGTTGGGTGGGTGTTGGGTGTTGGATATTGGGCGTTGGGCCTGCTGAGCCCGTAACGGGCCAGCGTGTCGGCGAAACCGCCCCGTCTCACCCGCACGGAGAAGGCCCACGGGTTTCTCATGATCGTGTCGTCGCGATGCTCAGGATTTCGGCATGTTGGCGAGGGCCTGCAGCATCTCGAAGTTCTCCCGGAACTTCTGCTCCGCCGTGGCCAGCATCTCCTTGGCCTTCGGATTGAGCGTCAGGAGCTGCTTGAAGCGGTTTTCCTTGACCGCGGTTTCGGCGAACGACTGCGTCGGCGCCTTACTGTCGAGCAGCAGCGCGTTCTTACCCTCGGCGGCCAGCTCGGGGTTGTAGCGGTAGAGCGGGAAGTGGCCGGTTTCAACGGCGAGCTTCTGGTGCTCCAGCCCCAGGCTCATGTCGATGCCGTGGGCGATGCAATGCGAGTAGGCGACGATGATCGCGGGGCCGTCGTAGGCCTCGGCTTCGACAAACGCCTTGACGGTAGCGGCCGCGTTGGCGCCTAGGCTAACCTGCGCGACGTAGATGTTCTTATACGTCATGGAGATCATGCCGAGGTTTTTCTTCATCTGCGGCTTGCCTGCCGCCGCGAACTTGGCGATCGCGCCGAGCGGCGTGGATTTGGAGGCCTGGCCACCGGTGTTGGAATAGACTTCCGTGTCGAGCACGAGAATCTTGATGTTGCGGCCCGAGGCGAGCACGTGGTCCAAGCCGCCATAACCGATGTCATACGCCCAGCCGTCGCCGCCGACTGCCCACACCGATTTACGGATCAGGTAGTCCGCCACGCCCAGCAGGTTCTTGCACGTGGCGCAGCAGGCGCCGTCCCCGATGAGCGTCTTCATCTCGGCGACCAGCCCACGCACAGCTTCGACGCCTTCGGCGGTCTTCTGCTCGGTCTCCCTGACCTTCCGGACCACGGCCTTGAGCGCGGCCGAACAGGTTTCGGTGGCGAGCACCTGCTCGATCAGTTCATGCGCGTACACGTGGAGTTTGTCGGCGGTGAGGCGCATGCCGAAGGCGAATTCGGCATTGTCCTCGAAGAGCGAATTTGACCAGGCCGGGCCGCGTCCATCCGTGCGCTGGCAGTAGGGGGTGGTGGGCAGGTTGCCACCGTAGATCGACGAACAGCCGGTGGCGTTACCGATCAGCAGACGGTCGCCTGCGAGTTGGGTGAGCAGCTTGATGTAGGGCGTTTCGCCGCAGCCGGCGCAGGCGCCGGAGAATTCGAAGAGCGGGCGCTTGAGCTGGCTCCCCTGGATGGTTGTGGCGCCGATCTTGGAGCAATCCGCCTCGGGCAGGCTGAGGAAGAACTCCCAGTTGGCGGCCTCGGTCGCGCGCAACGGGATCTGAGGCGCCAGATTGATGGCCTTCTTCGTCGGGTCGGCCTTGTTCTTGGCGGGGCAGCGCTGGATGCAGAGCCCGCAGCCCGTGCAATCCTCGGGGGCGACCTGAATGGTGTATTTGAACCCCGGGAAGGCCTTGCCGACGACGCCTTTGGCGTCTGCCGATTTGAAGGTCTTCGGTGCCTGTGCGGCTGCGGCGGGGGCGTAGGCCTTGCCGCGGATCGAGGCGTGCGGACAGACCAGGGAGCACTGCATGCACTGGATGCAGGTGTCGGGGTCCCATACGGGGATATCGGTGGCGATGTTGCGCTTCTCCCACTGTGTGGTGGCGGTGGGCCAGGTGCCGTCGTTCGGGATCTTGGAAACCGGCAGCGCATCGCCGCGCTGCGCCATGATCTCGGCGGTCACGGATTTGACAAAGTCGGGTGCCTGGTCGGAGACGACCTTGGGCATGTTCACCGTGCCGGCGGGCGCAGCCGGATAAGCCACTTTTTTCACCGCATCGGAAGCGGCGTCAATCGCGTCCCAGTTCATTTTGACGACCGCGTCGCCCTTGCGGCCGTAGGTCTTCTTGGCCGCTTTCTTGAGGGCGGTGATCGCCTCCTGCTCCGGCAGGATGCCGGAGATTTTGAAGAACGCGGTTTGCATGATCGTATTGATGCGGCCGCCGAGATGAAGCTCGTGGTCCAGTTTGAGCGCGTTGACCACATAGAAGTTGAGCTTCTTAGCGATGATCTGACGCGCCACTTCGTCAGGGATCTTCGCCCAGACGTCGTCCGCTTCGAAGGGGGAGGCGAGGAGGAAGGTGCCGCCGCTGCGGATGGTGGCGAGCATGTCGTACTTCTCGAGGAAGGAGAAGTTGTGGCAGGCGACGAAATCCGGCTTGGTGCAGAGGTAGGCGCTGCGGATCAGATGGGGGCCGAAGCGGAGGTGCGACACGGTCATGGCACCCGCCTTCTTCGAGTCGTAGACGAAGTAGCCCTGGGCGAAGTTGTCGGTGTCTTCGCCGATGATCTTGATCGAGTTCTTGTTCGCGCCGACGGTGCCGTCGGCCCCGAGGCCGTAGAACATGCACTCCTTGCGACCTTCGTCCGCGAGGGTGAACGTGGTCGGAACGGTCAGGCTGAGGCCGGTGAGGTCGTCGTGAATGCCGACGGCGAAGTGGTTCATCGGGGTGGCGCTCTTGGCGTTGTCAAAGACCGCCTTGACCATGGCCGGGGTGAATTCCTTCGAGCCGAGTCCATAGCGTCCACCGTAGGAGGGAATCCAGGCCGGGATATCGGCGAGCTTGTATTGCATGATCTCGCCCAGGGCGGTGCGGATATCGACATAGAGCGGCTCGCCGATGGATCCGGGCTCCTTGCAGCGATCCAGGACGGTGAGGGTCTTGACCGTTTTGGGAAGTGCGAGGGCAAGGCTGGCCGTGTCGAACGGGCGATAGAGACGGACTTTGATGACACCCAGCTTCTCGCCTTTTTTGACCAATTCCTCGACGGTCTCATGGACGGTCTCGGCGCCCGACCCCATGATGATGATGACATGTTCGGCATCGGGGGAGCCCGCGTAGTCAAAGAGTTTATACTGACGGCCGGTCAGTGTGGCGAAACGATCCATGGTCTTCTGGACGATTCCGGCGGCGACGGTGTAATAGGGGGTGACGGTCTCGCGTCCCTGAAAATAGACATCGGGGTTCTGGGCGGTGCCGCGGAGGCTGGGTTTCTCGGGACTGAGGGCGCGGGCGCGGTGGGCGGCGACGTATTCGTCGTCAATCATGGCGCGGATCGTGTCATGGCTGACGGCGTCGATCTTCTGCACTTCATGGGAGGTGCGGAAGCCGTCGAAGAAGTGGATGAAGGGGATGCGGGATTCCAGTGTCGCGGCGTGGGCGATCGTGGCCATGTCCATGACTTCCTGGACGCTGTTGGAACTGAGCATCGCGAAGCCGGTCTGGCGGCAGGCCATGACGTCGCTGTGATCGCCAAAGATGGAAAGGCCCTGTGCGGCGAGCGCGCGCGCGCTGACATGAAAGACGGTCGGCGTCAACTCCCCGGCGATCTTGTACATGTTGGGGATCATCAGCAGCAGCCCCTGCGAGGCGGTGAACGTCGTGGTGAGGGCGCCGGTGGTGAGCGCGCCATGCACGGCGCCGGCGGCGCCGCCTTCGGACTGCAGCTCGACCACTTGGGGAACGCTGCCCCAGAGGTTCTTCGCGCCTGCGGCGGCCCACTCATCGGCCCATTCGCCCATGTTGGATGAGGGGGTGATGGGGTATATTGCGGCAACCTCGCTGCACGCGAACGCGATAGTGGCGGCGACCTGATTGCCGTCAACCATGATCTTTTCTGTCATTACGGATCCTTGGGGTAAAAAAGATGACGTGTCAAACAAGACCGCGGCGGGCGGCTGGCGCCGTCCGCCGCAGAGGGGAGAATCAGGTGCAAGCGGCCCGCACGGCATCGAGTTTTCCGGCCGAACCGAGCTTGATGTTCTTGGCGGCGATGAAGGCCGCGTATTCGGGGATGAAGACCTTGCCTGGATCGCGGAGATCGAACATCTCGGGGTGATCGCGGAAGAATTCGCGGTGCACGCGGCACCACACCAGGCGGCCGTCGGTGTCGATGTTGATCTTGGTCACGCCGAGCTTGGCCGCGCCGAGAAACTGGTCGGCGTCGACGCCCGATGCCCCTTTGATGTTGCCCCCGGCGGCGTTGATGCGGGCCACCTCATCTGCGGGAACCGAGGAGGAGCCGTGCATGACCAGGGGGAAGCGGGGGAGGCGCTTCTGGATCTCGGCGAGGATGTCGAAGCGAAGTTTCTGGTCGCCCTTGAACTTGAAGGCGCCATGCGATGTGCCAATGGCGCAGGCGAGGGAATCGACACCGGTCTGCTTGACGAAATACTCGGCTTCCGCCGGCTTGGTGTAGACGTGGTCGGCGGCGACAACATCCTCTTCGATGCCTTTCAGCAGCCCGAGTTCAGCCTCGACGACGAGCCCCTGGGCGTGGGCGGCGTCGACGACACGCTTGGTGATTTCGATGTTTTTTTCGAGCGGGTGATGCGAGGCGTCGATCATCACAGACGAATAGACGCCCGACCGGATGCAATCCATGCACGTCTCTTCGTCGCCATGATCCAGGTGGATTGCGAATACGGACTCCGGGAAGATCTCGTCAGCCGTCTTCATCATCGACTCGAGCATCTTCTTATGGGTATACGCACGCGCGCCCTTGGAGAGCTGGACGATAAAGGGCGCCTTGCTCTGCAGATTTCCCTTGAACAGCCCCATGGTTTGTTCGAGATTGTTGATGTTGTAGGCGCCGATGGCGTACTGGCCGTAGGCGTGCTCGAAGAGTTTCTTGGTGGTAACGATCATTGCGGCTTCTCCTGTGTGCACTCGAACCGCTCGCCCCCGTCCGCGGGGGTCAATCCGGGATTCGTAAACACGGCATAAGATAATACAGGGAAGCGGGGGTGCGAACAAGATCGTTTTTATATGTTTTTATATTGAGGGATGGCGTGCTTTCCGGCATACTATGCACGCATTCGGTACGGGCTATCCACGGCAGGCGCAGAAGCGGCGGTGGAAACAGGGGAAAGGGATGCGTATGATGCGGTCGGGGATCATGCAGCTCGGTTGGCTTCTGGTGTTTGCATCGGTTGGCTGGCTGGCGGAAGCGGGTGACCGGGATTCTGCGGCAGGCGCGCCGAATGTCTTCACGGAGGCGCTGGAGCTTGGGCAGGACATCCGATCGCGGCGCGACGCGATCGAACGGAAAGTTTCGGATCCGGCGATCACGTCGCCGGAGATCGCGGTTGCGCGCGCGCAGGTGGAGGCGCTGACCCTGCGGTGGAGCGGCAAGGGGAGTGATGCGGAAAAGGCGGAGACCTTGCAGGAGCTGGAGGCGGCCAGACTGGCGTTGCGGGGGTTGGTCCTGGTGCATCCCGAGGTAGTGGATGCCGTGAAGGCACTCGCGGCGGATCAGGAGAAGCTGCGCGATCTGGCCGCACAGATTGCGGAGATTCGCGAAGCGGAGAAGCGGAAGCGTGAGCAGACGGACGCGGGAACGGCCCCGCACGGGACAGCGGAGTAGCGGCCTGTCGGCCGGATGCGGGGGAGGCGGTTGAGCCGGAGGAGGATTCGGATGGCGATTCGCAACAAACGGGCGGAGGGCGACACGGTGCGGAAACCGCGCATTCTGGTGGTCACCCCCGAGATCACCTATCTGCCGGCGGGCATGGGGAACATGGCCAACCAGATGAACGCCAAGGCGGGGGGATTGGCTGACGTTTCGGCATCGCTCGTTGCAGAGCTCTTCGCGTCCGGGGCCGACGTGCATGTGGCGCTGCCGCACTACCGGCGGATGTTCCACGTCGATTCAGCGCGGCTTATCAGCTCCGAATTACGGGTGTACAAGAGTCGCCTGCCCGACAGCCGGATTCATCTCGCCGAGGACCGGTGTTTCTACTACCGTGATGCGGTTTACAGCAGTTATCAGGACGAGAACCCGCGGCTTGCGCTCGCCTTTCAACGCGAGGTGATCAACAACATCATCCCCACGGTCGCGCCGGATCTGATCCATTGCAACGACTGGATGACCGGGCTGATACCGGCCGCAGCGCGCCGGTTGGGCATTCCCTGCCTGTTCACCATTCACAACATCCACACGCACCACGTGCGGCTGTCGCAGGCCGAGGACATGGGAATCGACACTGCCGAATTCTGGCCCTATCTCTACTACACGCGCACGCCGCGGAACTATGAGGAATCGCGCGACAGCAACCCCGTGGATATGCTTTCAAGCGGCGTGTTCGCGTCGCACTTCATCAACACCGTCAGTCCGACGTTCCTCGAAGAACTCTGCCGCGGCTGGTTCGATTTTGTTCCGCCCCCGATCCGGCAGGAGTTGATCAACAAGCGGAACGCCGGCTGTGCGGTCGGCATTCTCAACGCGCCCGACGCGTCGTACAATCCGGCGACTGACGCGGCGCTGTTCCGCACGTACACGCCGGAGACGCATGCCCAGGGGAAACAGGCCAACAAAGAGGCTTTTCAGAAAGAGACGGGGCTGGAGGTCAATCCCACCGCGCCGATTTTCTTCTGGCCGTCGCGGCTCGACCCGATACAGAAGGGGCCGCAACTGCTGACGTCGATCCTGTACCGGATACTGGCGAAGTACGCCAACCGGGGAATGCAGGTCGCGATCGTGGCCAACGGCGCCTACCAGTGCCACTTCCGGGACATTGTCCGGATGCACGACCTGTATGGGCGGGTGGCGTTGTGCGATTTCAACGAGGATCTGTCGCGGCTGGCGATGGCGGCCTCGGACTTTGTGTTGATGCCCTCGTTATTCGAGCCGTGCGGCCTGCCGCAGATGACGGGGTCGATTTACGGATGTCTCCCGGTCGTGCACGACACGGGCGGCCTGCACGACACGGTGTCCCCGCTCGATGTGGCCGCCGGGCAGGGGAACGGCTTTGTGTTCAAGATTTACGACAGCGGCGGACTCGAATGGGCGATGGACGCGGCACTGGCGTTTCACGCGCTGCCTGAAAAGGTGCGTCAGGCGCAGACGACCCGGATCATGCAGGAGGGGCTCACGCGTTTCAACCATGCGGTCTGCGCCAAGCACTACATCGACATTTACGAGCGAATGCTGCACCGCCCGCTGGTGCAGTTCTGACAGATCCCGACACGGCTGGACGGAGAAAGCATGACGTTGCACCACACACGCGCCCACCTGCTGGATGATCCGTGGCTGGCGCCCTATCGCGATGTCATCCGGCGGCGGGCCGATGCGGCGTCCGAGCGGGCGCGGCGCCTGGCCGCCCAGCCGGGGTCGGTGGCCGAATTCGCCTGCGCACATGAATATTACGGGCTGCACCGCGCGCCCGGCGGCGGCTGGGTCTTCCGCGAATGGGCGCCCCGGGCCACTGGGCTGTGGCTGGTCGGCGATTTTTCGGGATGGGAGGTGCGGGATGCGTTCAGGCTGGAGCGGCTTTCCGGACGGGACGTCTGGGAGGTGCGGCTGCCGTCCGACGTGATACGTCACGGCCAATTCTATCGGCTTGAGGTTGCGTGGCCGGGTGGTCGCGGCGAGCGTCTCCCCGCCTATGCGCGCCGGGTGATGCAGGATCCGGTGAGCGGCATTTTCACCGCGCAGGTCTGGGATCCCCCGGAGCCCTACGCGTGGCGGCATCCGTTCCGCGTTCCCGCGCGCGCGCCCCTGATCTACGAAACGCACATCGGCATGGCGCAAGAGGCGTGTCAGGTCGGGACGTACGACGCGTTCCGTCGGCATGTGTTGCCTCGGATCGTCGACGCGGGGTACAACACGATCCAGGTCATGGCGGTGATGGAGCATCCCTATTATGCCTCGTTCGGCTACCAGGTATCGAGTTTCTTCGCGGCCAGTTCGCGCTTCGGAACACCGGAAGACCTGAAGGCGCTGATTGACGACGCCCACGGCGCGGGCGTGACGGTGGTCATGGATCTTGTTCATTCGCACGCGGTGAAGAATGAGAGGGAGGGGTTGTCGCGCTTCGACGGGACGCAGAACCAGTATTTCCATGACGGCTTGCGCGGATGGCACGATGCGTGGGATTCGCGGTGTTTTGATTACGGCAAGACAGACGTCCTCCATTTTCTCCTGTCCAACTGCCGTTACTGGCTGGACGAGTTTCATTTCGACGGCTTCCGCTTCGACGGCATCACGAGCATGCTCTACATGCACCACGGGCTTGGTGTGGATTTCACCGACTACAGCCAGTATTTCGACCCGTGCGTCGACGAGGACGCGTGGATTTACTGCAACCTAGCCAACCGGCTGATCCATGAGCTGCGGCCCGATGCGCTCACGATCGCCGAGGATGTGAGCGGAATGCCGGGGCTGGCGGCGCCGGTTGCGGAGGGCGGCGCCGGGTTCGATTACCGTATGGCCATGGGCGTGCCGGAGTGTTGGTTCAAGTTGGCGCGGGACGTGCGGGACGAGGATTGGAGTGTTGGCTACCTGTGGCACGAGCTGACCAACCGCCGGCCCGACGAGCGGACGGTGAATTATGTCGAGAGCCATGACCAGGCGTTGGTCGGCGGCAAGACGCTGCTGTTCCAACTGATGGATGCGGCGATGTACGACGGCATGGCCCGCGCGGGATCGGGCGTGGCCGCCGACCGGGGGGTGGCGCTGCACAAGCTCGCCCGGCTCGCGACGCTGGCAACCGCCGGCGCGGGATACCTCAACTTCATGGGCAACGAATTCGGGCATCCCGAATGGATCGATTTCCCCCGCGAGGGCAACGGCAATTCGTACCTGTACGCGCGGCGTCAGTGGAATCTGCGCGACGATCCGGCGCTGCTCTTCTCCTGTCTGGGCGATTTCGACCGCGAGATGCTCCGGGTGGCGACGGCGACCGGCATGCTGGTGGACACCGTCCCCCGCCTGCTGCATCTCTCCGAGGCCGACAAAGTGCTTGTTTTGGAGCGCGGGCCGCTGCTCGTGATGTTCAATTTCCACAGCACATGCTCGATGTGTGACTATCCGGTGCGGGTGCCGCCGGGACAGTATCGCGGCATCCTGAACAGCGACGAGCTGCGCTTCGGAGGCCAGGGGCGAATCACGGCCGATCAGGTGTATCCGCTGCTCACGGAAACGCGCGAGTCCGAATGCGTGTTTCTCGTGAGGGTCTACCTCCCCTGCCGTACCGCGTTGTTGCTCGCCAAGCCGTGAGGGAAACGAGACGTTTTCATCAGTAGATTAAGATCAAGATTAGGATTACGATTAAGATGGCAAAAACTTCTTAAGTAAGTGTCATTCGCGTGTGTGGGTTTGTTGTCGTGGTCAGTAATCAGTTGAATATGCATGAACAAGGGCGTCACCATTTGGTGCGAAGCCCACTGATCACGGGTCACTTAGAGCGAATGGTAGGGATCAACTGCCGGATTTAGGTTCAATGCAATGTAGCCACGAAAAACACAAAAACACACAAAAACGAGGCTCTCGTCTTCTTCGTGATCTTCGTGTCCTTCGTGGTTCATCTCGGCCGGGTTGAGCGTTTCGGACGTGCAAAAGAGCGGCGTCGCGCGGGATACCGCTTGCCGCGCGCACTCCAGACGCTGCCGCCGGGGCGATGGCGGAGGACGAGGCACAAGCCATTTTGGTGCGCGCGGCAAGCGGTATCCCGCGCGACGCCGCTTTCATCAGCTTCGCCACACATTCAGCCCCTCGCAACGGCGTCAAGATCCAGAATATGGGAAAGAATAAGGCGAAAAATTAAGGTTTGCGACTTACCCCCAATCGTTCGCCCTAATCGTTCGCCTTAATCTTCCCTTTTTCCACGTTATCCGGTAGGGGGCGAAGGTTCCGTTTTTTCGATTTCGATAGCGATTTCGATCCCGATTTCGATGATTGCCTTTATCCACCGACCTGCGGCGCGGCAGGGACGCCGCTGCCCGCTTCGCGCTGATGCTGATTGCGCGCGCAATGCTTTTCGCTCTCATTTCCACACGGTTTTTTCGCCAAAAAGACGGTCCTGAAATTTTTCTTAGAATGCGCTTGACTTCCCCCCCCCCCCCGCAAA